>Ga0209160_1003324_pt1 | contig 13131 bp, 11 predicted proteins | sample GraSoiAngelo_153_FD_186167 | JGI IMG/M metagenome (GOLD analysis project Ga0209160, IMG submission 186167) | Grasslands soil microbial communities from the Angelo Coastal Reserve, California, USA - 14_1009_12_40cm (SPAdes) (version 2) | ecosystem: Environmental > Terrestrial > Soil > Grasslands ...
CGCGCACACACTTCGGGATCTTCGCGCCCCAGGTGTGGAAGCTGTTCCCGCGTGACCAGGTCATCAACCTGAGCTTCTGGGACTACAACGACGTGGCCCCCGGCTACTTCGCCGCCGCCGAGATCGCCGCGCGCGAAAAGAAGGTCGGGGTCATCGTCATCGAGGTGGCACGCCCCGACTTCCGCGTGGCCGACCGCAACACGTTCGCGGACTCCGATCTCCGGGCCTCCGCCAAGGGTCTCTACGTCATCCGCGACTTCGCGCCCGGCCAGCCCCGACACGGCTACGTCGTGGCCCAGGGATCGAGCTCGACGTTCAATCTCGTGAGCGTGCTGCCGCGGCTGACGGGAGCCGGCATCAACGTGAAGGTCATCTCGGCGATCAGCGAGGAGCTGTTCGACCGCCAGCCCGAAGCTTATCGGAACAACGTGCTGCCACCCGAGGCCCGCCAGGACCTCATGTTCGTGATGAGCGGAACGCGCCGCATGTGGCCGCTGCGCAACGTTGGCTCGCTGACCGATGAGTACTCCCTCACCGCCGACCAGGACAATGTGTGGCTCACCGGCGGCACCGAAGCGGACGTGATCGCCGAGGCGCACCTGGACCCGGACTCGATCTTCGCCGGGGTGCAGCGGTTCGCTCAGGAGCGTCCGACGCGCCTGAGCCGGCAGCGCGCACTGCTGAACGCGCTGGGCTAAACGAACGCTTCGATCGACGCGTTGACCGTGTCCGGAATCGTCCCGGGTGGGAAGTGAGCATCGCGGGAGAGCTGGCGCGGTTTGTGACGAGCACGGACGTCAGCGACCTGCCGCCCCTCGCGCTCGAGCGCGCACGAATGGTGATCGCCAGCACGATCGCCAGCGCGGCGATGGGCGTGGACATCGTTTCCTCGCGAATCATCCGCGAGCTTGCCATGGAGCGCGGAGGCGCGGAGCAGGCCACCCTCTGGTTCGACGGCGGACGCAGACTGCCCATCGCGGACGCGGCGCGGGTCAACGCGGTGATGAGCGACGCCGCCGCTTCGGACGACAGCGACCTGCGCAGCATCGCGCATATCGGCACGATCGTCTCGACGAGCTCGATCGCCATGGCGGAGCAGACCGGCGGGGACGGCCGCGACGTGCTCGGGGCAATGGTGTACGGCTACGAGATCGCGGGGCGCATCGACGAAGCGCTCACCCCGGGGCGCAGCGAGCGCGGCTTCCACGGCTCGATCGCCACGATCTTCGGCGGCGCGGTCTCGGCCGGCACGCTCCTCAAGCTGACGCCGGGACAGATGACGCAGGCGATCGCGCTCGCCGCGACCTCGATCGGAGGCCTGATGGTGGCCGCCAACACCAGCGTGGCGCGCGAGTATCACGCGGGACTCTCGGCGATGCTCGGCATCCATGCGGCACTCGCCGCGCACAAGGGGCTGATGGCCGAGGAAAACGTGCTGGAGATGCCGCGCGGCTTTTTCTCCGCTTACGGCGGAGATCACCTGGAGGACGTGACGAAAGATCTCGGCCAAGCGTGGGACATCACCACGGACATGGCGATCAAGCTGGTGCCCGGTGGTCATCCGCACCACGCCGCGGCGGAGGCAGCCGCCAATGCCGCGATCGCCGGACACGTCGACCCGGCGGACGTGGTCGACATCAGGCTCTCATCGGCGAAGTACCGTACACTGCCCGGACCCAGGCATCCGACCGACCTGATCGGCGTGGCGCACAGCCCCGCCTACTTCATCGCGGCCGCGGTGGCGGACCGGGACTACGGCTGGATCCACGTCTCGCCCGTGAAGGTCGCCGACCCGGTGATTCGACAGCTCATCGACAAGGTCACAGTGGACCCGAACCCGCCACCGTACCCGGACCGCTTCCCGCACCACCACGGCGCGACGGTCACGATCACGCTGAAGGACGGCCGACAGTTCTCTGCTCACGTGGACTTTCCGCGCGGGTCCGCCCCCCGGGGAATCGAATGGGCCGACGTTGACGCAAAGTACCGGAGGCTGGTGCCGCTGTCCGGGCTGGCCCCGGAAAAGGTCGAGGCCAGTCTCAGGGTGGTGCACGAGTTCGAAACGGTCAAGACCATGTCCGAGCTCACTCGCCTGCTGAGCTGAGAAGCACGATCGCTAGCCTTTCACCGCGCCCGCCGCGAGCCCCTCGACCATCCAGCGGTGGATGAACATGTAGAGCGCGACCACCGGCACGGTGGTGATGACCGAGGCGGCCATGAGCTGGCCCCAGTGGAAGACATCGCCGTAGATCAAGAGGTTGAGGCCGACCGGGACCGTGGTCGCCGTCTCATCGGTGATGAAGATCAGCGCATAGAGAAACTCGTTCCACGACAGCGTGAAGGCGAAGATGGCGGACGCGACGATGCCCGGCGCCGCCAACGGGAGTAGCACGCGCACGAGCGCCTGCGGGCGCGTCGCGCCATCCACCAGCGCCGCTTCCTCCAGCTCCGTGGGCAGCGCCTTGAAGAAGCCGATCAGGAGCCACGTGCAGAACGGAACCGTGAATGTCGGGTACGACAGGAAGAGCGCTATCAGCGAGTTGGTCGCGCCCAGCTCCGCGAGCACTCGATAGAGCGGAATGAACAGCAGCGCCGGTGGGACCAGATACAGCACCAGGATCAGCGTGGCGATCGCCTCCCGCCCGGGAAAACGAAGCCGCGCCACCGCGTAGGCACTGAGACACGCGATCACGGTCGTGATGATCGTGACGACCACGGCGGTGACCACGCTGTTCCGGAACCAGAGCGGAAACCGCGTCTCGAGCCAGAGGCCCGTGTAGTTTTCCCACGTGAAGGGCCGCGGGACATAGATCGACTGCGCGAACTGGATCTGCTCGTACGTCTTGAACGACATCGTCGCGATCCACCAGAACGGGACGAGCACGACGAGCGCGAACGCAGCCAGCCCCAGCACGGTGGCGACCTTCCACGGCTTCACGCCGTGCGCTCGCGCAGCAGGTACCGGCTGACCAGCGCGATCCCGGCCACCAGGAGCGGGACGGCGAACATCGAGATGGTCACGCCGCGTCCCCAGCGAAGCTGGTTGAACGCGACCTCGAACGAGTAGGTCGCGAAGACCTGGGTGGCGGTGCCGGGGCCGCCGCGGGTCATGACGTAGATGATGTTGAAGTCGTTGATCGTGAAGATGAACGTGAGCAGGGTGGTGACGATGATGATGTGCTTGAGGCCGGGCAGCGTGATGTGCCAGAAGCGCCGCCATGAGCCAGCGCCGTCGACCGAGGCCGCCTCGTACAACTCCCCGGGAATCGACTGCATCCCGGCCAGATACGACACGCCGAAGAACGGAAAGCCGCGCCACCAGTTCGCGACGACGACGGCCATCATGGCGCCCTCCGGCGTGGCCATGAACGCCACGGGCCGGGTGAGGATTCCCGCATCCAGCAGCACGCTGTTGAAGAAGCCCCGGCCCGGAAATGAGTCGAACATCCAGCGCCACGTGAGCGCGATGATGACCGTCGACGTGATCCAGGGCAGCAGCATCAGCCCGCGGAAGAAGTTCCGCCAGCGCCAGGTCGCGTGCAGCACGACGGCCATGCCGAGCCCAGTCAAAATCTTGAGCGCCACCGACGCCACCGTGAAGACGAGGCTGTTACGGACGACGGTGCGAAAGGTGTCGTCGTTGGCGAGATAGACGTAGTTGCGCAGGCCGACGAAGCGCTCGGGGTAGCCGACGAGCTTGTCGGTGAACGAGAGCCAGACCGCGCGGTAGATCGGATAGACGATCAGGCCGACGACGAGGACGAGGAGCGGCAGCAGCAGGAGGATCGCGGTGCCGGTGTCGCGTCGCTGTGGGTGACGGCGGGGAGCCGTGATCCGGCTCCCCGCGGCGGCGAGACTACGCCCCGAGCGTGTCGTAGATCTCCTTGATCTTCTTGTCAGCCCAGTCGATGGCCTGGTCGACCGACCACTTGTCGACGATGACCTTGGCCGGCGCGTCGGTCAGCACGTTGCTGGCCTGCACCTCCGCCGCCGCCGCCGTCACGGGCCCGGGCCAGCCGGTGGCCACGAACCACTCGGCCGCGCGTCCGAAGTTCCGGTAGTTCTCGTTCTTGCCGAAGTAGTCGCGGGTGGCGGCGCGAGCCTTGTCGAGCACCGGCGAGAACTGCCCGTGCGAGTCGTTCATCACCCGCACGGTCTCCTCGGGCGAGAGCAAGTGTGCGATGAGACTCATCGCCGCCTCCGGGTCCTTGGCGGTTTTGAACACGCCGAAGCTCAGCGCGAGCCCCCAGCAGCGACGGCCGTCGGGGCCGGCCGGATGCGGTAGCGCGACGTGGTTGGCCAGCGCCTCCTCGCGCATCTTCTTGTCCTTGGCGTCGGTCGCCTTGGCGAGCGCGTTCTCGATCGCGAACGTGATGCTGGGGCCGTTCGACGTCTGCGCGATCTTCTTGGCGATGAAGGCCTCGTTGTTCTGCGAGCCCGTCCACGACAGCGTGTCGGCGGGCTGGATGCCTTCCTTGTAGATGTCGGTGGCCCACTTCATGACCTGCTGCATCTTGGCGTTCTTGATCGATTGGTACTTGCCGTCCTTGTTGGCCCAGCCGACGCCGTACGAGTACATGAGGCTCTGCATGACACCGTAGCCGTCGGCGGTCCGGTTCCAGCTTTGGCCCAGGCCGTAGAAGTTGTCGTTCGGCCGGTTCAGCGCGGTCGCCGCCGCCTTGGCCTCCTCGAACGTCGTCGGGAGCTTCACCTTCTTCTTCTCGAACTCGTCGCGCCACACGTACCAGAAGGCCGGCATGATGTACCACGGAAGCGCGTACGTCTTGCCGCCGACGACCGTGGCCGGAACCACATTCGCGGGGGCCTTGCCGATCTCGCCTTCGACCTGGCGTGCGAAGCTGGTCAGATCGAGCAGCTGGCCCATGCCGGCGAAGCGCGCGGGCGCGCCCGTCTCCAGCTGGCCGACGTCGGGCGTGTTCTTGTTCTCGATGGCCGCCACGTACTTCGTCTGCATGTCCTCGAACGTGAAGTACTCCACGGTCACCTGGGCGCCGTGCTTCTGCGCCCAGCGCTGCGCGGCGGCTTCGACGGCCTTGTTGGTGGGCTCAACGTAGGTCTTGAGGATCCACAGCCGCAGGCTGGCGCCCTTCTTGATCTGCGGCGCGGCGATCCGCGGCAACGCGAGCGCCGCCGAGGCGCCGACGGCAGCGGTCAGGAGACTTCGTCGACTGAGCCGTCGATCACGCATCGCGCTCCTCCTTCGTATCGCTTCGTTGAGATCAATCAGGGGAAGTGGCCGGAGTATTGAGCGCGAGCGGAGCGGTGTCAAGGCTGGCGCGCTCTGCGCACGTCACGCGCGGCTGAGCCCGCGTCAATCAAGGGGATAGGCCGGCCGGCTCGGCGCGAAGCGGGCGGCGAAGCAGCACCACGGCGATCGCGATGTTGAGCACGTTCCACAGCACACCGTTCACGAACGCCGCGTGGTACGAGCCCGTCAGGTCATACATCACGCCGGACATCCACCCGCCGAGCGCCATGCCGAAGACGGTCGCCATCAGCACGGTCCCCACGCGCATCCCGGCTTCCTCGGGCGGAAAGCACTCGCGGACAATGACGGCGTACGCGGGCACGATGCCGCCCTGGAACAGGCCGAACAGCGCCGAGACGATGTACAGCGGGATGAGACCATCGAAGGGGAGGAACAGGAGGAGCGCCAGCGCCTGAAGGCTCGAGCCCAGCAGCAGCGTGCGCCGCCCGCCGATACGATCGCAGATCCACCCGGACGCCAGCCGGCTCACCACGCCGAACCCGAGCATCAGCGAGAGCATGCGCGCGCCGCGCGCGGCACCGTGGCCGAGATCGTGGGCGTACGCCACGATGTGCACTTGCGGCATCGACATCGCCACGCAGCAGCTAAGCCCCGCCAGGACGAGTACGACCTGCAGCGCGGCCCGCGACATCCCGAGCGGCTGCGTCGTCCACGCGGTCGCCCGCCCCACCGCGGACGCGGCCGCGGCCAGCGGCAAGCGCCGCCGGAGCGCGAGCGACAGTGGCGCCATCGTGATCACACAGAACGCGGCGAGGCCGAGATAGGCCGAGCGCCAGCCGGAGCGCTCCACGAAATGCTGCACGACCGGTGGCCACACGGTGCCGGCGAGATAGCTGCCGCACGCGATAATCGCCACCGCGATCCCGCGGCGCCGTGTGAACCACAAGGAGGTGTCGGCGATGATCGGCGCAAACGCGACCGAGCTGGCGACGCCGACCAGCAGGCCGTGGGCGAGCACGAATTGCCAGAGACTGGTCGCCTGGCTGGAGACGAAGTACCCGAGCCCGAGCGCGAGCGTGCCGGCGACGACCGGCACGAAGATGCCGAAGCGATCGGACAGCCGCCCCATCAGGATGCCGCCAAAGCCGAAGCAGATCATCGTTGCCGTGTACGGCAGCGACGCGGCGGAGCGCGCGACGCCAAACTCCGCCTGCACGGCCGGCAGGACCACGATGACCGACCACATGCCGACACCGCCGATGGCGGAGAGCAGCAGCGCGGCAAAGAGCCGGGCCCAAGCGTACGGGGATTCGGGCATGAAGGACGCGTTCAGTATCGCGGCGCCGGGGCAAAACGCAAAATCGCGGTCTTGCGGCTCACTCGCCTGCGGAGGCCGGATTGATCGGGGTCGGCATGGCCTGCACGGCCGGAAGGACCTTCTCCGCGAACAGCCGGAGGCTCTTCTCCGCCTTCGCTCGCGGCATCCCGCCATAGAAAAAGTGGATGACCACCATCTCCAGGCTGAGGGCGTGCTGCAGCGTTCTGATCTTTTCGATGATCTCGTCGGGAGTTCCGATCGGTTGGGTGGCGCGGCGCGCCGCGAGGCTTGCGTCGGCCACACCGACGTCGGCGGTCTGGCGCTTGAGGTACTCCTCGTAGCCGGGAATGCCTGCGTAGCCCGGGTTGTTCCACTCGAAGTAGTGGTGCTGCGCCGCGAGGAGCTGGTTGCGGAAATACTCCCATCCCTCCTCGGCCTCCGAGGCGGTCTCCGCGCAGTACATCCACAAGAGCGTGGTGGGCTGATCCGGCGGCAGCCCCATCCCCGCCCGGATCGTGTTGAACCGCCGCACCTGCGCCGTCATCTCGTCGAGGCCCGCGCCAGCGACGAACATCTGTCCGAGCCCGTTCTCGGCGGCCATCCGCGCGGAGGCCTCGGTGGTGAACGCCGCCTTGATTCGCGTGGTGAGCTCGCCTTTGTGCCGCGCCTGTGGGCGGATGGTCGTCGGCGGAATCTTGTAGACCTTGCCGTCGAAGGTGAAGCGCTCGGCTCCATCTGACGCCCTGAGGGCTCCGATCACGTCGTAGAAGTACGCGTGCGATTCTCCGATCGGGTACCCGAGCGACGCGTACTCGTGGGGAGAGATGCCGCGCCCGATGCCCAGGTGGAGGCGACGGCCCTTGAGGAGAATGTCGAGCATCGAGATCTCGCTCGCGAGCCGCACGGGATTCCACCACGGGGCCACGATCACCGCCGTCCCCACATCGACTCGCCTGGTGCGCCCGGCCCAGTACGCGAGGTACTGAAGCGGGTTCGGCTGCATGGAATAGGCGGAGCCGTAGTGCTCGGTGGCCCAGATCGAGTCGAACCCGAGAGGCTCGACGAGCTCGCCCAGCTCGAGGGTGTCGTCCATGTTCTCGGCGTCCGACACCGCGGGCGGGCGGCTGTAGTCCTCTGCCAGAAGGCGCTCCCAGTCGCCCTGGTTGTAGCCGGTCACCATCACGCCGCAGTGCATGCGTGTCTGCCTTTCTTGTTCGCGTTCCCTTCCGCGTCGAACCGTACGGGCGGGCGATAGTGTACTGTCTCAGCACGATCCCGAGAAGCGATACAGGAGGAGCGACATGCCGGACGTGCTGTACGTTGGCCTGCAGGATGACGACAAGATCGTGCGCTTCGATATCGACGCCGGCAGCGGCAAGCTCGCGCCTCGTGGCGAAATGCCCGCCGCCGGCGCGCCGTCAGTCTTCGCGCTGAGCCCGGACCGGCGCGTCCTGTATGTCGGCTATCGCGGGACGCCGGCCATCGAGAGCTGTCGCATCGACTTGGCCAGCGGCGCCTTGACGTCGCTCGGGCGCGTCGCGACCGAGCATGCGCCGACCTATCTCGCTTCCGACCGAGCCGGCAAGTACCTCCTGTCGGCCCACTACCAGGGTGGGTACGCGGCCGTGCATCCGCTCGGACGCGACGGTGCGGTGAGCGGGCCGGCGCTCGACCGGCAGAACACCGCGCCGGGAGCGCACGCAATCCTGACCGACCCGTCGAACCGTTTCGCCTTCGTGCCGCACATCGCCCGGCAGAACGACAACGTCCTGGAGCCGCCGAAAAACATCCCCGGCCCGAACTTCATCGCGCAATTTCGATTCGACGCGACCACCGGACGGCTCAGCCCCAACGCGCCGTTCAAACTCGATCCGCCCGGGCCGATCGGACCGCGGCACTACTGCTTCCATCCCACGCTCGATCTCGTCTACTTCTCCGACGAGCAGGGGTGCAGCGTAACAGCCTACAAGGTCGATCGTGCCTCCGGCACTCTCTCCGCCGTGGAAACGATCCCCTCGCTGCCCGAGGGTGTGACCGTGCGCAATACTTGTTCGCAGATCTATCTGACGCCGCCGGGCCGATTCCTCTATGTCGGCAACCGCGGCCACAACAGCATCGCCGGGTTCGCCGTCGACCCGGCGACCGGGCGCCTGACACGAGCCGGGCATGCGCCGACCGAGGCGGTCCCCACCGCGTTCGGTCTCGATTCGAGCGGGACGTTCCTGTACGCCGCGGGAACGGCGTCCGGACGTCTCGCCTCGTATCGGCTCAATAGTGAGACCGGCGCGCTGACCCCGCTGGAAACCTACACGGTTGGACGGCGCCCCGCGGCGGTGCTGGCGATCCCTCTGGGCCGCTGACTCGCGCGACCGACACCGTCGGTCACATCGCGGTGTCACCGCTGTTACGTGTACGCGAACGCGCGGTGATGGCGCACTGAGCGCGACCGCTCAGTTCAATCGCATCGCGACGGATCCTCGGGGCGCCAGGGATTCGAGAACGTGCTCAACGACTCGAGGAAGACCACCAGGTCGGTCTGCTCGCGCGGGGTGAGACTCGGCGCGCCCGCGGCCTGCCCGTCCCCGGCGTGGCGACGCACGACCTCGGCGATCGTGTCGACGTCGCCGTCGTGGCCGTAGGGCGCCGTCAGCATCAGGTTGCGCAGGGTCGGCACCTTGAACTCGCCGTCGCTGCCGCTCGCGAGGGCAACCCGCTGCGCGCCGGCGGCCCGGCTCGGGTCGTCGCTGTAGGAGCCCAGCGAGTTGAAGCGGCTCTCTCGCAGCTCCCTGATTCCTGCGGGGCGTCCGGGATCGGGTTTCCCGAGCGGCTTCACTCGCGAGAGGCCGGTCTTGAAGAACTCGCCGCTGGTGAAGTTCGCACCCGAATGGCAGCCGTTACACCCGCCCTTACCGATGAAGATCTGGAGCCCTCGCTGCGCGGGCGTGGAATAGGTCTGTACCGACGGCGACTCCCCGCGCGCCAACGCGTCGCGGAACTGGTCGAACGGCGTGCGCCCGCCGACGAGCGTTTCCTGGAACGCGGCCAGGACCTTCCCGACGTTCACGAACACGGTCTCGTCGTCGATGGGTGACGGCGTGGCGCCGAATACCTTGCGGTAGCGGCAGGACAGCTGCTCGTCATTGCGGAGCAGGTTCGCCACGTGACGCGGCGTCGCCGCCAGCTCGCGGGCGTCGAGGATCGGTCGCAGACTCTGAGACCACAGGCTGTCGGCGGCTCCGTCCCAGCCGTACCAGCGCTGCCCGCGAAGGTTCATGAGCGTCGGGGTGTTGCGATCGAGCTGCGCCATACCGACCCCGCGCGGCAGGTTGTCGGTCCAGTTGCGCTCCGGAACGTGGCAGGTGGCACAGGCCTTCGTGCCGCTGCCGGAGAGGCGTTGATCGAAGAACAGGACCGTTCCGAGCTCGATCGCGTCCGGTTTTCCCGAAACGCGGTTGCTCGGATCGGGCCCCACGCGCGTCGGCCACGGACCGTGGGACAGGATGATCTTGATTTCCGCGTCGCTGAACGACGGCTCGGCTGCCAGACCCTCATCCGCCGCGCTGACGCAGGACCACAGCACGACGCAGGCGAAGCCCACGACGGCGAACGCGATGCGAGACATGTCGAGGCTGGCACGACTGGTCGCTGAGATCATGGCGTCCGCTCCTCGAGCCGCGTTGCGCTGGTGCGAATCACTCCAGAATCTTCGCTATGCTAGCAGAGAATCCGCGGGTCGTGGGCTGGGCAGCAGGCCGAGGCCCGTCGGTCACATCGCGGTGTAGCCGCCGTCGACGAACAGCAAGGTGCCGGTCACGTAGGAGGCGTCGTCAGAGGCAAGAAACAGGACGCAGGCGGCGACTTCATCGGGCGTGCCGTGACGCCGGAGCAAAGTGCCCTTGGCGGCGTCGTCCTGGTACTGCTGGAAGGTCCGGCCGATCGCTCGATTGCGCTTCTCGTGAAAGGGCGTGTAGATCGGCCCGGGGCAGACCGCGTTCACCCGGATGCCGTCCGCGGCGTGATCCGCCGCCATCCCGCGTGTCAGCCCGGCGACCGCCGCCTTCGTGGTGTCGTACTGCGTCGTCTTGCCGATGCTCGTCACCGACCGCACCGAGGCGACGTTGACGATGCTGCCGGGAGCGGCCTGCCGGAGGAGCGGAATCGCCGCTTTCGCGCAAAACGCGTAGCCCTTGAGATTCACGCCGAGGATCTCGTCCCAGCTCTCGGCGCTGGCCTCTTCCACCGTGTGATAGAGCCGGACGCCGGCGTTGTTGACGAGGATGTCGAGCCGGCCGAAGCGCTGCGCGGCCTGCCGAATGAAGGCCGCGGCCTCGGCCTCGCGTTCGACGTGCGCTTCCACGAACACGACCTCGCCGCCGCTCGCCGCGATCTCCTCTGCGACCCGCTTGCCCCGCTCGGCGTCGCGGTCTGCGAAGGCGACCTTCGCCCCTTCCTTCACGAACCGCCGCACGGTGGCCTCGCCGATCCCCGAGGCTCCGCCGGTCACCGCCGCCACCTTCCCGTTCAGTCGTGCCATGCTCGATGCCCTCTCTCTCCGCGCCGCGAATCGCGGCACAGCCGGAACCATACGGCAGGCGGGCGCCAAGATCCAGGGACGGCGCCACCCTCGATGCGCTAACATCGCCGTCGAAGCGGCCATGCTCAACCAGCGGGGGAGTCGCCGATGTCGATGAAAGTCGTTCCGACCGCCGCCGTGCTCGGGGCGGAGATCGCCGGGGTGGATCTTGCCCGCCCCCTCGACGACCCGACGTTCGCTGCGATCGAGCGCGCCTACAACGAATACGGTGTCATCTTCTTCCGCGGGCAGTCGATCACGCCCGCCCAGCAGGTGGCGTTCACGCGCCGCTTCGGCGAGATCGAATTGAATATCTTCGGCGAGCGCTGGAGCGTGCCGGGCAACCCCGAGATCGTCGTCCTGTCCAACGTCACGGAGGGCGGCCGACCGACCGGCGTCCGCCGCGCCGGCGAGCGCTGGCACAGCGACATGTGCTACACCGCGAGACCGCCGCGCGGGACCGTCCTGTACGCCATCGAGGTCCCCGAGCTGCACGGGCTCTCGCTCGGCGACACCGAGTTCGCCAGCGCCGCCGCGGCCTGGGACGCCATGCCGGACGCGATGAAGCGCGCCCTCGAGGGCCGGCGGGCCGTGTTCGATTTCCGGGGACGCAAGCGGGCCCTGACGCCGACTCAGGAGGAAATCGACCGCAACCCCCCGGTTCGCCATCCGATCGTGCGGACTCACCCGTCGACCGGTCGCAAGTGCCTCTACGTGATGCGCGACGACTGCACCGGCATCGAGGGGATGGAGCCTGACGAGGCCGAGGCGTGGATCGCGGCCCTAGCGGATCACATCGTCAAGCCGGCGTTCGTGTATCGCCACCAATGGCGCCCGGGTGATGTGCTGATGTGGGACAACTGCACGGTCCAGCACCGGGCGATCCAGGACTACGACATGCCCCAGCGCCGCTTGATGCATCGCACGACGATGGGTGGCGCCGTCCCCGCGTAACGAACCCGCTTGGCGGAGGCGCCATTACCCTCCAGCCACCTGACGCCTTGCGGCGCCTCTACCGCTCCGCGCCGGGTCCGTCGCTGAAGAGTGACGGAACGAACGTATGTGGATCCGCCGGCTCGGTGAGGAGCGCTTGCTGTCGCGGGGTGAGCGGGACATCGGGTGGCGGAAGGACCCGCGCCCGCGACCACGCCATCTGGGAGACGCAATACTTGTAGAGCAGAGTCCGGCGCTCGTGGTCGGCTCTCCATGGGGCTGTTCCGTGCATCACCGCCTCGGAAAACAGTACGACCGACCCCGCCGGTATGTCCGGAATGACCACGCAGGAGGCTTTTTCCGGCGCCTCGTGGATCTGGCGCGGCAGTTTGAAGTGACTCTTGTGACTCCCGGGAATGCACCAGAATCCCCCATATGCCGGTCCGGCATCGGTAAGGTTCCAGGCCACGACCGTGAACCCCTCGTAGATGCCGTTAGGAGCAAAGTGAAAGCGCTCTCCTGGCTTCATGAAGGAGTTGCGCGCCGAAGCCCCGTAGTCCGCGTGCATGGACCCCATGGTCTGCCCCTTGTGCATGCGGATCCCGTAGAGACGGTCCAGCCGAAAGCAGTCCCCGAGCCGAAGGCGAAGAATTGGCAAGATCGCCTCATGATCCAGCAGGCGACAGAACGGCTCCCCCCAGTTGAGAAAGCCATGATCCGGTCCGTGCACGCCGGCGGCGGAGCCAAAGCGGATTTTTTCGCGGGGGCTGGGAAGCCGCTGCGCATCGATCAATCGATTCAGCTCGGCCACCTCCGCCGCCCCCAGGACGTTGTGGATCACCAAATAGCCTTGAAGATCGAAAAGGTACTGTTGCAGCTCCTGGTCCGAAGCGTCCACGGTCACACCCTCCCCTGTCTTTGCTGTCACCGCCGCATCCACACCGCTCTGTACCGCTCGTCCGAAAGCCCGACCGATTTGGTCCGGGCGTCAACGCTAACATGTCTGCGCAGGCGCCCGCGCATCCCGAAAGAGGTCAGCGGCGGCTCCGTCCGCCTGCTACTCTGCCGGCGCGAGGC
>Ga0209160_1003326_pt1 | contig 13126 bp, 9 predicted proteins | sample GraSoiAngelo_153_FD_186167 | JGI IMG/M metagenome (GOLD analysis project Ga0209160, IMG submission 186167) | Grasslands soil microbial communities from the Angelo Coastal Reserve, California, USA - 14_1009_12_40cm (SPAdes) (version 2) | ecosystem: Environmental > Terrestrial > Soil > Grasslands ...
GGTGTATCTACGGCAATGCAGCGGATGCGGCCCTCGTCCATCCCACATAAAAGATTTTTCAATCCCTCGACGTCCATTGCCTCAGTCAGCACATCCTTCATGACTTCGTCGACTAGCGGATGATTGGGGATCTGGATGTCGCCGGGAATGTTTTCCTGACAGGCGGCAACGTCGGGAAAGACTGAGGCCAGCAAATCGTCTGAGCGCATACGTTGAATCTGAGGCGGAACCTTCTTGCCGCCCTGAAACCGCAGCAGGGCCAAGGACCGATTTGCATCCCACCGCCAACGTGTGCCAAAGATCGGAGAAGCGCACGCCGCCTGCACCAGAACTTCTTGCACAGTCTCAGCACTCAAAAAATGAAAAACGTCCGCCAACGGAAAGCTGTGCTGCTCAGCTAATGCGATGTTCAAGCCGTTATCCGTGGCCGCGGCCTGCAATTCGAAATTGAAACTGCGGCAAAAGCGTTTGCGCAGAGCCAAGCCCCAGGCCTTGTTGATGCGTCCACCGAAGGGCGCATGGATCACCAGTTGCATCCCGCCAGCTTCGTCAAAGAAACGCTCCGCGATGATCGTGTTTTGGGTCGGGACCTCACCCAGCACGACGCGTCCTTGCAGCAAATATTCGATCGCCTGTTCTGCCCCGGAGTCATCCAGGCCGCACTCTTGCTTCAACCAGGCAACCGTCTCCGCCACCTCGGGACGACTCCGCCAATCGCCGACCGGCGAAATGTTGGGTAGCGTCTCGCTGATCTCTTTTCGCAGACTGCCAATCTCGGAGGAAAGTTCCTCGGTGCGAGCCGGAGCCTCGCCACGCCAGAAGGGAACACTCGGGGGCGCACCGTGCGCATCTTCCACCAGCACACGCCCGGATTTGCCTTCCACGCGCCGAATGCGCCACGAAGTGTTACCCAGCAACATGATGTCGCCAGCATTGCTCTCCACTGCGAAATCTTCATCCAGCGTGCCGACAACAATTCCTTCCGGCTCCGCCACCACGGTAAACAGCGCAGTTTCAGGAATAGCGCCACCGCTGGTAATCGCGGCCAGCCGGCTACCGCGTCGTGCCCGTAATTTGTGATTGGCTCGATCCCAGTGCAGATATGCGCCATAGCGGCCGCGACGCGCGGCAATGCCCTCGGAAAGCATTTCGAGAATGGAGTTAAAAGTCGGCCGCGAAAGATTTCGATACGGATATGCCCTGGTTACCAAGTCGAATAGATCATCTTCTTTCCAACCGGTGTCCTCTTCAGGGTTAGTACTGCCGGCTGAGGCGCACGTTGCGACAATCTGTTGCGCCAGGATATCCAGCGGCGAATCCGGAATCATGATTCGATCCAGTTCACCGTGACGGATCGCTCGCACCAGCGCCGCACATTCGAAAAGCTCATCGCGAGTTGTCGCGAAGAAGCGTCCTTTGGGCACGGCGCCTCGCCAGTGGCCAGAACGGCCAACGCGTTGCAGCGCTACGGCGATCGCCCGCGGAGAACTTATCTGAATTGCGAGGTCAACGGTGCCGACATCAATCCCCAATTGCAGCGAAGCCGTCGCCACCAATACTTTGATTTGCCCTTCTTTTAATTTTTTCTCCGCCGTGAGCCTCAGTTTGCGTGAAAGACTGCCATGATGTGCCACAACGTTTTCTTCGCCCAGCCGTTCCGCAAGCTGATGTGACACTCGTTCAGCCAGCCGTCGCGTATTCACGAAGAGCAGCGTGGAACGATGTTGTCCGACGAGCTCGACAACGCGGTCATAAATCTCGTCCCACATCTCATTGGTAGCGACTGCGCCCAGAGCGCTGGCAGGAACTTCGATCGCAAGATCGAGCTCTCGCTTGTGTCCAACGTTCACAATCACCGGATCGGGGCGATTATTGCCGGTGAGAAAGTGTGCAATCTCTTCAATCGGTTTCTGGGTTGCCGACAAACCAATACGCACCGGCGGACGATAAGTAAGCGCTTCCAACCTTTCCAGTGAGAGCGTGAGATGAGCACCGCGTTTGTCGTCAGCCACGGCATGGATTTCATCCACGATTACAGTTTCGACATCGCGCAGGATTGCGCGGCTTCTTTCTGCCGTCAACAGAATGTAAAGAGACTCGGGTGTAGTGACGAGAATGTGTGGCGGACGCTTCAGCATCGCCCGGCGCTCGTGCATGAGCGTGTCACCGGTACGGACCGCAGTGCGAATCTCCGGCATCAGCAGCCCCTGCTCGCCCGCCATCTGGAGAATCTCGCCGAGCGGGATTTCAAGATTCTTCTGGATGTCGTTCCCTAGCGCTTTCAGCGGAGAAACGTAGAGGACTTCGGTTTTGTCCTGGAGATCACCGGCTAGTGCTTTTCGCACCAGGCGGTCAATGCAGGCGAGAAATGCGGCAAGGGTCTTGCCGGAGCCAGTAGGAGCGGAAATCAAGGTAGTACGGCCGGACAGAATATGTGGCCAGCCTTGTTCCTGAGGCTCGGTGGGAGTGCCAAATTTCCGGACAAACCAATCCCGCACCAGGGGATGAGCCCATTCCAAAGCTGGGGAAAGCAAAGACATCATCCTATTTTATCGGGAAACTTTAACTTTCGCAAAATGTTCGCCTGGCATAAACGTTTTCGCTTATAGGCTCACTTCTCCTAAGGCCAGAAAGCTTCAATGCTAGAATCCCGGCAATGTCAAAACTTCGCGCCAAGAAAATCAAACTTCTACTGTTCGACGTGGACGGCGTCCTCACCGACGGTAAGCTATTCATCTTCCCCGCTCCCGCCGGAGTACAGCAGACCACACAGGAGCACGCCGCGAAGCACGGCGGACAAGGTGGTTTCGGCCTTGTGAGTCAGACCCTAATCGAGGCCAAGGGCTTTCATGCCCACGACGGCACTGCAATTTCGCTGGCTCGGCTGGCTGGAATTAAAACTGGACTGATCACAAAACGTATTTCGGACACAGTCGCCTTACGTGCTCGCGAACTCAAACTGGAGCACGTTCATCAGGGCATCCAGGACAAGCTGACCGTATTCAAGGAAATCCTTCAGCAGGAAGGACTTCGCTCCGATGAAGCTGCTTTCGTCGGGGATGATGTCATCGATCTTCCTGTGATGCGAAATTGTGGACTCGCCGTGGCGGTCGCGAACGCCCGCGGCGAGGTGAAAAAGGAAGCCCACTACGTAACGCCACACTCCGGCGGCGATGGAGCCCTCCGTGACGCCGTGGAATACATCCTCAAAGCACAAGGGAAGTGGAAACAGATTGTGAGCGACTACACCTCAGAGAGAACGAAAGGCGGCACAACGAAAAGCAGCACTTAGCACTTGGCACTTAGCATTTAGTCGTCACGTGCAGGGTCCTGAGACAACAATTCCTGCAACGGTCGCTGGGAAAAGGGCCTTCGCTCGGACCAACCCTATCGTTGAGGGACTAACTAAGTGCCAAGTGCTAAATGCCGCTTTTCCAATGAGTTTCAAGCCGGTCGAAGCACCTGGGTCCACTGCGGGAAATTAAAAACCCACCGGTTGCCTGCTTGGGGCGTGCTCGGGTCGGACAACCGGTGGGACCGTTTCTCCTTACTCACCCTGTTGTTTTCAGGAGTATTTGCCAAACTTAAACACAGGTCAGAAGAAAAGTTTCGTTAGTCTTCGAAAAAATTTTCGATTCGGCTAAGCACCTAGCAGCGTGAGATTTAGTCCGTGATCGCTGGTGGCCGGGCGGCCATTAGCTGAGTGAAACGAGGATCCTTCCGCAATTGTGCAAACTCAGCGTCTTTATACACATCCTCGATGTTCTTGAAGCCTTCCTCCATAGCTCGGCGCAGGTATTGTAACGAGCGATCGGTTTGTCCGAGCTTGGCATATAGCTTGGCCACCACATAATCGTAATGCGCCCGGTCTTCGGGAGAAGACATCTGCGCTGTCACCCCCGTATGGGATGTCCGCTCAAAAATATCGGGATCCAACTGTACAGCCTGGTTATAGGCAGTGACGGCTTTTTCAAACTCCTTCTTGGAAAAGTAGGCCGCGCCAAGATTGCTGTAGTAAGAGGCAGAATCCTGTCGAAACTGGATGGCTTTCAAATACTGCTTAATCGCCTTCCCCTGCTTTTTTTGCAAGTAGTAGATGACGCCCAGATTGTTGTATGCGTCACTGTACTGGCGATCCAGTTTGATGGCGCGCTCAAAGTCTTTCCCCGCCTCTTTGAAGCGCTGCATAGATAGTTCCGCGATTCCGGCCCGGTTATACGTCTGCGGACTGTCAGGCTTCTTCTTCACTGCGGCGCGATAATAATCGAGCGCGTCCAGATAAGCTTTCTCTGCCCGCAACGTGTCGCCCTGTTTTACCAACTCTTCAGCTGAAGCGCTTGCAGGCGGTGGTTCGGCGCGCCGCACGGACGGTGGGCTGACTTGCACCTGCTCTGAAGGTGAGGATTGCGCTAAGACATTGGGCACTATCAGAATGCCGATAGTGAAAATCAGTAATTGACGACGCATGATTTCACCACAACCGGGAGTAAAACTTCGTCAAAGCCTCCGGCCAGCCATATCCGACTATTGAGGACCGTTCCCACCATTTTCAGGCGCCTTGGGAGGCGGTGGCTGCGGATTGCTGGGCGGATTGTTAGACGATTTGTCGTCCTTAAAGATACCTACAATCTTCCCGAAGAGACCTTTTTTCTTTTGCGTATCCTCAGTCGCAGGTCCAGGAGGAGGGACAACGCCTGGCGGCGCAGCGGCCTTGTCGCCTCCAATTCCCAACATGCGGGAGAAGAATCCGCCCACACCCGTCCCCTGGTCGCAAGTCTGACTCGGCTCGGTGCCGGCAATGAATGCTGCGGTATAGGTTTCCGGGCAGGACGCATTAGCCAGAAGATTGGTTAGCTTGTCCAATTGCACATCCACCACGCCAGTGGGCTGACTGAAAGGCTTCACGTCGGAATACCGCGGACTCGCGACCGCTTTCTTCATGAACTCCGCCCAGATTGGTGCTGCCGTTTGGGCTCCGCTCAGGCGGATGTCGCTGTAATCGTCGTAGCCAACCCAAACAATGCATAGAAGATTGCTGGTGTAGCCAGCGAACCATCCATCATGCGAGCTTCCCGTCTTTCCCGCGGCCGGAGCATTGAAACCACGCGTGCGAACTGGAAAGCCAGTCCCGAAATTCAGAACACCTTCCATCATGTTGGTCATCAGGAAGGCGACTCGCGGATCGAGCACCTGCCGCTTGTCGCTCTTGAAATCCGTAATCACATCGCCTCTGGCATTGCGCACCGAATTCACCATGATGGGCGACAGCCGCACACCTGCGTTGGCGAATACGGTATAAGCAGCCGCCACATCGATAGGTGTGGCATCGTAAGCGCCTAGCGCCATGGCTGGAGTAGCCTTCACCGAGGTAATTCCAGCCGCTTTCGCCAGGTCCGCAACTCTGTCATATCCCACTTCCTCCGCCAGCTTGACCGTCGCGTTGTTCAATGACGTCGCCAGTGCGTACCGCGCTGTCACCTGGCCGTGGTACTCCTCTTTATAATTTCGCGGCTCGTAAATCTGATCGCCATAGGAAAAAGTGGTCGGTTGATCGTCAACCATCGACGCCGGTGTAAATATCGGCGTGGTTCCATCGACCGCCGTATTCATGGCTGCCGCATACACGAATGGTTTGAATACCGAACCGGTGGGACGTCTGGAGGTGGCATGGTTCAATTGGCTGGTTCCGTAATTTCGCCCGCCTACCAAGGCCAGCACCTCGCCAGTATGCGGATCCATAGCGACTAGCGCGAGCTGCGCCTGCGGTCCGGGCAGCACCTTGGTTTCGAACTTTTTCGTTTTGCCAATCCTCACTCGCCTGGTGCGTAGCTTAGTTACCTGGTCGTCCACCAGCTTCATCCCAGTTTCCACAGCCTGCGCGGCGATTTTTTGCAGCTCGGGATCGAGGGTGGTGTAGATGCGGTAGGACTGGTCGTTCAGTTCGCGTTCATTGAGTTTACCGATGACGGTATCGCGCACCAGATCGACAAAGTAAGGCGCATCGCTCGCTTCCACATTGGGTGGAGCGAGCTTCAGCGGCGTGGCCTTGGCCTTCTCCACGTCAGCTTTGGAGGCCGCGTGAGTTTCCACCATGCTGTCGAGCACTACATTGCGGCGCTCGAGTGCGCGTTCCGGATGGCGATACGGCGACAGGTAACTCGGCGCCTGAACCAGTCCCGCAATAAGAGCGGCCTCGGGAAGGGTAATGTCCTTGAGATCCTTATTGAAGTACGCTTGCGACGCTGCAGCGAACCCACTGATGGTGAACGATCCGCGTTGACCTACATCCACGCGGTTGGCATAAAACTCGAAAATCTGCTGCTTAGTGAACTTCTGCTCCAGCTCCATCGCAATCAGCATTTCCGCGATTTTGCGTTTAACCGTTTTCTCCGGAGTCAGAAAGAACGCGCGCGAGAGTTGCATAGTAATAGTCGAACCGCCCTGCTCATGCCGTTGATGAGTCAGGTCGATCCATGCAGCCTCGGCCAGACGCATGAAGTTCACGCCACCATGCTGGAAGAAGCGCCGGTCTTCAATGGCGAGCACGGCGTCCACCAGAACCTTGGGGATCTCGTCGTACTTCACCAGTTGACGCTTGGAACGCTGCTCCGCATCGAACAGCGCCGTAATCATTTGCGGTTCGAGTTCGTAAGCCGACAACTCGCCCGATTGTCCGGCGATGCTCTCCACCTTCCCGCTACGTACGCGGATGGTCGCTGGCTCCGGGCTGTGATAGGAATCCGGCCCCGGCTTGATCTCGATGCCGTTATTGAGCAGGCGATAGCTGCCCATGAAGGATTGGCCGTCTTTCTCTGCATATGCTGCCCGGCGAAGTCGGACAGCGATCTCACGAGCGTCGATTTTCTCGCCCACCTGCACGGTCTCCGGTATGGCGTAAATCTTGGCCGAGTTGCTGAAAACCTGCCCTTTGAACTTCTGATCGATGATGTGGTCGTACTTCAGGTAGTAATACGAAAACACGCTGGTGAAAACTACAGCCACAGTCACGAACACCACCAGGGCTGCCCGGATCACGGGGTCGCGGGAAAGAAATCCCTTGGTGGTACCGGTCGTACTATTCGGAATTCGGATTTTAATGGCCACAATTCAGTCGGCGCAGACGCCCCTCTAGAATTATTAGACGATGACGCAAGCGGATATCGTTATCCACAGAAGAAAAATTCCATCCTTGGCCACAAAGATGTTCCAGCGCCCGCCCGGTGCATGGATGATTCATTTTAACCTGCCAGAGGGTACCTGTTGATTGCTTGCCGGTTCCCAGTTAGGTTCGCCGGGTCCGGACCAGGGACTGCGGCCGAAGAGGCTCTCCAAGGTGCAGTTTCCCACCCAAAAGCTCGTCTCTCTGGATGTTAGGAGGCACCCATACTCGGAACAAGGTTACCGAAGTACGACGATTCCGCTAGAAGGCGCCGCGGTTCTTGGTGGTTGGATGGAAATTCAGGTCGAGAGGATAGCCCGGCAGATCCACATGCACCGTATACTGCGTTTCAATCAGAATCGAACCGGTGCCCTGAGGACCAAAACGCTGGACTTTGATTTGCTCCTTGCCGATTGGAATTTCCAGGTCCTGGGCCTTTTTGAAGACGCTTTCACGAATAGCGTCTTCAGGCTTGGTGCTGTAGGTGCTCATCCGCGCTTCGGTCTCAATCGCATCTTCGAATTGGTAATTGGAAAAGTACGGCGGTATTAGCATGACGCCGCCGTAGATCACGGCCGCCATGACGGCGAATCCTAAAATCAGTTTTATAGTACCCATAACGCTCCGCTCGAGGCCGGGCGCGCTAGTGAATCTATCGCGCAGGCCTTAAAATCTTCTCAAAGTATCCCGTTATTGCGCCGATGCTAGCATCGTGCATTTCCCGTGTCGAGCGCTGAACCACTTCAACAGTACCTTCGGTAACCTTCTTTCCCACCGTCACCCGGTAAGGAATACCCACCAGGTCGGCATCTTTGAACTTCACTCCCGGCCGTTCGTCCCGGTCGTCCAGTAAAACCTCAAACCCCGCCGCCTCAAGCTGTTGGACAATGTTTTCCGCGACACTCTTTAACTTCTCGTCGCCCACATTCGTGGGCGTGACCACAATCTCGAAGGGTGCGATTGACGGCGGCAACCAGAAACCGTTCTCGTCATTACTCTGCTCGATTGCGGCGGTAAGGATGCGCTCGATCCCAATGCCATAACTCCCCATGATAGGCGTGACTTCTTTGCCATTGCGGTCCAGGACGCGCGCGCCCATGGATTCCGAATACTTGTAGCCCAGCTTGAAGATGTGTCCGATCTCGACGGCTGTGTCGATGCGCAACGGCGCACCGCAGTTGGGACAATTCTCGCCTGCCCCGACGCTGCGCAAGTCGGCGTAAGCCGTAGGTTGGAAGTCACGGCCCGGAGTGACATTCTTCAGATGATAGTCTTCCCTATTTGCGCCGGAGATCAGGTTCGTGCGGCCTTCGAGGGCCTGATCCACCAGCAGAATCGGCCGCTCGAGTTGTTCAGCATCGCGTGCCCATTCAATACCGATTGGCCCTAGAAATCCCGCCGGAGATTTGAACAGCGGTTCAATCTCCTCCGCTTGCATGGGGCGTGTCTGTTTGCCGTCGACCGCGGATGAGAGTTTTGCCTCATTGAGTTGGTGATCACCACGCAACAACACGATCACCGGACGCAGCACAGCTTTGCCGGTCTTAGAATCCTTCTCCTCGAACATGAGCGCCAGAGTTTTAATCTTATTTTTCGGTGAAACGCCCAGGAAGCGCGCTACATCTTCGATGGTCTTCTGTCCGGGCGTGTGCACCTCGAGCGGCTTGCCGTTGCCCGTCGCCGTCAGATCCTCAGCCGGAGCGAGCTTCGATGTTGCCTTTTCCATATTTGCCGCGTAATCACATTTCTCGCAGCTCACGATCTGATCCTCGCCTGCCGGCGTCCGGACCATGAATTCGTGCGACTGCGAACCTCCCATGGCTCCCGAATGCGCTTCCACCACCACGTACTTCAAACCGCAGCGGTCAAAGATTCGGCAATATGCGTCGTAGTGTTTTTGGTAGGAAACGTCCAGGCCAGCGGCATCAATGTCGAATGAATACGAATCCTTCATCAGGAATTGCCGAACTCGCAACAAACCGGACTTGGGCCGCGCCTCGTCGCGGAACTTACTCTGAATCTGATACCAGATCTGCGGCAGCTGCTTGTAGCTGCGCAGCTCCTTGCGCGCGATCTCCGTCATGACTTCTTCTTCAGTCATGCCTAAGCACAAGTCAGCGCCCTTGCGGTCCTTGAGCCGGAACATGGTGTCGCCCATGACGGACCAACGCCCACTGGACTCCCACAGCTCCCGTGGATGCAGAGCGGGCAGATAAAATTCCTGCCCGATCTTGTCCATCTCCTCGCGCACGATCCCGATGATCTTGTTGAACGATCGTTGTCCCAGAAAAAGGTAGGAATAGATTCCCGCAGCGAGCTGGCGGATGTAACCTGCCCGAACGAGGAACTTATGACTGGCAACCTCGGCGTCCGCGGGAGCCTCGCGCAGCGTGGGGATGAAAAGTTGCGACCAGCGATGCATAGTTAGTGATTCCGCCAGGAAAGGAATTCGTTATTGTACGTGGAAGAGCGTGACTCTGCCATTCGGTTAGGTAGCGATCTGGCGAATGCGCTCGCCGGGAAGTAAAATGCATTCACAATGAATCCCATCGATGACGATCCTCTACTGCGCCTACGTGGCTCGGGGAAAAACCTATGGGCCGACGAGCACGCGGATGAATATATACGCCGGCTGCGAGAAGGTTGGGATGAAGCCGCGGACCTTCGCGAGGGCCGAGAGCCATCAGCAGACCTTGCTGGAGGGTCTCAGGAGTAGTTGTTAACCCGCCAACTGCTTCAGAATTTCTTTCCCCAATTTCTGCGTCTCGCCAAAGAATTTCTGATACTCGACAAACAGCCGGTTCAGTTCCAGCGACTTGTCGGCATTGAGCCGTTGGCGAAGAATCATGTCGCGCACATGAACTGGGTTGGGAAGAGTTGCTTCTTCAGTTAATTCTTCGAGAGCCGTATTGGGATCATAGTGATACATAAAAGTTGCTCATCGTGTTGCCGATGTTCCAACCCTACATCAGCTCCGTCCCCCACAAATCATGCAGATGCACAATGCCCTCCAGCTTCCCCGCAGAATCGACGACGATCAGCGATGTAATCTTTTTTTCTTCCATCAGAGCTAAGGCCGTAGCAGCAAATTCCTGTCCGGAAATGGTTCGAGGGGTTTTCGTCATACACTCGCCTGCTGTCAGATCGAGCACGTCCTTGCCACGCTTTTCCAGCAATCGCCGCAGATCGCCATCGCTGATGACGCCGACCAGCTTTTCGCCATCCACCACGGTCGTTATGCCGAGCTTTTTGCGAGACATTTCGTAAATCACATCGGGCATTTTGGTTTTGGGCGCCACCCGAGGCACCGCATCTCCGGTGTGCATCAAAGCTTCCACTCGTGCAAGCTGCTTACCCAGTTTGCCGCCGGGATGCAAATTGGCAAAGTCTTCTTCTTTGAATCCACGTCTTTCTGCGAGCGACATTGCCAGCGCGTCGCCCAACGCGAGCATGGTTGTGGTGGAAGCCGTGGGCGCCAATCCCAGAGAGCACGCTTCCTGCGCCACCGAGCAATCCAGAGCGACATCCGCGGCCGCCGCCAGCGTGGAAAGTTTCCCCGACCGCTGTTTCGAATTTTTGTGTGACACTGCATCGCCGGTGAAACTGATCAACTTCACCTGCAACCGCTTGATAGTTGCTAGCAACCGCAGAATCTCTTCTGACTCCCCGCTGGCTGATAGCGCCAGCACCACATCGCCACGCACAACCATGCCCAGATCACCATGCACCGCCTCTACCGGATGCATGAACAGCGCAGGCGTTCCGGTGGAATTCAGCGTGGCGGCAATCTTGCGCGCTATGATTCCACTCTTTCCCATACCCGTCACCACCACGCGTCCGCGACAGGCGCAGAGCAATTCCACTGCGCTGTTGAAAGTTTCCGCCATGGGCCCGGCAATGCGATCAGCGAGTGCGTGCAGCGCTGCTGCCTCGATACGCACCACGTTCTCGCCGATGTGTTTCATGGGAGATTGGATGTTAGCAAATGCTGGCAGAGAAGTTAACGGGCGTCTGAATTCAATCAGAAATGTTCTTCCACTGCCGGTGTATGTTCCATGGCAGTTCTCTCCTTGATTGCGCGGTCCCACGGTCCGGCTTGCCAATTGTCGCGATTCTTGTCGGAATGAATCCATGGTGGCAGATTGATTGCAAGATTACGCGCCATGGCCAGCACGTAGGGTTCATAGAGCGTCCGCAGATAAGCCAGCTTCTGCTCTGCCTCGGGGCCTTCCCGCAAACGTATCCCGCGCGTTTCTAGACTCTGTCGAAGCCGCGCCAACTCAGGCGCAGGTAACCGGTCAGGATGCCCGGGATCGTAACGCGCATGCACTACCTGTGACAGATCGACCACAGCATGCCGCGCCATCGCGAAAGTGATTCTGGCCTGCTCGGGACGAATCTGATCCACACCCGAAATTACTAGGGAAGTCGCATCAAGGATAGTAGTCAGCGCTCCCAACCACGATTGATTGTTGTGTTGTGAACGGAAAAAACTGAGCACCGGATAAGAGAGATGACTTTCCAGCACCTCAGCCGCCCAACGTTCCCAATCACGAAGAATCTGGTCAAGCACTTCCTGTTGTGGACAGTTGCCAAATCTCGATAGCAGCTCCGCCGCACTAGGTGGCGATCCGGCACGAGCATCGAGCAGTGAGATTTCGATCTCTCGCCTGGAAAATGATGAATAGATCGTCGGCAAGTATCCAATGACCACGCCAAGGAAAGCGAAGCCCAGGCCGGATTGCAGCACGGTCAACGCGCGCGACAGGCTGCTTATGGGAGCCACGTCTCCCAGCCCGAGCGTGAAGAATGTCTCCCCGCTCATATAAAGGACTGTCCAGAAGGTGACCCGCTCGTTGCCTAAATGCACATGCTCGCCAATCCCGTGTTGCAGCAGGGCAAAGCCAAGAATCAAGCCGAAAGCCCAAAACATGAGTAGGAGGATTAGCGACAGAGGCCCGAAGTATCCGAGAAAATTCTCCCGCCGGCTAGGGGACTTAATATGACTCGTGATTCTCGACCATGGTCTCCAGGTATAGCGATAAAACCAGGTAGTCAGACGAAATTGCCTGCGGATTCTGCGCGGAAGAACGACAGTCTCAAATGCATCCAGCAGGATAAGGAGAATAAGAAAAATACCAGCGATAGCGGAAAGAATCATCATGGAACGATGGTGATACTGAGGCCGGAAATGGTAGCAGATTTAGCGGCTGAATTTCCCCGCACCGCCCGCGCATCGCCCGCAGTGTGACGTGGCGGCGATCACATCTTTTGCCAAGCTCCGAGCACAACATAGTCGTCTGGATAGGCAGCGGCCCAGTCCGTAGGACGAAAATTTAGCCCAGCGCTTCAGCGCTGGGTAGGCAGGTCAACAGAGTAAGTCCCGGAGGGACCACATCATGTCGCACTCATACTCAAGCAACAGAATTCACGTAATCTTCAGCACCAAGGAAAGACACAAAAACATTTCCGACGAGCAACAACCCACACTTTGGGCTTACATGGCTGGAATTGCCCGTAATCAAGGCTTCGAGGCCATGATCATCGGCGGTGTGAAAGATCACGTGCATGCACTTCTGCTCCTGCCGCCCAGCTTGCCCTTGTCGAAAGCAATTCAATTTCTGAAAGGAAGTTCGTCGAAGTGGAAACGAAACTGGCGCAGCCGGCAATAAATTCTCTTGGCAGGAGGGCTACGGAGCATTCAGTGTCAACGCGTCGCAAACCGCAGGTGTTGTGCGTTATATCGAGAACCAGAAGGCGCATCACGCGAACAAAAGTTTCGAAGACGAATTCATGGAATTCCTCACCAAGTACGGCGTGGCCTACGATCCGTCGTATGTTTTGGGATGATTGTGCCGCCCCTCCGGGGCTTGCGACAAACTCTGCGTGCTCACCCAGCGCTGAAGCGCTGGGCTAAGTTATCTCGTCCCGACGGGACTTGCGCCGCTCCGCCACAGGAAGGTTGGG
>Ga0209160_1003330_pt1 | contig 13117 bp, 10 predicted proteins | sample GraSoiAngelo_153_FD_186167 | JGI IMG/M metagenome (GOLD analysis project Ga0209160, IMG submission 186167) | Grasslands soil microbial communities from the Angelo Coastal Reserve, California, USA - 14_1009_12_40cm (SPAdes) (version 2) | ecosystem: Environmental > Terrestrial > Soil > Grasslands ...
TCGATCTTGAGCTGCGCGTCGCTCCCCGCGCTCCCCGCGGGAACCGTTTCACCGGGTCGGGGTACGTAGATTCGCTGGCCGTCCCGGATCGGCGCGGCCTTGTTGAGCGCGCCAAGGTCGGCCTCGCCCGTCATCCCGCCCGCGGCGAGCAGCGCGTCCACGATTCGGGACCCCGCCGCGAGGCGGTAGACGCCGGGATGGGCGACCGCGCCCGCGACGTCCACGACGAGTAGCGGATCGGGCGTTCGCGTGGGCGCTGGGGTGGCCTCGACGATCGCGACCGGCTGGCCGTCGCCTCCGTGGAGGCGCACCGCGGTCAGAACGGCGATCGCCACGGCGGCGATCCCGAGAAGGATGAGGATCGGTCTGCGCATACCCGGACGTTGAGTGACACGAGCCGTCGTGCATAGGGCCGCGACGCGTCAATCCTGTCGTCAATTCTGACGACAGGCTGTCGTCAATTCGTGCGGCGGCCCTGTTGCTGCTGCTGCATTTGGACGATCGCGACCGGTAACCCCCCGATGGAGCTGCCATCGACCTCAAGATCGAACTTGTGCGTTCCGTAGCTGGTGAAACTCATGTTGTTGAGCTCGACGATCACATTCACGTCCTGACCGGCGACCGCGTGGACCGAGATCTCGGGCGGGTTGGGCATGGCCTGCTGACCGTCCGGGCGCAGGAGACGCACCTTCACCGTGTGCGCGCCGACCTCGAGCCCCAGGATCGCCACGACGAACATTCGGGGGTGCTGGGCCGGCAGCCCGCTCACGGAGATGTTGCGGAAGATGCCCATGAGGCTGACCTTGCCGTCCTGACCCACGAGGGCGTGGTCGCACAACGCCGCGAGGCGGATTTCCGCGGTCACGAGCGACGCAGCGTAACGAAATTCACCAAACGGTCACGCACGAAGATCGTCCGCGCTAGCTCGCGACCGTCGAGCGCCGCCTTCACCTTCGGACTGGCGAGCGCGAGCTGCTCCGCGGCCGACTGCGAGATACCCGCGGCCACAGTCATGCGGTCACGCACCTTCCCGTCGACTTGAATGACGAGCGTGACTTCGTTTGCCGCCGCGACTGCCGGATCGAACGCGGGCCAGCTCTGGCGGTGGATCGAGCCCCGACCGCCGCGCCGCTCCCAGAGCTCCTCGGTCATGTACGGCGCGAACGGCGCGAGGACCAGCAGCAGGCTCGCCACACCCTCGTCGCGACTCGGACCGGTCGCGTGCTGCAGCGTGTTCGACAACTCCATCATCGCGGCGACCGCCGTGTTGAACGAATACGTCTGCAGGTCGTCGGTGACCTTCGCGATCGTGCGGTGCACGGCGCGGTCGACGTCCCGATCGCGCGAACCCGGCGGCTCCGCCTCCGATTGGGCCATGTCCCAGACGCGGCGTAGGAACCGATACACGCCCTCGATGCCCGAGGCGTCCCAGTCGGCGCCGTCCACCCAGGGACCCATGAACATCATGAAAAGACGGAGCGTGTCGGCCCCGTACCTCTCGACATACGCGTCGGGAGTCTCGACGTTCCCGCGCGACTTCGACATCTTGCGGCCCTTGAACACGATCGTGCCTTGATATCGGAAGCGCAGCGCCGGCTCGTCGAACCAGAGCTCACCCAGATCCCGCAGCGCCTTCGTTATGAAGCGCATGTACAGGAGGTGCAGGATCGCGTGCTCGACGCCGCCCGTGTACTGCTGCACCGGCAGCCACTTCTTGCCGATCTCCTTATTCATGAATGCCTGGTCGTACTTCGGATCGACGTAGCGGTACATGTACCAGGACGAATCGACGAAGGTGTCCATCGTGTCTGTGTCGCGGCGTGCTGGGCCACCGCACTTCGGGCAGGTCGTGTTGACGAAGGAGGCGACGTGCGCGAGCGGCGACCCACCTCGTCCGGTGAACTCGACGTCGCGCGGCAGCACGACCGGGAGCTGGTCGTAGGGCACCGGCACGACACCGCACGTGTCGCAATGAACCACGGGGATCGGCGTGCCCCAGTAGCGCTGGCGTGAGATGAGCCAGTCGCGCAGCCGATAGGTCACCGAGGGTCCGCCGATCCCGCGTTTCTTTGCTTCGGCGGCAATCGCGTCCTTCCCCGCCTCGCTGCGCATGCCGCTGAACGGTCCGCTCCGCACCATGACACCTTCGCCGACATAGGGCGCGTCGAGCGTGGCGTGCTCCGATCCGTCCGGTCTGATGACCTCGCGGATCTCCAGACGGTGCTTCCTCGCGAAGGCGAAATCGCGCTCGTCGTGGCCGGGCACCGCCATGATCGCGCCCGATCCGTATGTGGCGAGCACGTAGTCGGCCACCCAGATCGGGATGCGCTCCCCGGTGAACACGTTGCGCGCGAACGCGCCTGTGTCGACGCCGGTCTTCTCACGTTCCGCCGCGGCGCGCTCGATTTCGGCCATGTTGCGCGCGTGTTGCACGTAACGCTCGACCTCGGCGCGACGCTTCGGTGCGACGATCTTCGCGACGAGCGGATGCTCCGGGGCCAGCACCATGAAAGTCGCGCCGTAGATCGTGTCAGGACGCGTCGTGAAGAACCGGATCTCCTCGCCGGGGTGGCCCTCGACCGGGAACGCGATCTCAGCTCCCTCGGACCGGCCGATCCAGTTCGTCTGCAAGACCCGCACGCGCTCCGGCCAATCCAGACCGTCGAAGCGCAGGAGCTCATCGGCGTACTTCGTGATCCGATAGAACCACTGCGTCATCTGGCGCTTTACGACGGGCGTGTCGCAGCGTTCGCACCGGCCATTGATGACCTGCTCGTTGGCGAGCACGGTCTCGTCGCGCGGGCACCAGTTGACCGGGGCGTCGGCCCGGTACGCAAGACCCTTCTCGAAGAGCTTCAGGAACATCCACTGGTTCCAGCGGTAGTACTCCGGGTAGCACGTCACGACCTCGCGGCGCCAGTCGATGGCCGCGCCCATCCGATTGAATTGGTCGCGCATGTGCGCCATGTTCTTTTCGGTCCACACCGCCGGATGGATCTTCCGATCGATCGCCGCGTTCTCGGCGTTGATTCCGAAAGCGTCAAAGCCCATCGGGAACAGGACGTTGTGCCCGCTCATCCGAAGGAAACGCGCGGCGGCGTCAGGGGGCGCGAAGGCATACCAATGGCCGACATGAATCTCACCCGACGGGTACGGGAACATCGTCAGGAAGTAGAAGTTCGGCCTGTCCGATTCGTCGGGAGTGTTGTGGAGGCCGGATGAGGCCCAGCGCTCGCGCCACTTCGCTTCGAAGGCCGCGGGCACGTAGCGATCGATTTTCTTCTGCACTTCGCTCGTCATGTCGACCTCCTTTCAAAACAAAAGGCCTTTCGTCCGCGCTTGCGCGCTCAGGGACCTTGCCCTGGGGACGAAAGACCTCCGTGGTACCACCCCACTTGAGAGCCGCTCGACTGGTGGAGCTGGCGGGATTCGAACCCGCGACCCCCACACTGCCAGTGTGATGCGCTCCCACTGCGCCACAGCCCCGATGCTCTCCGCTCGAGCACGTTGATAACGGGCGTGACCCCGGCGAGGGCTAGCCGGCTACCGGTTCACTCTCGCGGCTCCCGGGCGAGTTCCGCGCTCCCGCAACGCCGGCTCGCACCTGCCGCCGGTTCTCTTCTGTCGAGGGATTGCGCGTACTGCTCCCGTTCGTGGCCGTTCGCTGAAAAGTATACGGACTACGGCCCCTCGGGCTCGCGACGCATCGAGATCGATTGGAGCACGCCGAGGGCGAAGCAGATCGAAACGAGCGAGCTCCCGCCGTGGGAGATGAACGGGAGCGGGATACCGGTCACCGGCATGAGCGAGATGGCCATCCCGACGTTCACCATGATCTGGCAGAGCAGCATCGTCGCGACACCCGCGCCGATCAGCATCCCGAAGGGATCCTTCGCGCGAAACGCGACGCGCAGCGCGGCGACCAGCAAGACGATGTAGAGCGCGAAGAGGATCACAGCGCCTGCGAAACCCAGATCCTCGGCCAGGCCAGAGAACACAAAGTCGGACTCCGCGATCGGGAGATAACCAAGGGGCGACTGCGTGCCAGCGGTAAGGCCCTTCCCGGTGGCCCCGCCCGAACCGACCGCGATGAGCGACTGGATGATGTTCCAGCCCGCCCCCTGCGGGTCGGCGTACGGATTGAGGAACGCGGAGAGCCGCGCGCGCTGGTAGTCCTTGAGCAACGACCACACGATGGGGAACGACGCCGCGGCGATCGCGACGAGCGCGACGAGCTGCCAGATCCGTGCACCGGCAAGAAATGCGATGCCGAAGAAGATCGCGATGAATACGAGACTCGTCCCGAGGTCCGGCTGCCGGTAAACGAGGAACACGGCCGGCGCGAGCAGCACGAGACCGAGCAGCATCGTGAGCGGGGACCCGATCGACGCGCGCCGGTCGGCGAAGAATTTCGCGAGGACGATGATCATCAGGACCTTCGCGACCTCGCTGAACTGAAACGACAGCCCTCCGAGGTTGACCGATCGCTGCGCGCCCAGGCTCGACGTTCCGATCGCGAGCACCACCGAGAGCAGCCCCAGAGTGAAAACATAGAGCAGGGGCGCGAACGCGCCGAGCCACGCGTAGTCGAAGAGCGCGAACGCCGCCATTGCGGCGAGCCCGACTGCGGCCCAGATCGCGCCGCGTACCACGAACTGCATCGGGTCGCCGGTGAACGTCCGGGTCTCGGCCGTCGTCGAGTACGTCATGACGAGGCCGTACCCGATGAGCAGCAGCGTGACGATCAGCAGGATCGGGTCGATCTGGATCCAGCGCCGCGGGGCCGGCCGGTCGTGCAGCGGCGTCGCGGGTCGGCGCAGCGACATCGCTCTGACGCTCACTTGTTGGCACCGAGGTAGCGCTCGAGGATCCGCTGAGTCATCCCGACGGCCGGGTTCAGGCAGAGCTCGCAGAGCGACTTCGATGAGTCGTACGTGAAGATCACCATCGCGATCTGAGCCGTCGGGTCCGTGTTGTCGGCTTGCGGCACGAACGAAACGAACCAGTTGTGGAAGCCAAGCTTGTTGCGGCCGGCGCTGTCCTTTCCGGTCGATGCCCCGAACTCGGCCGTGCCGGTCTTACCCGCGATTGGGATCTTCAGATTCGGCATGTACGCGTGGCCGATCGTCACGACCCGGCGGGCGGACTCGCGGATCAGGCGGAGGTTGTCCTGGGTCATCGCGAGCTTCTGTGAAGTCCACTCGGGGATCGGCACGTTCTTGCCCGCGGCGTCGGTCACCTGTTTCAGAAGATGGGGTTGCCATAAGGTCCCGCCGTTCGCGACGGCCGCGTACGCGTTCAAGAGCTGCAGCGGAGTGACGGCTACGAAGCCCTGCCCGATGGCCTCCTGGTATGTGTTGCCGATCGTCCATGGCTCGTCGAAGGTGGCGAGCTTCCACTGCGGGTCAGGCATGATCCCGCCGTCCTCGTTCGGAAGGTCGATGCCGGTAGGCGACCCGAAACCGAGCATCCGGGCGTACTTCGCGATCGCGTCAGGTCCGACGCCGTGAACGTTCGGCGCGAACTGAGTTCCTCCGGCGAGTGTGTAGAAGTAGATATCGCTTGAATGCGCGAACCCATGGACGAAGTCCAGAGAGCCATGCTGGCGCCAGTCGTAGAACGTAGTGCCGCTGACGCTGAACGAGCTAGCCGAGACATTCACGACGGTCTCCCTCGTGGCGGTGCCCTCCGATAGTGCCGAGAGCCCGGTGACCATCTTGAAGGTGGAGCCCGCCGGGTAGCGATCGCCGATCGCTTTGTTCACGAGGGGATGCCGATCGTCCCCGTTCAGTGCCGCGAGCTCAGCCGTGGTGATCCCCCGCGCGAACATGTTGTTGTCGTACCCGGGGATGGAGACCATCGCGAGGATCTCGCCGTTCTGCGGATTCATCGCGACGCCGACCGCTTGCGTGAACTTGTCGTCGTCGACTCCCTTCCGGAGCTCGGCGTCGAGAAGCTTCTGCAAACGGTCGTCGATGGTGAGCGAGACCGTGTCGCCGACGGTTGCCCGCTGCAGCGCGAGCGTCTTGATCTCGCGCAGCGCGGCGTCACGCTCGATCTCGCGCCACCCGTACGTGCCGCGGAGATATTGCTCGTAGATGCTTTCGATCCCGGTCCGGCCGATGTCGTCGTTCCCGAGGTAGCCGGACTGCTTGAGCTTCTCGAACTCCTGCTCCGTGATCGGCCCGGTGTACCCCATGACGGGCGCGTAGAGAGTGCCATCGACATAGAAGCGGATGCTCTCGGGGTCGACGCGGACGCCGGGGAAGAGCTCGGCGCGCTCGGTGACGGCGAGGGCGATCTCGCGCGGCACAGGCGTCTTGCTGATGCGGACCGGCTCGTACGGATTGCGGATCCGCTGCGCACGGATGGTTTCGTCGACGGAGTCGCTCGGAAGCGTGAGGAGCGACCCGAGTCGCTGCGAGAGCTCCTCCTCGCGGGTGCGCGGCAGGTCGACCGGAATCACGCTGATCGCGAAACCCGGGATGTTTCGAGCAAGGACATACCCGGTCCGGTCGACGATGCCACCGCGCTCCGCCGGCACCGGCAGTCGAACGATCCGGTTCTGCTCGGAGAGCACGTGGTAGTAATCCCCGCGCAGAATCTCGAGGTCGTACAGCCGGACGGTGAGCGTCGAGAAGACCAGGAAGATCGCAATGCCGAAAGCGATGAAGCGCCGGACCGGTATGAATCCGCGCGAATCCTGTCTCACCAGACCCCTAACGCTCCCTGCTTCTCAGTGACGCGGCGCAGAAGTCGCGCAACGGGATAGATCGCGAGCGCCAGTAGTCCGGTGTAGACGGCGCTCGCCGCGGTCGTCCCCGCGGCCAGGGGTACGGATGAGACGGCCGCGCCGGTGACCGCGAGGATGGCGATGTAGATGAATCCGGCCGCCAGGGCCGCGAGCCCAACCAGAACCGCTCCGGCGACCACCGGCGTCGGACGGCTGGGCCCCGCTTCGTGGAGACCCACCGCCGCAACCGGCGGCAATGACGCGAGCGCGAACGCGCCAAGCGGCCCCCCCGAAATCAGGTCCGAGACGAGCCCACCAAGGAAGGCCCACCAGACTCCTTCGCGCGCCCCAGCGGCCACGGACCAGGAGGCTGCTACCAATATTGGTAATGACGGACGCGCGCCGCCGACGGCGATCAGCGGCGCGACGGTGCCCTGAAGGAGAGCCGCGGCCAACGGGACCAGGATGCCTAACAGGAGACGCATCGTCCCCCCTTCGCGGGACCAGACGGCGGTGGACATCGCTTCGTTCGGCTCGTCCGCTCAGGAGGGCGCGCGCCGACCTACGGCGCGGGTCGCCGGCGTAGCCGTCGGATGCGGGACCTCGAGCTCCTGCTCGAGCTGCGGGAACGGGTCCTCGTCTCGAAGTTTTGCGCCCAGGTAGATGAGCACCAGCCGAAGGGTCGCCGCCACCGGCACGGCCACGAGGACACCCAGCAGGCCGTACAACGCGCCGCCCGTGAGAAGCGAGAAGATCACGATCGCGGGATGCAGCTTCACGATCCGGCCTATGACGAGTGGGATCACGAAATAGTCCTCGGCATGCCGCAGGACCGTGTACATGGCGGCGACGATCGCGACGTACCAAATCTGCGATAGCCCCCACGGCGCGGGATGCCCGAGCGCGACGAGGCAGGCGATCGCGCCGGCGGTTATCGGTCCGACAATTGGGATCACCTCAAGGACGCCGGTCATGATCGCGAGGAGCAAGACGAACGGCACTTGCAAGATCGACAGACCGATAAACGTGACCGTCGACATCACGCCGATGAGAAACATTTGACCGCGGACATATCGCCCCAGGAGCGCATTCACTTGACCGATGAGCGGGATGAGCTCGTTCCGCTGGCTCGCGGGCAGCACTCGACGGAACCACTGGAAGAGCCGCGGCGCGTCGCGCAACAGGAAGAACGTCGCGATCAGAAACACCAAGAGCTCGAGGAGGAAGTGACCGAGACCGACTATGAAGGGCACTGCTCCCCGCGCGACCATCTGCGAGAGGTCGGTGACGCCGGTGAAGCCGACGATAAGCGCATTGAGATCCCCGAGTCCGACCTGATCAGCGGTCTCGGCCAGCGTGTTTTGCGCGTTCGCGACCAGCGTTGGAAGGGTGCGCTGCAGGTCTCGGACTTGATCGATCGCGAGCGGCACCAAGATCCGTCCGCCACCAATTATGGCAGCGAGTAGGCCGAGGAACACGATTGCCGCCGCTGCGGTGCGGGGCAGAGACAAACGGCGCTCGAGTAGGCCGACAACTGGGAGCAGCACAAACGCCAGCACCCCGGCCCAGACGAACGGCCGGACGATGTCTCCGGCTCGATAGACGATGTAGAGCGACGCAACCGCGAACAAAGCGACCACGACGCGCTTGGTTGTGCTGCTCCAACGTGCTCCCATGGCTGTGGACCGATTATCAGGCCGCCGCAGCGCTGAATCGGGGTCCGATCGGTCGCTACCTCGCTATCTAAAATAGTATCGGTCGTCATGACTCAAGAGGGTCGCGAAACGTCCTGGACAGGTGGTCGGCGAGGCCCGCCTCGGATAGAATGGAGGTACGAACACCTCCCTTCTGTTCCCAGGTTTACCCCCATTTCCGCCGGGTGTTTCACGTGTGACAGGGCTGACGGCTTGACGGTTCTTGTCGTGAGCAATCAGAAGGGTGGAGTTGGAAAAACCACGACCGCGATTAGTGTTGGCGCGGCTCTCGTAGAGCACGGTCAGAGAGTCCTGATTGTTGATCTCGACCCACAAGCCAACGCGACCAGCGGTCTTGGGATCAGCAAGGCCCCGCCGAACCATATTTACGGCCTGATCTTGAAGGAGCAACCAATCGACGACTCGATCATCGCAACTGCCGTTCCCGGTCTCGACCTCATCCCATCCGGTCCCGACATGGCTGGGGCGGAGGTCGAGCTCGTCCCACTGATGGCGCGGGAATATCGACTTCGACAGGCCCTGCGCGCGACGCACGACTACGACACCATCCTCGTCGACTGTCCCCCGTCGCTCGGCCTGCTCACCATAAATGCTCTGACCGCCGGAGACGCTGTCGTGATCCCCGTGCAGTGCGAGTACTACGCCCTGGAGGGCCTGGCCCAGCTCCTGGCAACGATCGAGGCGGTTCGTGCGCGCCTAAACAGCCGCCTCGAAGTGCTCGCGATCGTGCTCACGATGGAGGACCGTCGCAATCGACTTTCGCTCCAGGTCATCGACGAGGTGCGGAACCACTTTCCCACCCTGGTCGCGGACGCGCGTATTCCCCGCGCCGTTCGACTCGCGGAAGCCCCCAGCCACGGTCTCCCAATCTCCGTCTACGACCGGCGATCGGCCGGCGCCCAGGCCTACGACGATCTCGCCAGGGAGCTCTCGGCGCGCCTTAGGGCCAAGGCGCCAATCGCTCTCGGTGGGGCGATCGCCTGATGGCGCGAAGTGGTCTCGGTCGCGGTCTCGACGTCCTCCTCGGTCAAGCTGGGGCTACCGAGCGAGGACCGGCGGACCGACCTGCGGCGACCGACATTCCCCTCGAGCGCGTTCGGCCGAACCGCCACCAGCCGCGCAGGACCTTTGACCCCGAGGGTTTGTCTGAGCTCGCCGCCTCGATCGCTCGGCACGGCGTACTGCAACCAATAGTGGTATCGGCCGATGGCGACAACTACGAGCTCGTCGCCGGGCACAGGCGGGTCCTTGCGGCCCGGCTGGCTGGCCGGACCACGATTCCGGCCGTCGTTCGCGACGAGGTGGGGGATCGCCTCGAGCTCGCGCTCGTCGAGAATCTTCAACGCTCCGACCTCAACGCCATCGAGGCCGCGCGGGCCTACAAACTCCTGATGGAGACGTACGAGCTGACGCAGGAGCAGCTCGCCGAACGACTCGGCAAGTCGCGTTCGTCTGTTGCCAACACGCTGCGCACCCTGACCGCGCCACAGGCGCTTCAGGACGCAGTGAGCGAAGGAAAGATCGGCGAGGGCCACCTCCGAGCTCTTCTTCCGCTACCGCTTTCGGAAGCGCTTCAGGCGCTCGCCACTGTCATCGCCAAGAGTCTTTCGGTCCGGGAGGCCGAGGCTCTCGCCCGAAAGATGGTCCACCCGACTCGTCGCGGGAGGTCCCGCCCGCGGCTCCGCGGTGGCGACCCTGATCTGGCTCAGTTCACCACGGAGTTGCGAGCGGCGCTCGGAACGAAGGTCGAGATCCTCCGTGGTCGACGCGGCGGACGCATCGCGATCCAGTTCTATTCCGACGAGGACTTCGAGCGGCTCTACGAGATTCTCATCCGATCCGGGAAGGCCTGAGCGTGGCGGTAAGAAAAGCCATGCCCGACGACGAGAAGCGCAAGCGCCGCCCCGGCGCGACTCCCTCCTACAGCGCGAAGGACATCCAGGTTCTCGAAGGCCTCGAGGCGGTCCGGCGCCGCCCGGGCATGTATATCGGCACGACCGATCTGCGCGGGCTTCACCACCTCGTCCGCGAAGTACTCGACAACTCTATCGACGAGGCAATGAATGGGACGTGCGATCGCATCGATCTCTGGATCCATAAGACGAACGAGATCACCGTCGCCGACAACGGCCGCGGTATTCCCGTGGGCCCGCACCCGACCCAGAAAGACCCGCGCGGCAAGCCGATGGACGCGCTGCAGGTCGTCATGACGATCCTCCATGCGGGAGGAAAGTTCGGTGGCGCAGGGTACAAGGTGACCGGCGGTTTGCATGGGGTGGGGGTGTCGGTCGTGAACGCCCTCGCCTCGGAAATGGTCGTCGAAGTCCACCGCGACGGAAAGATCTTCACCCAGTCCTACGAGCGCGGAAAGCCGACGAGCGCGGTGCGCGCCATTACCAAGCCGCAGCTCCCGCTTCCCCCGTCTATCCCGTGGCGCGAGTCGTCCCGAGTCACCGGGACAGTCACCCGCTTCGCGCCGGACAAAGAGATGTTCCCGGTCATCGAGTGGGACATCGTGATCATCACTCAGTGGCTCCGCGAGACCGCGTACCTCAACAAGCGTCTGTGGCTCGCGCTCCACGACGAGCGGACCGGGGCCGAGGAGAGCTACTACTTCGACGGGGGTGTCATCAGCTTCGTACGACACCTAAATAGGGCGCACGAGAACCTGCATCCTAAGCCGGTCTATGTCGAGCGCACGTTCGAGAACGATACGATCGCGGAGGTCGCGCTCCAGTACAACGACAGCTTCGACGGTGGAGCGCACCTCACCGGCTTCCGAACCGCTCTCACCCGCACCATCAACGCCTACGCCCGCAAGGCCGGAGCGCTCAAGGATTCTGACCCGAACCTGACCTCGGACGACGTGCGTGAGGGTCTGACCGCGGTCATCAGCGTGAAGATCCGCGAGCCGCAGTTCGAAGGTCAGACAAAGACGAGACTCGGCAACGCCGAGGTCGCGGGGCAGGTCGCGACCGCGGTGAACGACGCGCTCGGCCAGTACCTCGACGAAAATCCACCGGACGGGCGTCGCATCGTCGAAAAGTGCCTCACCGCCTTCCGTGCGCGTGAGGCGGCGCGTAAGGCACGCGACCTCGTCCTGCGCAAGGGCGCGCTCGATGGATTCTCGCTGCCGGGCAAGCTCGCGGACTGCTCCGAGCGCGACCCCGAAAAGTGCGAGCTCTTCATCGTCGAGGGCCCCTCCGCCGGTGGGAGCGCGAAGGCAGGCCGTGATCGGCGGACCCAGGCGATTCTGCCGCTCAAGGGAAAGATTCTGAACGTCGAGAAAGCGCGCGCCGACAAGATGCTCGGTAACGAGGAGATCAAGGCGCTCATCACCGCGCTCGGCACGGGCATCGGCGACTACTTCGACGTCAAGAAGATCCGCTACGGCCGCACGATCCTGCTCTGCGACGCGGATGTAGACGGATCGCATATCCGCACCTTGCTGCTCACGCTCCTCTACCGACATTTCCGCCCGCTCGTCGAGGACGGCCGAATCTATATCGGCCAGCCGCCCCTGTACCGGTTGCAGCTCGGCAAGGAGATCCGCTGGGCATACTCGGACAACGAGCGAGACAAGGCGATCAAAGAGCTCAAAGCTTCCGCGAAGACCAAGCGCGATGACCGAAAGAAAGCTGCCGGCGAGAAGGCCGCCGCCGACGGCGACAAGGCCACGGCGCGCTCCCGCCGTCGCGCCGCGGAAGAAGCGGAAGACCAGGCAGAGGTCGCGTCCACGAACACCGATGAGGGTACCGACGACGGGAAGGGCGGCCGCGAACCCGCAATCGCGCGCTACAAGGGACTCGGTGAGATGAACGCGGAACAGCTCTGGGACACAACGCTCAACCCGGCGACGCGCACTCTCAAGCGGGTGACCCTCGAAGATGCCGAGCAGGCCGACCTCGTGTTCGATGAGCTCATGGGGAGCGAGGTCGAAGGCCGCAAGAAATGGATCATGGCGAACGCAGACAAGGCGGCCCTCGACATCTAGTGGCGAGGCTTTCAGAGCTCGGCGTGGATTTTCAGCACTGGTGCTTCGCCTGCGGCCAGCTGAATCCGGGCGGCCTGCGCCTAGATTTCGAGGTCGCCCGCGATCGTGCCGAGGCGCGCTACACGGCGCTCCAGCGTCATCAGGGCTACGACGGCCTGCTGCATGGTGGCGTGGTAACGGCGCTCCTCGACGAGGCGATGGGTTGGGCGATCTTCCACCAGGGTATCTGGGGCGTAACCGCCAGGATTGGCGTCACGTTCCGGCAACCCGTCCCGATCGGCGAGGAACTGCGAGTCGTGGGTGAGATCACCCGCGACCGCGGGCGAGTGATCGAGACGCACGGCACGGTCGAGCGCGCAGTGGACGGCGCGGTCCTCGCCGAGGCCGAGGCCACCTTTCTGCGGATGCCCGACGGCCGGCGCCGCGAGCTCGAGCGGCGCTACGCGGGTACCGAAGGAGCCTTCGCGCGAGTGAGAGAAGCCGTCGAGAACGAGGAGCACGCGAGGGAGCACGGTCGGACCTAGATGAGGGAACGGGAGTGATCGAAGAACCGCGCAACGATCGGGTGATCGGCGTCGAGCTCGAGCAGGAGATGCGTCAGGCCTATCTCGACTACTCGATGAGCGTCATCGTCGCGCGCGCGCTCCCAGATGTCCGCGACGGCCTCAAGCCGGT
>Ga0209160_1003334_pt1 | contig 13107 bp, 9 predicted proteins | sample GraSoiAngelo_153_FD_186167 | JGI IMG/M metagenome (GOLD analysis project Ga0209160, IMG submission 186167) | Grasslands soil microbial communities from the Angelo Coastal Reserve, California, USA - 14_1009_12_40cm (SPAdes) (version 2) | ecosystem: Environmental > Terrestrial > Soil > Grasslands ...
CGGTACGGGTCGCAACGAACTTCAGGACGCCGATGAGATCGACATTGCGGAATTGGTGAAGCTCCAGTTCGTGGTGAGATAGGTCCGCGGAGCGTATGACCCTCACGATTCCGTGTACCTTGAAAGGCCGGAAGGGTCGCTATCAGGTTGTCAGCAAGTTGGCCGAGGGAGGGATGTCGACCGTTTATGCGGGCAAATCCAGCCGCGGTCAGGCCGTCGTCGTGAAGGAGGCCAGCGGGCCCGACCTCGAGCAGGCGCAGGAACGGCTTCGGATCGAGGCCGACATCCTGCGCGCCCTCGGCTCCCCCGGCCATCCGCGGGTCGTACGGTATGTGGACGAAGGCAGCAATCTGGGACCTTTCTGCCTCGTCGAAGAACAGCTCGAAGGCGAGACGTTGGCGGAACGATTCCGTGACAAGCCGGCCGATGCGGCGACCGCCACCCGATACGTCCTGCAGTTGCTCGAAGCCCTTGCGTACCTTCATGGGCGGAACGTCATCCATCGGGACGTCAAGCCCAAGAACATCATCCTAGACGCCCACCGAGAGGTCGTGCTGATCGACTTCGGTGCGGCGAAGAAGGAATTCCACCAGTTCCAGGGATCCGGCACCGTCATCTACACCCCGGGCTGGGGAGCCCCGGAGCAGAACCTCGGAGAGGCGACGCCCGCGAGCGACTTGTACAGCGTGGGCGCCGTTCTCTTCTTCCTTCTGACGACTCAGGACCCGCAAGGCTCTATGAAGCAACTCGCGCAAGGGAAGGCTGAACTGTATCGATCCCCTCGCGATCTCATGCCCAGCGTCCCGCAGGAGCTTTCCGACGTGGTAATCCGCGCGATGGCGTTCGATCCGAAGCAGCGGTTTGCGACCACGAAGGACATGGCCGAAGCGATGGCGGGGGGCGCCCCCGAGTCCCTGGGCTTTCCACACCTCGTGGTCCTCGGAAAGAAATGCAAGGTCAAGAAGGAGATGGAGATCGGTCGGGACCACAAGGCCTGCGACCAGGGTTGCACGAAGAGGGGGTTCGGTCACCCGCCGGACATCGGCATCTTGGACACCGAGCGGTATCTCTCCAAGCATCACGCGCGGATCCTGAAGGACCCAAAGGGCCGATGCTGGGTGGAGGACCTGGGAAGCTTGAACGGCACGGCGATGTCGCACGACGGCGGGAGGACCTACCAACGGCTGCCTAAGTTCAAACGGCAGCCCCTCACGGACGGGGATGTCGTCGCCCTCGTATACAAGCCGGGGAGAGGGCCCTACATGACGATCGCATTCAAGGGCGGCCGACGGCAAGGGGGCCGGTGACCTTGGCGCGGACGATCGCTGCCAAGGGCGCGCGCCCGGGGACCGGGGATACGATCATTCGTGCTCCTCATGGGAAGATGGGGTTTGCTTCGAACGTCGGGAGGGTCCGACCCGTCGACGAGGACAGTATCCTGGCGATCGAGATCCGGACGGCATTCCGGTCCGAGGCACGGACCCGACTGCTCTTGATGGTGGCCGACGGCATGGGAGGACATCGTCGAGGGGATGTCGCGAGCCGGATCGCGGTACAGAGCGTCTCCCGGACGCTCCTGCCACTCCTGATGAGCGAGACCGACATCCCGCGCGCGATCTACCACGACGAGCTCCGAGCCGCCATCGGCCTCGCCAATCAGGCCATCATCGCGGAGGCCCAAATACATCCGGAATGCGAAGGGATGGGGACGACCCTTAGCCTTGCGGTCGCCGATGGTCGCACCCTCCATGTGGCCAACGCCGGCGACTCGCGCGCGTACATCGTCAATGCTCGAGAGATCTACCAGGTGACGCGGGACCACTCCCTCGTCCAGGAGATGGTCGACCGAGGGGAGCTCTCGCCCGAGGACGCGAGGCACCACCCGAGGAAGAACGTGATCACGATGGCCCTCGGGGTCTACGATGAGGTGACGCCGGACATCGGATGCCTCACCGTGGAGCCCAGCGACAGCATCTTGCTGTGCTGCGACGGCCTGATCAACCACGTCGAAGACGAGGACATTCAACGCGTCGTCGTCGAAACGAGCGATCCGCAGACCGCATGCGACATCCTGGTCGCCCTCGCGAACAAGGGCGGCGGAACGGACAACATCTCGGTCATCATCGCGCGGGCACCCGAACAAGTTCCATGAGATGAGGGACATGTCTGTGTGTGCAGCGAAGGAGGGTCTGTTCCCCGTTTCGAAAGGAACGGGTCTGCGAAGCGCCTGGACCCTAGAAGGGTGCACACGGCTCAATGGAGCGGCCGCTGCCGGTCCCGCGTGCGGGAGAGCCTCTCGATGAACCGGGACAAGTACGCCGAGGGGACGGTCCCTTGAAACGGATCTACTTCCTCGTCGCAGTCGCCGTCCTGCAAATCATCGCCGGATCGCTCCTTCTCGTGGGTGCCGCCCAGCCCGTTCGGATATCCCCCAACGTCGTCGTCCTTTCCGGGGAATACTACCACGTCGAGTTTGCCATTTTGGGGACGGGACAGATGAGCGGAAACCTTTCCGAACTTCAGAGTCGGTCCTTCGACGTCTTCGTTTTCGATGACCCCGGCTACGCGTCGTTCCGCGATGGCTCGAATTCGTTGCCTCCCCTCTTCGAAAAGAGTGGAACGAACATCGCCTTCGATCTGGGTCTTGCTGGCTCAGGAAACTATCACGTCGTGATCGTCGGTTCTCCAACCCGGCAACAACTTCAGGTACATGTCGACTTGACCGTCGTAGGCTTGAAAACAGGCGACGCCCTTCTCGCCCTCGTCGTGCTCGTGGGCGGTTTGGCGCTCATGGCCGCCTCTCTGATGTTGAGCGTGTGGGCGTGGCGTCGTGCCCTCTCGGCCCCCGGCCCTACCTCGGAACCGGCCCCTGATCCGGCCTCGGATCCAGCCTCCGATCCGGTCGCCGATCCAGCCCCCGGTCCGACCCCGGACCCGCCGGAGGCTCCCCAGGTTCCCCGCGACGACAACACCCGAATCTACTGAGCCATCTCTTCCTGCGAGGTCGACGGAATGCGCCCACCAGTATTGCCGCTGGTCGTCCCGCATCGTTTCCCGACGCACCACGTCCTCGAGAACCCGCGGGGTGCCTCGAAAACGCAGGAAGGCGGGCGCCGTGCGGCTGCGCCTGTTCTTTGACCGTGGCATCGCCTTCCGCGAGTTGCTCGAGCCCGTCCTCCGATCCGTGCCCTGGTACCCAGGAAGCGATGCAAGACCCGCCGGACGACAATCCCCGGGCCTGCTGATCCGGCGTCCGCCGCCGACGCATGTTGTTGTCCGGGCGATAACAAAGACCAAGTGACTGCAACCGATGGTGTTCAGTTCCAAGAACATGTAAACGTCCGGCAGAATATCCCCCTCTCACGTTCTGGCAGTTCTGTGTCGCCCACAGGGGCAGCGGTCCCGCGGGAGCCAAGAGCGCGGAAAGCGGCGTTGATGATACTAATTGTGGGGATCCTGGTCCTCGCGTTCGCGGCATACCTGAACGTAACACCGTCCGCGGCGATCGACGGGGCGCAGTCCGCGGCGACGAGCGGACTGTCGTCGTGGAATCCCAATGTCACCTGTGCGGCCGATCTGGTCACGATCCGGGACGTCCTGGGGTCCGCCTATCCGCACCAGTCCCTCAGCGGCAGCCGGTATCAGCATAACGCGACATCGGGCGGGATCCCGCTCGAGCGGTCTCTCTCGCCCCCTTGTACGATCACGAACATCACCGGCGCGGTCCTCTCTCCGTTCGTCCAAATCAACGGAGTCTCCCTGTACGGCTACGGCGTCAAGACCACGGATTGCTCGGGATGGTATTCCAAGCAGAACGGCGGCCAACGTTATCCGGGCAACAAGACCTTCTGTACGAACGCGGGACAGGTCATCACCCTCGGGACGACGAGCGGGTACATGAAAATCGAAATCGATCGGGATTGGTTGGGGAAAGGCTACTGCGGACCAAACGTGCCCTCGTGCAACAATGAGACGCTCGGCCAGGAACAGTCGAACGGCAGCATTTCCCTCGACGTGCAGGGGTTCGTCTTCTGGGAGGGGCCGTATCACTGGGAACTCCACCCTTTCACCGCTTGGAAACTTTCGAACTCCCCGCCCCCGCCGCCTCCGAATTCGCCCCCGTCGGCTCCGCAGAACCTCGCGGCCACCGGCGGCAATGCCCAGGTCACCCTGACCTGGCAGACACCCGCCTCGGACGGCGGATCTCCCGTCACGAACTACAAGATCTATCGCGGTGTTGCATCTGGCAGCGAGACGCTCCTGACGACCGTGGGCAACGTGCTCACTTACACCGACAGTGCGGTGACGAACGGAGTTCCGTACTACTATCAGGTGTCTGCGGTGAACAGTCCGGGCGAGGGGGCCAAATCGAACGAGGCTTCCGCCACTCCGAATGCACCTCCACCTCCGCCCTCGCCTCCGTCCGCGCCGACGAACCTCGTGGCCACCGCAGGGAATGCGCAAGTCGGTCTGACTTGGCAAGCACCCGGTTCGAACGGTGGCTCGCCGATCACGAACTACAAGCTCTATCGCGGTCTCGCGCCTGGCAGCGAGACGCTCCTGACGACTGTGGGGGCTGTGACGTCGTACACGGATACCGCCGTCACGAACGGGGTCACCTACTATTACCAAGTCAGCGCCGTGAACAGCGTGGGAGAAGGTCCCCGGTCGAACGAGGCCTCGGCGACGCCGAACCAAACTCCACCTCCCCCATCGCCTCCGTCCGCGCCGACGAACCTCGTGGCCACCGCAGGGAATGTGCAAGTCGGTCTGACGTGGCAAGCACCCGGTTCGAACGGCGGCTCGCCAATCACGAACTACCGGATCTATCGAGGCACCTCGTCCAACGGCGAGACGCTGCTGGCGACGATCGGCAATGTCCTCACGTACACCGACACCGCGGTGACGAACGGGGTTACATACTACTACCAGGTCTCGGCCGTGAACAGCGTGGGAGAAGGTCCCCGGTCGAACGAGGCCTCGGCCACTCCGAGCGCGCCTCCACCTCCGCCCACGCCGCCCTCGGCGCCGACGAACCTCGTGACAACCGCCGGGAATGCGCAGGTCGGTCTGACGTGGCAGGCACCCGCTTCGAACGGTGGCTCGCCAATCACGAACTACAAGATCTATCGAGGAACGGCCAGCGGCGGCGAAACACTGGTCGCGACGATCGGCAACCAACTGTCGTATTCGGACGGCGGCCTCACGAACGGGGTGACGTACTATTACCAGGTTAGCGCCGTGAACAACGCGGGGGAGGGTCCCCGGTCGAACGAGGCCTCGGCGACGCCGACCGCCCCGGCGACGCCACCAGATGCACCTCAGGGACTCGGCGCGACGGCCGGCGATGCGACCGTCACCCTGACTTGGTCCGCGCCGAGTAGCAACGGCGGCTCGCCAATCACGAATTACCGGATCTATCGAGGCACCTCGTCCAACGGCGAGACGCTGCTGGCGACGATCGGCAATGTGCTCACGTACACCGACACCGCGGTGACGAACGGGGTTACATACTACTATCAAGTCTCGGCCGTGAACGGGGCCGGGGAGGGCCCGCGGTCGAACGAGGCCTCCGCCACTCCCTCGCCGCCGCCCCCGCCGAACGCGCCTCCGACGGTGGACTTCACCTGGACGCCGACCTCCGGTGACACGACCACCCTCTTCACCTTCACCGCTACGGCAAGCGATGACCACGATCCGCCGAACACGATCCAAATCCGGTGGGATTGGACCGGGGACGGGACATGGGACACCACATGGTCGGCGACGAAGACGGCCAGCCACACGTTCAGTTCGCCCGGGACTTACACGGTCGTCGTGCAGGCGAAAGACTCGGGTGGGCTCACTGCGACCCAGTCCCACACGATCATCGTCACGGCCCCACCCCCACCGGGTGATTTCAGCATCAGTGCCTCACCAGCCTCGCTCCACATCGTGTGCGGTTCGTCCGGTTCCTCCGGAATCACCCTGACGAGCCTCAACGGGCTCTCAGGGACCGCGAGCCTGAGCGCGTCGATTTCTTCGTCCGGCCTCGTTCTGTTCTGGCCGACGGTCTCGGTCAGCCCCAGCAGCGTGACGCTGCCCTCTGGCGGGACCGCCACGTCGACCCTGACCGTTTCGACCTCCGCCTTGACGACGCCGGGTACCTACACGGTCACCGTGACCGCGACGATCGGCTCCATCACGCATTCCGTTGACGTGACCGTCCTCGTCACCCTGACGTAGGACAGACAACCGGGCTTCAATCCCGCTCCAGAGCGTCGCGATTCTGCTCGGGTCGTCTCTGATCCTCGCGGGCATACTCGAGGCCCCTGGGCTTCCGGGAAATGCGTCTCGGTCTGATGGACCGCTCTCCCTACAGGAGGGACTCCCGCAGGATCCGGCGCATCGCCCGGCGGAGGTGCTGACTCACTGTGTTCCGGCTGAGGCCGGTCAGTTCCGCCAGTTTCTCGAGGCCGGTCCGCGCCGGGATATCGAAGTAACCGAGATTCCAGGCGAGACTCAAGATCTCCCGCTGACGGGAAGTCAACCCGTCATCCGCGTTGATCCCCCCATGGCGGATCGCCCTCCGACTCCGCAACCGCCATCGGACCCCCACGCCGTCGAGCAGGGCGAAGACGCGTTTCGCCGTGTCGTCGTCCGCGAGGAACGAGAGCGTGGCGAGGTCCCGCCCGATGACGCTCGGCGTCGTCGGCGTCACGCCTGCCCCGAAGTCCTCCACGAGCGCCTCCAGGACGCCAGGGTTGCGTTGCCTCAGGAGCGAGATGTACGCGCTTCCGCCATCCTCCACCCGGAGGATTTCGAAATCTCTCAGGTGATATCGACGGCGGAGTCTCTCTCGAGCCGCGAGAAGTTCGTCCGCGGTGCGACGCGGACCGCTTCGGAGAACGCGCACGAGGAGGAGGCGCTCGCGCGGCTGGAACGCGTACACCCGCAAGATCTCGACCGACTCGTTGTGATCGAAGAAGACCCTGGGGACGACGCCTTGTTGGACCAGGACGTCCGAGGGCATCTCGATCGTCACACGCCGGAGGGCCATCGTTACCGGTAATCATCTGAATACTTATACCACGCCCGTGTGGACTCGATGGAGTGGGACCGTGGGATCGATCGTACGGAACCTGCCCGAGGAGGGGTGGGAGAAAGGGATCGGGCCGGGCATCGTAGACAAGAAGATCATGGGGCCGAATGACAGCAACTTCATGTTGATGGGCCTCGCGAAAATGGATCCGGGCGTGAAGTCGCCGCCCCATCGCCACCGGTACACGCAGATTTTCTATTTCCTCGAGGGCCACGGACAAGTCATCGCGGACGGGCAGGCCTACGATGTGAGCGCGGGCTCGGTCGCGCGGTTCGTTCACGGCGAGGAACACACCGTGATCAATCCAGGTCCCGGACTCCTGAGCCTCATCGAGGTTCGCGTCCTTCCCCGTGGCCAGACGGTCTGGGAGTAGGATGGCCTCGCTGCGCACCTGGTTCAAGGCAGTGCAGCCGCACAGCTTCATCGCGTCCCTCGTCGGCGTGGCCCTCGGGACCTCGATCGCGTGGCGCGAGTCGCGGAGCTTCGATGCGATCGGCTTGGTCCTCACCGCGATCGGCGTCGTGTGCCTCCATGCCGCGACGAACATGAGCAACGATTCGATCGACTTTCGCCGAGGCGTGGACGATCTTCCTCCCGAACTCGTGAGCCCCTTCACCGGAGGCGCGCGGGTCCTCCCGGATGGGGCGCTCCCATTCGAGGCCCACCGGCGGGTGTGGATCGGGCTCTATGCGGCGGGAGGCCTGATCGGACTCGTCCTCGCCCTGACCCGGCCGAACGGCTGGATCCTGCTCGTGCTCGGAGGGATCGGGGGGGCAATCGGGATCTTCTACACGCTCCCTCCGTTCGCACTCCAATACCACGGAGTCGGGGAGGTCGCCGTCGCGCTGATCTTTGGACCCATCGTGGTCCTAGGCTCGTACGCGGTTCAGCGCGGTACCTTGGGATGGGAACCTTTCATCGCGTCGATTCCCCTCGGTCTGCTCGTCGCGGCGTTCCTCTTCGTCAACGAAATGCCGGAACATCTGACGGACCCGCGAGGGGGAAAGCGGACGATCCCGGCGCGGGTCGGCCTGGAGAAGTCCGTAACGGTGTACGAGATCCTCGTCGACTCGGCACTGGTCCTCCTCGCAATCTTCGTGGGCCTCCGACTGATCTCCTGGTTCGCATTGGTCGGGATGGTTGCTTTGATCCCCCTGGTTCGGGCTCGGGCCGTGTTGCGCGCTCACTACCGCGAATATCCGGCCCACATCCGCGCGAATGTGGGGACGATTCAGGCGGTTCTCTTGCTCGGCGGCGCCATGACGCTTGCGTACGTGATCTCCGGAGTGGCGAATCTATAGGCCGATGGCGAAGTCGAGGACGATCGAGAGCGCAACAATGACGTGGGCGGCGATCGTGCCCGCGATGACGCCCTCGAACCGTGCGGTGGTCCGCGGCTCGGGAAAAATCCGAGCGATGACGAGGTACGCGCCGAGGACGGCGAGCATCCATAGGATACCGCCGCCGCGCCTGCCGACGTACGACACGATTCCGATGGGCAAAGGCGCGAGCAGGAGGCCGAAGAAGACCTCTCTCGCCCGCTCGAGGCCGAGGATCGTGACCGGCGTCCGTTTTCCTTTCGAAACGTCCTCCGCGCGATTGGGGAAGTACCGCGCGAACGAGATCGCAGCCGCCAGGAACCCGAGGACGACCGAGGCGAGTGCGCTCTCGAAGAGGCTCGCCCCGCCGAACGCGATCGTCGCTCCGATCGTCATGATCGGTCCGAAGGCGAAGAATGTGGAGATCTCTCCGATCCCCCGGTAGCTCAGTTGGAGCGGCGGTGAACTGTAGCTCCATGCCAGGACGGCACCCGCGAGGCCGAAGGCCAGGAGGACCGGATTCCGCGTCAGGAACACGAGGAGCAAACCGGCTCCCGCCCCGATTCCGAAACAGGCTCGTCCGAGTCGGACCACGTCTCGGGGGTCGGCGGTGAGATTCCTCGCGGCCGAGCTGTCAAACGCGAACCACGAGCCCGGGGAAGCGGGCGGTGCAGACCGATTGCGGCCTTCGTAATATCCTTTAGACAGGTTCGCTCCCGCCTGGATTCCCACGAGCGAGATGAGGATCAGGGCAAACCACAGCCCATCGAACTGCGCGCCCGCGTGGATCGCTACGGCGGTTCCAACGATCGCAGGCAAGATCGATGCTTCGAACAAGATCGCCTGGGACGCTCGGATCCATTCGCGCACGTTCATAGCGCCGCGAGTTCCGCGCTTTAGAAAAAGGATTCCGTTCGGGTCCGGCGTCGAACCCTCCGGTTCACGCGAATACTATCATGTTTGAGAATAGGCTCCTCACAAATGTTCCGTTTTGGTTATCCTTAAGTGGCATCCCTTCTCTGTCCGTCGTGTGGCGCGGGGGTACCGGCGGAAGCGTTTCTACTCGACACCGATCCGCGTCCTTACGCACCTCTCTTCAACGGCCGCGAGTGAGCCCGGGACGCTGAGCGCGGTCACGCAAGAGGGCATTGCGTCGGCCACGCATTCTGGCCGAACGACCGCCACGAAATGGCTGGCGCGCATGGAATCCACGGGCCTCATCACCGGAGAACGGGCCCACGTGCCGGGCCATCGAGTCCGGAAGACCGTGTATCGTCTGACCCACGAGGGCTGGGTCGAAGCGACGAAACTCCGGGGCCGCCTCCAAGGAGACATCGTGGAAGTCCTTGCCCCAGGCCTCGACCCGACGCCGATGCGGGTCGCGGAGATCCCGGAGATTTTCCCCGCCTACGTGAACCTCACCGCCGCCGTATCGCTCGTCCGCGGAGGGCGGCTCGACTTCACGCGTCTCCATGGAATCGGTTCGGGTGCGGTTCCGCCGGTCCTCTGGGGAGACACGCTCCGCCGACTCGGACGCATGTTCGGGCGGTCCGACGAGCAGCAGGCGCTCGACACGTGGGCCTCCTCCCAGGTCGGCATGCTCATCGTGACCGGCATCGCGGGCATCGGAAAGAGCACCGTCGTCGCGAGCTGGCTCGTCCGTCAACGGCCGCGGCCGTACATCTATTGGTTCGAGATTCATGAAGGCACGACGAATTCCGCGTTCTTGCGGGATCTCGCGGCGTTCCTCGCCCGTCTCGGCAAGCGCGGTCTCACGAACCTCTTGAGGGAGCAAGACGAGCCGGAACCGCGCGTCCTAGCCCGACTCCTGGTCCACGAACTCACGGACATGCCCATTCTCCTCGTCCTCGACAACTTCCATCGAGCCGAGGCGGATCTTACGCGGCTAATCCGGGGCCCGGTCTTCCAACTTTCCCAATCGACGGGCACGAAGGTCCTCGTGATCTCGCGCACGGTTCCGGTGTCGACCTCTCGGCGCAAGACACCGAGAGAGGCGCGCCCCGAGGTGTTGAGGCTGGGCGGCCTCGACTTGGAATCATCGCTCTCCCTGCTCCGAGCGAAGGGGTTTGCCGGCGACGAAGTTGCCATCCGGCGGGCGGCGAACTCCGCCCGAGGCCATCCCATCCTGCTCTCATTTGCGGCCCAGACCGGGTCCACCGCCAGCGGCGAAATGACGCGTTACCTGGAGCACGAAATTTGGCGGACGCTCTCGAAGGAAGAACGTACCCTCCTTGAGGCCGCCTCCCTGTTCCGCGGGTTGGTGCCGCTCGACTCGCTGCATTGTTTCTCCAAGGATTGGCAAACCGCCCTTCACAGCCTCCTGACAAAAAACCTGCTCGCCCCGACGATCTCCGGGGGTATCGTAGTTCATGATTCGATTCGTGAATACATCCGGGATCGGTTGCCGGAAGCCCGACGACGCGCGTTCCATTCCCTTGCCTCGACTTACTTCTTGGACGGTTCCGATATGCACGACCGTCTGGAGGGAATGTATCACCTTGTGGAGTCGGGAGATCTGAAGGAGATCGGTTCCTATCTCACATCCCAGGGAACGGGCCTCCAAGATCTCCTTCCTGCATCGGACCTCCTTGCGGTCCTGAGGAAGGTTGACCGGGCAAGCCTTGACCCCGTTGCGGGATGCATCCTGCCCGAGGTCTTCGGAGACGCCCTCCGAGCGTTGGGCGACCTCCAACCGGCTCTCTTAGAATACCGCAACGCCGTCCGCCTTTGTGAGGTGACCGGACGGGCTGCGTCGGTGCCGCGCCTCCTTCGAAAGATCGCCTCGATTGAACGCTGCCGCACGAATCATGCGAAGGCGCTTGGCCAACTGGTCGAGGCTCAAGGTCGTCTGAAGGACTACCCCGATCCTTCGGAGGCCGGGGAGGTCCTCAGGGAGATGGCACTTTTGGAGCGGACCCAAGGGCGCCTGGCGGAGGCCGCCGTCCACATGAACGCGGCGATCGACCTGGCGACGGAAGGTTCTGCCCCGGCCGCGTTGTCGAGATGCTTCACCGCCCTCGGAAGCATTGAGACGGATCGGGGCGAGCTCGAGCGCGGCCTGGAGTACAAGCGAGAAGGACTACGGATAGCGGAGCGAGCCGGGAATCTCACGGAAACGGCGCGAAGTAGCATTTCCATCGGGACATCATATCACGCGCTACGCCGATACGAGGACAGCGTAAAGTGCTACGACCGGGCACTGCAAATCGCCCGGCTTGTCGGAAACTTGCGCCTCGTCGCATACGCGATGATGAATCGATGTGCGTCTCTTTTGGACATGGGTCGCGCCGATGAGACGGCGGGCGAGCTGGCGGAGGCGAAGCGGCTATTCCAAATCTTGGAGGAGAAGGACACGCTCGCCTTGCTCGATGTGTACGAGGGACAACGAGAGTTCGAACTGGGCCGCTGGAGTCGCGCGACCCAGTTGTGGGATCGCGGATTAAGGGGCCTTCGGGCCTTCGCGGATCGGGGAGACCTGGCCTGGTCCCTCGTATACATTGGACGCTTCTGTCTGGAGCGCGGAGAGACGGCGGAGGGGCGGTCTTATCTTGACGAAGCCGCTGCAATCGCTCGGACACTCGGGAGTACGGCTCTCCTTTCGGAGGTAGAGCGGCTTCTCCGCGAAACCGGAGTCCCTTCAAGTCGCCCCGCCGCATAGCCAGACATTGGCCTAATTCGGGTCTTTTGGCGGAGGGTCCACGTATCACCTCGTGGTATCGACAATCCGCCCATTATCAGATTTAAAACTCACCTGCCTTGTTCCGTTTTCTCCCGCCAAACGGGTTCGTCCTCGCGGTTCGGCGAGGTTAAAACGCCGAGGATCGATTCCACCGTATGGCCGCGTTCCCAAATGCCCGGGGCCGACATCCGTTCCACATGCACGACATGATTGGAAGCCAGCCTACGCACGTTGAAGAAGCGATTCAGCGGGTCCGTGCAAGCGACTTCGGTTCGTCACTCGCCCGGGCAAGACATCTCGTCCTGACCGGATGTGGCACGTCCTTTCATGCGGCGATGTACGGTGCTCGAGTTCTGCAGGCCGCCGCCCGCGCGGGGAACGTGGTCGAGGCGGTTCACGCGTATGATTTGGCGAACCGTCCGTATCCACCCGGAAGGGCAACGATCCTCGGGGTGAGTCACAGCGGGACGACTCCCACGACGAATCAGGCTCTCGCGCGTGCGAAGCGCGCCGGTCATCGGGTCCTGGGCGTCTGCGGCCTCCCGGACACGAAGATGGAGGAGATCGTCCGCCGAACCCTCGTAATCGGCTCGATGCACGATCGCTCGTGGGCGAACACGATGAGCTACACGACCCAGTTGGCCGCCTTTGCGGCCCTAGCGTCACACCAAAGGCGGGATCGGGTCGATCTGACGCGCGGCATCTCAAGGATGCCGCAGGTCATCCGCAAGACGTTGGAGACCGAACGCGCCATCGTGGAGATCGCCCGACCGATCGCACGACGCGACAAGATCACTTTCCTCGGGGCGGGGTTCGATGAGATCACGGCCTTCGAGGCTGCCCTGAAAATTCGCGAGACGTGTGGACTGACCGCGAGCGCATATCATCCGGAGCAGTTCCTTCATGGTCCATTCCTCTCCCTCGATCGAAACGAGTCCATCGTGTTTCTCCGAGGCCGGGAGGATGGGACACGCGCCGATGTAATCGGCCGAGTGCTTTCAAAAGCC
>Ga0209160_1003336_pt1 | contig 13096 bp, 11 predicted proteins | sample GraSoiAngelo_153_FD_186167 | JGI IMG/M metagenome (GOLD analysis project Ga0209160, IMG submission 186167) | Grasslands soil microbial communities from the Angelo Coastal Reserve, California, USA - 14_1009_12_40cm (SPAdes) (version 2) | ecosystem: Environmental > Terrestrial > Soil > Grasslands ...
TCGGAGTCGTCGTGCGGGCGATCGATATGCAATCGTTCGTCAACGTTCCCGTGCGCGCTGAGCTGAAGATGAAGATCGCCGCGCTCCCGAACGGGCTGGCCGGCGCCAGAGGGTGCGCGGATGGCAGCCTCTATCAGCGCTTCCGTAACGCCGGTCTTCAAGATGTACAGATGCTGCCGCAGTTGGCTACCTACGCCGGCGCTCGCGCGCATGCCGCCGACGAACGGATCGAAGCTGCGCTCAGCCCCGCCGAGCTAGCCGAGTGGCACACGGCGGTAACCCAGGCAGAGGCAGAAGGAACGTTTTTCATCGCGCTGCCATTCCACTGCGCAGTCGGCACCGTCCCGCCGGCCGGTAGGCCTTGATCGCGGGAATGACGTGGCGGGTCATCAGATCGATGCCGCGGATCGCCGCGTCGTGCGGCATGAGACCTTCGCGGCCCCAGAAGGTCATGTAGCCTGGATCGACGAGATCGATGACGTGCTGGAGCTTCTTGACGACCGTGTCCGGGTTCCCTGACACGATCTGATAGGTGGCGTGGGCGTCCTCGTACGAGATCGCGGGGCCGCCGGGCGTGATGTTGACCGCGCCCGTCCTCGCCTGCTCGCGCCGGCTCTCCCGCGCCGCGCGGGTGACGTAGCCGGCTGGCTGCAGCCACTGGCGCGGGGCGATTCCGAACGAGGTGCCGAGCTGCCAGTAGAAGTGCCGGCCCTGTTCGTAGGCCTCCTCGTCCGTATCCGCCACGCTCACCCGGATCACGTAGCCGCGGTGCTCCGCTGTAGGCGTGAACCCTGTCTCGAGCGCCACGTCGTCGTAGAGATCGTAGATCTCGTCGATCACGCCGAGCGGCGGCGCGAGCGCCACGTACGGATAGCGATGCTCGGCTGCCCAGCGGACGGATTCCGGGCTCACCACGCCGGGAATCCAGATCGGCGGATGCGGCTTCTGGAGCGGGCGCATCCACGGGTTGACCACCCGGTATTCATAGTGTCGGCCCACCCAACGGAACGGGCCCGGCGTGGTCCACGCCTTGACGATCACGTCGTGGGCCTCATCGAACCGTTCGCGGTTGTAGGCGGGGTTCGCGTTGGTGGCCAGGCTCTCCTGCCCGAGCCCGCGCACGAAGCCACAGACCACGCGACCACCGGAGAGGATGTCGATCATCGCGACTTCCTCCGCGACGCGAAGCGGGTTGTCGTGGATGGGCAGGACGTTGCCGAGGAAGACGATGCGGCCCTCCCGCGTCGCCCGGGCGAGCACGGCGCCGATCACGTTCACGGACGGCATCATGCTGAGCGGATTGTTGTGGTGCTCGTTGATCATGATCCCGTCGAAGCCTGTCTCGGTGCAGTACACGAGCTCGTCGAAATACATCGCGTAGAGCTCGCGCGCCCGCTCGGCACTGAAGTGTTCGTTGGGGAACATGAGGTTGTTGTAGCCGCGCCGCCGCGCGTCGTCCTGGGGATAGGCCGTGTAGCCCATCTCGGTGAAGAAGAAGACTTCCTTGACCATGGCCCGGCCCTACGGCCGCCACACCGCCAGGCACTTGCCGGAGTTGAAGACGCCGGCGGTCTCGACGTAGTCGATCACGTCGCCCTTCTGTCGGAGCTCGTGCATCGCGCCGGCCACGCAGATCCACGTCATCAGCTCCTGCTGCCCCGCGTCCTCGATCTGGGCCACCGTGAGCTCCTGCCACTCGGCCTCTCGCCCGTCGCGAATCTGCTGGGCCCGGAGCCGGTCGCTCTCGACATCGGGCCACAGGCAATGGTGCTTCTCGACGAGGAATCCGTGCGACCAGCCGCCGGACGCATACATGACCACCCGCCACGGACTAGCGGCGAGGATGCGTGCCGTGATCCGTCCGATCTCGAAGCATCGCCGGGGAGTGGGCGAGATCGGGTCCGGCTCCTGGCCGGCCCCGTTGATCGCGCGCCGGTTGCCGATGATCTTGCTGCCGTAGGAGTTCACCTGCACCGGGATGATGGGCACGTCGAAGCCCTGGCGATCGTAGTCCAGGTACATCTGGATATTGACGAAGGCGTGGCCCAGTCCTTCCCAGTGGAGCGGCCGATAGGCGTACGCCATGTCGACCCCTTCTTCGAGATAGCGATGGGCGAGCCACTTCGCCACGTCCGGCTTGCTCCGCATCTTGATGGCGTGGTCCTCGGGCTCGTTCCAGACATTGGAACGACCGCGGCGTCCCCCCTTGAACGGGTGGCTGGTGAGATCAGGGTACGCCATAACGCAGAACGGAGGAATGATGTCCTCCGTGAAGTTCTCGTACTGATCGTCGCCGAACATCAGGATGAAATCGGGGTCGAACGCCTGGATCTCGGCGCGAAGCTTCCGGAACGCTTCGACCAGCCGGCGCCGGTGCTCGCGGTGGGCCGAGACTCCCTCATCCTGACCCCACTCGGCCCGCACGCCCGCCGGCCAGTTGAGCGGGTTCTTCAGCTCCGCCGGCACCCTCGGGTCATTGGCCAGGGTTCTCAGAAATGGCCAGGGCTTGGCTTCGTCAGGCTGGATCATTGCGGGCCAGTGAGAAGACCCCATTCCCATGATCGTGCCCATGTTCACCTCACCGGTATCCGGCGGCCTTCAACCGCGGGAACACCTCGTCACGAAACGTCCGCATCTCCTGCTCGGGTCCCACGAACGTCTGAAACGCCTGGACGTAGAGCTTCGTCACCCCGGCCGCGGTCATCTCGCCGATCCGTCGCGCGCAGTGCTCCGCGGTCCCCACGAGGCCGAACGTATCGCAGAGCTCGGCGATCACGTCATCCGGAACGAACGACGTCGCGGCGATCGCCTGCTCCCAGTCGCGCGCGTGGGCCAGATCGGGGTAGATGGCCCGGACCGCCGGTGGAATGTCGAACCGCGGCAGCGTCAGGCCGGTGTGCGGAAGCCAGTGCGACCGTGCGCTGAGCAACGCCTGATGCACGACGGTCGGCCGCGCCTGTCGGCGCGCCTCTGCGGTGCTGCGCGCGATCCCGACGCGAACCGCCCAGATGATTTCGAGATCCTCGAGCCGGCGCCCGCCGCGCGCCGCGCCCGCCGCCAGATGGCTCAGCACCGCGGCGACGATCCGCGGGTGAAAGCCGACCGACAGCAAGACGCCGTCGGCGATCTCGCCGGCGAGCTCAGTCGCCTTCGGCCCGGACGCCGCCATCAAGACCGGAATGCGCCGCCCCGACACGTACGCGAGGCCTCCCGACGTCGGGCCGAACGGCACCGTCTCGCCCGCCAGGAGGGCGCGCAGCGTCGCGATGCACGCGCGCATCTCGGCGAGCGTCGCCGGCTTCCGCCCGATCGTGTGGGCGGACGTGTAGCCGGTGCCGATGACCACCTTGACGCGTCCGGGGGCGAGCTCCTCCACGGTCTGGATCGCGCCTGCGAGCACCGAGGCATGGCGCGTGAGGGGATTGGTCACCGCCGGAAACAGCGTCAGGGCCGAGGTGTGGGTCGCCCCGAGCGCCATCGTGACGAACGTGTCGCGGCACAGCAGCTGGCTGTCGAGGATCCCGGCGCCGTCGAAGCCAGCGGCCTCGACCTGCTGGATCAGCTTGATCAGCTCCGGCATCGGCGCCGTGCCGGGGATTCGAAGCGACACCTGGATGCGCGTCATGGCAGGGGGATTCTACCAATCTCCTTGACAGGCCACTTGTCCACGCTGTATCGGGGGGCGGAGGTTCCTCGATGAGCGACAAGCTCGAGTTCGGGCTCTTCGACTCCTTCGGCCCCTTCGAGATGAGCGAGTTTCCGACGGTGCGGGAGGTCTACGAGGCGCACCTGAGGGACGCGGTGGAGGCCGAGCAGCGCGGCTACCGCTACTACTTCTTCATCGAGCACCAGACATGCGCAGCAGGACAACCGACAAGCTGATCGTGATCAGCCATGGCGACGACCATTCGCGGAGCGGCGGTTCGTGTTCGCTCCGATCTGCCAGGTCCACCGACCCCGTGCGCAGCAAGAGGCACAGCGACAGTCCGGAGATGAGCGCGCAGAGTAGATCGAACTGGCCTCGTCCCGTCAGTCGCGTGCATAGCAGTTGGGTGGCCAGCGCCGCCGCGATGATGGTCAGCGCGATGTGCGGCTAGACGTCGAGATGCAGCCACCACCAGATCCCGTAGGCGAACAGTCCGGCCAGGGTCGCGATCTAGTAAAGTCGCGGATCCCAATGGCGTTCGGAGGGAATCGGCCGTTGCGCGGCCGCCGGCACGGCGGTGACCTGAGCCGCGGGCTCCACTACGGCGAGTCGATTCATGCCCGGTTAGACAGGTGGGCCACGAGAAAGTTCCAGGCGCCGCCTCCCCAAGGCGTCGTCGCGAGTGGTAGAAGTGACGAGCAGCGAGGGCATTAACTATGCGACAGCTGCCATGGGGCTTTCGGCTCGGGTGCCTGATCGTTGTGATGATGTCCCTGTTCGCGGCAACCTCCGCGTGGGCGGCCAACGGGTCGGCCGGGTGGACGGCTTATGCCGAGGGCCTAGACGCCTTGGCCGAAGGCCGCTGGCCGGCGGCGGTCGCGTCGTTCACTAGGGCGCTCGAGTCCGCGGGCGACGACGCGACGATCGTGCTCGCGCGCGGCGCCGCGTCGACGCTCGCGGAGGATTTTCCCCGCGCGCTCAAAGACCTCGAGCGGGCGCGGCGGCTTGGCCTCCGCGGTCGTGAAGCCGAGCTGTGGACCTACGTCGCCGAGGCGATGAGCGGCAGCGTGAGCCCGGAGCATGCGCTCGGGGGCTACCGGCCCAACAGCGGCCGGCCGGGGATCGTGAGCATCCCCGGGCACATCGCGCAAGGCCGCGACGACTACTCAACCGAGTACGGTTCGTTCCTGGCGTATCAGCTGGCGAACGAGTACCAGAAGCAACGACTCCCGCGCGACTTCGGCGGCTTGGAGAATCCCGAGGCGACCCGAAGCCCGCAGATGCGGCAGACGATGCAGAGAGCCGGCCGGATGTTCGCGGAGAAGTGGCTGAAGCGGCCCGAGCTGGCCTCGATCAACCTCGCCCGCGCCAAGGAGAGCATCAGGGGAGGTCAGGGTTCGTCGTTCGTGCAGGCGCAGCGCGTCCTGGCCGCGCAGCCGAGTGATCCGGAAGCGCGCTACCTCGTGGCGCGGAGCTGGCTCGACGCGGGGCGGCTCGCGAAGGCCAGGACCGAGTTCACGATCGCGCTCACCACCCGGACCACGTATGTCGCTGCCTACCTGGGGCGGGCGATGGCGGCGGTGCGGCTTGGCGACGCGAAGCGGGCTCGCGCGGATCTCGACACCGCCGGGCGCCTCGACAGCGCGTCGACCGCCAACGCTCGTGGCGCGATCGAGGCCGAGCTGGCCAGGCAGAAGGTCGACGGCTCGGCGGAGAAGCTCCTGGGAGACCTGGAACGCGCGTCGAGCTCCGGCGCTCCAATGGACCAGCTGATCGGCTTAGCCGTCAGAGTTCACAAGGTCACGGGCGAGGCGCGGCTCCGCTACGACGAGATCTATCAGGACCGCCTCCGCGTCCTGGAAGACGCCGTGCGCGCCAATCCGAAGAATCCGGACCGACTCGCCGACCTCGCGAAATACGTCATCGACGAGGCGGAGAACCGTGGCGAGAAGGTCGAGCCGCGCCGGGCGTTCGTGCCTTACCGCTGGCAGGAATCGCGTGAGAGGGAACTCGGCCGCGCGATCGCAATCGCCGACCAGGCGCTGGCACTCAACGGCAATCACGTCGGCGCGATGATGCAGAAGGCGTGGGCCCTCACCGGGCTCAAGCAGTACGATCGCGCCGAGCAGCTGGCCGACCAGGCGCTGCGCCTCGCGGGTAACAATCCGGACGCGCTGCGCCTCTACGCCAGGTTCCGCTCGATGCGCGCTAACCAGATGTCCGCGGAGGCCGCCGGCCTCAGGCAAGAACGCTGCTCGAGCTCCACGACGCGGACCGACCTGGGCGATCGCATCCGAGAGACGACCACCACGACGTGCTATCCGCCGTCGCAAGCCGATCTCCAGCGGGCGGCGCAGCTCGAGGCGCAGGCGGCGGAGCTGCGGCGCAGAGCGCGCGCGGCGATGGAGGCCGCGATCAGGGTCACGAAGGGAACGGTCGAGGGCTATCTGATCCAGGCCGATCTCTACCTGTGGGATGGACAGCGCGAGGCCGCCCAGGCGGCCCTCGAGCAGGCGGTCAAGCTCGACCCGAGGTCGCTCGAGGCGCAGGACAGGCTCGTGCAGTTCTACGCAAGTACGGGACAGCAAGATAGGGCCGAAGAGCAGCAAGCCATCGAGCGACAGCTCATCCACACGACGGCGGCGCCGATGCTACGCACGGCCTGGCGCCGCAGCGAGAAAACCGCGTGGCAGGGGGCCAGAGCCGCACTCGCCTACGCCCGGCGGCTCGATCCCACCGACGCCCGGACACCCGCCTATCTCGGCGTTGTCCTCCAAGGCGACGAGAACCCGGCCGAGGCGGCCGCGGCGTTTCGCACCGCCCTGGCGCTGGAGGAGGCGCGGGTGCGTGTCGACGAGCAGGGCGCGCCGCCGGACAAGCTGATTGCGCGCGACGCCATGGAGTTCGGATTGGCGATGAGCGCGCGCTTCCGGCTCGCCGCGCCGCTGGAGCAGAGCGGCAAGCTGGACGACGCGATCGCATGGTATCGGGGCGCCGCGGTCTATCAGCGGCAGATGGCGCCTGACTGGGAATCGCAACAGATGTTCTCCGCCATGCTCCCCGATCAGAAGCCCGAGCGCGGCGCCGTCGTGCCGGCGCCAGTGAACGCCGCGACGCTGGTCGCCGACGCGCATCTTCGCCTTGGCAAGGCGCTGGCCAAGGCCGGCAAGAAGGACGAGGCGCTCCAGCACTACGCCGCGGCCGCGAACCTCGGCCCGATGCGCATGGCGGGGATCCCGCAGATCGGGAACTCGAAGGGCGACACGAACTTCAGCGGCATCGCCGGCGCCCCCGCCGCCGAGGCGCAGCTCTACCTGGCGCAAGCGCTGGTGGCCAAGGGCGACATTCAGGGCGCGCAGAAGGCGCTCTACGAAGCCGAGCGTAATCTTCCGGATCACCTCCGCGGCGAGCTGAACGAGCTCAACATGGCCATGGCGCGCATGCACTCGAGCCGGCCGCGCGATCCCTACCAGGGCATGAGCCCGGAGCAGCAGCAATACGCGGCGGCCCAGAACCAGCAGGACCAGCAGCGCATGCGGCAGGCGATGCGGCAGATGGCGCCCCAGGCCCGGGTGGTGCCGGAGGTCGTCGGCGTCTGGGAGCTGACGCCGGGCAACAAGTTCCTCCCGTGGAAAAAGACGCTGACCGTCGACGCCAGCGCGAACTATACGCTCGTGTCCGCGAACGACGGCGTGACGACCCGCGGCAAGATGAACATCCAGATGGGGCGCGACATGAGCCGAGGCGGACTCGAGCCTGCGCGTGGCCAGATGATGCTCTTCGACGAGACAACAGGCCAGGTCGGCACGATGTGGTACGAGTTCACCGAGCGTGACGTCATGCAGATCACCGACCTCGACGGGACGAAGTACGAGGCGCGACGGAAACGCTAGCTCCTCCGGCGCGTCGCTCATCGACGCCAAGAAGGTGGTGGTGCCGGCCCCGAGAAAATCTGTCCCCGGGGGCGAAGGTCTAGGTGATGGCGAAGATCGACTGGAACTGATCAAGGACGTACCCTGTGCCTTCCATATTTTGTCCGATCGGGCTCACGCCGCCCGTCGCAGGTACTCGTGATGCAGTCCGCCGACGCGCGGCACCTTCACCACCCTGCCCTGGCTCGGCAGCTGCACGCTGCGAGGTTCGGGTGAATCTTTAGACAGCGATAAGTGTGTCCGCGTCCCGTTGTAGTAGTCAACATACTTCGACAGGATCTCGCGAAGATGTCGTTCGCCGATCACAACGACGTGGTCAAGGCATTCCCGGCGAATCGAGCCAATCACCCGCTCGGCATATGCGTTTTGCCACGGCGAACGGGGCGCGATCACCGCCTCCCGGATCTCCAACGTCTTGGCCTGCCGCGAAAAGCGTTGTCCATAGACCTTGTCGCGGTCCCGGATCAGATAGCGGGGCGCTTCCTCCAGGCCGCACGCCTCAAGCAGTTGGCGAGCCGTCCATTCCGCCGTCGGGTGCTCGGTGACATTGAAATGCACCAGCCGGCGCCGGCTGTGGGTCAGCATCACCAGCACGAATAGGACCCGAAAGGTCGCCGTCGGCACCGTGAAGAAATCCAACGCGATTAGATCCTTGACGTGATTCTTCAAAAACGTGCGCCACGCCTGCGACGGGGGCCGCCGAGGCCGAAGCATGTACTTCGAAACCGTCGCTTGCGAGACCGTTACGCCGAGCTTCAGCAACTCGCCGTGGATCCTTGGCGCACCCCAGAGAGGATTGTCGTAGCTCATCCGCCGAATCAGATCTCGGAGCTCTCTACTGATCATGGGCCGACCGGATCGTCGCCGACTCTTCCACGTCCAGTACCGTTTGAATCCCGCGCGGTGCCAGCCGACCACGGTTTCAGGCCGCACCAGGTGCAGCGACTGCCGCCACCTCGTCCACAACCTCGATAGACAAATCCAGAAGATTCGGTCCAACTTCGTCAGCCGCGGCCGCCGCTCGCGCGCCTTCCACACGGCGAGTTGCTGCCGGAGCGCGAGATTCTCCAGCGCCAACTCGCGGTGCGTTTGAAGACAGCTTCTTACTGTCCCGAAGAGGATTCCGAGCCATCGGACCATGACCGGCGAGATAGCTGATCAGTCCGCAGAATGCAAATTAATCGCGCCGGACGACTTTTTTAGAAGGGACACCAGATGATCGGCTACCCCGAGCTCAAGCCTCATGACCTGCGCCACGGTGTCGCAATGGAAGTCCTCGAGCAGCATCACGACCTCGAGCAGGTCCGCGCGCTCCTGGGACATTCGCGCATCGACACCACCCAGGTTTACGCCAGCATCAGGCCGCCTCAGCTCAAGCGCGCGGTGTCGTTCTACGAGGAGAAGGCGATCAAGATCCTGACCGAGTGAGGACGTGAACGCGTTCCATGTTCGAGGAACATTCGAATGTTCCCAAAACATGGAGCGAAAAAAGTGAACGAAATCGAACTGGTGGCCCCAACGGGATTCGAACCCGTGTTTCAGCCTTGAGAGGGCCGTGTCCTGGGCCTCTAGACGATGGGGCCGGTCAAGCGCAACGAAAGCAACGCCGAATGCGCCAGCAACTTACACGAAATTTGTTGGCTGGGGGAGGAGGATTCGAACCCCCGCTACGTGGTCCAGAGCCACGCGTCCTACCACTAGACGATCCCCCACCAACGCATCCAACCTTACCACACCCCCAAACAACTCAGCGGATGGCGGTCTTGAGCGCGCGGCTCGGGCGGAAGCGCGGGACCTTGGTCGTCGGAATCTGGATCTCTTTGCCGGTGCGGGGGTTGCGTCCGTTGCGGGCGGCACGGCGCGCGACCACGAACGTGCCGAATCCCGAGATGGTGACGCGGCGACCGCGGCGGAGCGACTCGACGATGCTGCCGACGAACGCGTTCATGGCACGCTCCGCGGACGTCTTCGAGCCTCCCGCGTTCTTCGCCATGATTGCCACGAGCTCGGCCTTGGTCATCGGGAACCTCGCCCCCTCTACTAGCCTGCCGGGGCGACGGTGTCAATCGCGACGTGCGGCCGCGCGCTCACGCGGTGCGCCGAGGCGATCCCACCCTGGGGCGGAGTCGATCACGACGTGACGCGGCGGACGGCATCGAGGAAGAACGTCGGCTGGAACGGCTTCTCGAGGATGAGCACACCGGCGTCCTTCAGGAACGTGAACGCATCCCGGTTGGCGGTGTCGCCGGTGATGAAGATGAAGCGTTGGCCCAGCGCGGGATCGTCCTGGGTCGCCGCGCGGTAGAACGACTCGCCGTCGCCGTCGGGCATCCGGATATCCGACACGATCAGCTCGTAGCGCTGGTTGCGCACCCGCTCGAGCCCTTCGCGGCCGCCGGTGGCGACATCCACCCGCCAGCCCGTCTGGCTCAAGATCGTCACGATCAGATCGAGCACGCTCGCCTCGTCCTCGACGACCAGGGCGATCCGGCCTTCGCCCGTGACGATCATGGGTGAGCCCGCCGGCGCCGCGCGCTGGGCGGCTGCGGACTGCGCGACCGGCATCTCCAGCCGGAAGACCGTGCGGCCCGGGCGACTCTCGACGACCAGGTGGCCGCCGTGCTCCTCGACGATCCCATACGAGACCGAGAGCCCGAGGCCCGTGCCGCTGCCGACGGGCTTGGTGCTGAAGAAGGGCTCGAAGACGTGAGGCAGTGCGTCGTGCGGAATGCCGGGACCGTCATCGATCACCTCGGCGTGCACCATGCGTCCGTCGCGGCTCACGGTCGTGTTCAGGATGATGCGCCCACCGCTCTTGCCCTCGAGCATCGCCTGCTCGGCGTTCAGTAAGAGGTTCAGGAAGACCTGCTCGAGCTGATGCGGGTCCGCCAGGACCGGCGGCAAGCCGCGGGCAAATTTCTTCTCGACCGCGATGCCCGAGACCGTGAGCTGGTTGAGCCGGAGCGCCAGAGTCTGCTCCAAAACTTCGTTCATGTTCACCGTCGTGCGCTCGGCCGGGCGCTGACGCGCGAACAGCAACAGGTTTCGGACGATCTTCGCCATGCGGTCGGCCTGGCTCACCATCAGCTCGATCGGCCGCAGCACCGCCGCCGGCACCTCGCGCGCGAGCAGGAGCTGGCCGTAGCCGACGATGACGCTGAGCGGATTGTTCAGCTCGTGGGCGACGCCGGAGACGAGCTGGCCGAGCGCCGACATCTTCGCGGCCTGCACGAGCTGCACCTGCTTCTCGCCCAGTCGCACCAGGCTGTCGCGCGCGCTCGCATACAGGCGCGCGTTCTCGAACGCGAGCGCCGCCTGGTCGGCGAGCGCCTCGAGTGTCTGTAGCTCCTCGCGCGAGAACGTGCTGCCCGGCTCGGCGCCGAGGCCGAGCGCGCCGATGACCCGGTCGTGGGTCAGGAGCGGGACGCCGACGACCACGCGATAGCCGCTCGATCGGATTCGCTCGCGGACCCACGCCGCCAGCTGGATGGCCGGATCGGAAAGGATGTCCGCGGAGGTGACGATCCGGCGATCGACGATGGCGCGACCCACGGCGCCTTCGCCCGACTTGAAGATCAGCTCGCGCATGATGTCGGCATCGGCGCCGTAGGTGGCCGTCGCGCGCAGCGAGCCGTCCTCGGGCTCGATCAGGAACACCCCGGCGGCGCGCGCGTTGACCAGCTCGGCGGCGCCCCGTGCCAGGAGCTTGGCGATCGGCTCGACCTCCAGGGTGGACGTGAGCTCGCGCGCCAGGCGCGCCAGCACCTCGGCGACGTCGCGGCGCTGCTTGGCCTCGCGGAAGAGCCGAGCGTTCTGGATGGCGATGGCCGCCTGCGCCAGGAACAGATCGATGAGGTCGCGCGTGTCCTTGGCGAACCTCAGCGGCTCGGTGTGGCCGAGCGCCATGACCGCAAGCAGCTCCTCGCCGGCGAGGACCGGGTAGCCCGCGAAGCACCGAATGCCCCATTGTTCCGTCCACGCGCGGTTCACGAGCCGATCGTCGGCAAGCATGTCGTCGACCACCAACGGCTCGCGGTGGCGGGCGACCCATCCGGTGCCGCCCTGGTCGTACGTCATGATCGTCGGGGCGTACGACTCCATCATCTCGGGCACGGTGCTGCTCGTGAACGAGAGCGTGCGCCGCTGCTCGTCGGCCAGCCAGAAGGTGACGAGCCGCGCGCCGGTGAGCTCGGCGGCCGAGTCGGAAATGGTCCTCAAGAGCGCGTCGAGCTCGAGCGCGCTCGAGATGCGACGGTTCACGTTCGTCAGGGCCTTGATGCGGGCGGTCTCGGCGTGCTCGGCCTCGTAGAGCGAGGCGTTGCGGATCGCGATGGCGGCCTGCTTGGCGAGGAACTCGAGCGCAGCGGTTTCGTCGTTGCCGAAGGTGCGCTCGGTCCAGTAGTGCACGACCAGCGCACCGAGGATCCGATCCTTCACCGCGAGGGGCGCCGCGGCGGTGGCCTTGAAGCCTTCGCGTTCGATGTCGCTGCGGCGCGTGGGCGCGAGCCAGAGCCGCGTGTCGGTCAGGATGTTGCGCGTGCTCACGGTGCGACCGTCGCGCACCGCCACGCTGATCGGGCCGCCGCCGACCGGAATGGTGCCGACGTGCGCGTACTGCGTGCTCAGACGACCCGCCGCGCGCATCACGCGGAACTCCGTCGCCGTCGCGTCGCCCAGCACCACCATCGCCGACTCGGCGCCCATGACCTCGAGCGCCTTGTTGACGATCGTGTCGAGCACCTCGTTGAGATCGAGCGAGGAAGTGAGCGACTGGCCGATGGCTTCCATCGCCAGCAACAACAGCGCGTGCCGCTGCTGGTCGCTGATGTCGCTGAAGAACGCGACGGCGCCGGTGCTCTCGCCGTCTCGCCACGGGACGCAGCGCGCCTTGAGCCACACGACCCGGTCGTCGCCGACCACCGTGTGCGGCAGCTCGACCGCGGCGGGCGTCTCGCCGGCGAGGGCGCGGCGGATCAGCGGGACCAGCGTCGTGTCGCGGAACAGGGGCAACATGGCCGCGGCGCTGCGTCCGACGGCGTCGGCCGACCGGATGCCGGTGAGGCGTTCCATGGCCGCGTTCCACTCGACGACTTCGAGGGCGGGATCGAGGATGACGAGCGCCTCGTTGAGGTTGTCGAGGAGTCCCTTGACGACCTCGTGCTTCTTGGGAACGCGCGCCATCCTCCGAGTATGAACGGACCCCCGGGCCCTATGCAATAATGACGCGATGCGGTCGCCGCTGGACACCTCGACCATCGTGCTCGCCGCCGCCGCAGTGGTCCTTGCCGGCCTCGCTTATCTGAAAGATCCGGGGTTGCCGCTGCTCGGGGTGAAGAATGGCTTCTCCATGCTCGGTTTTGTCCTACCACGGATGGTGGTCGCCCTCCTGTTGGCAGGCCTGATGCAGGTACTCGTGCCTCAGGACTTTGTCTCGCGGCACTTCGGCCAGGGCGGCGGGCTGCGCGGGCTCGTCCTCGCGACCCTCGCGGGTGTGGTCACGCCCGGCGGCCCGATGGTG
>Ga0209160_1003340_pt1 | contig 13088 bp, 7 predicted proteins | sample GraSoiAngelo_153_FD_186167 | JGI IMG/M metagenome (GOLD analysis project Ga0209160, IMG submission 186167) | Grasslands soil microbial communities from the Angelo Coastal Reserve, California, USA - 14_1009_12_40cm (SPAdes) (version 2) | ecosystem: Environmental > Terrestrial > Soil > Grasslands ...
GTAGGTACGGACGGTGGCGGCTCAATTCGTATCCCGGCATCTTTTTGTGGCGTGTTTGGGTTTCAAACCAACAATGGGGCGGGTGCCTCATTATCCCCCCGGTCCCGTCGCCTTCCTCCTACCCGTCGGCCCAATTACACGTACGGTGAGCGATGCGGCGCTGATGCTGAACGTAATGGCAGGGCCGGATGACCGCGACCAACTGTCGTTGCCAGCAGACACGACTGAATATGTAGCCATGTGCAAAGGTGGCGTGAAAGGACTCCGCGTAGCCTGGAGCGAAACCCTCGGCTATGCAACTATCCATCCAGAAGTAGCTCGGCTTACGAACGCGGCCGCAAAAGCATTTGCCGACGATCTCGGTTGCCATTTGGATTCGGTAGATCCGGTCTTTGAAAATCCGGAGGACTACTTCCCCTTGTTCTGGATCCTGCACTTTGGGACGCTCTTTCGGACCTTGCTACCACAATGGGAACGCCAGATGGACCCGGGACTTGTCACACTGATCAAGCAGATTGACTCAATCAAGGCTTACGATTGCGGACACGCCTTGATGAAGCGCGCCTCGCTCTGGGACGTCATGCACAAGTTTTTTCAGCGTTACGATCTGCTGGACACACCCATGATGGGCATCACCGCCTTCGCCGTAGGGGCGGATTACCCAACTGAAATCGACGGTAAACCCGTTTACCCGGGGACGATTGTCCCTGACCTATCCATTTAACCTCACTGGGTTGCCCGCCGCCACGGTGCCATGCGGATTCACGTCCGAGGGATTGCCGGTCGGTTTGCAGATTGTGGGCCCGCGCTTTTCGGACGCTTCTGTTTTGCGCGCGAGCGCTGCCTTTGAACAGGCCAAGCCGTGGGCCGGCCGCAGACCCGAAATCAGAAGTTGAGATGATACAACAGCCCATGCACATCGAAAGCCGAGGAGCGAAGGCAAATCGCCGCGGTGCTCGACGCTGTGGATGCTAAAGAGCGTCATAGCGAAGGGCTAAATTTGAGACGAGCTGGGCATGCAGAGTCACAAGCAAACCGATTTTCGTTCTGCCACACAAGATTTCACTGGAGTTTCGCAGCCTGCACTTTGGCTTGCTTCAGGATGGAGCGTCCGGACGTTCGCGGAGCCCGTCACGATCCAGCGAGAAAGAGAGAGGCAGCGAGAAAGAGAGAGACACCATCCCTAAGCCTTCGGCTTAGGTCGGCGCCGAACACCGAGGTGCTTCGAATGTTATTCGCACGATCTCGAACAGGGTTCGACCCGATTCGGTTTGCGTTATAAACCTGTTCGAATCAATTGCAGGGAGTCAGCAAATGCCACTTGAACTGGATTTGCTCGTTGTTGCGCCGGATTCCTTTAATAAGCCATCGCCTGATTAAAGGATATGGCGTTATCCCTTAATAAGGAGGAAAGCACCTTTTGGCAGGACGCACACCGTTCTTGATCTGGGATATGAAGACCGTCCCGTGGAGACCTCTGACCTGCAATTCCGTTTCATTTGGTGCGTAGAAGCTCGCCGACAAACTGCTCCACATCGAGGGCCTCAACCCCGCTGGCGATCGCTGCCGTTGTCACTTGTACGCGCGATTTTCGATGGACCACGATCAGTCTTCCCGCCCGCTCTTGAAGTGCGCGCTGGAGAGAGGTCAACGGCAATGCCATGGAAGGCCGAACAGTCTTTGCGGACTTGGTTTCTACCAGCCACAGTTTGGCATTAGGGCGCGGCACAAGGAAGTCCACTTCCAGACCCTGCTGATCACGAAAATAGTAGAGTTCCTTGCGCATTCCACGATGGGCCTGGCTCTTGAGTATTTCTGCTGCGACGAAGCCTTCGAATAAAGGCCCGAGGAAAGGCGATCGCTCAAGCTCAGCCGATGATGTCAGGCCCAGCAGGTAACAGGCGAGGCCGGAATCTCCTACGTACACTTTCGGCGACTTAATGAGCCTCTTTCCGAAGTTTTCAAAATACGGAGGCACGAGAATGACCTGGCCTGTCACTTCAAGTATGTGAAGCCAGTCGCCAATCGTGGGCACGGTGACCCCGAGAGGTGCAGCAAGGTCGGTCTTGTTTAGAATCTGGCCGTGACGACTCGCCAGAAGAGCGAGAAAACGGCGAAACGTTGCCAAGTCCCGCACGTTTGTAATCGCCCGGACATCTCTCTCCAAGTACGTTTGCAAGTAGGAGGCAAACCAAAGGTTGCGAGCCTTGGGCCGGGCGATCACCTCTGGGAACCCTCCGTGTAACAGGTTCACTTTCTTGGTTTCCGCGAGACTGAACGGCAGGAGTTGAAGGATGGCAGCCCGGCCCGCCATCGATTCGCTAATGCCCTGCATAAGCGGAGCTTCCTGGGAACCGGTGAACAGCCACTGCCCCATTCGGCGCGGGCCTGTGTCGATAACCGTACGAACATACGCAAGTAATTCGGGGGTATTCTGGATCTCGTCGAAGACGACTGGAGGGCGCAGCGCGTCAAGGAATGCGCGGGGGTCGCTGCGTACGCGTGCCTGAATGTCGGGGTCTTCGAGCAGTACGTAGCGGGCTTTCGGGAACAGCCTGCGCAGAAGAGTGGTTTTGCCGGCACGCCGAGGCCCTGTCACAACAACTGCGGGAAAATGTCGAGCTGCTTCCAGCAGCACGCCTGCCAGTCTTCTTTGGATATATCGCATATGAGAAATATAAACTAGTACTTTAGATTACTCAATACTAGAATCGCCTCCCGAGGGAGGTGCTCGGGGGACCATGGAAAGTGTGTTGGACGCCCGCGGGTCATGTTCGTCAGAGAGCTCCGAAGATCATCCCAGATCTTGCGCACTTTGTGACTCCCAGGCGATCGGGACCCACCTCAATGTTGCTTCGTGTGCCGATGATGTCAGGGTGAGCTACTTCTCGTAGCACGTTCACAAGTTGCTTCTGAATGGAGTTCATTTCAAAGCAAGACTGGCCAAGCACTCTGGCGGCATCCGGCAAACCAGACTGCTGGAAACACTGTCGCAGACTCTCTCCCAGCAGCTTCGCGATTCGAGGAGGGTCCAACCCTGTTTCCAATTCCTTCGGCAATTGCGCAACGCGTGACTCAAGCCGTGATGTGTATGCTGCCATTCGCTTCTCGACTTCATCAGCTTTAGATAGAGCATTTTCTAAAATCTTCTGCAAAGACTTCCGTTCTAGCGCGATCGCCGCGGGCGTTTCTCGCGTGAGAAGCGCCAGGATGTCCATCGCTTCCAGTACGCGGAGCACCTCGTCGTTTGGGCTGAGAGTACGAGTGTGCGCGATGACGCTATAATACTCAGCCCGCCGCTCCGCCGGCACTAAGGCTGCAAGCTCATCGAAAAGAGTCTGCCTTCCCTGTTCTGTTTCAGCAGTGACCAAGATTTCCTGATCATTCATGGCAGGAACGTCTCATGTGTGTGCCATTGTCAAGGGATTTATCCAAGATAAGAAATTCTAAAAAAATACTGGAGCCTTTCCGGGTTGGCTAATAGCTTAGGAAGAGCCCGGTTCCGATAGTCCCTGCGCGGCAACATCAGCTAAACGGTCATCGGTAATACCTGCTCTGAGCAGGGCTATGTGTATGATTCACTTCGCAGCCAGGGCAGTCTGGGTAATACGAATTGCCTTTGTAGTCGAGTTCTCTAAGTCCTTCCGCAGAAGTGTAGTACCCGCGAATTGCTTCACTCCGCATCACCTCGAAAAGCTTTCGCAATGGGCTGTCAGGCTTGGCTGTGCCGGTCGAACCAACCAGTTCCACCTGTTGCGGTTCACTGAGCTCTAAGAACCTTCGGCCATACCGCCCTACTGAGAGTTCGTGCAGTGCTGCGATTCCTGCGCGCGCAACGGCGTCGCGATCCGCGATTTCCAGGTCGCGCACGGGCCCCTTGCCATAATAAGCAACGGCGAGGACGCGATGCAGCGGATCAAGATGTTGAGCGGCCTCACGTACGCCTGCTGCGGAATGAAACCACAAATCGAGCCACTGCGTGATTTGCGGCAATGCCCCAGGATCTACTTTGCCCAGCACGATCTCCACATATCGCGTAACGATCCGGAACTCCTCATAGGAGAAGAACTGCAGCTGAAATGGCGAGGAACTCGGCTTGATGTAGTCAGTCTCGCTGCCAGGAGGAGTCGCATACGGTTTGTCGGCGTTGTTGAGGGCGTGTATCAGATGCTCTTCTGAGGGCTCATAAAGTCCCGGCTGCAGAGCGGCAATAGCTTGTTGCTCAGCGCCAAGCACAGTCGTAGCGGTTTCCGGAACCAGTCCACTAACGCCGGCGAGAACGACCAGTTCACCCGATCGCAGTAGCCACTGACGCCGTGTCAGCTCGGCGATCGTTTCCGAGGGATCCGGTTCGCTCACAATTCACCTCGACGAAAGGCTTGCGCAATGTGCTCTCCAGCGCGAGCTGAGATCGCCATGATCGTAAGCGTCGGCTCATAACAGCCCTGTGTCACAAAGACCGCTCCATCCGTCACGAATACATTGCGAGCATCGTGCACTTTGCAGTTGCGGTCCACAACGCTTTTTCCCGGGTCGTTGCCCATACGTGCCGTCCCACACTCGTGGATATTCTTGCCGAACACGCTCAATTCAGTCCTTGGGGAAGTCGCGCCGGTAAGGTTCATCTCATCCAAAATAGCACTGATATTGTCGCGCATGGCAACGGCCATAGCTTTCTCATTTTCTCCGTAACTCGCATTGACGTGGAGCACCGGGATACCCCAGGCGTCTTTCTTGTTACGATCTAACGTAACGTAGTTGTCCGATCGAGGCAGGCATTCGCCCTGCGCTTCAATCGCAAAATAGTAAGGTATCTCCTCACGCACGCGCTTGCGCCAGGCATCCCCAAGCTCTGGCATGAGAAAGGCGTGACCATACAACTCCTGGCTGCCATCGCCATCAAACCGGTAGCCACGCAGAAAGTTGGAGTTGCGGTCATGGCTGTTGCCAGCATTGACGTACTTGGGGATGAGGAACCCACAGGGCCGCCCGATCGCCTCCCGTTTGGACGAACACAAACTGGGAATAAAGCCGCCGGCGCCTTCGATGGTGAAGTGGTCCATTAGGTATCGGCCGAGCACACCCGCCGAATTGCCCACTCCTTGCGGATTAGACGATGATTGTGAATTGAGCAGAATGCGTGTGGATTCCAGCGCGCCAGCGGCCACTACTACAACCCGCGCATGGGCTTCCCGGTGCTCGCCCGTGACACGATCAATGTAGTGGACGCCTTCCGCGCGCCCGCTCCGGTGCATCAGCAAATGGCTGACGATGGCATCGCTCACTAGAGTAAATTTTCCTGTGTGGGCGGCGGCCGGGAGCGTGACCGACGGGCTATTGAAGTAGGAAGCGGTATAACAGCCACGCTGACACTGATCGCAATAATGGCATGCGGGGCGGCCGCGGTGGGGCACCGTCAAGTTGGCGACTCGGTCTGGCATTACTCGCCAGCCGAACTTGCGCTCGATCAGCTGTTTTGCGAGCCGCCCGCCACAAGAGAGATTCATTGGCGGCAGGAATTGTCCGTCGGGCAATTGAGCCAAGCCCTCACGCGAACCGCTGACGCCGATAAAGCTTTCGACCCGGTCGTAATACGGTTCCAACTCCTTATAGCTGATCGGCCAATCCTCTCCGTATCCGTCGCGGCTGGCGGCTTTGAACTCGTTGTCACTGTACCGATAGCTTTCGCGTGCCCAACAGAAAGTCTTCCCGCCAACCTGTCGGCCGCGAATCCACAGGAATGGTTTGTCTGCTGGGAATGTATAAGGGTGCTCCAGGTCGTTCACGAAGAACTGATGACTATACTCGTCGCATGCGTAACACAAGCGCTGGACGGGCTGGGTCCGTAATAACTGCTGCTGGTCGCCAAAACCGCGGAATTTTAGTTGGTAGGGCCAGACATGCTCGGTGAAGTCACGTGTTGGAACACGTGGCGGTCCCGCCTCGAGCATGGCGACAGTAAGCGTTCGTTCAGCCAGTTCTTTGGCCACCCAGCCACCACTGGCGCCCGAACCAATCACCAAAACGTCGTAAGCTTTTCTCCGCGGAAGGAACATGAGCCGGTCAGTTTAGCTTCCCGTCCGTTTGGCGCAAACTTACGCCTCATCGCGCACGGTTGACCCAAATTTTCACCGGTAAATCAAATGAGTTCATCGTCGCTCTGGTTTTCGGACAGGTCGCTCGTGGTACAGACAAGGAAAGACTTGAGGGCATGGGGCGGAAGCTGTAAGCTTCGGCAACCACGTGCCGCTCCGTTTAAAAAGACAACTTCAGCGCCAATTGCCCAATCCGGCCATCACGAGCGCCAGTGATCTGGCCAAGGCTGCTGGAGTTGATCTCGCCGGAAGGATTGGTGAACTGCGCATGATTGAACGCGTTGAAAAATTCTGCACGAAACTCCAGACCAGTCCTTTCGCCGATACGGGTGTTCTTGTGTAGGGCGAGGTCCCAGTTATTAATTCCTGGTCCATGGAAGAAGCGCCGCTTTGCGTTTCCTGTGACGCCTAAGGCTTCCGGAAAAAATGGGGCAACCGGGACACCGTTAGCGTCCCGGACAACTTCGAAGAGCTGGTTTCCCGGTTTTCGCGGGTCAAGGAAGCGGATCGGTTGGCCAGTGTAGTTGGGCACGTCGGCGCCGCTACAGCCGCAAAGGGAGTTATCGTCGTTCTCGGTGAGTGTGATCGGGAAACCCGTGGTGAAGCGTGTGATCCCCGAAATCGTCCACCCGGAGAGCACCTTGCCGCGGACACCGTGGGCCGCCTTGGCGAAAGGTAAGTCGTATGCATAGCTGATGACAAAATTGTGCGCTATATCGAACGTGGAGAGCGCCCGGCTTAAGCTTGGATTGAATGGGTTGATGGGGTCGAAGAAGCCCGAAGAGTTATCTATGGATTTGGACCAGGTATAAGCGGCCAGGAAATGAAGATCTCCGATCTTCTTTTCCAGGCTGGCTTGCAGGGCGTTGTAGCTTGAGTTCGCAGCCGTAGCCTCCCAGGCGTTGTTCTGGAAATCGAGCGAACCAGTGCCAGTCGTCCTATCGAGTTGGCGGCCCGAGGTCACCGAGTACGGCCGCGTCCCAAAAGCAAAGTTACCGCCCCCTAGATCGTAGATCGTGTCTTCGCCAAAAGGGCCGCAGCCGTTGCCCGAACCCAGTGCGGCCCGAATTTGGAGGCATTTGGCGGGATCGCCTGGATTCGACTCTACCGTGGAAAGCAGGTGGCGGCCGCGTGACGCCACAAAGCCAACCGAGAGCACAGCCGTGTGGGAGATCTCGCGTTGAATCGTAAAGTTAAAGTGTTCGGCATAGGGAAGCTTATTGTCGAGCTTGTAGGTGGGCGCAAATGCGATCGGCAGGTATTGCGCCCAGATTCCCGTGGCTCCCGGCGGCGGAATCGAAAAGGGAAAGCGGTTTCCCACCGGATCCGGGGGGTCTATGCGACGCTTATAGGGCTCCTCCAGGTAAACCGGAACCGGACTGACCCAAAACAATCCGAAGGGAGGATCGCCGACCTCGTTGAAGAGAGTCAGGTCTTCGATCGCGGTATAGTACAGTCCGCCTCCCACGCGGATGCTGGTCTTGCCCGGACCGCCAAAGATTTTCGCTGCCAGTCCCGCGGTTGCTCCCGGCGAGTAGGCTATCCCCAGGCGCGGAGCAAACCGGTTGTATTGGGTGGGCGCTAGCGTACGCGGCACGCCCGGATCACGGGGGAAAACAAAGCCCGTGGGCGAATCCGGGTAAATCCTCGACTGCACGCCAGGCACGAACGTCTGGATCCGGTCTTTGGTGTCATAGAAGGGCTGGCTTACGTCCCAGCGCAGGCCGTAGTTGACGGTAAGGTCGGACCTAACTTTGAACGTGTCCTGAGCATACAGACCGTAATACCGGGTGCGGGAATCCAGCAATTGGAGGCTGGTTTGGTTGAAGAGGTCCGGTGCCCCCAACAAGAAATCTGCGAAATCGTTCCCGGTTTCCGTTCCGCTAAACTGGAACCAGCCGTTCGAAGTGTAGGTGTTTCGTTCGTTGACTTGGATGTAACGAACGTCGCCGCCAAACTTGAGGGTATGTTTCCCCATCACCTTCGAAAAATTGTCAGTGATCTGGTAGGTATTGTTGTACTGGCCGGTAGTTCCGTCTGGAAGACCGAAGGCCACACCCGTATTGTTCAGGCCAATGGGGGCAACCCCTTCGTATTTAGGATTCGTCGGGATAACCCCCAATCCGCCCTGTACATATCCCAAATCCGTTATTTTGCCTAGCCCACCCACTGGTTTGTTCTTCAGGAACGCGAAGCGGGTGTAGTTAAGACGCACTTCGTTGACAGTATTGGGATTCAGGATGGCGGTGTTGCTCAGTTGGATTTGCTGCGCGCGCGAAAGTGTAACCGCAGAAAAACCCGGCACGTTCGAGGTAAACGCAGGATAGGGGTTCAAGAAATTGGCATCGTCGAAATGATAATAAGCGGACCAGTTGCCGAAATGCGCCGTATTCAAGTCACCCTTCACTGCGAATTTCTCGTCGCGCAGATTGGATTTCTCGGCCGTGGTGGAAAAGTTGGGGGTTCCTCCCGATGTTCCGGTCGGAATCGGAATAAACTTCAGCGTTTTCACCGCAACCGGAGACCAGGCGGCTTGAGGGATAAACGGACCCGCTGCCCCCGGAAACACGCATTGGCTGGTTGTGGTGCAGCCTTGGAACCAGTATTGCTCACCAGGTGAAACCGTGTATCCCAAACGTTGCGTTAATGTAGCGGCGAAATTGCTGGGACTACTGTCGCCACGCACTACGGTTGGGTTTCCATTGGAGTCAGTAAACGAGGAAAACTGCGTCGTCGCGAGATCGGAGAAGTCGCCACCACGCTCGAGCACTGAAGGTACGTTAATCAAGCCCGACGAAACCCCACGTATTTCGCGAGTGCCCTGATAGTCGCCAAAGAAGAAGAGTTTGTTTTTCACAACGGGTGTGCCGATGGTTCCCCCGAACTGGTTACGCTTGAACACGCCCCGCTCCGGATCGAAGTAGCTGCGTGCGTCGAGCTTCTCATTACGAAGAAACTCGTAAACAGAGCCATGAATGTCGTTGGTCCCAGATTTGGTCACGACGTTCACAATGGCGCCGGAGAAACGGCCGTACTCAGCATTGAACGAGTTGGTGAGGAGGCGAAATTCCTCAATCGAGTCGAGCGTGGGAATGATGGAAGCCCCGTTGTCGACGCTTTCTTCGACGTCACCACCGTTCACGAGGAAGGAATTGGCGGACTCTCGTTGTCCGTTGACCGACACCTGGCCGGAATTCAAATTGCCAGAAACAAGCCGGTCACTGATCGCAGCTTCGGAGGAAATCGGGACAACCCCTGCCTGCAAGCCGAGCAAATCAATGTAGCTGCGGCCATTTAACGGCAGGCTGGTGAGCTTCTTCTCTCCGATGACATCGCCGAGCTGGGTATTGATGGTATCTACTTGGGTGGTAGCGCCAGAGACCTCAACGGTCTCCGTGGCGGCGCCGACTACAAGCTTGAAGTCTGCCCTGTACTTCTGGTTGATTTCGAGCTTGATGCCAGTTTGAACCGCAGCTTGGAATCCCGCGGCTTCGACCCGGACCGAATAATTCTCTCCCACCGGGACAGCGAGGAACTCATAGCTGCCCGATGGGTTAGTCTGGATCCGGCGCTCAAGCCCTGTACTCGCATTCGTCAGGATCACGGTCGCGTTGGCAACAGTGGCGCCGGTTGGGTCAAGCACTGTACCAAGGATGCCGGCGGTCACTTCCGCCTGCAGAAGTTGGCCGCCCAATATAAGCAGGGCGGAAATGCAAACCAGACGTTTGTATAATGGGTGGCTCACAAAGCGCCTCCAGGGCTCGTTGGAGAAGCCAATGAGTTCAAGTCAGACCTGAAACATAAACTACAGAACAGCATATGAAGTCAAGATAATCTCGTCGAAGGTCCGTAAATGTAATAATCTACAGCTAATGAGGCGCGTTTGTGAATTCGGAGATTTTTCACAGCGTGAAAAATTCATTTGGCCCCGGTGTTTTTGGTTGCCCCCAGGTTGCTCGATAGCTCGGCTACTGGCAATTATTGGATTCATCTCGCTGAAGATGGCAATGGTTGCGTATCCTGTAAGCGCGCAGCAGCCAGCGCCCCGCCGCTCAATGGCTCGCTCTTACTTCTCGAGCGCTCGAAAAGCCTTGACCGCGGGGGATTCGGCTACCGCCCTTGAAAAAATTAGGCTAGCCGTCGAGCTGGACTCGCATTTCGCGGAAGCATACCTCTTGCTGGGGCTCCTCGAGTTCCAGGGTGGCGACACTGCAAAGTCCATTGAACATTACAAACACGCCCTCAACCTCCAGCCTCGCTCCTACTCAGGTCACTACAACTTAGCTCTGGCGTACTTGCGGGAACATAGGCTTCCAGAAGCGCGCGCTCAGCTTGAGCACGCCGTGAAGTTGGACGTCCGTCAAGCTGACGCCGCATATGACCTCGGCATCGTGCTTTTGGAACTTGGTGAGCCTTCCACCGCGCTCCCGCACTTGCGTCGCGCGAGAACACTGAATCCGCGGCGACCAGACGTTGCCTTCAACATCGTTCGTGCCGAACTCGAAGCCGGTCAGGTCTCGGAAGCGCGGGCGGAGGCGCAAGCTTCTGCAAAAGATCTCGGCTCAGATTTTCAATGGATCGCCGCCATCGCCCAGCTCTTCTTTATGAATGCTAAGCCCCAGGATGCGGTCCTTTACTTTCGCAAGGCTAATCTTCTTCATCCTGACGACACCGAAATCCGTCGTCATCTTGCGGCGGCCTACCTCGAATCTCAACAGCCGGAAGAGGTGTTGGACGTAATCAAGGCACCCAGTACCGCGGATGATCACTACCTGCGTGCTAGCGCCGATTATTTGTCTGGCCGCTTCCCGGATGCAGACCAGGAATCGGAGCTGGCGCTAGCGCTGGCGCCTGATAATCCTCAAATCCTGGTCTTGCGGGCTCGCCTTTTGCAACGCGCTGGGCAGCAGGATGCAGCACTCCAGGTGGCACAAAAAGCAATCACCCTTGCGCCCGACTGGGATGAACCTTACTACCTTGCCGGTGTCAGCTCTTATTTCATTCGGCGCTATGAGGAAGCAAGCCAGAACCTGGCGCGGGCCCGCGAACTCAACCCAAATTCGGCAAGAGCTTTCTTCCTGGAGGCCATAGCCTTAGCTAATCAAGGCAAGCTGCAGGATGCGGAGAAATGCCTCCGCCGGGCGGTCGCTTTACAGCCGAAGAACGCCCGTTTCCACTGCCACCTCGGCATTCTCCTTGCGCGCGAAAATGAATACGCCAAAGCGCAACCGTTCCTCAGGAAGGCCATCCAGCTCAAGCCGGAGTATGCCTTGTCCCATTACGAGCTTGGAAAACTCCTGGTTTACTCCAAACAATTTAAGCAAGCTGCTGAGGAGCTAAACCAGGCTGTGAAACACGATCCAGCGATGAGCGCAGCCTATTATCAGCTTGCCCGGGTGTATGCCAAGCTCGGAGAAAGCGAGAAATCCGAACGCCTTCTTGCCGACTTTGAGAGACTCTACCAGCGACAGGCCAACGACTCCCAGGCTGTGGACCAAGCGCTCGACGAAGACGCCAGGAAAGAAACCGAGTCCCCCTGAGGCATCCTGAATCTATCGTTGCCTGAGTTAGCCACCGCCTTCCACGAGGCGCTTCAAATTCAGATGGAGAGAAACTAAGGCGATGATATTCACCAAGCTGCTGCGGGTCTGGAACCAGGTCAGCCCTGAGTTTGCATGAACGAGCCGTCGCTGCGATTGGATTGCTATGCGCTTAACTCGACGTGGCTTCATATATTTCTCCGGGAGCGCCCTAGTGATGCGCGCGTTGCTTCCGGCTTTTGGACAGAGCGTCAGTCAGCTTTCAACCCAAGTACAGGCCAAGCCAGCCAACTCGAGCCGTCAGTTCGCGGCGCATTTTGTGGATATCGCCAAGGAGGCAGGATTGACCGAACCCGTGATCTATGGCGAAGCCGACCATAAGGATTACATACTGGAAACCGTGGGTTGCGGATGTGCTTTCTTCGACTACGACAACGACGGCTGGATGGATATTTTCGTCCTGAACGGCAGCCGATTGCGAGGAGTTCCCGAAGGAACGACGAACAGGCTCTACCGGAACAACCGCGATGGCACATTCACAGACGTCACAGAAAAAGCTGGTTTGCATGCCAGTGGATGGGCGTCCGCTGTCTGTGTAGGAGACTACAACAACGACGGATTCGAGGATCTCTTCTGTACCTTTTACGGACAAAACAAACTCTATCGAAATAACCGAGACGGAACTTTCACTGACGTCACAAAGGAGGCTGGCCTTTGGAATGAACATCCAAGATGGGGGGCAGGCTGCACATTCGTAGACTATAACCGGGACGGATTTCTCGATCTCTTTGTCTCAAATTACGTGCAATTCGATTTTGAGCACGTCCCAAAGCCGGGGGCCAACGTCAACTGCACTTGGAAAGGCATTCCGGTGAATTGTGGCCCGCGCGGCCTGGCGCCAGGCGTAAATTCTCTTTACAGGAACAACGGCGACGGCACCTTCACAGACGTCAGCCAACAGGCGGGAATCGGAGCGACAAGGGCAAGCTATGGCATGACTGTGGTCGCTGCCGATTTCAATGAAGACGGCTGGCCGGACATCTACGTTGCGTGCGACTCTACGCCCAGTCTCCTGTTCGTGAACCAGCATAATGGAAAATTCAAGGAGGAGGGCATCGCGCGCGGTGTTGCTCTGAGCGAAGACGGCAAGGAGCAGGCTGGGATGGGAGTGGGAGTTGGCGACTACAACTTGGACGGACACCTGGATTTGTTCAAGACAAATTTCGCTGACGATACAAATGTACTTTATGAGAACGACGGAAAGGCAAACTTCGAGGACAAGACGCTTGCAGCGAATTTGGGGGTTCAGAGCCCTTATATCAGTTGGGGTACTGGTATTGTCGATCTGGATAACGATGGGTGGCCCGACATCCTTTTTGTCTCGGGCAGCGTCTATCCGGAAATCGAAAAACGGCTTCCGAATTATCCCGACAAGTGCCCTCGAATTGTCTTC
>Ga0209160_1003341_pt1 | contig 13078 bp, 16 predicted proteins | sample GraSoiAngelo_153_FD_186167 | JGI IMG/M metagenome (GOLD analysis project Ga0209160, IMG submission 186167) | Grasslands soil microbial communities from the Angelo Coastal Reserve, California, USA - 14_1009_12_40cm (SPAdes) (version 2) | ecosystem: Environmental > Terrestrial > Soil > Grasslands ...
GGCTAGCACCACCTGGAGGGCCCTGGCCGAAGTGCTTGACTTGCAGGGGGCGTCCGAGATGTCGCCAGACCGGGTGCGAGCGGCGCTGGTGTCGGATGCCACGGGTCCCAAGGTGAGGTGCGAAATTGAAGCCGCCCCTGATGAATGCGCAGCTTCGAGAGAACCTGGCCGGCCGACTGGCCGAGAGGCTGGCCGACGGCCACCATATCCTCGGACGCTGGGCGGTCGCCCTGACAGCGTCCGAGACGTATACGGAGATCTTCGATCAGCACGTCGAGCTGTATGGCCGGGTCGATGGGCTCCTGCGGTTCCTGCGCGAGGGGTATCGACAGACCGATCCGCGCGGGTTCCGAAACGGGGCCCGGCGGGAGTACTCATCGCCGGGCGGGGAGGCCGATGACGAGTGGTTCGTCGACAACCTCATTGGGACCATCAACATCGGCGCCAGTCTGGAAGATGCAACCTGGGACCTCGCTCTGCGTGTCCTGCCGCAAGCGTGGTGGGATCGTCGTACGGTCGATCTCGCCGCAGCCACGCGGGCAGCTCGCCCGTTGCCGGCTGCCGACCGCTGATCCATATCGCGTCGAACCCGCGACTGGTCGCAGGTCACGGGCGGGCGGAAGTGTGATTCAGGCAAAGAGAGCGCTGTAGGCATTGAGCGCCGGCTGGCCGCCGAGGTGGGCGTACAGGACCTTCGAGCCACGCTCGATCTCTTTGTTCGCGATCATGTCGATCATCCCTGCCAGCGACTTACCTTCGTAGACGGGGTCGGTGATCATCCCCTCCAAGCGCGCACCGAGCTTGATCGCCGCCACTGTCTTCTCATCGGCCAGTCCGTAGGTCCCCGCGTGGTATCGGTCATCGAGGATGATCTCGTCGTCCCGCAGGTCTCGTCCGATATTGATTAGCTCGGCCGTCTGACGCGCAATTCGGTTCACTTGATCGCGTGTCTCGGCAGGCTTCGCTGAGCCATCGATACCGATTACTCGTCGCGGACGGTCCTGAGCAGCGAAGCCCGCGATCATCCCTGCCTGGGTGCTGCCCGTGACAGAGCACACGATGATCGTGTCGAAGAACAATCCGATTTGATGTTCCTGCTGCTCTACCTCCTGGGCCCACTGAGCGAAGCCAAGTCCACCAAGCCGATGGTCGGACGCTCCTGCAGGAATGGGATACGGCTTACCACCCGCGGCCTTGACCTCGCGGAGTGCCTCCTCCCAGCTCGCCTTGAAGCCAATACCGAACCCTTCTTTCACGAGCCTCACGTCGGCTCCCAGGATCCGGCTGAGGAGGATGTTGCCGACCTTGTCGTACACCGAATCGGGCCAATTGACCCAGCTCTCTTGGACCAGTACACATTTCATTCCCAATCGAGCCGCAACGGCGGCGACCTGGCGAGTGTGATTCGACTGAACCCCACCGATGGAGACCAAGGTGTCGCAACCCTGCGCCAGCGCGTCGGCAACCAGATACTCGAGCTTCCTGGTCTTGTTGCCGCCGTAAGCCAGGCCGCTGTTGCAGTCCTCTCGCTTAGCCCAAACCTCAGCTCCGTCCAGAAACTTGGTCAAGCGCTCGAGGGGATGTATGGGCGACGGGCCGAAGAGCAGTGGCTGGCGCGCAAATTTTTCGAGGTTCACGATCTCTCCAGTGGCCACCCCGGGCCTGACCCCATATCGAGAATATGGTGGGGTGACGCGGTCAGATTGTGGCCAACTTTATCCGACTCGACGCATCGGGGCTCCGCACCGCCTAATAAGTTGACCGTTATGAAAAAGCTGCTCTACGCCGGCGTCGTTGGGCCGTTGCTATTTATCGCGGTCTTCCTAATCGAAGGCGCAACCCGCCCCGGCTATAACCCTTGGCGCATGTACGTGAGCCAGCTCGGGACCGGCCCTGGCGGGTGGGTGCAGGTTGTCAACTTCCTCGTCTGCGGCGCGCTGGTCATCGCGTTCGCGATCGGAGTTCGTATGGCGATCGCGGGAACGCGCGGATCGGTTGGCGCGCCTTTGCTGTTAGGACTCTTCGGCGTGACGATGTGGGTCGCAGGCATTTTCACAACCGATCCCGGCCTGGGCTATCCAGTCGGCGCTCCCGAAGTCCACACGACGCACGGCTTAATCCACGGCTTTGCCGGCCTCGCTGTCTTCACCCTCCTGCCGACAGCTTGCTTTGTTATGGCCTGGCACTTCGCGCACGAGAAGGGATCGTGGCGCTGGGCCATCTACTCGGTCGTCGTCGGGGTTCTCCTTATCGTCCTCTTCTTCGGCGGGTTCGCGGTTGGCCAGTTCCCAAACGCGCCCACCGGCCTGTATCAGCGAATCGCCATCATCAGCGGATGGACGTGGATCGTTGCGGTGGCCTGGCATCTGATCAAACAGCGCGAACGAATCGCGGTGTCATCGCCTCACCAACTCACCGCGGGACGGGCGCAGTAACCCGAGCCTGGTCTCGGAGCTAGCTCGCTGGCCGGCATCATTGCCGACGAGGCCGCCGATGAGGCGAGGGCTCGGCGCCGCGCCGACCCAAGGCTGCCTTCGTGCTAATCGGAGCTACGATGGGCGATCGATGAGTTCCAGGGTGGTCTCCGGCGGCGTGGTCCATACCGTCCCGATGGATTTGAGACGCGTCTTGATTGCCCGTCCAAGGGCTCTGGCGGCGTGGGAAGACCTCACCCCTCTTGCCCGCAATGAGTGGATCTGCTGGGTGCTCTGGCCCAAGAAAGCAGAAACGAGGAGCCAACACATCCAGCGATTGCGCTCCGAACTGCTGGAAGGAAAGCGGCGGCCGTGTTGTTGGTTTGGCTGCACGCATCGAAAGGACAAGGAACTGAGCCCTTCGGTCCGCTGGGTGCTGAGCCGCCGCGACAAAGCATCGGCATGAACGACGCATCCGCGTCCCAACAGATCGATGCCATCGTCCGGAAGACCACCGGCTGGAGAGGTGAGAGGCTGGGCCAACTGCGGGCCCTGATCAGGGGCGCCGACCCCGGCGTAATCGAAGAGGTGAAGTGGAAGAAACCCTCCCGCCCCGAGGGGGTGCCCGTCTGGTCCCACGACGGCATCGTCTGCGTAGGCGAGGCCCTCAAGCACGCAGTGAGGCTGACGTTTCCAAAAGGGGCCCAACTGAAGGATCCGAAAGGGCTCTTCAACACGCGTCTGGACAGCAAGACGGTTCGTGCCATCGATTTCCACGAGGGTGACGCCATCAACGCGTCCGCCCTGAAGGCACTCATTGTCCAAGGCGCCCGTCTCAATCGAAGCTGAGATCCGCTCGGCAAGCCCGCTGAGATCGTTCCGGATATCTTGCTCGGTCGAGCTTTGCGCTTTCTGAGTAACCATCAGCGCGGGTCGTCATTCCAGGGGATTTCGCGGAGTCCCCTTCGAGCACGAGACATCTGAGGCGCCAGACGGGCTAACTATCCGATTCCTGAATGAGTGGAGTTGACCACGAGATGCGCAGCCAAGTAACCCTATGTTGCGCATCGCGCAACTACAACTGATTCGATGGCCTTCGGAAGTCTCAAGACACCGCCAGCGAATTCAGGTCGGCGGTTCAAATAGTGTCCCGTCCCCCCGACCAGTCATCGCGGCAGCGGGTCCGGGCCAGTCGCGGTGATGATGCGCTGGGGCACCCAGCCCTCGACGTGGTGGAAGCCATCGAACCGGGCGCCGTCGAGCTCGCAGACATCGCGCAGCGAGCGTCGATAGAACTTCACGTGGGTGAAGTCCTCGAACAGGACGTAATACGGCTCGTTGTCCGGGCCCTGGAATTGCTGCCCGGTCAGGGCCCTGCGATGCACGCGCGAGAACTCCTCGACGTCGTCCCCGACCACGACACCGAGGTGCTCCAGGCCCATCCGGTAGACGCGCTGGTGGACGGGCGGGATGAGCTCGACGAGCGGGACGAGGGCGCCGTCGAGGACGACGAGCGGCTGCGCCAGCAGGATCTTCGACATGGGCCGGCCGTTCCAGACGTTCTCCACGTTGGCGGTCGCGTGCCGCTCGAGGAGGGTCCGCACGTGAACGTACTGCTCCCACTCGGGGACACGGTACGCGAGGTGGCTGAGGGGATACGGGGCGATGTCGATGCCGCGCGCCGACAGCCGGTCGCGCTGCTGAGCGACGAAGGCCCGGTAGTCACCGATGATGTCCTCGACCGGATCCGCCATGATCCGACCCCTCCCGGCCGTGGGCAAGCGCCGGTGATGCTGGGGGGCTGCGCCCGCCGTGGCGACACGATACCAGAGGCGATCATCGTCGCCAGGACGACGGCGTCGAGGCGCCGTCTCCACTGGAGGCTCGTCCCTTGCGTTCTCGGCGCCGCGCAATAGGCAAGACGAAGATGGCCAACTTTCGGGACTGTGAGGCCCCGGGTTCAATCCCAGGGCCCCGACCAGCGCGCACGGCGGGCATCAGCCGGAACCTTGTATAACCCCGATCGGCCGTATGCGAGACTTTGGTCGGAGGCGTGAGGATCCTTGTCGGACATTACTTCGCTGCACAGTTCGCTCGTTGCGCGAGTCCTCGAAGGGGAGGGTCAGGCGTCGCCGGAGATCCGCCGCACAGCCTTCGATAACGAACGGCTCGCTGAGCCGGTGCGCACAGTTGTGGATAAGGTCGCACACCGCGCCAGGATGGTCACCGATGCGGACATCGGCACGCTGAGGAAGGCAGGCCTGAGCGAGGACCAGATCTATGAGATCGTCGTCTGCGCCGCGATCGGCCAGGCCACTCGGCAGTACCAGAATGCGCTCGCGGCACTCAGCGCGGCCACGGGGAGAAATTGAAGAGTGCGCCTCGCCATCCTCGATCACGGGCATGGAATTCGCACGAAGGCGATGTTCGTCCTCATCCGAGTCTTCTCGGGGCATCCAGTGGTGGATGCGGTCAAGTTGGCGTTGTACCGCCCCAGCTTCTATCGAGCAGGAGGGCTTACCCAGGAGGCGATGCGCGGACCATCGGATTGGTCGGTCGCGGACCGCGAGCTCATGGCCGCATATATCTCCAAAATGAATGAAACGGAGTTCTGCGTCGCGGCCCACACCGCGACGTCTGTGCTCGCATACAACGATGGTGCCAAAGTGTCCGCGACCGTGGCCGACCTGGAGACAGCTCCTCTTGGCGAGCCCCTCCGCGCGACGCTGCGCATGCTGGGCAAGCTAACCCGCGAGAGCAATGTAGATGCCGACGACATACGCAGGGTGCTGGCTGCGGGCGCTTCAGAGCAGCAGATCAAGGACGCCCTCGCGGTCGCATTCGCGTTCAATGTGACCGACCGATTGGCCGACGTCTTCGATTTCGCGGTGGACGACCCCGCGGCAATCAACGCCGGCGCAAAGTACCTGCTCGCTCGCGGCTACCGGTAACTGCTGACCAAGGGCGACGAGGATGGCGTCTGCGACTCGATGGAGGGCTAGGGCCTGTCGCTGCCGATTCGCCGAATGATCGTTTTGACGGGATCATTACGGATCATTCCGCGACCGCATGAGTCGATGGCGATGTTCGAGCTATCGCCTCGGACACACCATGTCGGCGGTTCGGAGGACGCATCACCGTTGACTCTGCTGCGACGGATGAGATCGGCGCCGCGGCCCGGTCGAATCGAACGACGACAAAACTCAGCGACGAGGGAACTGCGACCATGAAACTGACGACCATCACGATGGTCACCGTCGACGGAGTGATGCAGGGACTCGGCGGGGCGGACGAGGACCGCCGCGGCGGATTCGAGCGCGGCGGATGGGTCGGGCCGCTGTTGGACAACGAGGCCGCGGCGTCTCTTAACCAGGTCTACCAGCGCGCCGACGCGTTCCTGTTCGGCAGGCGGACCTGCGAGATCTTCGCCCGGTCCTGGGGCGCGGCGGAATGGGGCGCAAGCGCAGGGATAGATCTGGGCACCAACCCCATTGCAGCGGCCTTGAACACGCAGCCCAAGTACGTCGCATCGACCACGCTCACCGAACCGCAGTGGGCGAACACGACCGTCCTCGCTGGTGACGTCGTGGGCGCCAACGGCGAGCTGAAAGCCAAGCGGGAGGGTGAGGTGCAGGTGCACGGCAGCGGCGGTCTGATCCGCTGGCGGTTCGATAACCAGCTTGTCGATGAGATCACCCTGTTCGTCTGCCCCGTGATCATCGGCCAGGGCATCCGGCTGTTCCCCGACACCGGCCCGGACGCAGCGCTTGATCTGGTCGACTCGCGAGCCACCCCGAAGGGGGTAACGTTACCGGCCCACCGGGCGCCCGCAGTATGCAACCACCACCGCGATCTGAAGTACCTCAGATGGATCGCGAAAGTTGACCATTTCAGCATCAATTTCTGGCTTGTGAGGTCGATCACAGTGCCTCCGCGATGAGCCGCAATGTCGGAGGTACGACGTGACTGACAGCTCTGGTGATTCGCAGATAGCCGGGCGCCGCGAGTGGATCGGATTGGCCGTGCAGCGCCCGCCTAGCAAGGAGGCACGATGAGCAAGCTCAGGTGTCACATCTCGATCTCGCTGGACGGTTTCGTCGCCGGCCCGAACCAGAGCGAGGAGAACCCGCTCGGCGAGGGCGGCGAGCGGCTCCATGACTGGGTGGTTCCGCTGGCCGCCTGGCGCCAATCCCACGGCGAGCAGGGCGGCGAGGTGAACGAGAGCGCAAGGATAGTCGAGGAATCGCGCGAGAACATCGGGGCCGGCGTGATGGGCCGGAACATGTTCGGCCCTGTCCACGGTGGTGCCTGGGGCGACGAGCAATGGACAGGCTGGTGGGGCGACAACCCGCCCTACCACTACCCCGTGTTCATCCTCACCCATCACCCGCGTGATCCCGTGGAGATGGAGGGCGGGACCACGTTCCACTTCGTCACCGACGGAATCGAGTCCGCGCTCGAACAGGCAAGGAAGGCCGCCGGCGGCAAAGACGTAATGCTTTGGGGCGGCGCCCACATCGCTCAGCAGTACCTGGCAGCGGGACTGCTCGACGAACTTGAGCTCCACGTCGTCCCCGTGCTGCTGGGCGACGGTGCTCGCTTCTTCGACAACCTCGGGGACGCGGAGGTGCAGCTTGAGCAGGTCCGGGCCGTCGAGGCGCCCGGCGTCACGCACCTCAAGTACCGAGTGGTGACATGAACCGGGCCCCGCGTAACACGATGCATCGAAGGCCGGGAGCAAGCCGTGTCAGCAATCGAACGCAAACCAGCACAACTCGTTGCGCAGCCGCTGGTCGTCGAGCACAAGTTTCCGGATCTCGTGGGGGAGTTGGGCGCGCTGCCACTGGCACTCCAAGCGGCCAGCCGCCTCGCGCTCGTCTTCAGCCGCTGCCGCCCGCGCCGCCCTGATCGCGTAGGCCGCAGCACCGAGCTCGTGGGCCGCCACATGGCCCACCGCCGCGGCCTGGCCGGCAGCGTACGCGGCATGCCGTGCTGCCCCACTCAAGTCTCTGGCCGCGGCGTTCGCATGGCCGGCCGCCGTGCGGGTTTCTCCCCACGTGATCTCCCCCCGCGCCCAGGCACGCCCGCGGTCGATCGCCCGACGTGGACGGTCGTCCTTCGGCCGTGCCTGCTCGAAGTGGTGCAGCACGTGCTGCGCGCAGTCAGCTGCCCAGATGGCCAGAAGGCGGTGATCGTCGTCTTGGAGGCTGCCGCCGCGACGCACAGTGATGAACCGCGGATCCCGGATCTTGGGGAGGATCACCAGTTGCCGAATCTCGCTCTTGTGTCCGCCGAGGTTAGCAGGATCGGCCTCCGACGAACCCGCCTCCTATCGTCGGTCGATCACCCTTGCTCAGGCAAGCGTGATGACGGACAAGGAGCGAGGTCATTCGCAATCTGCTACAGGCTCTGAGAGCTCTGCGATGCCAGTGGGTTCTGGTCGACCAGGAAGTGAAGCACAATTTCACCCGTGGAGGGATTTTGTCCGCGATTCTGGTCAGGCGTGTCCTAGAGATCGGGTGCCTGCCGTCGGACACCGATCAGGAAAGGGTTCGGAAGCAAGTCTTTGTCGTCATAGGACTGGGGGCGGGAGTCGCCGGCGCGGCCTGGGCGGTGATGTACGCGGCCCTCGGCAGGCCCCTGGCGGGGTTGATACCACTCGTGGTCAGTATTGCCGTGGGCGCGGCATTCGTGAGGTTCGTCGTCACAAAGCGGCTGGGCATTCTGGCCCTTCTGGTACTTGGGTTGATGGTCATACTCCCTCTCTTGCTCCAGCTCAGCCTGGGGGGCTTCGTCTACGCCAGCGCGGTCGTAGTCTGGGCGTTTGCGGCGCCGCTCGGCTCGCTGCTGCTGAGGCCAGCTCGTGAGACGCCGATCTGGTTGGCGGCGTTCTTTGGCGATCTCGCGATCGCCGCGGTCCTGGACAGTGCGGCCAAGCAATCGGCGAGCCCGCTTGCCCCCCTCGCGATCAATGTCCTGTTCTCGCTCAACATCGCCGGCATCGGCACCCTGACGTTCATCGCTTTGTCGTTCTTTCGGTCCCAGCGCGAGGCGGCCGAGATGCGCTCGGAGAAGTTGCTGCTGAACGTTTTGCCTGCTTCGATTGCGGTTCGCCTCAAGAGAGGTGAAGAGCCGATCGCCGACCACCATGACGAGATCTCCGTCCTCTTCGCGGACCTCGCTGAATTCACCGTCCGCTCGGCACAGGAGTCACCGGCGGAGACTGTCGCGGTGCTGAACGAAGTCTTCTCGGCCTTCGACGAGTTAGTGCACCTCTATGGCCTCGAGAAAATTCGGACGATCGGCGACTCGTACATGGTTGCGGCGGGGGCACCGGCAGCACGGCCCGACCACGCGTACGCCATCTGCGCGATGGCGCTTGACATGCAGCGCGAGGTGAAGCGCCTCAATGCCGAGCGCGATTGGAACCTCAGTTTTCGGATTGGAATCAACTGCGGGCCCGCCGTGGCTGGCATCGTCGGCCGAGAGAAGTTCCACTACGACCTTTGGGGCGACACGGTCAACATTGCGAGCCGGATGGAGTCTCATGGCCTTCCAGACCAGATACAGGTCACCGAAGGCGTGTATGAGCGGCTGAATGGTGAGTTCACGTTCGAACGACGCGGGGTCATTGAGGTGAAGGGGAAGGGACCGACCCTCACGTACCTGCTTATCGGGCGCGGGCGAGACGGGGTACCAGTCTAAAACTGACGCAGCGATGATCACCCCGTCGAAAAGCGGTATCCGCGTTAGGGGTCGACGGGCAGGGACCGAAGGAAACCGCGGACCTCAGCATTGAAGCGCTCCGGCGCCTCGAGGTCGCAAGCGTGGCCGACTCCAGGCATAACCACGAGGCGTGATCCAGGGATCTGGGCATGCATCTCCTCGGCCACCTTGAGGGGCGAGCGAACATCGCGGTCGCCATACAGCAAGAGAGTTGGAACCTCAATCCTCGGAAGCACATCGCGGAGGTCGTGCTCGGCGAACCCGGCGCAAAACAGAGCTCGCTGCCCGGCCGGGTGGATCTCGGACAGGATGGTAGTCACCTCGTCGACAAGCTCAGCCGGTGCCGAGTCGCGGAGCAGGGTCGGGATGAACTCCCGCGCAAATTGATCGGGTGGTCCATCGAAGAGCCGGAGCATGCGCTGCTTGCGTTGTTCTGCAACTTCCGCGGGGAGAGAGCCCGCCCAGCCCGCGTAGGCCGACGCGAGAACGAGCGACCTGGGAATCGTCGGGTACCAGCGATAGAGTTCGAGGGCGAGCCCGCTCCCGAATGAGAGCCCAAGCACATGGGGCTGCCTGAGCCCGAGGGCTTCGATGAAGGCGACCAGACAGTCTGCGTAATCGCGCGTGTGAAGGAAGTGCTCAGGCGGATCCGCGGACTGGCCACAGCCCGGCATGTCCCATGCCACGACGGCGAACTCATCGGACAAGCCCTCTAGCTGGTAGTGCCACTCGCGGCTGTCCGAAGGGCCTCCGTGCAGCAGGACAAGGGGTGGGCCCATGCCTGCGCGACGGTAGGCAATTCGGATGCCGCCGACGTCGATCCGATCCATCTGGATCTGCTCGCTCATTGCCGCGACCGTAGGAAGCCACTGACCTCGGCATTGAACCGATCCGCCGCCTCAAAGTTGCTCAAGTGGCCAACCCCCGGCATCACGACCAGCCTCGATCCAGGGATCCGGGCATGGAGCTCCTCACCCACGGTGAGCGGTGAGCGTACGTCCTTGTCGCCGTAGAGCAAGAGCGTCGGCACGTCGATGCGCGGGAGGACCTCTCGGAGATCGGCCTCGGCAAGTGCTCGAGTCATGGACTTCATCCCGGATGGATGGAACTCGGACATGATCGCCGCGTTTTCGGCGACCGTTGCGCGCGGAGCCGATTCCGTGAGGAGACCAGGAACGTTGTAAATGGTCACGACCTCGGCCGCTGGCAGGTCTAGATCTGGAATGGTTTTTCGGAGGCGTTGCTCAACGACGTCGGCAGGCAGGGAACCACTCCAGCCTGCATACGCCGCAGCCAGCACCATGGTTCTGCAGAGCCCGGGGTTCTGACGGTACAGCTCTAAGGAGAGCGTTGAGCCGAACGACAACCCGAGCACGTGCGGACGCACTAGACCAAGGGCTTTGATGAACAGCGACAGGCACCTGGCGTAGTCGGGCATTCGAAACGTCTCGGGTGGGTCGGACGATTGGCCGCAGCCAGGTGCATCCCAGGCGATCACATCGAATTCGCTCGACAGACCCGCGAGCTGCTTGGACCAGACCCGGCTATCTCCGAAGAAGCCGTGAAGGAGGAGCAGTGGGGGGCCTTCGCCGATCCGTTGATAGGCGATATGGAGCCCGTCGATGTTGACCGCCTGCCTGTCGTTCCCACCGGGCGCTTGTAGGGGCGATCGCTTGGAACTTGGCATCGTTCAGCCGCCTCCGGACGTCTAGTGTGCGCCCGGGAACGAAGCCGGGGATCGTCCTACGGACCCCAGTGCGGAGTCTCGGCCGTCGACTGAATGCCGACCCAGAGCGTACGTTCGTGCGTGCCGTCCGACGCGGCGAGCCGGAGCTCGTTGTGGTCCCACTCGGGCGAGTAGACGGTGAACAGGATCTGCGATCCATCGGGGGACCAGTCGCCCTCGAGCTCCCAGGGCGTGGCTCCGTGCTTGAACAAGCGGCGCAGCTCGCCTCCGGTCGACGGGACCACCCACAAGGCGCGGTCTTCGACGCCGGCAGACCACCGAGCCGCGAAGAGGATCTGCTTCCCGTCCGGCGACCAGCGGGGATAGGCGGCCCCGAGGTCGTCGCTTGTAAGCCGCCTGGCCTCGCCGCCGGCGGCGGGAACGACCCACACCGCCCCATGGCTGTCGTCGACGGACCGCACGAACGCCACGCTCTTGCCGTCTGGCGAGAAGGCCGCGTCACCTTCACCGGCGACGCTGTGGAGCGGGAACGGCTGATTGAGAGCGACGGGATTGCTCCCGTCGGCGGCAGCCACCTGGATGCCGAAATCGCGCTCTTCGACGCAGCTGTAGTGCGCGTAGGCGATCCGGCCGCCGTCGGGCGAGAACGACACGTCCTGTTCGGCGCTGCCCGCCTCCCTCGTGATCTGCGTGAGGCCGCTGCCATCCGTGGCGATACGGAACAAGTGGCGACCACCCGCCCGCTCGCTGTCGAACACGATTGTGCCGTCGGGGGCCCACGCGGGGTGAGCGAGCGTCCCGTCGTGCGCCATCGGGACCACGTGGAGGCCGCCGGCATCGATGTACGCAAGGGCGATCGTCCCCGCCCCGGCCGTCTCGATCGCCCTGAGAATGCGGCCCTGGTTGATGGTCGCGACCAGTTTCCCATTGGTGGACCCGGCAGGCACTGGCGGCTGCGTATCGGCGCATAGGTCAACACTTGGCGCGATAGGACTAGTTCCCGTCGGCTGCGGTGTGCCGCAGCTTGTCGCAACTATTACACCGACCACGAGGGCGACCAACCGAGACCCTCGCTCAATTGGAAGGTAGGACCGAGTATTAGCTCCCGTGGCCGCGTCAAGGCCGTACAGCAGGCGGAACGTCATTGAGTGTCGCCCTTGCCAACGCCCTTGCCAAAGTTCCGCGTGGATGGCCCTCCACAATCTCAGGCTCGAGGCGAAAGAACGCGCCGGACGCTCCTCCGACCCACGATGACGAGCTCCTCGATTGGGCCGATCTGGACCGCCCTCCTCATCCCCCTAACGGCCGGCGTCGGCACGAGCGCGAAGAGGAGTCGGAACACCGTGGCCCAGATGGCCAGACCCCGGAGGGGTTCGCCTGCTGAAACGCGCGGGCGGGCCTGCACGGCGGTTGTCGTAGTCGTACCTGTCTCCTTCATGTCATTACCTCGAAGAAATGTCCAGCTGTGGCATGCGTCCATCTGTCACGAAGCCGGCACAGCGATGAGTTCGAACATTCCGTCCGATACGGGTGAAAGAGGGGATTGGACAGAGTAGCAGCTGTCTTTGGACAACTGTCCTCGCGCCGAATGCAGGGATTGACCACATCAGTCGACCACACCTCCGGGCCGGGATCACATCCATCAGGTCGTCTTCATCGTGCTGTCGCTCCTCGGTCTGCTGCTCCCGATTCGCGAGTTCTTCCCGCGCCGGGTCGAGCGCATATGAATCGGGAGGCCACTTTCGCAGGTAGGGCCTGCCTTGTTGACGCGGCAAGCGGAATAGGTGTATAGCAGGATTTGGAAAAGGGGACTTGCCGGCACGGGTCCCACTCAAGCCGCGTTATCGCCTGAGGGGTGGCCGTATGGCTGGGGTCCCGTGCAATCGGAAGGACCTGCGCTCTCGTGGTCCGCCTGCGCGTGTGCGGTCTGTATCACGAGTAGTGGCACATCCCCGCTAGTCGGCACTTGTGGCGCGCGACTCGGGCAGGGATGCGCCCCAATCAATATGGAGGCAAGTCGCCTCCAAAGGGAGAAAAATGCGTAAATCCCTAGGCGGTGCACTTGCGCTGTCCATGTGACTACGTAACGGCCGCATGAGGCGAGTGTCAATGGGACGTTTTGTCCGACCTCAACGGAACCTGAGTCATCGCGAACTCGCTTCGAGACAGTCTTGCCAACCCGCAACCGCAGCGATCTGCAGGCGAGATCTGCATTTGGATGGTCACTCCAGCAGCCAGCCGGAATGAATAG
>Ga0209160_1003346_pt1 | contig 13072 bp, 15 predicted proteins | sample GraSoiAngelo_153_FD_186167 | JGI IMG/M metagenome (GOLD analysis project Ga0209160, IMG submission 186167) | Grasslands soil microbial communities from the Angelo Coastal Reserve, California, USA - 14_1009_12_40cm (SPAdes) (version 2) | ecosystem: Environmental > Terrestrial > Soil > Grasslands ...
TCGACATGTTCCAGGAGGCGCTCGAGGCCGACCCGGATCGCGCAGAGGCTCTCAACAATCTCGGCGTCGCCCAGCTTCAACTGGGCCAAACCGAATTGGCGGCCTCCAACCTCGTCCAAGCGGCGAAAGAGGTCGACTCTCCCCGCATCCGACTCAACCTCGCGAACGTCCCGAAAACGGCCCCTCGCCCGCGAGCCCGAAAGCCGGCCGCGCGAAAGAGACAGAAACCGTAAGTCCGCGGTTCGGAAACAATCAATACTGTTTGCGCCGTGGCGGAATCGATGCCGGTGCGCTCAACGGAATGGGAGGGCGTCTATGCCGACGGGCCGTGGCTCCTCACCCGGAATCTCGTCCCCGGTGCCGTCGTGTACGGGGAAGGCCTCGTCCGAGGGAGCGACGGAGAATTCCGCCGGTGGGACGCGAACCGGAGCAAGCTCGCGGCATATCTGAAGCGAGGCGGTCGCGTATGGCCGTTCCGCCTTCGGTCATCCGTCCTCTACTTGGGGGCTGGAAGCGGGACGACCGCGAGCCATGTCTCGGACATCTGCGCGGACGGCATCGTCACCGCGGTCGAAATCTCCCCGCGGTCGTTTCGGGATCTTCTCGCCCTGGCGGAGAAGCGGCCAAATCTGGTGCCGATTCTCGGCGACGCCGCGAAGCCCGAACCGTACGCAGGCCGGCTCGGCTCCGTAGACGTCGTGTACCAGGACGTCGCCCAACGGGACCAAGAAGCGATCTTCCTCCGGAACTTCGAGCTCGTGCGATCCGGCGGCACCGGTTTCCTGATGATGAAGGCACGATCGGCCGACATCTCCGCGTCGCCCGGCAAGATCTTCGAGTCGACAAAACGCACGCTGGCTGAGGCCGGCACCGAGGTGATCGACTTCCGCAACCTCGAGCCGTTCCAAGCGGACCACGGCGTCCTTGTGGTCCGGAAACCGTAGCGCTGTCTACAGGGTCACAGGCTCAATCTTAAATACGATTCCGCGGTATGCGCAGCCCCTCCCGAGGAAACCGATGGCTCGTATCCATGCGCACCGCAAGGGAAAGAGCGGATCGACCCGCCCGTTCCTGAAGACGAATCCGGAGTGGGTCGGGATGGAAAAGGCCGAGATCGAGGAGACGATCGTCCGCCTGCACCAGGAGGGCTTGTCGACGGCCTCCATCGGCGTGCGGCTGCGGGACGCCTATGGCGTTCCAAACGTCCATCTCGCGACCGGTCGCAGCGTGACCGAGATCCTGTCTTCAAAGGGCACGAAATTCACGTTGCCGGAAGATCTCGCCAGTCTGATCAAACGCGCGGCGAGCCTTCAGACCCATCTCAAGGACCATCGGAAAGACCTGAGTAACCGGCGCGGCCTCGAGTTGATCGAGGCACGAATCCGTCGGCTATCCCGATATTACAAGTCACGCGGCGTCCTGCCGGCAGACTGGGATTTCTCCTTGAAGCTCGCGGAGCTGCAAGTGAAGTAGGTGGCCCATGGTCAAGGGCCTGGATGATCTGGCGCCCGAGGGCCTGCTCGATCGGGCCCGGAAGGCCGCCGAGCTTGTCGACGACGCGGCCCGGGTCCGCATCTTCTGCCATTACGATCCGGACGGCACGACCTCCGCCTCGATTCTGGCCCGGGCCTTGATGCGCCGGGGCAAGCGAATCCACGCGACCATGGCGCACGCCCTCGATCGGACGTCCGCGGCCCGCCTCCGGGAGGAATCGAACGAGCTCTTGGTCGTGAGCGACATGGGATCCGGCCAGCTCGATCTCCTCGAAGGCTTGCCGTATCCGGTCGTCGTCTTGGACCACCACAAGCCGATCCGCGACTCCGAGAAGGTTGCCCACGTGAATCCCCACTTCTTCGGCGTCGATGGGGCGCGGGAAATGTGCGGCGCGACGACGACGTGGCTCTTTGCCCTCGTCCTCGACGAGCGGAACTGGGATCTGGCCGGGCCGGCGATGGCCGGCGCGATCGGGGACAAGCAGGCGCTCGGGGGTTTCGTCGGCGTGAATGCCGCGCTGTTCGACGAAGCCAAGGAGCGCAAGGTCGTCGTCCCGGAGCGCCGACTCGCCCTTCGGGACCTGCCCCTCGGAAAGGCGCTGGCGCTTTCGATCGAACCGTACTTCCGCGGCCTCTCGGGGCGACCCGATGTGGCCGCAGACTTTCTTCGCGCGATGGGCCTAGACCCCGAGGCGAGCGTCCGCGATCTCGACGCGGGCGGCCGACGAAAGCTCACGTCGATCTTGGCCGCCCGACTCGTGGAGCAACACGCAGCCCCGGAAGCTCTCGACATTCTCGTGGCCGATCGATACTGGATCGAACCCGACCAGATGTACGCCCACGACCTCGAGGCGTACGTGAACAGCTGCGACCGTCTCGGACGGGAAGGCCTCGGGATGGCCGTGTGCCTCGGGGATCGCGAGGCGCTCTCGAGGGCGGAGAAGTTGCTCGACGAATACACCTCGAAGGTCCTCGGCTACCTCGTCTCCCTCGAGTCAAAGGGGCTGTTCCCGAAGAAACACATCCAGTTCTTCTACTGCGATGACGCAAGCCTGGCCGGCGTCGTCGCGGGAACGGGAATGCTGTTCTTCTTCGATCAAGAGCGACCGACACTCGGGCTCTCCGTCCTCGACGGCGTCACGAAGGTCTCTGCGCGCGGCACCCGCGCGCACATCGCGGCCGGACTCGACCTCGCCGTGGCGCTGCGCGAAGCCGCGTCCGAGGTCTCCGGGAACGGCGGAGGCCACAACATCGCTTCGGGCGCGACGATCCCGAAGGGCAAAGAGGATCGGTTCCTCACGCGCGTCGACGAGATCGTCGGACGCCAACTCGAAGGCCCGCCGGCCACGGATCAATAATTGTCCAAGAGGCGGCTCACTTCGCGGGATTCCAGGTCCGTCTTCAGAGCCGGCGACTCGAGGACCTTCATGTTCCGCTCGAGCAGGGCGAGCTCCTTCTCCTCGAGGGTGTCGGGGCTCACGGGCAACAGGATGATCGCCCGTCGCTGCATGACGAACTCGTTCACGTGTTCCACGAACATGAGGGTCTGCAGAAATCCGTTGTTGATGATCAAGTACTCCAAGCCGTCGAGGAGGACCGCGCCTTCGCCGTTGTTGTCCTCGATGAACTTCTGGATGACCTTGGCGAGCGTGCCGATCGCCGTCGGGTTGTGATAGTCCTCCCCGGGCGTGTGGCTGAGCCAAATGATCCGCACGTCCGTCAGGCCGCGCTCGCGACGCACGCGGTCCGGATACTGCCGGGTGATGCACAGGCTCGGAATCTTCTGAGCGAGTAGCATTTCGAAGAGACGGAAACTCAGTTCGGGCTTCTTCTCTTTCACGAGATAGCAGACGCCCTTCTCGAGCTCCATGGGCATCGCCGAGCGAAGTGCCTCAGCCTCCGTGCCCATTTCGCCTTCCTGAGATTGCACCCATCCCATCGGTTTCTCCATAGCGGCTATCGTCTCTTCAAACTTCGTTCTAGATTATCACTGAGCACTTTGGCCGGAATTTCCGGGAGGGAAATCAGCGTCGTCTTGCCGACGACGCCCTCGCCGCTCAACTTCGTGTCGACGAGGCCGAGCGCATCGAGATCCCGCACGTACTTCCAGAACTGGGTGTGGGCCCGCGGCTTCTCGTCGTACTCTTCGCACACGACGGCATATGCCTCTTCGGCATCGCCCATCGTGATGTACGCTTTCTTGCGGCTCTTCCGGGCGATCGCCAAGAGCACGAGTTTCTTCGGGACATCGAGGAGACCGAGGCGCTCTTGGACATCCGTCGGATGGACGTGGGCCTTCGCGCCGCGGAGATGCTCCGGTGCGACCTCCTCCAAGCTCTCCTCATCCGCGAGCATGCCGGCCTTCTCGAGAAGCTCGATGGCATACCGCGCATCCCCGAACTCGGACGCGATATCCGCGATCAGGTCGATGAGGTCCTCGCCGACGGTGCCCGGGTGCATCGCGAGCTGTACGCGGCCCGCGACGATGTCCCGGAGCTCCGCTCGATCGTACTTCGGGAACTCCACGACGTTCGATCGGCGGAACGTGCTCAGCGCGGCGCGGTCCATGTACTCCAACGCATTCGGCCGCTGCGAAATCAGGATCATCGAGATGTTGCCTTTCGAGGCGATCGTCTCCTCCGCGATTCGCGCGAAGGAGTAGATCAGGTCGGCGCCGCTCTTCTTCAGGAGCGCGTCCACCTCGTCCAAGATTACGATGAAGTGGAGCCGGTGCTTCTCGAGATGCCGTCGCAAGGTCTCCATCTTCTCGGCGATCGAGAATCCGCGTTCGGGGAAGTGCGCATCGAAATGCTGGATCAGCCGGAGCAGGACGGCGTCGTCCCCCATCCGCTGGCGGCAGTTCACGAGATCCCAATCGACCGCGCGGTCCGATTCCGACGCGTACTTCTTGAAGTCCAGGCAGAAGCGCTTCGCCGTGTGGGTCTTCCCCGTCCCCACGGGGCCGTACAGGAAGGCGTTGCTCGAGGCGCCTGCCTCGACGATGGGCCTCAGGAGGCTGAAGAGCCGCTGCGTCTGTCCCTCCCGGTGGACCATCTTTTCGGGGAGGTAGTCGAACGATAGTTTCCCCTGGTCTTTGAACACGGAAGGCCCGGCCCGGAACGACACAATCGACGCCAAGGCGGCGGACGCGCATAACCTTTGCCTCCGAGACCCGAAAGGCCATCAAGGAATCCGCAGTTGGCGGGACGTGGCGGAGCGGTTCTTCTGTTTCGCATGCGGACGCGACCACCGCACGGGGACCGTGATCGCGCGGGACCACAAACGATACAGTATCGAAGGCGGACACGAATCCGGCGGGATTTTCTCCGACCTGCGGGAGTTCTATCTTCAGACGAAAGGGATCGAGGCCGCTTTCCGCATCCTCGGATTCGAGGACATCCGCGTGCATCCGCCCCGGTTCGGTCGTGGCTGGCCGTCACGGGTCGAGATCGAGCGCGCGTACCGCGACCGGGCCCGCCGCTTCCATCCCGACGCAGGCGGCGATCCGCGCGAGTTCCGAAAGGTCCAGTGGGCGATCGAAGTCTTGCGGCGGTATCGGCCGCCGGATGGATGAGCGGGCGCCCGCAACGTTTATCGCGGTCGGGAAGATTGATTCGCCCGGAGGTTGACGGACGCCCTCCTCCCCCCGAGAAGCCTTCTCCACATTGCCCGACCAGGTCTTGCACGACCTCGCCGCAGCCCATGGGCTCGATCCGACGCGGTACCCGAACCGCAGTTCGCTGATCGAAGCGCTCGCCTCGCGCCCGGACGCCGAGGTTCTCCTGACGGAAGCGGACCGCCGACGAATGGAATACCACCTCGAACGGCTTCGACCCCGCCAGCTCCGCGAGCTCGGGGAGCGACATCGGGTGAGCCTCCTGGGGCTGAAGCGGAAATCGGACCTCGTCGCCGCCATCGCCGCCGCCCCCGGCTCCCCGGAGATCCTCATGGAACTCGAAGCCCAGGACACTGCGGAGAGGGATTCTGGACTCGTGCTGGGACGCGATGCAGATGTCGACTACGAGCGGGTCGAGGAACTTCTGGAGCAAGCCCGCAAGAGATTCCAAGAACGCCAATTCGAGGCCGCGCTGACCGCGGCGCAAGAAGCGTCCCGCGTCGCGGAGCGCACCACCGAACAGCTCCGCCGCGCTTCCTGGTCGTACGCCGTCCTCGCGGCGCAAGGTCTCCTGGAACCGTGCAATGCGGAGGATCCGGAGACCGCGACGGCCCGCGCGCTCCTCGATCGCGCCCGGGACGTGTTCTTCCAAGGGCAGCTCCTGGACGATGCCTTCCTGCGGGACCTCGTCCGGGCCGCGGAGGTGGCCCACGCGCGGGAGGCGGACCGGGTGCGGGATCTGCTCGCCCTCACGCGGGATTCGATTCGCGAGGCCGCGAACCTCGGTGCACCGATCGCCTTGGCCGAAGACGCATGGAAGCGAGGGGGCGACTTCCTCGACCGGGATCGGCTTGCCGCGGCGCGGGAGAGTTTCGTCGAGGCCTCCCAGCGAGTGGAGGACGCGAGGACCCGCCGGATCCGCGAGGTCGAGGAATCGATCGGATTCGTCGCCGACCACATTGGCCTTGCGCGGAACGTCGGAGCGGACATGCGGGAGGCGGAGGATCTCCATCACGCGGCGCAGACCGCGATCGCCGCCGGGGAGCACGGCCACGCGGGAGATCTCCTCAAACGCGCGGAGCGGCTCGCGATGAAAGGTCAGCAACGACAGATTGAGCGGGCGATGCAGCTTCGTCAAGCCCAGGTCGAGAAGGCCCAGGCGATCATTGGCGCGTGCGAGCCCGTCTTGAAGGAAGCGGAGTCGTACGACCTCAGCGCGACCGAAGTCCGCGTTCTCCTTCGGCAGGCCCGGGATGTCCTCACGAAAGGCGATTACGTGGCGGGACTGACCTTCGCCCGGAACGCGGAGGAGGCGGCTCAGCGGCTCGAAGCCCAGGTCGCCGACGAGCGTCGGCGGCGCGGCATCCAGAAGCCCGCATCCGGAACGTGCGGGGTGTGTCGATCCACGCGTGTCACATTCCAGGATGACGGATGGGGCCGGTGCGAGGATTGCGGGACCACGTTCCGATGGCGCGGCCCGTTCGGGGTCTGGGAGCGCCTGAAGGCGATCTTGGTCCCATAGGCCCGCGACGTGGCCATAGTCTTTTATCGAGTCGCCTGAATTCCGCGCGGATGGCGAAGCGCGACCTGCTGCGCCGAAAGGTGGAGGACATCGACATCTCGCCGTCTTCGGAGGTCGCACGACTCGTCGAAGCGATGGGTCGCGGGGGCGGTTTTACCGCGAAGAAAATCGCCGTCGGGGTGGAGATTCTCCGGACGATGTTCCGTCGACCCGCGTGCACGACCTTCCTCTCGTTTCCCGCCGCCCTGATGGCCACCGGGGTCCGCGGCGTCTTGCGCGCCCTCGTCGAGGAAAGGCTCGTCGACGTCGTGGTGACGACGTGCGGCACTGCCGATCACGATCTCGCGCGGGTGTGGCAGCCGTACTACCATGGCGACTTCGAATTGGACGACGTCGCCCTGCATCGCCTCGGAGTGAACCGTCTCGGGAACGTGCTCATCCCGAACGCCTCATACGGGATCGTGCTGGAGAAAAAGATCCAGCCCATGCTCCGCGACTTGTGGGATTCCGGCGTCCGGGCGCCGTCCACAAGCGAATTGCTCTGGGAGCTTGGCCGGCGCACTGGGAGCCGCCAATCGCTCCTCTGGTGGGCGTGGAAGAACCGTATCCCCGTGATCGTTCCGGCGATGTTCGACGGGGCGGTCGGGTATCAGCTCTGGTCGTTTTGGCAGGGGCACAAGGAGTTCGCGATCGACCAGTTCCGGGACGAGGCGGACCTCGCCGAACTCGTCTTCAAGGCGAAGGAAACGGGCGCCCTGATGATCGGAGGCGGCGTTTCCAAGCACCACACGATCTGGTGGAACCAGTTTCGAGGGGGGCTCGACCACGCCGTCTACATCACGACGGCCCCGGAATGGGATGGCAGCCTGAGCGGGGCACGGGTACGGGAGGGGATCTCTTGGGGCAAAGTGAAGGAGACCGCGAAGCAGGTGACGATCGAAGGGGACGCGTCCGCAATTCTGCCCATGATGGTTGCCGCGGCGCTCGGCCGCCCCCACCGATGATTCCGAACCGGTCACTTGATGAGCCAGTAGCCCGCGGCCTTCTCGCGCGCCCGGCGCTTCGCGTAACCCTTCGACTGCAATTCTTGGAGCGCTTGGAGGACGAAATTCTTCGAGAGCTTGGACATCTTCGTGATCGCCTCCGCGTCGCGCATCTTGTCCTCCGACGTGATGCCGGCGGACTTCATCGTGTCGTAGACCTTGTTGGCTCGATCAGAAACGTCTTCGAGGGGCAAGCGCCAACCCTCCGTGCGCGGCCCGGAAACTCGGGGCGGTGTTAAATAAGCTTCCCACACGAAACTCGGTGTTGATCAGCTCGGCTGAATCGTATCGGCCGTGCTACATTTTACCATATGTGGTTCTCAGGTCTTGACAGTCCGCTCGACCTTATGCAGGATAGCCAGCCTTGATCAGTGGAAGACCACAACTGAATCCTTCCCCATAAATACGGGTCTCACTTTCTAATCCAGCACCGGAGGAGGCGCCACGGAGATTCGCTCTGCCCGAACCCCAAAGTTGGCATTTGTTGCGTCCGTTACCATCGTCATTGCCCTTGTGCTGCTGGCTCTCAGTGGCCTCCCCGGGCACCAAGCGCCCGCGTCGAACCAGACGCTGCTAGGAGAGAAGACTATTGTCTTCGTCGGCGATCAATCCGGCATCGCGGGTGAAACATTGGTAATCCTGAAGGCGCGATATTCGGGTCCCCTCGTAGAGATCACCGAACTCGCGGGGCTTTCTGAAGCCGCCACAAAAGTAAACGCGTCCTCCCTCGTACTCTTTAATTCCGAATGGTTGGTGGGGAAAGTCGGAGAGGTTGCGCTGACGGATTTTTTCAAGTCGGTTCTCCCCACTCAGGTGAAGATTGTGGCTCTTGGTGGTCCGACTTCGCTGCTGTTTGACGCGTTAGAACCGGCGAGGAACGGAATCTTCGCGGAAGGGAGAAATCCAGCGTACGACAACCCGCAGCTGGCTGGCTACGCGCTCAAACAGGCTACCAGCCCAAATGGCACCATCTCCTATGGGGATACGATTCTGATTGGCTACCCGGAGAGTGCCCTCAGTGCCGCGGATTCCGTCTCAAACTGGGAGTAGAGCCTGAGAACGTCCGCATCTGAGGCGACTTCACTTGCTCTCACGGCAATACCGCTATCCGATTCACACTTACCGACCGAAAACCCCAGTTAAAATAAGCTTCCCATCCTTGAGACGGTCGATGTGCCCCGGAGTGTGCAAGGACCGACTCGCGGATGCGTTCGACCGGTTCGGACGGGTTCCGATCGAGAAACGGAAAATCGTCGTCCCGCCGGACCACTCGGCGTTTCGGTCGGCCGAAGACCCGTTCTGGTCTGCGGGCGGACTTCTCCATGACGGGCGGGGTCGCGTCCTCTTGATCCATCATGTTGCTGCGGCCGGTTGGGGCGACGCCTGGGTCACCCCCGGTGGCCGTCTGGAGGAAGGGGAGACCACCGTCGACGGCTTGCGCCGCGAAGCGCGTGAGGAGGCGGGCTTGGACGCGCTGGAGCCCGTCCTCACGCGCATTCTCCAGCAAACCTTTTCCGACGGCAGCCGTGTGCGGCACGGCTACTTCGCCCAGTTCGTCGCGCGTGCGTCGTCCACCGTTCCGCGTCCGGGTCCCGACGTGCAGGAGGCGCGATGGTTTGAGCGCTTGCCCGCGGACCTCGCGTTCCGGGAGGACTACGTCGCGGATTTCAAGCGTTTCGTCCGGGCCGCAACCTTTTAGCGAATCGCCCGGATGGCGGGACCGGGACCGTGGGACCAAAGCCGGCGCTGCTCGTCGTCGACATACAAAACGACTTCTGCCCAGGTGGGGCGCTCGGTGTGCCAGACGGCGACGCAATCATTCCGCGGGTGAACCGAACCATTGCGCTCTTCGAACGCCGTCATCTGCCTGTCCTGTTCACGCGAGACTGGCATCCGCGGGAGACGAAGCACTTCAAGGAATTTGGCGGGGCCTGGCCGGCGCATTGCATCCAGGGCACGAAAGGCGCCCGATTCCATCCGGACTTGCAGATGCCGAAGGGAGCGGTCATCCTGTCGAAGGGAATGGACCCGGAACAGGATTCGTATTCGGCCTTCCAGGCCTTCACCGATCGCGGCCGGGATCTCGAGTCGACCCTGCACGAGCTCGATGTGGACGAATTGTTCATCTGTGGCCTCGCGACCGACTACTGTGTGCGGGCGACGACGCTCGACGGCCTTCGACGCGGTCTCGCCATCCGCGTGCTTCGCGACGCGATTCGCGGGGTGGACCTGAAGTCCGGTGATTCGGACATGGCGATCAAGGAAATGCGCGTGCACGGCGCCCGTTTTTCGGAGAGCCGCGGAATCGCGAGACGTTTGGCGGGGGACTGAATCTCTCCGGGCACGCCGTCACCTGAAGGCAGCGATTCGTTGAAATAGACAGGGCCGTTTCATTTGGCGTCGTTCGCGAGCGGCTTTTGAGGGAGCGGTCGTGGACGACGGAAGAGGAATGCTTTCGGGGGCAGGAAATGGCTGGCAAAGGGAAGTCGAGCGGGGCTGGAGACGGTACGCCTGAACATCCATGGCATCTGAAGACGCCGAGCGGAACGTCGGAGTTTCTGGCGTTTCGCGACGAGACGCTCGATCCACCCGCGCTCGTCGTCAAGTCGGGAAGCACGGAGCTCCGCTATCACCTTCGGTGCATCAACGACCTGCACTCGATGCTCAAGTCGCGCGGCGAGTGGATGCTTCTCGGGAGCGCGGACGAGCAGAAGCCGGCGGCCGAGGGAACGATCGAAGCGTGGGGTCGATCCTCGAAGAATCCCGTCGGCGGGTGGTATGGACTGAAGAAAGGGCTGCGCGGGAGATTCGGCATGTACGTGCCCCCGGTGCTCGAGGTTCTCCACTTGGCCGAAGTCGAACACAACCCAAAGAACAACCGGATGAGAGCGCTGTAGTCCCGCCTCCCCGCGGAGGATCGGATTGGAGTCGCTACCCTAATATCTCCACGGATCCGACATCGGAAGTCCTATCATAATCCAACTACCAAGCACATTGTCTTGAACATATTAGGCGAAGGACTCTCGACGCTTGCAACTGATGATATGCAGGAGTTGCTTGAGAGCCTGGCTCCTGAAAGAAGAGATGCATGAGCAAACCAAAGAATCTATTCTCTAGCTTGCGTCCTTAACTCTTTTCAAAATGCGGAGGGCGGTGAGCGTAATCCACTTACTCGGCTTGCCGGCTTCTTCTAATGCCAAGGGCTTGACTTTTTTCAGGTTGGGATCGTACCCTGTTCCCGCTCCTCGATCGGGGTGCACTTTGTCAAGTAGCCAAGTTCCGTCACGCTGTCGTTTGTCGTTGAGAATCTTAAGGGCGGGGCGGAGTCGCCGGTCGTCTGCATAGCCTAGCTTAGTGATAAAATCCAAACCAACAAGGATGTCGTAGTAGTAATGAACAGGGTAGTGGAACCTGAACCAGGGACCGTACCTTTTTTCTCCATCGTCGAAGAGCTTTCTTCGGAGATAAAACTCGACTCCTCGCTCGATAGAGTGCTTGATGCCTTTGGTCCTTTTCCCCTTTGGTAGCACAGCGTACGCAGCGAGAGCTTCCCAGCTGTCAAGGGTTCCCTTGTCACTCGGGAAGCAGTTCCAGCCACCGTCTTCCTTCTGATCTTCGAGTAGCCGATCATACAGCTTCCTGACTCTGAAATCGTCAACGTAACCGAAGCGAGTTAGCATACGCGCTGTGTTCCCGACGATGCATACTTCCTCATTGTAAATGTTAATCGGTGATCCGAGTCCAAGTTTGTACCTGAAGAAGAGATCGGCAATCTTTCCAATTCTTCGATCTTTTGAAGTGAGCCCGAGGTCTGAAAGAACGAGAGCTCGCCAATTGGTAGTGACATAACCCGGCCGAAAGAGAAAATTTAACCATCTGAGAAAATTCGCTGGCCTCCGGAGAACATTCTCCTCCGTCGGACTTGCTGGTTCGTTTGGTTCCCAGTATCCACCTGGTTTTTGTAGCTCCAGAATATCTTTAGCCCAGCCTCTTCGAGGAATCTTCGAGTGCGCTTCTCTGACTTCTGGATCACTTTCTTTGCGACCCAACAGGTCGAGCAAAGTATAGTAGCGAACTGATGGTTGATCTTCCTCTAGTAGCCAGTCAACGAGATCTTGATTCATCAGATTGGAGTCTGAATTAACCAACTTGTCCAATGAATCCCGCCCATTCTAATTTTGAGCGAATTCATGCGTACGTACTACTTCTTTCTTTTTAGTCGGGTTCGATAGGCAGACCATCGACCTGCCTGGGCCGATCGTGCTGCTAACACGGTTGGCTCCGCCCTTTCCTTCCGATTCAGAAGCACTTTACGTTTGCTTGAGGGGCATACCGAAAGTGCAACTGATCAGGCCAAAAGGTGGCTCAGTTCGAGTCGCAGACGCGCTGTGGCGCGTTCTGGAACACTTTCACTTTGCGAGCCATACCCTCCAGTGATTCCCCGAATCGCTTGCACGGACTGCTTGTGCCCAGGTCGTTGATTTCGCGAGCCTCTCGATTTTGTCCAAAGTCTTACACATGTTGAATTCATCAAGGGTCTGGATGGACATAGTCGCTGTCTTCCAGACGTGGCACATTGGAGACGGCAACTACCCACCTTTGGAGAAAGAGCAGCTTGTAAACCTGTCGTTTGAGCTCGAAGAGATCGGGATCGCGGCTAGTGAGGGCAGACCAACAGAGGAATTCGTGCATACTGGAGGAGGACTCCACAGGTTTCGGGCAAGAGTTCTCCGGCAATACACGGGAGCTGTTGAAGACTCAGACACATCGCTCATCGTTCTGGAATCATGCGGCTTTCGATTCTACGTCAGTCTCAATGGCCCGGCTCCAGACGATCTTCGGGGATGCTCCGTGGTTCAAGGCACGGGATACTTGGCCTTGGACAGCTACGACTGGGTGCAATTCCTGGAGTGCTACGAAGACCCGCCAGACCTGTTCTACCAGCTGAGGGTGAGGCGCATCTGGAAGCCCCGGGACTATGCCTCCTCGTTTTGTCCGGAAAGTGCCGAGGAGATCGACACAATGGTGGGCCGAGCCTTCAGGAGCGAGCCGTACTACATCGTCGAGTTTACCAATGAGGGGGTTCCTCGAGACCCAACCCCGAGGACTTTTCTGGCGCCCTCGGTCAGAAAGGACGAGACCTTCGAATGAGGCAAATCACTCGATCGGGATCGCCCACGGGTTTTCGCCGATGCGGTCTGACGCTTGTCTCAGGCGGCTCGGGGGGAAAGGACGGGCTTCCGGTCACAGCCCATCCTAGTTAACGCAACAGAACCGTCTGGACAGTACGTTTATATAACGCGGTTGCCATACGATTGTCAGACAAAATTACCCGAGACGTCGGACGCGGACTAGGGTCCATATGGCATCGGAATCCGAGCGGGTTACGATCCGAATT
>Ga0209160_1003353_pt1 | contig 13062 bp, 8 predicted proteins | sample GraSoiAngelo_153_FD_186167 | JGI IMG/M metagenome (GOLD analysis project Ga0209160, IMG submission 186167) | Grasslands soil microbial communities from the Angelo Coastal Reserve, California, USA - 14_1009_12_40cm (SPAdes) (version 2) | ecosystem: Environmental > Terrestrial > Soil > Grasslands ...
GTTGTGCGTTCATCGGGCACCGGCTTGGTGGGCAGACGGCCGAAATATTTTTCGACGATGGGAATGGTTTCGGAGGATTTCACGTCGCCGACCACGGCAACCACCATGTTCGAGGGGATGTAGTACTCATCGAAAAACTGCTGCGCGTCCGTGGCGGAGAACGAGTTGAGGTCCGACATCCAGCCAACCGTCGGGCGATGATACGGGTGGGCCTGGAAGGAAGCATTGATGAACTGCTCGACCAGGCGGCCGATGGGGTTGCTGTCGGTGCGCAGTCGGCGCTCTTCGATCACCACGTCGCGTTCTTTATAAAACTCGCGCATCACCGGGTGCAGGAAACGCTCGGATTCGAGGTAGGCCCAGAGTTCGAGGCGATTCGCCGGGAAGGAGTAGAAGTAGTTGGTTTCATCGTCGCTGGTATTGGCGTTCATGCCCTCGCCGCCCTGGCGCTCGACGATCTCGCCAAATTCGTTGGGCTTGACGTATTTCTGGGCTTCGTCGATGGCGTCCTTCCAGGCTTTCTCGAGCTGCTTGACCTTGTTCTCATCGCGATCGACGCGTTTATCGCGCTCGGCAATGTATGCTGCGTACTCGGTTTCTACCTTGGCGAGGGCTGCTTTTTCGGCGGGATAGTTCGTAGTGCCGATCTTGTCGGTTCCCTTGAAGGCCATGTGCTCGAACATGTGCGCGAGCCCGGTCTTGCCCATGGGGTCCTGCACCGAGCCGGCATCGACGTGGGTGAAGAATGAGAACACCGGAGCCTCGGGACGCTCGAGGATCACGACGGTCAGACCATTCGACAGGGTTTTGACCGTGGTTCGCTTTTCAAAAGACGCGAGGTCCTGCGCGCAGGCGACGACGGCAAGAAGAAGGAGCAATACGAGCGTGCGAACTGCCGGGTGTTTCATCGGACCTCCACCGCGAGTGGGCATGGGCTGATGGACAGTATCCCAGGGTTGGGCGGACCAGAAACCGGGAAGAAATTCCACAGTACGTGGGAGGAAAGGAGGATGTCAAACGGGGGTAGTCGTCGGTCTTCGGTCTTCCGTCTTCGGTCGTCGGCTCAGGCGGAAGTCGCTGGTCCCTTCGCTCCGCTCAGGGCAGGCTAACTACGGTCGTTGGCCAAAACAATTTGAGTTCGGCAGCAGGGCAGCGGGCATCGTATTGTGGGTCGTCGCTATACTTAGCGGCGGCAGAGGAGTGACGCGTGCCCAGCGGAGGCAGCTTGGCGATCTCGCCCGTGGTGGATGTCGAAGGCAAGCACTTGAGCTTGTCGAATCTGGATAAAGTCTTGTATCCCGCGACCGGTTTTACGAAGGGACAGGTAATCGACTATTACGCGCGCATCGCGCCGGCGCTGTTGCCTCACCTGAAAGGGCGTCCGGTGACGATGAAGCGCTATCCCAACGGCGTGGACTCGGAATTTTTTTACGAGAAGAATGCGCCGAAGCATCGGCTGGAATGGGTCAAGACGGCGCCAATCTGGAGCCGGCACAATCGGCGGCACATCAACTATCTGTTGGTCGATGATTTGCCGACGCTGATCTGGCTGGCGAACCTGGCATCGCTCGAGATTCACCCTTCGCTGGCGCTGGCCAAGGACTACGACTGTCCGACCATGCTGGTGTTTGATCTGGATCCGGGGCCGCCTGCGAATATCGTGCAATGTGCGCAGGTGGGACTTTGGCTGCGCGAGATCTTCGAGCATTGGGGATTGCAGAGTTTCCCGAAGACTTCGGGGTCGAAGGGATTGCAGGTGTACGTCCCACTGAACACGCCGACCTCTTACGACGTGACCAAGCCATTCGCGCAGGCGCTTGCTCATTTGCTGGAACACGATCATCCGGACCTGATTGTCTCCGAGATGAAGAAAGCAATCCGGGGGGGCAAGGTGTTCGTGGATTGGAGCCAGAACGACGAGCACAAGACGACGGTCTCGGTATATTCGCTGCGCGCGCGCGAGCATCCAACCGTTTCGACGCCGGTCACTTGGGAAGAAGTGGAACGGGCGCTGAAGAAGAAAGACGCGAGCCTGCTCGTATTTGAGGCGCCAAAGGTGATCGAACGCTTTGAAAAAATGGGCGACTTGCACGCGCCCGTGCTCGAGCTGAAACAGAAGCTTCCCGATCTGCGGGGAGTGGCGGCGGCCGCTGCGACCCCTGCAACCGTGGATCTGGCAGCGCAGGCGGAAGATACACGGGAGGAGCCAGCCCCGAAGCGCACCGCGGCGAAATCCGGGCCAGGGCATTCAAGGAAAGCCTCCGGTTCCGCGCGCAAAACACGTGCGAAGAAGGCCGCGAAGCCTGCAGCCAAGAAACGTCGGGCGGTATAATCCGCGGGCTATGGCGCAATTGTTCGCAGGGACATCGGGATGGGCCTATCCCAGTTGGAAGCCGGACTTCTATCCCCAGAAGTTGGCACAAGCGAAATTTCTTAGCCATTACGCGACCCAGTTGAACGCGGTGGAAGTGAACTTCACCTTTCGCCAGCTGGTGAAAGAGACGACGCTGGCGAAGTGGCTGGAGCAGACTCCACCGGAGTTTAGCTTCACGATCAAGGCGCACCAGGTCATCACGCACATCAAGCGGCTGAAGGGCACGGAAGATTTCGTTCCACGTTTTCTGGCGACCATTGAGCCGCTGGCAGCCGCCGGGAAACTGGGCCCAGTGCTTTTTCAGTTGCCGCCGAACCTTAAAGTAGATCTTGAAGTGCTGCGTGATTTCCTGAAGCTCTTGCCGAGGCGGTTGCAGGCGGCCTTCGAATTCCGCAACGCGTCGTGGTTCAGCGAGGAAACTTACGCCGCGCTGCGTGAGCACAATGCGGCATTGTGCGTGGCTGAGACCGAGGAGATGACGACGCCCGAAGTCACGACCGCCGGCTTCAACTATTACCGCTTTCGCAAACCGAACTACCCTCCCGACGAGCGCACGGCAATGGTCGAGCGCATCGAGCAGCACCTGGGCGCAGGACGCGATGTGTTTGCGTATTTCAAGCACGAGGAGACGCCCGAAGGTGCGATCTATGCGCGCGAGCTGCTGGGGAGCTTTCAGAAGTAACCCAGCCGACCGGCGGGGACGCCCGTCACTCTACCGGAGTGGAGAGACGTGCGTCCTCGCCCGTCCGCTTGGAACCGGTTCGTGCTCCCCGAATACCCCCGGGCACTTTCCCCGGCTGAGGCGCAGAACTATTCTCGAAAGAAGTGCGAACACATCTCACGGAGGCGCGTCCCATGGATTTCTATGCGCTCTGAAACCAACGCGCGGGTTGTGTCGGCATTTCTCGACTATCTCAAAGTCGAGAAGGGACTGGCTCCCCTGACGGTGTCGGCTTACACCACCGATATCTGTCAGTTCACAGATTTTCTCGAGGCGCGCAAGCGGGTGCTGACGAATGCCCAACGCAAAGATGTGCGCGACTTCCTCCAGCAGCTATTTTCGAATTCGGTCGACGGGCGCTCCGTAGGACGCAAGCTTTCGGCGTTGCGGCATCTTTACCGGCATCTGCTGGTCGATAAGAAGATCGACCACGACCCGACTTTGAACATCGATTCGCCCAGGCAATGGAAGGTGCTGCCCAAGGCGCTGGCGCGCGACGAGATGGAAAAGACGCTCGCGGGACCGCCGCGAGCTTCCAACTCAAAACTGGCCTTGGCAATCCAAATGCGGGATCGGGCGATGCTGGAAGTTTTCTACGCGGGAGCTCTGCGGGTATCGGAAATAGTTCAAGCAAAACTTGAAGATCTGAAACTGGAGACCGGCTACATGCTGGTGCGCGGCAAGGGCGACAAAGAGCGCATCGTGCCGCTGGGGAAATCGGCGCAGGCCGCGCTCACGGAATACTTGAAGTCGGCGCGGGGAACACTCGCGGGGGGGAAGAATTCACCGTGTCTTTTTTTGGCACGGGGCGCGCACAAGCTGACGCGGCAGCGCGTGTGGCAGATGGTGAAAGCGGCGTCAGCAGCATCCGGGCGAAAGGCGTCCCCGCACATGCTGAGGCATTCCTGCGCAACCCACATGGTGGAGAACGGGGCGGACCTGCGCACGGTGCAAACGATTCTTGGGCACGCGGATATTTCGACAACCCAGGTCTACACGCACCTCGCGCTGGACCGGTTGAAGACCGTGTATCAGAAGCATCATCCGCGGGCGAAGGCGAAAACTTGATTCACCACAGAGGCACAGAGGCGCAGAGAAAACAACACCCAAGCCTTACGAAATACTTCGAGGGTCTGGTCGCGTGGAGAGAGATAGGAAGCCTCATAGAAATTCGCCATTCTCTGTGTCTCTGTGACTCTGTGGTGAAAAGGTTTTTGACGAAATGAGCCACCGACCCAATCAAAAGCGCACCACCGTCGAGAAAGCCACGGACGAGTTCCTGCGTGTGCTGCGGCAGCGCAATGCTTCGGCGCATACCATCAAGGCGTATGCCGGCGATCTGGTGAATTTTGCCAATTACGTCGGTGCGCGTGAGTGGAAAAGCATTGATCACGTGGCGATCCGCGGATTCCTTTCGCATCTTTATGAAAAGGGATTGAGCAAGGCGTCGGTGGCGCGGTCGCTGGCCGCGGTGCGATCGCTCTATCGTTGGCTGGCGCAGGAAGGCGTGGTCGAGCAGAATCCGGCGAAGCTGGTCGCCACGCCGAAGCTGCCGAAAAAGCTGCCGCGGGTACCGACCATCGAGGAGATGAATAGCGTCCTCGACGCGCAGATGCCGGAGGTGGCTGCATTTCCCGATCGCGATCGTTTGCTGCTGGAGTTGCTTTATGGATGCGGCATTCGGAACTCGGAGTTGATCGGCATCAATGTCGATGACATTCGCGTGAGCAACGAGGCCATCCTGATTCGCGGCAAAGGAAAGAAGGAACGCTTTGTGCCGTTCGGAGGATCGGCGGCATCGGCCTTGCGGGGTTACTTGCCGGAGCGGCAGAGGGTGCTGGTGGAGAAGAAGAAAACAACCTCGGCACTCCTGATTAACCAGCGCGGTGGACGACTGACGGTGCGCAGCGTGGGACGCATCGTGAAGAAAATTGCTGTGGCCAAGGGCATGTCACCCGATGTTCATCCCCATACGCTACGGCACGCCTTCGGCACGCACATGCTGGAAGAAGGGGCGGACCTGCGCGCGATCCAGGAAATGCTGGGCCACGAACGGCTGTCGACGACGCAGCGCTATACACAGCTTTCCATGAAGCACGTGCTGGCGGTGTATGACCAGACGCATCCAAGAGCGAAGTAGAACGTAACGCCGCCGTCCCGGCGGCCAGCCTGCGTGCGCTCGCTGCAGGGCCGGCAAGATGCCGGCGCTAACGGCGCCCCGGGCTTATTCACCACAGAGTCACAGAGACACAGAGAAAACAAAAAGCCAAGGCTTTCGACCGGGCAGATCCGTAGTCTGGCAAGGGAGAAGAAGAAAAGAATTGGTTCTTCACTGTGCCTCTGTGGTGAACCAGGCTTTGGGTTCGAGTCAGTCCGCTGCTTTCGCCTCCGGCTCTTCTTCATGGACTTTCCCCCGAAGTTCTTTCCACATCTCGACCACACGCTCTTTCACTTTCGCAGTGAGGTGCGCGTAGGCTTGCTCGGAAGCTTCCGACTCCTTCGGCGGATAGATGGGATCTCCAAACTTTATCTTCAACGGAGCGAACTTCTGAAACTTCTTGCCGCGCGGCCAGGCTTCGAAAAAGCCATCAATCGCGATGGGCACGATCGGCACCTGCATGTGGATGGAGAGGATAGCCGCTCCTTTTTTGAAAGTGCGCGGCGTACCGTCGATACTGCGCTCGCCCTCGGGATAAAGTACGAGATTGCGGCCGTGGCGCAGACCGTAGGCCCCGGCTTTCATGGCCGGCATCAGGTTGGCGTCGGGATCGACGACGACAACGCGAACCGAACGAGCCAGCTTGCGCATCAAGCCTGCGCCGAAAATCTCGCTGGTCCCAACCGCGAACGAGTTCACGAAAGCATCGTGCGGCAGCACCGAAGCGAGCGCAATCGGGTCGAGATAACTCTCATGGTTTGAAGAAAGGATATAGCCGTTTTTCGCCGGCAGTTTCTCGAGGCCTTCATACTTCAGATTGAAGCGATCCCGAAAAATGACCTGCAAACCGCGGGAAACGAAATACCAAAAGGCTTCGCGAAGTGGGCTGGGTCGGGCAAGGTCGAGCACATCGGGGTCTTCGGGATTTTCCCGCAGCACGGCATTCCAGCCGGCGAACTGCGCGCGCGAGATCGTCTTGCCGCTGGCCGCACTTTCGAGCACAGCATTGACCAGATCGCGAACCGTGTAGATATCAGCCAGTTGGCTCTCTTCCACGTCGCCGCCAAGCTCCTTTTCGACGGCCACCAGCAGTTCCACGCGCTGCATGGAATCGAATCCGAGATCGAGTTCGAGATTGTCAGTAGGGCGGATCTTTTCAGGAGCGTTGCGCGCGTTCGCCCGCAGTACCGAGAGCGCTTTCTGCACCTCGGGTTTTTCGAGCCACGCTTCGTCCTCGGGCGTCATGGGGCGCTCGGCGGCAACTTCGGCCTCGGCTCCCGAAGTGCCGCGGGCCTGGTTGGCGCGCACGCGCTTTTCGATTTCGAAGCGTTTCAGCTTGCGGGTCGTGGTGCGGGGCAGGTCCTCCTGCCAGATTTCGTAGTTGCCGATGCGCTTGGTCGAAGCCAGTTGCTGGGATAGGCCTTCGATGTCAAAGCGGATGACCTCCTTCGCGTTGACGATCTTGCGCTCTTTCAGGACGTCGAAATTCGGCACGACCACGGCGTAGAGCCGCTCCGAGTTCGGATCACCGGGCTTCGCCTCCAGGCCCATCACGCAGATTTCCTTGATGAAGGGCGACTTCAAGTAGTGAGCTTCAATCTCCTCCGGATAAATGTTTTTCCCATTGGCGAGGACAATGAGTTCCTTACGCCGCCCGGTGATGAACAGGTTCCCGCGGGAATCGAAATAGCCGAGGTCGCCCGTGTAGAGCCAGCCGTCCTTAAGCGCGGCCTCGGTGGCGTCGGGACGGTTCCAATAGCCCTTCATCACGATGGCGCCGCGGATGAGGATTTCGCCCACGGGGTGGCCGACTTCTTCGGAGGGCTGGGGATCGAGAATTTTCGCCTCGATGGTCGGCAGAGGAGGACCGACCGAGCCAATGACAACATGGCCAGGCCGATTGAGAAACGCGGCAGCGGAAGTTTCGGTCAGCCCGTAAGCGTTGAGCAGGTCGATGCCGAAATCGTGGAAGTCGCTGGCGACCACAGGATCAAAGCGCGACCCGCCAGTGATGAGATAGCGCATGCGCGCGCCGAACGTGGCATGGATTTTTCCGAAGAGTAGCTTGCCGGCGTTCAGGCCAAGCTTGCGCAGGAAGTGGTTCACGCGGATCAGGTAGCGCAGCAGCGATTCGGCAATGCGGCCACGCTTCGCGACCTCTTTGAAGATGCGCTCGTGGATCAGATAGAAAAATTGCGGGACGACGGCGAAAGCGGTGATCTGGCGTTCCTGCAGCGCGCGTAGCAGTTCGGTGGTGTTGAGTGTCTCGAGGTAAACCACGCGCGCGCCCTTCACTAACGGGAGTAGGAGATTCGCCATCTGGGCGAGCACGTGGAACATGGGCAGGATGCCGAGCACGGCGTCGGTGGGCCCGATGTTTAACACCTGGAAAACCGCGCTCACTTCGCCCAGCAGGTTCGCATGGGTGAGTTGCACGCCTTTGGGGTCGGCCGTGGTGCCCGAGGTGTAGAGCAGGGCAGCAACATTGTCGGCGGGCGCTTCGACCGGGCGAAAGTTGCCCGGGCCGGCGGCGAAGATGGTGTCGAGGTCAGCGATCCAGTGCGGCTGGCCAGGATCCTTCTTCGCTCCTTCCAAGGATTTCGGGTCCGTGAGGATCAGTTCGACGCTCATCCCGGCGACCGCCTGTTGCGCGATGGCGAGATGCTTCACGTCGGTGACCAGCAGGGAAGCGCCGCTGTCTTTCAGGAGCTTGCTGACCTGGTCGGCGTGAAAGGCGGTATCGAGCGGGACGGCGGTGTAGCCCGAGGCGATGATTCCCAGGTAGGTGGCCACCCAGCGCGGATGGTTGTCGGCCAGAATGGCGACGCGAGCTCCGGAAGGAAGCTTCTTCTCCGACATCCAGCGGCCGACTGATTCGGCCATTTTGCGAGTCTCGGCGAAGGTGTAGCTCTCGACCTGGTCCTTGCGCTGGATTTCGAGCGCGATGTTCTGCGGGCCGCGCTGCTCGGCTTCAACAAACTGATCGTAGAAAGTGGGCATGAGGGGCGGGGAAAATATACCTGAAAAGCAGCAGGGAGGAGAGCGGAACTGTATTGGGAGGATGCCTACAACTTAATGGCTGCTCGGTTTGAAGGCCTCCAGGAATTGTGTCTTCTCTGCCTCGCTAATGAGAAATATCGTGATGTGATGATAAGGATTCATTAGGCAACTTGTGTCCCGAGAAGGTGGTCTGCTTTCGTTGAGGTTGGGCGATTTGTTTTTCGCTATTCTCAGCTATTCTATGTTCGTGCGCAAAATCATTTTCAGAGCCGAGCAATCCACGATCGAACGCGCGCGGGAAGTCGCCCGATCCGAGGGCAAGGCCTTGGAAGATGCCTTCCGGGAGTGGCTGGATTGGTATGCGTCCCGCAATGTCACCAGGGAGGAAATCGAGGCCCTTTATCGAAGCCTGAAACATGTCGATGCCGGGCGCAAATTCAGTCGTGACGAGATGAATGAGCGTTAGGCAGTGAGACGAGCTTCGTCAGGGTCCCTCCCAATGTTCCAACCGCCAACTTTCCCGCATCCAATATGCTAGGCTAATCTAGCCTTTATAATGTGGGGTACGTGTCCCCCTCTGAAGGAATCCAGATTTGATTAACACCTTAGTAGCCAAGGTTTTCGGGACCAAGAACGAGCGCGAAGTGAAGCGCCTGATGCCCCAGGTGGAGGCCATCAATGCGCTCGAGCCGGCCATGCGAAAGTTGTCTGACGCCGAGCTGCGCGCCAAGACCGGCGAATTCCGCCAGCGTATCCAGGAGCGGCTGGCCAAGATTGCCGACGAGCCCGAGGCCGATCCCGACCGCCAGAAAGAAATTGAGGCCGAGCGCGATGCGGCCCTCAAAGAAATCCTCGACGAGTTGCTGGTGGAAGCGTTTGCCGTAGCCCGGGAGGCCGGACGCCGGGTCCTCAACATGCGGCATTTCGACGTGCAGCTGGTCGGCGGCATGGTGCTGCACCAGGGCAAGATCGCCGAGATGAAGACCGGTGAAGGTAAAACACTGGTCGCCACACTCCCGGTATATCTGAACGCGATCGGCGGGCGCGGCGTGCACGTGGTTACGGTCAACGACTACCTCGCCAAACGCGACTCGGAGTGGATGGGCAAGCTCTATACCTTCCTCGGCCTGACCGTGGGCGTCATCGTTCACGATCTGGATGACGACGAGCGCCGTGAAGCTTATGCCGCCGACGTCACCTACGGCACCAACAACGAGTTCGGCTTCGACTACCTGCGCGACAACATGAAGTTCGATTTGAAGGATTGCGTGCAGCGGGTGCACAACTACGCCATCGTCGACGAAGTGGACTCCATCCTGATCGACGAAGCGCGGACGCCGTTGATCATCAGCGGTGCGAGCGAAGAGTCGACGGACAAGTACGAGCGCGTCAATCGCATCATCCCGAAGCTCGAGAAAGGCGAGGAGATCGATGTTCCTCCGGGCGAGCCGAAGATTTACACCGGCGACTTTGTGGTGGATGAGAAGCACAAGAACATTACCGTCACCGACGAAGGCTGGGAGAAGGTCGAGAAGTTGCTGGGCATTGGCAACATTGCCGACCCGGAGAACTGGGACCTGAAGCATCACGTCGAGACGGCCGTGAAGGCGCACGCGCTTTACCGGCGCGACGTGGAGTACGTGGTAAAGGCGAAGGACGACAATCCGCGCGAAAAGGAAGTCATCATCGTCGACGAGTTCACCGGACGCATGATGCCGGGACGGCGGTGGTCGGACGGTCTGCACCAGGCGATCGAAGCCAAGGAAGCGGTCAAGATTGAACGTGAAAACCAGACGCTGGCGACGATTACCTTCCAGAACTACTTCCGCATGTACAAGAAGCTCGCCGGCATGACCGGTACGGCCGAAACGGAAGCGCCCGAGTTCGACAAGATTTACAGGCTGGAAGTGCTGGTCATCCCGACCAACAAGACGCTGTTGCGCATAGAGAATCCGGATGTTGTTTATCGCACGGAGAAAGAAAAATATTTCGCGGCTGCGGATGAGATTCAGCGGCTGAATCAGAGCGACCAGCCGGTGCTGGTGGGTACCACCTCGATCGAAAAATCCGAACGCCTCTCGGAGCTTCTGAAGAAGAAGGGCATCAAGCACGTCGTGCTGAATGCCAAGTATCACGAGCGCGAAGCCGAGATTGTGGCGCAGGCCGGACGCAAGGGCATGGTCACGATCGCCACCAACATGGCAGGCCGCGGTACCGACATCCTGCTCGGCGGCAACCCCGAATTCATGGCCAAGCAGGAATGCGTGAAGAAGGGAATCGCGCAACCGCTACGCGCGGCGCAGGGCAAAGTGCAGGCCGGCGTCGACGACGCCAACATGACCGTCTGGTATTACGGCGGCAACGAATATGTAGTGCCGACCAACCAGTGGAACGAGGCCTTCAACCGCTACAAGGAGCAGACCGACGTTGAGCACGGCGAAGTGGTTGCCGCGGGCGGCTTGCACATCTTTGGCACCGAGCGGCATGAAGCTCGCCGCATCGATAACCAGTTGCGCGGACGAGCCGGCCGCCAGGGCGATCCAGGATCGTCGCGCTTCTACCTGTCGCTCGAAGATGACCTGATGCGCATCTTCGCGAAAGAGTGGGTGTCGAACCTGCTGCAGCGTCTGGGCATGGAAGAAGGTATTCCGATCGAGTCGCGCATGATCACCAAGCGCATTGAGGCGGCGCAGAAGGCGGTCGAAGCGCAGAACTTCGAAGCCCGCAAACACCTGCTCGAGTACGACGACGTCATGAACAAGCAGCGCGAGGCCGTCTATGGCCTGCGCCGCAGCCTGCTCGAAGGCCTGGATCAGAAGGACCTGATCCTCGAAGATTACGTCTCCGGAATTCTAGGTGAGCTGATCGACCAGTTCTGCCCGTTGAAGGCTCATCTCGAAGAATGGGACTTGAAGGGCTTGAAGGACGGAATCTTCACCCGTTTTGGCGTAGACATCTATGCCGAGGGTATCAAACCGGAGACACTGAATCGGGGGGAACTCGGCGATGCGATCTTCGACAAGCTGAAGGAACGCTATGCCAGCAAGGAGCAGTTGATCGGGCCCGAAGCCATGCGCTATCACGAGCGCATGATCATGTTGAGCGTGCTCGATTCGCTGTGGAAAGACCACCTCCTCAATATGGATCACCTGAAGGAGGGCATTGGGCTGCGGGGCTATGGGCAGCACGATCCGCTGGTCGAGTACAAGCGCGAATCCTTCGACATGTTCGAAGAGATGATGAAGAAGTTCCAGGAGGAAACGGTCCGGTACCTGTACCTGATGCAGGTGTTGGAGCGGCCACCGGAGGGCATGGCGGGCGGGCCAGGAGCCGGCGGGCCGCAGGGACAAGCGCCAGATGCGGGCGCGCCCGTGCTGCGTCCTGGCGGAGGAAATGGCAGGCCACCGCGGCAGATTGCGACCTCCGTCGACGAGCTCGAAGAAGCCTTCCAGCGCAAGAAGCGCCGTGAACTCGAGCAGGCGCGCATGGCCGGAGGTGGCGAGCAGAAGACCGTGCAGCAGGTGGTGCGCGGAGCCGAGAAAGTCGGACGCAACGATCCCTGCCCATGCGGCTCGGGCAAGAAATACAAGAAGTGCCACGGAGCGTAGGGTCCGTGGAGCGACGGGCGTCCCCGCCCGTCGAGGAGCGCCGTCGACGAGATTCCTCGCTGCGCTCGGAATGACAAGTTCAAAGAGTCACAAGTTCAAAGAATCACAAGTTCGAAGAATCACAAGTTCGAAGAATCACCAGTTCCAAGAATGCGCTAGCGGTAGCACTCGCCCCCGCTTGTCCTGAAACGATACCAGCGTCGGTTCGCCTCGAACTCGCACTCGACCCAACTCTTGCCAGTGGACGTAGAATACAAGTAGGTACTGCGGGAGGCTTGCCATGATTGCACTTCGTCTTGTCCAACTCATCGAGGACCATTCGGAAGAACTGGCGGAAGGGCTCACGAAGAAACTTCTTTCCTCCGAACGCACCCGTGACCTGCAAAGGCTGCCAGCCAATGAATTGCATCAGCGTTGTCATGAGATCTATCGCCATCTCAGCGAATGGCTGCTGACCAAAACCGAGCACGACGTCGAGGTCGCGTACAAGGCCTTGGGCGCGCGCCGCGCCGGTCAGGGGAGTGTGGAGCGCGAGCGGCTCCTCCACGGTGGCCGCCACGCTCAGGCGCGGATTGAGCGATGCGGTCGGGTCCTGGAACACCATCTGGATGTCCCGCCGCCGGCGGAGCTATTGCGCCTGCTGGATCAATTCTTCGATCGCGCCGTGTACTACGCGACCGACGGATACGAGGAAGCGATCAGCACACGGGCAGCGTGAACTTTAGTCGCCAGGCTTCAGTCGTCAGTCGTCAGGAAAAGCACAACGCTGGCCGATGGCTGGTGGCCGAGGGCTAGTCACGGAAGGGGCTCCTATTAGGATTTTCCTGCCAACGACCAGCGACTGCCTTTCCTGACGACTGAAGACGGATGACTAGCTTTTCCGAATTGCACCAAAGGTCATTTCTTTCGCTGCACTGCGGGTGCGGCGCTTCCAGGCGAAGAACAGGCCGGCGTACGTGTCGGTGATGTAGTGCTCGGGCCGGATGCCTAGCTTCTTGGCGGTCTGATCGATCCAGCGCGACGCACCTTCGATTTCGCCGAAATTGCCAATCGGGGTCTCATCTACAACGACATGGCCCCGGCCGTCGCTCCATTCGGCGCGGAATTTCTCGTACCGGAAGGTTGGCTGATAGCCGAGAGCGCACAGGATCGCATGCATCATCTCGCCATCCGTAACTCCAGTCTCGAGTTCGAGGCGCAT
>Ga0209160_1003354_pt1 | contig 13061 bp, 8 predicted proteins | sample GraSoiAngelo_153_FD_186167 | JGI IMG/M metagenome (GOLD analysis project Ga0209160, IMG submission 186167) | Grasslands soil microbial communities from the Angelo Coastal Reserve, California, USA - 14_1009_12_40cm (SPAdes) (version 2) | ecosystem: Environmental > Terrestrial > Soil > Grasslands ...
CGCTCGCGCTGCGAGCGTGTCTCTACCCGGCGGCCGGCGTCGCCATCCTCGGGCCGCTCACCGTGGGACGGACCGTGTGGCAGGAGATCCTGTGGGAGACGACGCGTGACGCGAGCGGCGCCGTGCGACGCGTGATCGAGGTCGCCCCGGGCCTGTACCCGGCCTTCGAGCTGACGGTACGGCTGCTCGCCGGCGGCTGGCCCGTGTGGCTCGTGCTCGAGACGCTCGTCGCCCTCGGGGTCGCCTGGCGGGTCACGCGGGCGGTGGGCCGCACGCCAACGCCCGCGCCGGCGTGAACCCTTTCCGCGCAATCGAGGAGCTGGAACCATGGAAGTGATCCTGCGTGAAAGCGTGCAGCACCTGGGCGCCGCGGGCGACGTGGTGAAGGTGAAGGACGGCTATGCCCGCAACTACCTCCTGCCGAAAGGGCTCGCCTACCCGGCCACCGAGGCGAACAAGAAGAAGATCGCGTACGAGGCGGAGCGGATCGCCCGGCAGCGCGCCGAGGAGAAGGGCGCCGCCGAGACCGAGGCCACCCGCATCGCCGAGGTCCGGCTCAGCTTCGCCGTCAAGGTCGGGGAGGAGGACAAGCTCTACGGCTCGGTCACGGCGGGCGATGTGCAGCGCAAGCTCGAGGAGCTCGGGATCAAGGTGGACAAGCGCAAGGTGGATCTCCCCGAGCCGATCCGCGAGTTGGGTGAGTTCCGCGTCGGGATCAAGCTGCATCCCGACGTACGTCCCGAAATCCAGGTGAGCGTCGTCAAGGAGTAGGGTGTCAGGCTCAACATCCGGCCGAGCATGGCCATAATACTCCTGGAGGGTGGCGTAGCGCCGCGGGGCGGACGGAACAAAGCGGGGACCGGACCGCTATGACTAGCAGGCGCAGCGGGCGCCCGGCGGAGCGCCCCGGCGGCGATGCGCTGGCCGCGCTGCAGCTCGTGACGGCGGCGCTCGCCGATCGCAAAGCGATCGACCCGATGGTGCTCGACCTGCGTGGCTTGACGGCCGCGGCAGATTTCTTCGTGATCGTGTCGGGAACGTCGGATGCGCACGTGCGGGGCATGGCGGAGCACCTGGTGAGCGCGCTCGAGCCGCGCGGCATCGTACCGCATCACGTGGAAGGCCTGGCGCAGGGACGGTGGGTGCTGCTCGACTACGTGGATTTCGTGGTGCACGTTTTTCATCCGGCATTGCGGGAGTTTTATCAGCTCGAGCGCCTGTGGGGCGACGCCCCGGTGCTCGCGGCGGGCGCACCCGAGGGCGGGTCGAAAGGATGACGGTCATGCGACGTTTGGGCGGGATCGTGGCGGCGCTCGTGCTGTTCGGCGCGGCGCCGCTCGTGGCGCAGTGCTTGTACTGCTTCGGGAAGAACAAGGTGCAGTACCAGGCGTTCGACTTCCACATCATCCAGACCGAGCACTTCGAAGTCTATTACTATCCCGCCGAACGTTCGGCCGCGCTCGATGGCGCGCGCATCGCCGAGCGGTGGTACGCCCGGCTGTCGCGGGTGCTGCATCACCAGTTCCAGGGTCGCAAGCCCATCATTTTCTACGCGTCGCAATCCGACTTCCAGCAGACGAACATCGTCGACGCCACCGGCGAGGGCTTAGGGGGCGTGACCGAGTTCTTCAAGCACCGCATGGTGCTGCCGTTCACCGGGGCCTACGAGGAGTTAGAGCACGTCGTCGGCCACGAAATGGTGCACCAGTTCCAGTACGACGTGTTCAGCCGCGGCCGCATCGGTGCCGGCATCCAAACGTACGTGAACATCAATCCGCCATTGTGGTTCATGGAAGGGATGGCGGAGTACCTCTCGGTCGGGCCGATCGACAACCACACCGCCATGTGGCTGCGGGACGCGGCCGTGGAAGGGCACCTCCCGACCCTGCAGGAGTTGAGCTACGACGAGGTGTTCCCCTACTACTTCGGGCACGCGATCTGGGCCTATATCGGGGAGAAGTGGGGCGACGAAGCGGTCGGCCAGATCCTGCAGGCGAGCACGTCCGCGGGCGTCGAGGGCGCGTTCAAGCGGGTGATCGGGGTGACGCTGGACGAGTTGATCAGCGGGTGGCGCGACGCCGTGCAGACCACGTACCTGCCGCAGCTCGCCGACCATTACCGCGCCCGCCGCATCGCGCAGCCCTTGCTCACGCGCAAGCGCTCCGAGGGCACGCTGCATATCGCCCCCGCGCTCACCCCCGACGGGCGCCAGATCGCCTACTTCAGCGAGAGGAACTCGTTCTTCGTCGATCTCTATCTCGCCGACGCGGAGACGGGGAGAGTGCTGCGGCGCCTGGTGAAGTCCACCTTGTCGAACAACTTCGAGAGCCTGCGCTTCATCAACTCGGCGGGCTCGTTCTCGCCCGACGGCCGCTACTTCGCCATCGCCGCCAAGCATCGGGATCGCGACGACCTGGTGATCCTGGACGTGAAAAAGGACGAGGAGGTGCGCCGCATCCCGCTGCCGTTGAACGGGCTCACGACACCGTCCTGGTCCCCGGACGGGAAACAACTCGTGTTCACCGGATACGACGGCGGCATCTCGGACCTGTTCGTCGTCAACGCGGACGGCTCGGGCCTGCACCGGCTCACCAACGACAAGTACGCCGACCTGCAGCCGTCGTGGGGGCCCGACGGCAAGACGATCGCCTTCGCGACCGACCGCGGGGGCAAGACCGATTTCGACGCTCTCAAGTTCGGCAACATGCGGATCGCCCTGTTCCATCTCGACAAGGGCACGATCGAGCTGCTGGGACACATGGATCAGGGGAAGAACATCGACCCCGCCTGGGCGCCCGACGGCAAGTCGCTCGTGTTCGTGTCCGACCGCTCCGGCATCAGCAACGTCTTCGTGTACGATTTCGGCGACACGAACATTTACCAGCTCACGGACGTGTACACGGGCGTGTCGGGCATCACGCCGCTCTCGCCGTGCCTCTCCTGGGCGCACGAGGCCGACCGCCTCGCCTTCGCCTATTACGAAGAGGGCGAATACAACGTGTACGCCGTGGACAACCCCCGCTCGCTGCGGCGGCAGCCGTACCAGGCGCCCGCGACGCAGCCGGTGACATCGTTGCTCGCCGCCCAGCAGCACGAGGCGGGGCAGGCGGCGAAGCCGGCCGGGCAGGCGGCGACGCCGCCGGCCGCGGCGGAACAGCGCGGCGGCGGCTCCGTGTACCGCGCCCCCACGGGATTCCGTCCGTCCGAGAGCGCACCCCAGACGTCCGACTCGGGCGCCGGACCCGCACCCGTGTCGGTGAAGGCGCTGCTCGACTCCTCGCCGGCGCTACCCGACACCACCGAGTTCACGTTCAAGGATTACCACACCCGCTACACGGCCGATAACGTGGCCCAGCCGACCGTGGGGTACGAGCGTAACAACTTCGGACGCGGCTTCTTCGGCGGCACCGCGATCTCGCTGTCGGACATCCTCGGCAACCACACGATGATATTCTCCGGCTCGGTGAACGGGCGGTTGAGCGAGGCGCAGGTCCTGGCCGCGTACATCAACCAGGCGCACCGGCTCAACTGGGCATTCGGCGGGTCCCAGCAACCGCTGTACTTCTATCTGCCGACCGTCGGGCAGCAGTTCCAGAACACGGGCGGAGGCACCGACTCCATCTTGGTCACGAACCAGCTCATCCGGTTCGTGGTTCGCGATGTGTTCACCCAGGGCTACTATCCGTTCAATCGCTTTACACGGCTCGAGGTCGGTGGGCACTTCGCCAACATCTCGTTGGATACCCTGAAACAGAACGTCGTCTATTATTCGCCGGCGTTGGGGGGCGGGGGCGCCTACTACCCCCCCGAGACGGTGAGCGGTGGATCCATCAGCTACTACGGACCCCAGGTCGCCCTGGTGCACGACGACGCGCTGTTCGGGTTCGTGGGGCCGTTCGCCGGATCGCGCTCGCGGTTCGAGCTGGAGCCCACCTTCGGGACGTGGCAATTCAACGGCGTGTCGGCCGACTGGCGGCGCTACTTTTTCGCTCGGCCGTTCACGCTGGCGGTCCGCGGGCTGTTCTTCGGCCGCTTCGGCCGTGACGCGGACCTGTTCCCCCAATTCCTGGGTAGCACGGAGCTGCTGCGCGGCTACACCGCCGGCTCGATCCTCAACAACGACTGCCTCAATCCCAACACGAGCAGCGGCGGATTGACCGGTTGCAGCACCCTGGATCAGCTCATCGGGTCGAAGATCGCCGTCTTCAACGCGGAGCTGCGCTTCCCGCTCACCCGCAGTCTGGTGCTCGGGTTCCTCCCGATAGGCCTCCCGCCCATCGAAGGCGCCCTGTTCTACGACATGGGGCTCGCCTGGTACGGCACGTCGTGCAACGGCACGATCGGGTCGTGCGTCGTGTGGAACCGTGGAAGCCAGGACCCCGAGGTCTACCGCGCGCCCGTGCGCAGCTGGGGCGGCTCGATCCGCATGAACTTCCTGGGCTTTGTGGTGCTGCGGTTCGACATCACCAAGCCGCTCAATCGGCCGGACCACCCCAACGCGTACTGGACCGTGAGCCTCGGGCCGACGTTCTAACTCCGCACGGCTAAAACACTTGTCCTGGCCTCGCCGGTTGCCTATCTTGTCCGGCGAGGCCATTTGCGTATCCGCGGATCGTACCTCTTCATCAGCCTGACGCTCTGGGGCTGCCGCTCCCGGGCGCCCGCCGCGGCATCGTCCCAACCACAAGCCAAACAAGCGGTTAGCAAAGCCGCCGCCGGAGCGGCCCGCACTCCCGGGGTCGCGATCCGCATCCCGGCCAAGGGGGGCGTCCCCCGTGTGTACCGCCTGCCGAGCATGGCCGAGATCCCAACCGCGATCCGCGGCCGGCTACCCCAGGTCCGTCGCGTGATCGGGCTCGACCCGGAGGCGGAGTTCCTGTATGTCACCACGCCCCAGAAGGACACGACCACCAGAAAGAAGGGGACGAAGGCGAAGAGCGACACGACGCGCAAGAGCGACGTGCTCGCCCTCGATCTCGGCAGCGCCCGCGTGGACACCGTCGCGGCGGCCATCGAGCAGGCGACGTTGGGCCCGGACGGCACGCTGTACACGGTGGACGGAAAGGGCCGCGTGGTCTCCGCGGCGCGGCGCGTGCGGGTCGCGTGGCCGCAGCCGCTTCCCGCAGTGCCGCTTCAGATGTTCGGGGCCGCCGACCAGCGACTCGTCGCGGCCGACCCGCCCAAGCTGATCACCGCCGCCGCCGATCAGCCCCCGACCAGTCGGCCGCTGCCGGCGGGCAGCGACGTCGCCGCGACGCGCTGGGGTGACCTCGTGGCCGTGGCGACGGACTCGGGCGTTCTCCTCATGGACCCGTTGGGCCGGCGCGAAGCCACGTTCATCGCCCTGGCCGACCACCCGCGCGCGCTCGTGTTCTCGCCGTCGGGCCACCGCATCTACGTCGCCCGGCGCACGGAGCCGGGGCTGGCCGCGATCGATCGCTACGATCGGGAAGAGATCGACGGCGTCGCGCTGCCGCTTCCCGCCGAGGCGATCCGGCTCGACCCGTTGGGACGCTGGCTCTTGGCCAAGCCGACCGCGGGGGACTCGGTGTGGGTGGTGGATCTCCCCGTGAAACGGCTGGTGGGGTCGGTGCCGTGCACCTGGCGCGTGGATCTCCCCGCGATCGGGCCGGACGGCTCGCTGCTCGTGCCGCGGGGCGACGACATCGTCTCGTACCGGCCCGATTCGCTGATCGAGACGGGGCGCGTGAAGGGCGGGGCCTCGGACTTCTGGATGCTCACGGCGTGGCGGCCGCGGGGCAGCTACCGCGGGGCGTTCGCCGATGCGGACGCCGGCGCTTCGGCGCCGGCGGACCAGACGGCTGCCGCCGACACGGCCGGGCCCGAGGGTCCGATGTACGTGCAGGTCTCGACGTCGCAGAACGAGGCCTGGTCGTCGGAGATGGCGCAGCAGCTGTCGCGGGCCGGGCTTGGGGCGCGCGTGCTTCAACCCAAGAATCCGGACGACGGCTACCGCGTCGTGCTCGGGCCCTATCCCACGCGCGCGCAGGCCGAGGCGATCGGGCGCAAGCTCGGCCGCCCCTTCTGGATCTACCAGCCGACGCCGTGAGCGGTCGTCCCCTGCCGCGCTCGCGGCTCGACGCCCTCGTGCCATCGCTCCTCACCGGACAGGCGCTCGTGTCCCTGGTGCCGGCGACCGGGGACCACGCGTGGGCCGCGGGGGCGGCGTGGGACGTGGCGCGCGCTGCGGCCAAGGGCGGCGACCGGCGCGTCGCGCTCGTGGACCTGTGGCTCGAGCGTCCGACGCTCCACGAGGTGGTCGGCCTCAGCCCCACCGAGGGCATCGTGGACGCGTTCGAGTACGACGTGTCCCTCACCAAGGCGGCGCACGAGATCGACCGCGTCTTTTTCATCGCGGCCGGGACGGTCACCGCACACGCGGGCGACCTGTTTGCCAATCCCCGCTGGCGCAAGCTGCACGGCGGCTTCCGGTCGGAGGACGCCTTGTTGCTGTTGTATCTCTCCGCCGGGGCACTGGCGCGTCTGTCGACGGTTCCGGACGGGCTGATCGTGCTCTCGGCCGACGGCTACGAGCCCGAATCGTCCATCGGTCAGGGGATCACCGCCGCGATGGAGCGCGGCATCCCGCTGCTGGGCGTGGTGCGCGAGCGGTGGACGCCGCTCGCGACACCGGCTCCCCCCTCCGACCCGCGCGCCGTGGCGCCGCCGCCGGGACGGATCTCCGCGGCGACGCGTCCGGGCATCCGGGCGGGAGCGTCGCACCGCCTAGCCCGCCCCGTGGTCGTCGCCGTGACGCTCGCCGCCGGGACGGCGGGCGGGTGGGCGCTACTGGCCCGCGGCGCGGAGCAGCGCGCGCCGGTGCCCGCCGCGCCCGCCCCTGCAACGCGCACTGCCGCCCCCCCCGCCCCCCCCGCCCGGCCTCAGCCGCGCCTCGATTCCCTCGCCTGGACGGTGCAACTCGCGGCCTACGCGCGCCTGGACCGCGCTCTGGCGCTCGCCGACCGGCTCGCGGCGGACGGCATCACGCCCTTCGTCACGCCGGTCACGCTCGGTCCGCGGCGCGGGGGCACCGTGTGGTACCGCGTGCTGGCGGGCGGCTATCGGACGCGCGACTCGGCGGTGGCCGTGCGGGCCACCTTGTGGAGCCGCCGGCTTGCCCAACGCGGGCAGGGCGACGTGTTGCGCGCGCCGTACTCGTACGCGGTGAAGGGCACGGCGGCGGCGGACGATCTGCGGGCGCGCGGCATCCCCGCCCTGGCGCGGGACCGCGACGGCCACCTGCTGGTGGGCGCGTTCGAGACGCCCGAGCAGGCGGGCGTGCTCGAAGCCCGCCTCAAGCGCGCGGGCATTGGCGCCACTCTCGTCACCCGGATGGGGACCGCACCATGAAATTGACCCGGCTGGAGCTGGCGGGGTTCAAGTCGTTCGCGGGCGCGGTCGAGCTGCCGTTCGAGGCCGGGGTGACGGCCATCGTGGGGCCGAACGGCTGTGGCAAGTCGAACATCTCCGACGCCGTGCGCTGGGTGCTGGGCGAGCAATCACCGCGCCTGTTGCGCGGCGGCAAGATGGAGGACGTGATCTTTCAGGGCTCGACCGGCCGCCGCCCGGTGAACGTGGCGGAAGTATCGCTCGTGTTCGACAACACGGATGGCACGCTGCCGATCGCGTACCAGGAGGTGGTCGTGACGCGCCGGCTGTCTCGCTCGGGCCAGAGTGAGTACCTGCTGAACCGATCGCCGGTGCGGCTGCGCGACATTCAGGACTTGCTGCGCGGCACGGGCCTCGGTGCCGACGCCGCGGTGGTGATGGAAGCCAAGATGATCGAGGCGCTGCTCTCCGAGAAGGCCGAGGAGCGGCGCGCGCTGTTCGAAGAAGCGGCGGGGATCGGGCTGTACCGCGACCGCAAGACGAGCACCGAGCGCCGGCTGGAAGAGACGGCGGCGGACCTCGCCCGGCTCGAGGACCTGGTGAGCGAGGTCCAGACTCAGGTGCGCAGCCTGGCGCGCCAGCGGGGCAAGGCGGAGCGCTACGACAAGATGATCGAGGAGCGCTTCGGAATCGCGCTCACGCTCGTGCGGCGCGAGCTCGAGGACATCGATCTCGCGCTGGGGGGCCTGGGCCAGCGGGCGGAGCAGCTGGCGGCGGCGCTCCCGGCGGAGCGGGCCAAGCTGGCGGACACCGAGCGGGCGCGCGAGGCGGAGGTCCAGGCTCGGCACTCGGCGGAGGCGCAGCGCACCGACGTCGAGCGCCGGCTGAACGAAGCGAGGCTGGAGGTGGGCCGCCTCGAGGGCGATCTCGCGCTCGCCGCTGAGCGGCTGCGCAACGCGGGCCAGCGCCGCACCACCGCGGGCCGGCGGCGCGAGCAGGAGGCAGGGCGCGCCCTGCAGACCGAACGCGAGCGGGCGGCGGCCGAGGCCGAATGCGCGGCCGCGGAGCGCGACCTCGGGTCGGTCGGCCAAGAGCTGGCGGGTCGAACGGCGCTCGAGCAGGACGTGCGCGACCGATTGACCACCCAGCGAGCTGCGGTTCACGAGCTGGAAGAGACGGTCCAGCGCGGGGCGGAGGCGTTCCGGAAGCTCGAGGTCGAGCGCGCGGCGCTCGAGCGGGAACGCGGCGAGTTGGGCCAGCTGCTGGCCCACGCCTCGCAGGAGCGCGCCGCGCGCGCGGAAGCCGAGTGGGCGGCGACGGCCGCCGTGGGCACGCGGGCGCAGCAAGCCGCGGCGCTCGAGCTGGCGGCGGCGGAGGCCGCGGAACAGCTGGAGCGGGCCCGGCGCCAGGTGGCGGAGCTCAAGGAGCGGGAGACGCACGGTCGCGGGACGCGACGCCAGGCCGAAGAGGCGCTGGCGCAGGTGGCGGCCCGGCGCGACGCGCTCGCCGAGCTGGAGCGCCAGCGGGTCGGGCTCGCCCCCGCGGCGCGGGCGCTGCTCAAGGAGAAGGCGCAGTTCGGCGACGCGGTGATCGGCCCGCTCTCCGATTTCGTGCGCACCGGGCGGCGCGACGCGGAGCTGGCCGAGCAACTCTTGGGCGAATGGCTGCACGCGGTGCTCGTACGGGACGCGGCGGCCGTGGACGCGGTCCGCCGCTGGCACGAGCAGGCACAGCCTGGCCCCCTGGTGCTGCTCCCCAGCGTGCCCGGCCCGGCGCTCGCCGCCGACGGCGACCCCCTGGAAGAAGGTCTCCGCGTGGACGGGCCGGCGGCGGCGTGGGTGCGCGCGCTGCTCGCGGGACACGAGGTGCTGGACGCCGAGGGCCGGGGCAGCCGCGCGCTGCGCCGGGCCAACGGTGCCGTGTTCCTCGCGGGTCGGACGTCCGGCAAGGGCAGCGGCGGACCGCTGCAGCGGCGCGCCGACCTCGAGGCGCTGGCGCAGGAAGTCGCGCAGGCCGAAGCGGCCCGTGGGACTGCCACGGCCGCGCTCGAGCGCACGCTCGCTGAGCTCGCCGCCGCGGAAGCCGCGTTCGCGGCGGCGGGCGAGGCGTCGGAGCGGGCGCGTCACCAGGAGCTCGAGGGGGGAGCGTTGAAGGGCGACGCGGAGCGCGCCGCTGCCCACGCGCAGCGGGAGGCCGCCGACGCGACCGCGCAGGTGGAGCGCCTGTCCACGCGCCTGTCGGAAGTGGAGGCCCGCCTGACTGTCCTGCACGGTGAGGTCGAAACGCACGACGTGGAGCGCGTGCGGCTCGACGGACGCCTCGGCGCTGAGCGGCAGCGGCTGGTCGAGCTCGAGACCGGACAGGAAGCGGCGCGGGAACAGCGGGTGAAGTGGCAGGTGGATGCGGCCCAGGTCGAGGCCCGGCTCGCCGCCGCGCGCGAGCGCGCCACGCGCGCCGCCGCCGAAACCGACGAGGCCCGCCGCCAGGTCGCGACCCTCGTGGAAGAGATCGCGGCGCTGGACCACGATACCGCGACGCTCACGGCGTCGCAGGCGCAGTGGGAGGACACGCTGAAGGAGCGCCGCCTCGCGGTGGGCGCGCTGGAGGGCGCCGCGCGCGACGCCGAAACGCAGGTGGCGGAGGCGGACGCGCGACTTGCCCGGGCGGAGGGTACACTCGAAGCAGCGCGCGCGGCGCTGGAGGCCCGGGGGACCCAAGAGCACAAGCTCGAGCTCGAGCGGACCGAGATTCTGGGCCGTCGCCGCGGGCTCGTCGCGCAGGTCGAGGCCGAGTGGCGCAAGCCGCTCGACCAGCTGCTCGCCGACGCCCCCGAGGTGGCGGGAGATCTGGAGTGGTTGCGTCAGGAGAACGAGCGGCTGCGGGCGGCGATCGACGCCGTCGGACCGGTGAACGCGCTCGCGGTCGACGAGCACGGGGAGGAGATGAAGCGCCTCGAGTTCCTGATGACGCAGCGCGACGACCTCGTGGCCGCGCGCCAGTCCCTGCAGCAAGCCGCGCGCGAGATCGACCAGACGGCGAAGGCGATGTTCCTGGAATCGTTCGGCAAGGTGCGGGAGAACTTCCGCACCGTGTTCCAGACGCTGTTCGGCGGGGGGGAATGCGACGTCCGGCTGGCGAGTGAAGCCGAGCCGCTCGAGAGCGAGATCGAGATTCACGCCGCGCCCCGCGGCAAGCGCACGCAGCGCATTCACCTGCTCTCGTCGGGCGAGCGGACGCTCGTGGCCGTGTCGCTCCTGTTCGCGATCTTCCTGACCAAGCCCAGCCCTTTCTGCCTGCTCGACGAGGTGGACGCTCCGCTCGACGACGCCAACGTCGGGCGCTACGTCCGCCTGCTCGCGGAGTTCAAGGACCTGACCCAGTTCATCGTTATTACGCACAACCCCCGCACCATGCAGGCCGCCGACGCCGTGTACGGCGTCACCATGCAGGAGCCCGGCGTCTCGACCATCGTCGGCGTGCGGCTGGGTCAGATGGAACCGGCCTGAGTGGAGCTCGTCACCGTCGGGACCGGCACCGTCGCGCCGTCCGGGAGCCGGACCTCGGCGTGCCACTGGGTCGGCCGCGGCAATCTCAAGATCCTGCTCGACTGTGGCGCGGGCGCCCTGCATCGCCTGGCGCAATTCGGCCTGCCGTGGCACCAGATCACGCACGTCGTGGTGTCGCATTTCCACCCCGATCATTGGGGGGAGCTGCCGATGCTGGTGTACGCGCTCAAGTACACGGCCGTGCCGGCGCGGCAGGAGCCCTTCGTGATCCTCGGGCCGCCGGGCGTCGTGCGGCTCCTGAAGAAGCTCGCCGACGGCTACGGTCCCTGGCTGCTCGATCCGGGGTTTCCCATCGGCATTCTCGACGTGCAGGCGGGCGAGCCGTTCCCGCTCGACAAGGACGTGAGTCTCGAGACGTTCCCCGTGCCGCATACCGAAGAAAGCGTCGCCCTTTCGCTCACCTCCCCGGAGGGACGGCTGGTGTACACCGGTGATACGGGTCCCTCGAGCAAGTTGGCGCGCTGGGCCGGCGGGGCCGACCTGCTGCTCGCCGAGTGCTCGCTGCCGGCCGAGCTGGCGATGGAGATCCACCTGACGCCAGAGCAGGCGGGTGACTTGGCCCGCGAGGCCCACGCCCGGCGCCTCGTCTTGACGCACTTCTATCCGCCGGTAGAGAATTCGGACCCGGCGCGCACGGCCGCGGCGCACTTCGGCGGACCGGTGACGGCCGCACGCGACGGCGATCGGTTCACCATCGGAGGGGGAGGCGCGTAGCAGTGCTGATCGTGATGCGACACGGCGCGACCGAAGCAGAGGTCCGGCGCGTCATCGCCGTGATCGAAGAGCTGGGCTACAAGGCGCGGCCCATGCCGGGCGCGCAGCGCACCGCCGTCGGCCTCGTCGGCAACGACGGACGGGTGGACGCCTCGCGGCTCGAAGGCCTCCCCGGCGTGCAGGACGTGATCCACGTCTCCAAGCCCTACAAGCAGGTGAGCCGCGAGTGGAAAAGCGAGAACACGGTGGTTCGGCTGGGCGGCGGTGTGACCGTGGGCGGAACCGACGTCGTCACGATCGCGGGGCCGTGCTCGGTCGAAAGCGAACGGCAGATCATCGACGCGGCGCGGCTCGTCAAGGAAGCGGGCGCCGTGATCCTCCGGGGCGGGGCCTGGAAACCGCGCACGTCGCCCTACGCGTTCCAGGGCCTGGGCCGACCCGGGCTCAAGCTCCTGGCCAAGGCGCGCGAGGAAACCGGGTTGCTCATCTGCACCGAGGCGATGGACCCCGACGGGATCGGCTACGTCGCCGAGGTCGCCGACATCATCCAAATCGGCGCCCGGAACATGCAGAATTTCTCGCTCCTGAAGATCGCCGGACGGGCGCAGAAGCCCGTGCTCCTGAAGCGCGGCATGTCGGCGACGATCGAAGAGCTGCTGCTATCGGCCGAGTACCTGCTCGCCGAAGGGAATCATGACGTGATCCTGTGCGAGCGCGGCATCCGCGGGTTCGACACCGCCACGCGCAACGTGTTCGACCTCACGGCCATCCCCGTGGTGCACAAGTTGTCGCACCTCCCCATCATCGCCGATCCGTCGCACGGCACCGGGCTGCGGGACAAGGTGATCCCCATGGCCCGCGCCGCGGTGGCGGCCGGAGCGGACGGGATCATGGTCGAGGTGCATCCCAATCCGGAGCAGGCGCTGTCGGACGGCGCGCAAACGCTCTATCCCGATCAGTTCGCTCAGCTGATGCGCGAGATCCGGGTGATCGCGGACGTGATCGGGAGACGAGTTGCAGAACCGGCGTCGGTGGGAGCGTGAGATAAATGCGGAATGTGAAATGCGGAATGCGGAATTGAGGGACACCCGTCGAGGTCCGGACGACGGTCCTCGTGCCGGAAGGCGGCCCCGCCATTCCGCATTCCGCACTCCTCATTCCGCATTCTTGGTTCTCGGGTTCGCCCTCGCGCTCCAATCCCCCGACCCCTGGCCCGTGCTCGACCACGCCAGCGCCGTGTATCAGACCATCACCAGCCTCTCGGCGGATTTCACGCAGGTCGTGGCCAATCCGATGCTCGGCGCGCCCGACACGACGCGCGGCCGGCTGTACCAACTTCGCCCCAGCCGCTTCGCCATGCGGTTTACCGAGCCCCAAGGCGACCGCATCGTCGCCGACGGGCGCTTCCTGTGGCTCTACACGCCCAGCACC
>Ga0209160_1003356_pt1 | contig 13058 bp, 11 predicted proteins | sample GraSoiAngelo_153_FD_186167 | JGI IMG/M metagenome (GOLD analysis project Ga0209160, IMG submission 186167) | Grasslands soil microbial communities from the Angelo Coastal Reserve, California, USA - 14_1009_12_40cm (SPAdes) (version 2) | ecosystem: Environmental > Terrestrial > Soil > Grasslands ...
TCCCCAGCACGCCGCACGCGATCGCCACCGAGAAGCTCATCTCTCCCTTCGCGGCGAGGTAGCCCGCGGGCGGCATGACCAGCTCGCTGGGCAGCGGCAGCACCGACGATTCGATGGCCATCAACGCGACGATCCCGGGGTAGCCGAGATCGCGGAATCGATCCAACAGCCACTGAATGAAGGTCTCAAGCATCGAAGCCGTGCTCCCCGAGCAAGGGGACGAAGCGCGCCCCGCCGAGCGGTGTGTGGCGCAGCTCGCCGCCGGACCGTTCGACGAGGGTGAGGGTCTGCGCGCCGCGCTCGCCCAGGGGGATCAACAATCGGCCTCCCGGGGCGAGCTGTTCCGCGAGTGGCGGCGGCACCGCGGGACCGCCCGCCGCGACGAGAATCGCGTCGTAGGGGGCGTAGCCGCTCCAGCCCAGGGTGCCGTCGCCCAGGAGCACCGACACGTTGATCGCGCCCGCCTCACGCAGCGCCCGCTGCGCGGCGCGGGCGAGCGCCTCGACCCGCTCGACCGAAAACACCTGCCCGGCCAGGGCGCCGAGCAGGGCGGTCTGATAGCCCGAGCCGGTGCCGATCTCCAGAACCCGCTCCGTCCCGCGCAGCCGCAGGGCTTCGAGATAGCGGGCCTGGGTGAACGGCTGCGAGATCGTCTGACCCTCGCCGATCGGCAGCGCTGTGTCCTCGTACGCGCGATGCCGCACCGCCTCGGGCACGAAGAGGTGGCGCGGCGTCTCGGCGAACGCCTTCAGGACCGCCAGATCGCGAATGCCTTTCGCGCGCAGTGTCTCGACGAGCCGCGCGCGGTAGCCCGCGTAGGTGTCGGCGGGACCGGTCAATCGCCGGCCAGCCACCGCCGCACCACCTCGATCAGCCGGTAGTTGGTCATGTCCATGTGCAACGGCGTCACCGAGATGTAGCCGTCGCTCGTGGCCCGGAAGTCGGAGTCGGCGTCGCCGCTCCAGGTGATGCGACCGCCGCCGATCCAGTAGATCTCTTTGCCCCAGGGATCCTTCATGAGCGCGATCTCCTCGCTGAACACCCGGCTCCCCAGGTGTGTCACCTTCACGCCCTTTACCCGGTCGCCGGGGACGGCGGGGAGATTGATGTTCAGCAGCGTCTCCGCGGGGAAGTCCCGGACCGCGACGATCCGCTGCAGCAGCGCCCGCAGGCCGTCCTTGTGCGTGGCGAGCATGTCCACGTCCGTCCCCGCGTACGAGATCGCGATGCTCGGGATCCCGGCGACGAGGCCCTCCATCGCGGCGGCGACGGTGCCCGAGTAGAACACGTCTTCACCCATGTTCTGGCCGTGATTGATGCCCGAGATCACGAAGTCCGGCTTCTCGCGCATCAGCATATCGATGGCGAGGAGCACGCAGTCGGTCGGCGTGCCGTCGACCTGGAAGGTCCCGTCCGGCCGCCGCGTGGCCCGCAGCGGCCGGTGCAGCGTGAGCGAGTGCGACGTCCCGCTTTGCTCGCGATCGGGGGCCACGACCGTCACCTGTCCAAGCGACGTGCACACTTCACCCAAGACCGCGAGGCCGCGCGCCAGGATGCCGTCGTCGTTCGAGATCAGGATGTTCATCGTGCCCCGAAGATGATCGCTCGGCCGTAGCGGGTGAAGACGCGGGCCAGCCGCCACGTGTCGCGCCAGTGCCGGAAGTGGCTCGGCTGCCCCTCGTAGACCGTCGGCACCGGGATGAATCGCACCGCCAAGCCGCGGGCCAGCGCCTCGAGCAGGAACGCCGTCTCGAAATCGTAGCCACGCTGCCACGGCCGCACGGTCTCGGCCGCATGGCGCGACAAGGCCCGGAACCCCGTCTGGGCGTCGGGCACGGCACGCCCGCCGATCCGCGAGGCGAGCGCGGCCGAAAGCCAATTGGTGCAGCGGCGGGCCAGTGGCATCTCCCCAGCACGCGCGCGCGCGCCGAGCACGAGCTCCGCCTCCCCCGCCGCGACGGGCGCTACCAGGCGCGGGATCTCCTCGGGCGGATGCTGGCCGTCGGCGTCGAGGGTGACGATCACCCCTGCCCCGTCCTCCAGGGCCGTCGCGATGCCAGTGGCGAGCGCGGCGCCCTTCCCGAGGTTGCGCGGATGCCCGAGCACCGTGACACCCGTCCCTCGTCCCTCGTCCCTCGTCCCGTCCGTTGATCCGTCGTCCACAACGTACACAGTCGCCGCCGGAACGGCCTGGCGCGTCCGGGTGACGAGGTGGGCGATGGTGCCGGCGGCCTGATAGGCGGGGATGACGACCGCGACGGACGAAGGAGCTAGGACGGCGTCAGCGCGCCCCGGCATTGGGCGGCGCGTTCCCCTCGAGGACGGCGAGGATCGATTTGAGCTCGGCGCGCAGGTCCTTCACGGTCTGGGTGGCGAGCGCGCGCCGCGCTTCCGGCTTGAGCTCGCCCGACCGGCGATACTGCTCGATCTTCTGGCGCGCCCCTTCGATCGTGTACTTCTCCGTGTAGAGGAGATGCTTTACGAGCATGATCAACTCGATCTCGCGCCGCTGGTACACGCGATTGCCCGAGCGGTTCTTGGCAGGATTGAGAAACCGGAACTGGCTCTCCCAATAGCGCAGCACGTGGGGCTTCAGATCGGTGAGCTGGCACACCTCGCCGATCGAGAAGAACTCCTGCACGGGATGGGGGCGCGGGACCGTCATCGCCACTGCTCCGCCTTCAGCTCGCGCTCCATCAGGTCGGATACGGCCTGGCGCGGCGACTTACCCTGGAACAGCACTTCGGCCACCTCGCGCGCGATCGGCAACTCGACGCCGTGGCGCTCGCCGAGCGTCACCGCGGATCGGGCGGTGTTCACGCCTTCCGCGACCGTGGATCGTCCGGCGAGCACATCCTCGAGTCGCTTGCCGAGCCCCAGCTCGACGCCGAGCTGGTGGTTGCGCGACAGCGGTCCGGTGGCGGTGAGCAGGAGATCCCCCATGCCGGCGAGGCCCGCGAATGTCGCGGGCTCCGCCCCGAGCGCCACGCCCAGCCGTGTGATCTCGGCGAGCCCCCGGGTGATGAGTGCCGCGCGCGTATTGTAACCCAGCCCCAGTCCCTCGAGGATGCCCGCCGCGAGCGCGATGACGTTCTTCAGGGCGCCGCCCAGCTCCACCCCGACCACGTCGGTAGCGGAGTACACGCGGAAGTAGCTCGTCGAGAACACCTGCTGCACCCGCTGCGCCACGCGGTGATCCTGCGCCGCGGCGACCACGGCGGTCGGCTGGCGCGCGTACACCTCCTGGGCGAACGACGGCCCTGACAACACGGCGATCTTCGCGCTCTTGGGAAGCACCTCCCCGAGGACGCACGACATCGTGTTGAGCCGCTCCGGCTCCAATCCCTTCGAGACGCTCACCACGACGGCTCCACGTCCCACCCCAACCGCGGCCCGAGCCATGACGTCCCGTACGGCGTGGCACGGGGCCGCCGACACGACCACGTCCGCGCCACGCACAGTCTCCGCGACGTCCCCGTTGGCGCGCAGCGCGGGAGCGAGCGCCGCGCCCGGGAGGAACACCGGGTTCAGGTGGTCCCGGTTCACCTGCTCCACCACCTCGGGCTCGCGCGCCCAGAGCGTGACGGACTCGACTCCGCCCCCTTTGCGCACCAGCAGGTCTGCGAGGGCCGTGCCCCAGGCACCGCCGCCGACGACGGCGACGCGGGTCATGCCGCGACCCCCTTCCGAGTCCGAAACCGGTTCTCCGTCCCCTGCCGCAACCGCCGGATATTGGCCCGGTGCGAGTAAACGATCAGCAGCGCGAGCAGCCCGCTGGCCCAGAGCGTATGGGGCTCCCCGGGCCGCGTGAGCCCCACCCACACCGGGAACAGCGCGGCCACCGTGAGCGAGGCGACGGAGACGTAGCCGGAGAGCCACAGGGTCGCGGCCCAGATCGGCAGCGAGATCAGGACGGCGAGGGGCGCCAGCGCGAGGAACATCCCCGCCGCCGTCGCCACCCCCTTCCCGCCCTTGAAGCGCACGTACGGCGAGAACATGTGGCCAAGGACCGCCGCGAGGCCGAGCCCCACGGGGAACCCCTCGGGGCCGTTGGCCCAGGCTCCGAGGATCGCCACGGGGATCGCGCCCTTCGCCGCGTCGATCAGGCCCACGGGGATGGCGTACTTCCACCCCAGCACCCGGTACACGTTCGTCGCGCCGAGATTGCGCGAGCCATGCTCCCGCAAGTCGATCCCCCGCCCCAACCGCGCGGCGATGTAGCTCGTCGGCGTGGCGCCGATCAGGTACGACAGGAGCACCGTGAGGCCGAGCCCGAAGTCGTTCACCGGTGCGCCGTCTGCCGCCGGCGGCGGAACTTGATGTTCACGGGCGACCCGGTGAACTGCCACGCCTCGCGAAACCCGTTCAGGAGGTAGCGCGTGTACGACTCCGGGACCGCGTCGGGCCGGTTGGCCACAATCGCGAAGCGAGGCGGCGCCGTGCCGATCTGGGAGGCGTACAGCAGGCGTAGTGGCTCGCCGACCGGCTGCGGCGGTTGCTGCCGCTCGACCAGGTCTTCGAGCACCCGGTTTACCTCCGCGGTGGGGACCCGTTTCTCGCGCTCTGCGGCGACCTCGACGATGAGATCGAGTAGCCGCGACACCCGCTGGCCCGTCTTCGCCGATACGTACAGGAACGGGAGGAACTGGAGGAAGGGCGCCCGCTCCTTGAGCTCGCGCTCGCCCCGCGCCGCGGTGTTCGTGTCCTTCTCCTCGATCAGGTCCCACTTGTTGACGGCGATGATCAGGGCCGTGCCACGGTCCCACGCCTCGTTCGCGATCTTCAGGTCCTGGACGTGCATCCCATCCTTCGCGTCCACCACCAGCACGCTCACGTCGGCCCGCTCGATCGCCCGCGAGGCGCGGAGCGTCGCGTAGAATTCGATCTCATCGTCGACCTTGCTGCGCTTGCGGAGGCCCGCCGTGTCGATGAACACGAGCGTACGCCCCTGAAAGCGCAGGGGGGTGTCGATCGCGTCGCGCGTCGTGCCCGGTTGGTCCGCCACCACCAGTCGCTCCTCACCGAGCAAGCGGTTCACGAGGCTCGACTTCCCCACGTTGGGACGGCCGACGACGGCGACGTGGACCTGCGCCTCGGCGTCCGCCTCGGGCGCCTCGGGCAGGAGCGCGGCCACACGATCCAGCAGGTCCCCGGAGCTCTTCCCCACCGCGGCGGAGACGGGGAAGGGATCGCCCAGCCCGAGCTCGTAGAACACCAGGTGGCGCGTGTCGTCGGGTAGCCGGTCCGCCTTGTTGGCGACCACGATCAGCGGACGGCGGGCCCTCCCCTTGCGGAGGTATTGCGCGATCTCCAGGTCCGCGGGGTGCACACCTCCCTCCACGTCCACGAGGAACAGCACCACATCGCTCTCGGCGACCGCCGTCTCGACCTGGGTGCGGACCGCGCGGTTGAGGGGGTCGTTGGCGTGCGGAATCAGCCCGCCGGTGTCCACCAGCCAGAACCGCCGTCCATTCCACTCGGCGGCGCCAAAGTGCCGGTCCCGCGTCACGCCCGGGCGGTCGTCCACGATCGCGTCGCGCCGTCCGATCAGCCGGTTGAACAGCGTCGATTTGCCGACGTTGGGCCGGCCGATGATCGCGACCGTGGGGGCGCCCTTCATCGCTGCCCCTCTCCCAAGTGCGGAGTGCGGAATGCGGAATGCGGAGTTACAAGAGGAGCGTCGTGGCGCGAATGACACTCCCTTTCAATTCCGCACTCGGCACTCCGCATTCCGCATTCGCTTAACACGTCGACAAAGTCGTAGGACAAGTGCGCCGCCACCGGCAGCCGCGCCGCGAGTTCGTCAGCGCTCACATCGTCGATGAACACCAGGTCGTCGTTCGTCGCCTCGGCCGGCAGCAGCACCAAGTCCAAATCGGTGCGCCCGACGAGCGCGTGTTCGATACCCGCGGCGGGCAACAGGCCCGCCGTCGTCACCGACGGCCCGTACAGCGTATTCTCGACGACTACCACGTCGAAGCGCGCCTGGGTAGCAGCCGCCAAGCCCGCGAGCACGGCGGGCATCAGCGGCCCCATCGCCGTGCCCGTCACCACGCCGATGCGCCGTCCCGCGAGGTCGGGCAGCCGGTCGCGGGCTGCCGCGATGCGCGTCTGCAGATACCGCACCGATCCCACGCCGTTCTCCCGCTGCTCGAAGTCACCGTACCACTCCGCCGCTGGGAGCGGCTGCCCGGCCTGGAGATACAAGTCGTCCGCTCCGTAGCACCAGGGAACGCCGCGCTCGGTCAGGGAGCGAGTCGCAAACGCGTCCACGGTCGCGAGCGCCGCCCGACATTCCGCGCGCGTGGGCTCGCGCACCAGTTGGTGCTTCGAGAACTCGGTCAGAGCGACCGGAACCACCGAGACCGACAGAACCGCGGGGCCAAGCCCGTACAGGTCGGTCAGCGTGCGCACCAGCTCCGCCCCGTCGTTCACGCCCGGGACGAGCACGACCTGAGCGTGAAACCTGATCCCCTCCTCCGCCAAGGCGCGGAGCTGCGGGACGATGTCAGGCGCTTCGGGGTTGCGCAGCAGCCAGCGACGGATCGTCGGCTCCGTCGCGTGCACGGACACGTACAGGGGCGACAACCGGTACTCGACGATCCGCGCCACGTCCCACGGCTTCAGGTTCGTGAGCGTCGCGAAGTTGCCGTAGCGGAAGGACAGGCGGTAGTCGTCGTCACGGATATAGAGCGGCGCCCGCAGCGCCTGCGGGTTGCCGTCCACGAAGCAGAAGTCGCAGTGATTGCCGCAACGGCGGATGCGCGGCGGCTCGAGCGTGACGCCCAACGGCAGCCCTTCGGGCCGCTCGATGTCGTACTCGACCTCCTGCCCTGTCGGGAGCCGCGCCGCGAGGACGAACTGGTCCTCCGCCGTGAGGAACTCCCAATCGAGGAAGTCCTCGAGCGTCCGTCCGTTCACGGCCAAGAGCTCCGTCCCGGCGACGAATCCGAGCTCGGCGCCCAGCGAGTCGGTCGCCACCGATTGAATGCGAATCACCGCGCTTGCCTAGACCTTCAAGGAGTTTGTGAAGCCTGACGTCGCAACCCCAACTCCAAATATGACTTATGAGGCGCGATAACGCCAGCCGGCGATCCCCTTCCCGGTGGCCTTCAGGTCGATCTCTTGGCTCTGGCGCGGCGGTAGCGAGGGCACCTCCTGCGCCACGGTCGCGACTACCTGCCCGTGTGTATCGAGGAACTCGACGGTGAGGTGGAACGCCTTGGAAGGGACGGACTTCAGATTGCTGGCGAGTGCGGTGAGCGACGCGCCAGCCGAGTCGGGGATGAAGACGGAGACCAGTAGCTCCACGGCGAGCCCGGAGTCCGCCCGGGCGAGATAAGCGACGGTCGAGTCGTGGCGGCCGCGGAAGTCCCAGCCCGCGGCCACCAGCTTCAGCGACGCGTGGTTCAGCGGGTCGAGGGCGAGCACCCGTTGCGCGATCGGTAGCAGGTGAGTCGAATCGTGGAGGTGGTAGTATCCGACGCCGAGCGCATACAGCGCTTCCCGCCGATACGGATTCCGCTCGAGCGCGAACGCCAGCGCCCGGGTGCCCGCCTGGTAGTAACCTTGCCCCACCAGGCGCTCGCCTGTGGTGAAGACGTCGCCCGGCTCGACGTCGCGGCCGTGCGCCGCCAGGGAATCGAACACCGCCACGGCGTCCCGGTGCCGACTGCTCTGAGCGTAGAGCGTGGCGAGCGAGGTGGCGGCGTCCACGGCGTCGGGATAGGAAGCGAGATAGTCGCGCAGCGCCGCAATCGCGGGCGCGAACGCGGTTGCGAGCGCCGTGCTGTCCGTTGCGAGCTGCTGCCCGATCGCCGCGCGGGCCACCCGAGTACGCTCCACGGCCTGGGCGCGGGTGGTCGAGTCCTGGGCGAAGAGCTTCTGGTCGGCCGGCGCGAGCGTCGTGCGCCGGGCTTTCCGAGACTGCGACGAAGCCACGAGCTTCGCGAGGACGGTGGAATCGCCTGGGATCGCCCGGTTGAGCGAGTCGAAACGGGCCCGGAGCTGCGGGATCTCCTGTGCCGCCGGATGGCCCTGGACCCGGCGCACCAGGAGCCGCCAGGCGTTGGACAGGGCCTCTTTTCTCTCCCGGGCGAAGGCCGTGTCGCTGCCCGCCGCGTCGGCGGCCCGCCGATAGTAGACCAGGGCCGAATCGTCGTTGTCCTTCGTCGCGTACAGGCCGGCGAGCGCGGCGAACGGCTTTGGGTTCGTCGGCTCGAACCGGGCGGCGAGGTGGAACAGCACGAGGGCGGAGTCTTCCTTGCCCTCCTGCCACGCTGCCAGACCCCCGTTGACGGTCTTAGCCCAGAGCTGCGAGCGGTAACCACCGATTTCGGCCGCGCACTTGGGTTGCAGCGCGAGGGCGCGCGCGAACGCGCTGTCCGCGCCGCCGAGGTCGCTCACCTCGAAGTAGTAGCGCGCGAGGTAGTACCAGGCCGCCGGGTTCTTGTCCTGCTGGTCCTGGGCGATCGCTTCCGACAGCACCTTCTTGGCCTGAGCGAGCTGCTGGTCCCTCTGGTTGGGCTTCTCGGCGGCGGTCTTCAGGTACAGCACGCCGCCGGTCACCTTGAAGTGACCGGCCGGAAGGTCGCAGGGCGGTTGGGGTGGCACCCACCTGCCCTGCCCCACGAGGGAGGCCGGCCGGGCGGGGAGCGTGAGGGCCGAGCAGGCGGCGAGGAGCACGACACGCGTGACGGCGCGCATGGCGGGGCTAGAAATGGCGTCGTCAGGGGCCAAAACGCAAGGCCGGCATCGGGTTCCGGTGCCGGCCTGGGCAGAGCGGGCGATGGGATTCGAACCCACGACGTCCAGCTTGGGAAGCTGGCATTCTACCCCTGAATTACGCCCGCGGGATCCTCCAAGCGACCCCCATAACTTATCGACGTACTGCTCAACGCGGTACTCCAGGCCCGTGCCAATTGTCAGTGCACGAGCCTGCTGGGACCGTCTGCGCCGAGCCCGGTTACCAGGCTCGGCACCGGGGCATCTTCAGGGTTGGCACTACGACTACTCCCAAACGGTCGCGTTCCGGAGGACGCAGCTGGGGGGGACTGCGGGTGTCTTCGCTATCTAGCGCAGCCAAATCAAGTTGGCTGCGAGAGAGCTTGACAACCCGGCCGTCTGTGCAATCGTTGGATGCGGGAAAAGCGCCCTAGCTCAGCGCCCTAGATCGCTCATAGGAGGAGGTTGCTATGATGCATCTCCCTCTGGGCCGTGCGGGGCGCGGGCTGGTGTTCAGCTCCCTCCTGATCGTGGCCGCCTGCTCGTCCGATAGCAGGCCGACGGCACCATACAGCCGACCCCAGTTTGCCATCTCCGACGCGGCTCACGCGGGCGCCGCGCCGGGGTTCTTCTTCCTGCCACCGATTGTCCCCCAGCCGACACTGAGCGGCACGTTCGATGCCGACATCACGACGCTCGACCCGCGTATCGCCATCTGCGACATCTCGACCGGCCCCGACGTGGATTGTGGCGGCTCGGGCGCGGATGCGACGGCTGCAGCGATCGTTTTCACTACCGCGACGTCGCCGGCGATCACGGTCGATTCCCCGACGCAGTACCACGTGAACTGGGACACGAGGGGCGCGGGCTTCATGGCTGACCACACCTATCGGGTGCACGTGACGGCAGGTGCGTCGGGAGCGCGACGCGAGCTCGGATTCGCCGACGTATTGCTCACAGACACACCCGGACAGGTGAAGCAGCTGGCGACCGGGGACTCGGTCATCCTCAACGACGGACGTACGCTGCCGATCCGCTTCTGGCTCAGCACGGGCGTCCCCGGCGGCATCGCGGTGGGCGCTGCCACCCCGAGCATCGCCGCGGGCGGCACGGATGTGATCACGGCAACCGTACAGGACCTGCACGGCGCCCCCGTGACGGGAGCGGACGTGGCCTGGAGCATGATCGGGCTCGCGGACGCCACGCTCACCCAGACCAGCGGGCAAACGGGCGGGGACGGCACGACGGCGACCACGCTCCAAGTTGGCGCCACACCCGGCACTGCGATGGTGACGGCTACGAGCACCGGCCTCTCGGCGATGGTGAGCGTGACCGTGAACGCCGCCGCCGCGCAGCAATTCTACGTTGCCAACGTGGTCGGCGGGGACAACTTCACAGGTAGCATCACCGTCTACGCGGCTGGGGCGAGCGACAACGTCAGCCCCACGAACACAATCACGGGGGCCAACACGGGACTGAACAACCCGTTCGGCATCGCCCGGGATGCCGCAGGAAACCTCTACGTGGCGAATAACTTCGGCAGCAGCAGTATCACCGTCTACGCTCCGGGGGCGATGGGGAACGCCAGCCCCGTGACTACAATCGCGGGCCCAAACACGGGCCTGAACCGCGCGGTCGGGATCGCGCTGGGCGGGGGCAAACTCTACGTCGCCAACTCGGTCGGCCAGAGCATCACGGTCTACGCAGCTGACGCAAGCGGCGATGCCAGCCCCACGGCCACGATCGCGGGGTCGAACACGAGACTCACCGACCCGCAAGCGGTTGCCCTGGACGCGGCGGGCGAAGTGTACGTGGTCAACGCGTTCGTCAACAGGATCCTGATCTTCGCGGCCGGGGCGACCGGGAATGTCCCGCCAACGGATTCGATCGTGGGCCTGAACACACACCTTGACTTCCCGCAGGGCATCGCCTTCGACGCGGCTGGCAACCTGTACGTCGGCAACCTGGGCAGCCTCTCCTCGAGCATCACTGTCTACGCGGCTGGGGCGAGGGGGAACGCGGCCCCCACGGCCACAATCGCCGGCGCCAGCACGGGGCTGAGCGGCCCCTATGGCATCGCCGTGGATGCGACCGGCAAGCTCTACGTCGCCAACGCGTTCGGCGGGGGCGATTTTTCGGGTAGCATCACTGTCTACCTGGCCGGGGCGAACGGGAATGCCACCCCCACGGCCACGATCACCGGCAGTAACACGGGCCTAGCGAGCCCGGTCTCGATCGCGTTCTAGCACGCCGGGTTGCGTCGCTAATGCAAAGCCCCCGCAGTAGCGGGGGCTTTCGCTTTCGTACTCACTTCGCTCCGACCTACGGCCGGTAGCGCCAGGCCACGATTCCCGCCCCGTCTGCCTTCAGCTTGAAGGCCCAGTTCCCGCCCGCGGCGACGGCCGGGACGTCCTGCCCCTGTGTCACGACAACGTTACCCTTCGCATCGAGGAACTCCCACGTCACCTTGAGCGGCACGCTCGGCTTCGTCCCGCCGTTCGTCACGAGCCCCTGGACCGTGGCGGCCTTCTCGCTCGTGGCGAGGCTCGACACGGTGACCTCGAAAGGCAACGCCTCCGCGATCTGCAGATAGTGCAACACCGAGTCCTTGCGTCCGAGGAGCTGCCACGCCCCGACCAGCTTGGCGAGCGTATTCTTGTTCATCGGGTCGATCGCATAGAGGCGCTGCACGAGTGGCAGCAGCTTGCTCGAGTCCCCGGCGAGAAAGTAGATCGCCGAAAGGTTGTACAACGCGTCGCGTGAATACGGGTTCTTGCCGAGCCCGATCTCGTATGCGTTCGCAGCCAGATGGTATGGCGGGTCCGCCACCAGGTGAAACTTCCGCATGGTGTCGGCCGCCGCGGGCTCACACTTGGCGGCGATCTGGCGCGGCGTCAGCGCCGGGATCTTTTTGCGCTGCGCTGCGCGACACGCACTCGCCGAGGCGGCGGTATCCGGCACCTCGGGCACGGCGTTCAGGATGGCCAGCCCAGCCGCGAACAGATCCTCCGAGCCGGCCGAGTCGGCATGAGCCGGGATCTGGGCATACAGCGCCATCGCGGAGTCGCGTTTCCCCGCCCGCGTGTACAGCCCCGCGAGGCTCGCCATCGCCTGGACGTCGCCGGGAAACGCCGCCAGGTAGTCTTTGTATGCGGCGGTCGCGCCGTCGTAGCGCTGCGCGGCTTGGTATACCCGCGCCAGACTGAACAGCGCGTCGCGGCGGTCCTTGGCGTACTTGGGATCCGAGGCGGCGGGCACGGCGAGCCGGAAGTACTTGGCCGCCGAGTCCAGCTGGTTCGCGCCCGCGAACAGGTCGGCGATGTAGACGAGTCCCATCGGCTCGCTGGTGTAGATCTGGTTCGCGCGGCGGAACATCGTGATCGCTGAGTCGGTGTTCCCCCCCTGCCACGCCTGCACGGCGGCATTGTACACCGGCACCCATGCCTGCCGGCGGTACAGCCCGATGTCGTCCTTGCACCCCGGCGCCAGCGCGAGCGCCTTCGTGAAAGCGGAGTCCGCTCCCACCAGGTCGTCCAGCATCAGGTAGTAGCGCCCGAAGTAGTACCAGGCCGCGGGGTTCTTCTCCTGGCCCGCGCTCGTCACCGCCTGCGTGAGGACGCGGTTCGCGTCCTTCAGATCCTTGGTGCGCTGCTCCGCGAACTTGGTGCCCGCCGCGCTCTTCAAGTACAACAGCCCGCTGTTCACCAGGTAGTGACCCGGCTTGATGTCGCATGCAGCGGGCAGCCAGATCTGCTGCGCCGCGCCGCGGACCGGCGCCGCGGCGACGACGCACGCCACCAGTCGGATGGCCTGCTTCACGGTCATGCTCACTCCTTGGATTTGGCCACAAGCGCCTCGGCGTCGCGCTGCGCGACGCGGGCGACTTCGAGGGGCGGCTTGCCCAAGGCGCGGGCCGCCGCCAGCACGTCGTCGTATTCCGGCTTCACCCGGACGCCGTCCGCGTCCGGCTGGTCCAGCACCTTCACCCGCACGGACACCTGCGGGCCAAGCTGCACGGTCACGTGGCGGCGCGGCAGCGTCGCCCGCTCCGCGACCCAGCGCCGCACGCCCGCCGTGGTGCTGTGACGGAAGAGCGCGGCTGTCACCGCCTCCACCAGTTCCTCCGGGGCCACCACCTCGAGGCGGAACCCGGGACGCCCCTTCTTCATTTGCACCGGCCAGGTCTGCACGTCGAGCGCCCCGGCGGCGACCAGCGCCTGCCGCAGCGGCTCGACGTACTCGGGACTCATGTCATCCACGTCCGTCGCGAGCAACACCACCCGCGCCGCCTCCGCCGCCCTCCCCTCGGCGAGCAGAATCCGCAGCGCGTTGGG
>Ga0209160_1003357_pt1 | contig 13058 bp, 10 predicted proteins | sample GraSoiAngelo_153_FD_186167 | JGI IMG/M metagenome (GOLD analysis project Ga0209160, IMG submission 186167) | Grasslands soil microbial communities from the Angelo Coastal Reserve, California, USA - 14_1009_12_40cm (SPAdes) (version 2) | ecosystem: Environmental > Terrestrial > Soil > Grasslands ...
CGCAGCTGCCGCCGCCGTAGGCGTACACGTCGAGCGGTCCCGTCGTGCCGTCACTGAAGTTGGTGCGGTAATAGGTCACCGGGGGCGGGGTGGGCACTACGCTCAGTTGTGTCGTATCGCTCTTTCCCTCACTGGCAGCGGCGATCGTCGCCAGGCCCTCGGTCACTCCCGCCACGAGCCCGCTCGTGTTCACTGTGGCGACGGTCGGCGCGCGCGAGGTCCAGCTCACCGTCCGACCGGTGAGCAGGTTGCCTCTCGCGTCCTTGAGGATCGCGACGAGCTGGAGTGTGCCGCCGAGCAGGACCCAGCTGTGGGGATAGGCGATGCTCACCGAGGCGACGGGCGCCGTAGACCCTGCGGTGACGCCGGTGGCGACGTTCGACAACTCACCGAACACGGCGGTGCTGTTCAGCGTACCGCGGAACGCGACCAGCTCGAAGCTGTACGTCGTGCCGCTGGCGAGGCCCAGGACGGTACACGTCCGCTTGGCGCCGCTCGAGTGGCCAGCCAGCGGCGTCGCGCACGTCCCCTGGCTCGCGCTCGTCGCGTTCGTCCCCCAGGTGAGCGTGCTTCCAGCCGCGTAGCGAACATCGTAACTGGCGGGTCGGCCCATGCCGTCGCTGACTTCGGTGAAACCAAGTGTTACGGAGCTGTCCGTCGTGGCGGCGACCGTGAGATCCTCCACGGTCCCCGGCGGGTGGGACGAAACGATGATCTGCGCCCTGCCGCTCTGGCCGCCGCTCGTCGCGGTGATGGTCGCCGACCCGGGAGCGACGCCGGTCACGAGGCCGGTCCCGTCCACCGTGGCCACGCTCGTGTCGCTGCTCGTCCACGTGACGGCCGGCGCCCGCGCGGGAACACTGCCACCGTCTTGGGGGATCGCCGTGAGCCGCACCGCGTCTCCAACACCCACGCTCGCCGCCGGCGGCGTCACCAGCAGTGCGACAGTTCCGGTTGGAGACTCGAGGCAGGCGATCGTGAGCGCCGAGACGGTCGCGACGAGCAGCGCTGCCCGCCGCGTCGCAATTGGAGAACTTCCTGGACGGATCATGCCTGGCCTCGTACCGATCATTTCATCGTCTCATGTGCCAATCGGTCTCCCGCAACAATCCGCTCCTCAAAGACAAGACGACAAAGGAGCTCACGGGCCGTTGCCGCGCTGTGATGGAAGTTGTCGCGTATCTACCACACTGGCAACGAGGCCGTGCGACACCCTCCTCCGTCGCGGCGGTCCGACAGGACGGACACCACAGTATGTCGGACGGCCGCCACGACGTCGAGCAGTGTTTTGACCTGGCAGGCAACACGGCCCGAGCCGGTGCGGTGATTGCAGGAGCCTCTGGGCAATGAAGGCGCTACGAATCCTGGGGCTGATCGCGCTCGCCGCCGGCTGCCATCTCGATAAGCTCTTGAACAGCGGCGGGGGCAGGGCGTCGCCCGGCCCCAACGGCACTGATATCGCAATTACGACCGCGACGAGCGGCGTCAACCTGCCGAGCGGCTATAGCCTCACTGTCGACGGCGGCGCGGCTGGAACCATCGGGACGAGCGCGAGCCTCACGATCAAGGGAGTCACCGCTGGCGACCATGTGGTCGGGCTCAATGGCGTGCCAGCCACCTGCACGGTGACGACCGCGAATCCGCTCACGGTGAACGTGCCCGCCGCCGGCACTGGTCACGGTGATTTCGTGATCACCTGCGGGGCGCCACCGCCGCCCCCGCCCCCCGACTCAGGGAGCTACTTGCAGTTCACCGATCAACCCGCCATCACGCAGGCGGGGCAACCGATGCGGACGGTTCGGGTGACGGTATACGACGCCTCGGGAAACCAGGACCCGAGCTACGTCGGCGACGTTACGCTCTCGATTGGATTCAACCCGGGCGGCGGGACCCTCACGGGGGGTGGCACGATCACGATGCATCCGAGCCTCGGTGGGGTCGCGCAGTGGGATCACCCGATCATCGACAGGGCCGGCGCCGGCTACACGCTGCACGCGACGGCGCCGGGGTTGCGAGAGGCGTTCAGTGATCCATTCGACATCACGGCGGACCCCCCGCCACTACCCAACGGCGCCGACGGTCTCGGCTTCTTCACACAACCGGGGACCACGCGGGCGGGTGCGTCGATCGCGCCACTGCGAGTCGCCGCGCTCGGGCCGGGCGGCGTGGTCGCCACGGCCTACAGCGGGCCGATCTGGATCAGCCTCGGCGCGAACCCGACCGGCGCGACCCTGTCCGGGGCACGCCACCTCTTCGCCGTGAATGGGTTTGTGACGTTTTCCGACTTGAGCATCGACAAGCCGGGCACCGGCTACACACTCCGGGCCACCGCCTGGCCCTTGAATTCCATTACGAGTATTCCCTTCGACGTCACGCCCTGACTCGGACCATAGAAAAGGCTGGGCCGCGCTACGGCACCGCCGCGCGTCTGGATTGCGCGAGCATGCCCAGCGCCTGGGCCAGCCCCTCCACGCAACGCTCGACGCGCGCGTACACGCGGGCGCACACCTCGGGCCCCTGCTCCACCGGATCCTCGATGCCCCGAGACACGACGGGCAGGGGATCGAAGTCCCCGAGCAGCAGGACCCCACGCGGGCTGCGACCGAACCGCTCGCAGATCATGCGGCGCTGGATCGCGTCCATCACGACGATCAGATCGGCTGCGCGCACCACATCGGCCATGACCAGCTGGGACGCGTGATGGCCGAGATCGACGCCGCGTTGCGCCGCCGCCGCGACCGCGTCGGCCGGCGTCGGCCGACCCGGCCCGGCAAAGCCCGCCGAGTCGACCCGTACGCGCCCCAGGCCGCGCAGCTCGAGCGCCCGACGCAGCACCGCGGCCGCGAACGGGCTCCGGAAAATGTTGCCGTTGCAGATCACCAGCACCGACGCCGGAGCTCGCTCCGCGCCCGCCAACAGCGCCAACGCCGCCCGGCGCCGGCCATTGTGCAGCAGGCGGTCGGGCATTCGGCTGATCCGGCTCAGCAGCCCGGACACGAATCCCGGTTGCATCGGGACAGGACGCCTCCCCCGGCGGGCAGACTCCAACATGTCAAGAGAAGAAAGATGCATCGGCGGGGGAGCTCCGGCTCGGTCCCCACGTTGCTCCTGTCGGTTACGCAGTAGTTGGCTCATACAGCCTCGTGGCGGCAACGGCCGTGCCGTGAAGCGGCCGACCAACCAGGGGTCCATCGTGCTCGCGCATCCCTGTCGCGAGCGCGCGACAGCGTGGCCACGTGCCCGCAGGCATGGCGCGCGCGCGGCGTGGCGTCGCTACCGATCGCACGCCAGATCCGTGATGTCCCATTGCTGCACCGCGCCCCGCACGGCGTCCCCAGTCGTCGTCAGCGGGGCCGCGAGCAGCGGCGTCGAGTCCCGCCACGTGACGAAGCGGGCGCAACGAATCGCGTGGCGTGTGTCGAAAAACTCCGGGCAGTCGACGCGGCCGTGCGCCACGAACAACCGCTTGATCTCCTCAGCGAGATCCAGCGGGTTGACCGTCGCGATCGTGAACTCCGTGACCCTCACCGGCCGCGAGACACCTGTTGCCCGAGCGCTACAACCTAGGTGGCACCCAGCAGGGGGACAGAGTGGCGGGACCCGTGTCCCGACGCGCTGGCCGGATTCCTGCAAGGGGCAGGACGCAGGCCGATGACCAAGGGAACTGCGTGCGCTATCTGATCACCGGGGGTGCGGGCTTCATCGGTTCGCACCTGGTGGAGCACCTCGTCGCCACAGGGCACGACGTTACGGTGCTGGACGATCTGTCGTCCGGCCGCCGCACGAACCTCGCGGCCGTGCGACGTGACATCCGGTTTATCCGTGGCAGCGTGAGCGATCTGAACACGTGCCGCCGCGCGGTGGAGCATGTCGACTGCGTGCTGCATCACGCCGCCGTGACTTCGGTGCAGCGATCGGTGGACGAGCCGCTCGTCACCCACCAAGTGAACGCGACCGGCACGTTGAACGTATTGTTCGCGGCGCGAGAAAAGGGCGTGCACCGGGTGGTATACGCCGGCTCCACCTCGGCGTACGGAAACCCCGCCACGCTGCCGAACTCGGAGGAGCACGTGACCCGGCCGCTGTCGCCGTACGCGGCGTCCAAGCTCGCCGGCGAGGAGTACTGCGTCGCCTTCCACGCGACCTACGGGTTGGAGACGGTGGTCCTGCGCTACTTCAACATCTTCGGGCCCCGCCAGGACCCGAACTCGCAGTACGCCGCGGTGGTGCCGCGTTTCATCGCCACCGCCTTGGCGGGCGAGCGCCCCACGATCTTCGGCGACGGCGGTCAGACGCGCGATTTCGTGTACATCGCGAACGTCGTGCACGCCAACCTGCTCGCGGCGGAGGCACCCGCCGCGGGGGTGGCGGGGCAGGTGTTCAACGTGGGGTGCGGCAAGGGCGTGAGCGTGAGCCAGCTGTGGGACCACGTCCGCACGCTGACCGGCGTTCCCCTCGCGCCGCTGTACACCGAGGGACGGGCGGGGGAGGTCCGCGATTCCGTCGCGGCGCTGGCTAAGGCACGGCGCCTGGTCGGCTACGAGCCGGTCGTCGAGTTCGAGGAAGGGCTCCGGCAAACCGTCGCATTCTACCGCGCACAGCGCGCCGCGCAGCCGCGCAAGCGCGCGCGCGCGCGCGCCGTCGTCGCGGCGGCCTAGACTCGCAGCGCCCGCCTCAACCCGCCGCCACACGTTCGAGCATCTCGCGCAGCTCGTCGAGGCTGAACGGCTTGCGCAGCACGGGCCGATCGGCCTGCTGTAGCGCGTCGCGCGTATGCAGCGAGATCGAGTCGCCGGTGGTGAAGACGATGTGCCGTTCTCGCCCCCGACCCTCCTCCCGCAGCCGCTCGAACAGATCGAAGCCGGTGTGCTCGTCGTCCAGATGGACGTCGACGAGCAGCGCGTCGTAGTGGACGTTGGGCGCCGCCAGGCGCTCCGTCGCGTCGGCGAACCGCCCCACGCTGGTCACCTCGTGCCCCAGCCGTTTGGCGAGCAGCGCCATGGCGCGGCGTACGCTGTCTTCGTCTTCGATCACCAGCACCGACAGGCGCCGGCTGTCCGACGCCGGGTCGGCAGCGGACCGCGCGCTCGCGTCGCCCGCCTCCACCGGAAGCTCGAACGAGAGCCGTGCCCCGCCGCCCTCCACGTTCTGCATCCACATCCGGCCGCCCATCCCGCGCACGAGGCCGAAGCTGATCGCCAGGCCGAGCCCCGTGCCCTGATCCGCCTTGGTCGTGAAGAAGGGCTCGAACACGCGATCGAGGATGTCGGCCGGCACGCCGGGCCCGGTATCTTCGACGGTCACGACGACGTGCTGGCCGGTGACCTGGGCGGCGATGCCAATCTGGCCCGGGCGGCCGCTGTTCTCGATCGCCTGGCGCGCGTTCACGACGGCGTTCAAGAGCACTTGCTGCAGCTCCTGCGGGTCGCCCGCCACGGCGGGGACGTCCTTCGGCACGGATACGCTGGCCCGGATGCGTGCCTTTTTGAACCCGCTCCGCTGCAACGCGAGCACGCGGTCGGCGATCTCCCCCAGGTCCACGGCGGTCTGCACGCGCGGCCGCTGGCGCGCGAAGTCGAGCAGCGTCTGGACGATGCGACCGGCACGCATCGCTTCACTGCGGATCACCTCCGCGCTCTCCTGGACGTCGGCCTGGCTGGGGTCCAGCACGAGGGCCTCGCCGAACGCCGCGATCGCGGCCAGGGGATTGTTCAGCTCGTGGGCCACCCCCGACACCAGCGCGCCGAGCTGGGAGAGCCGGTCCGCCTGGAGCAGGCGTTGCTGCAGCAGCGCCTCGCGCGACACGTCCAGCGCGAGGAACAGCAGCTTGGGCGACTGGCGCATCGGATCCACGTTCACGATCACGGCGCGCACGTCGCGGGGCGGCTCCCCCGCATACTCCACCGTGAGGCGGAGCTCCTGACGTTGTGTGACCGCCTCCCGCAGGGCGGCGGCCAGAGGCGCGCGGTGAGCGGCGGGCGTCCAGTCGCCCATGGGACGCCCCCGCAACGCCACCGGATCGGCGGCGCCGAGCAGCTTGACGCCTTCGGGATTTGCGTCGAGGATCTGCCCGTCCACGGTGAGCACCAGGCCGGGCGTGGGCAGCGAGCTGAACAGTTGCAGGTACAGGCGCCGCTCGGTCTCGAGCGCGCTCATCAGGTGAGCGGCGCGCGATTCGGGGTCGAGCTGCTCGCGCACCTGCCGGAACACCATGATGAGATGGTTGTGCGGCCCGCGGCTGACCTGGGTCTCGAACACCATGCCCGGGAAGTCGGTCGCGGCCGCGGGCGCGAGATACATCTGCGGCTTGCCGTCGTGCAGCACTTGCTGCAGCACGCGCTCGATGTGGGTGGCCTTGGCCGCCGGGAACGCGACCCAGAAGCTCTGACCCAGCACGCGCTCGGCCGGAAGGCCGGTGATGCGCGCGGCCGTGGCGGACCATGCGGCGACCGTCCAGTCGGGCGCGATCGCCACCACGCCCTGCTCGAGACTGTCCAACAACTGTTTCGCGTCCATGGCTCGCCCTCGCTGTAAGACACGACGCCCCGTTGGCCGTATCGCGGGCGCAACGGGGCCGATGGCGCTGCTTGGGAGAACTAGGGTGGGGACGTGCGGGCTACTCTGTCAAGCGGCGAGGGGTGTAGCGACGACGCAACAGCCAGCGGGTCAGACGCGGCGCAGATCCGTCAGCTGTGCGGCCCTGCCGGTACGGTCTCGACGAGCGGCATCACCTCGGCCGCGAACCGCTCCATCTCCTCGTACTGCGGGCTGAACTGCAGCAGCAGCAAATCCACTCCGGCCCGCTCGAACTCGCGGATGCGCTCGGCGATCTGCGGTGCCGTGCCCACGAGTCCCGCGCGCAGGCCCCGGTTCGACACGGAGTAGTCCTCGAGGCTCACCTGCTGCTCGAGCTGCGTGTTGGCGAGCCAGTCCTGATAGTTGGCGTACCCGGCGGCGCTTTGGCGCACGTCGGTAATGCGCGCCAGCTCGTGTCGTACAGCCGCCTCCGACCGGGCGCATACGACGTACGCGGCGAGCCCGAACGTGAGCGGGGGCAGGCCGCCCCCCAGGCGCTCACGCCGCGCCCGCATGTCCGCCACCTTGGCGGCGATCCACTCGGGCGGGTCGCCGTGCATCAGGTAGGCGTCGCATGCGCGCGCGATGAGATCCTTCGCGGCATCGGACTCGCCCCCCGCGTACAGCGTGGGGCGGGGGCGCGACAGCGGCTTGGGCTCGAGCAGCGCGTCCTCCACCCGGTAGTACTGACCGGCGAAGCTGAAGCGCGGCGCCGACCACATCCCCGTTACGACCTCGAGCCACTCCGCAGTCCGCGCGTAGCGCGCGTCGTGTTGGTCGAACGCGACGCCGTACTGCCGGGCTTCACCCGACCACCAGGACGACACCACGTTCAGCGTGAGCCGACCGCCACTGATGTGGTCGATGTTCGCGGCCTGCTTCGCAAGCAGCGCGGGCAGGTGGAAGGTGGGCCGGACGGCCACCATGAGCTCGAGCCGTTCGGTCACCGCCGCCAGCGCCGCCGCCGTGCTCCAGGCATCGAGCGACGGTGCCTCCGGTCCTTTGATGTCGTTGAGGTTCAGCTCGGCGATCAGGGTCAGGTCGAAGCCGATCGCCTCGCTCCGCTGCGCCAGGCGGCGGACGTACGCCCAGCTCGCCTCCATCCCTTCGTCGGGGACGTTGCGTAGCCAGCCGCCGAACACCGGGAGCCAGTAGCCGAAGCGCATCGTCAGACGGCCTCCCGTTCCAGGTAATCGACCAGGCGGGCGAAGGGATCGAACCCCACCACGCGGGGTGCGTCGGCCACGAAGTTCGACAGGGCGTTGATGTCGTAGAAGTACAACCGACCGTCGCGCGCGTCGATCATGTACTCCACGCCTCCCACGTCGATGTGCGCCGCCTGCATGATGCACTCCACCTGCGCCACGATCTCCGGGGGCGGCGTGTAGCCCTCGACCCGGAGATTGTTCCTGGGCGCGTCCACGGGGCACGCCCCGCGCACCAGCTCGGCGCCGCCCACGGTCTGGCACACGTCGGCCGGACAGAGGTTGAAGCTCTCGCCCGAGGTGTAGATGCGGATCGCATACAGATACCGCCCGCCAAGCACTTCGACCCGCACGATGCGCTGGTCGGCGGCCGGAATGTATTCCTGGACCAGGGCCGTGTGATCGATACCCAAATCCAGCGTCCCCGCCTGCGCCGCCTGCTCGAGCTGCTCGGGCGTCTCGAACCGGCGGACGCCGGCGCCGGAGCCGCCGATGTTGGGCTTCAGCACGACGGGAAAGCGCAGCCCGCGCGCCGCCTCGGGCGCTTGGGCCGCGTGGTTGATGACCCGCGCCGCGGGGAAGGGCAGCCCCAGCTGCTCGAGCAACGACAGCTGCAGCGCCTTGGACGTCTCGGTGACCCAGGCGTCGTAGCCGTTGATGACGCGCACGCCGTGACGCTTGAGATGGGCCAGGTAATGCAGCGTGTAGAAGATCGCATTCCCCGCGCCTCGCAGGTACGCTGACGGGCTCATCCGGTTGAAGACGAGCGAGTAGGGCGGTCGCCCGTCTGCGGTGTCGAACCGGTGGCTCGCGGCGCCGAGGCGTACGTACGGCACCCGCCGGCGATCCAGCTCGTCAAACAAGGGACGGAACCAGTCGGGGTGCTCGTAATAGATCGCGAGGGGATGTTGCGGCGTGGCGCTCATGTGACGTCCTGGTCTCCTCAGGGCATGGCGGCGCCGGCGAGGGCCAGCGCCTCCTCGACCGCGCGATCCACGGCCTGGAGCAACTCGGGTGCGGCCTTACCGTCCTGGAACTGGGCGCTCGTGCCGTACACGCCGCTCGCGACCACGGTGGCGCCCAGACTCGCGAACAGGGGCCGCAGCCCGTGATCCACCGCGAGCGAGTGGCCGCGATCGTGACCGGTCACGATCGGGATGCCGATCTTGCCGAGCAAGCCGTCCGGCGGCAACAGATCGAAGAACACCTTCAACAGGCCGCTGTACGTGGCGCGGTAGACCGGTGTGCCCGCCACCACGATGCGCGCCCGAGCCGCCGCGGCGAGCGCCGCCGCGACGGTGGGAGCCGAGCCGCGGCCCAGCAGCGCGTCGGCGGGCAGCGCCGCCAGGTCCACGAGCTCGGCTCGAGCCCCGCGCCCTGCGGCCCGCGCCAGCGCGTATTCCACCAGCACGCGCGACTTGGAGCTCGCGGCCGGACTGCCCGACAGGCCCACCACGGCCAGGTTGTTATTTACGTTACTCACCCGGGCAAGATCCTCGGGTGCCGGCGGGCCGGCAAGTCCTTGGCGCCGCCGCCTCCAGGACCCATCGTTCAAGCGCCATGACGCCGCCCAACCTCACCCCGACGCCATCGACCGCCGTGGCCGGCCTCCGCCTGTCCCCCAGCGCCCTCGTGCTGGTGGCGGCGAATCTGGTGCCGCTCGCCGGTGTGTTGTTCTTCGGCTGGAGCGTGTTTGCGACGCTGCTGCTCTTCTGGGTCGAGAACGTGATTGTGGGGGGGTTCAACATCCTGCGCATGCTGTGGGCGCAGCCGGACAATCCGCTGATGTGGGTGGCGAAGGCGGGCACGATCCCCTTTTTCATCGTGCACTACGGCATGTTCACGACCGTCCACGGGGTGTTCGTGCTGACGTTGTTCGGCGGCATGCACGAGCGCGGTTTCCCGGGCCCGACCGAATTTCTCCACGCCGTGCAAGGCGCCGGCATCTGGCCCGCTGCGCTGGCCCTGGCTGCGAGTCACGGCGTGTCGTTTGCGTTCAACTACATCGGAGCCGGCGAGTACCGCACGGCCGAGCTGGCCAAGCTGATGACGCGGCCGTACGGGCGTGTGATGGTGCTCCACGTCGTGATCCTGGGAGGGGGGGTTCTGGTTCAGGCGTTGGGCTCGCCGGTGTTCGCACTGGCGCTGCTCGTCGTATTGAAGACCGGCCTGGACCTGGTGGCGCACGCGCGCGAGCACGCAGCGGCGTCCGCCGGGGGACCTACGCCGTCGTATCCACGAACGACCGATCCAGCTGGCTGATCGTGGCGCACCCCAGCAGCTTGAGGGTTCGCTCCATGTCGGTCCGCAGGATGTCGAGCGCGCGGGTGACACCCGCCTCGCCCGCGGCCGCGAGCCCGTAGGCGTACGCGCGACCGACCAGCACGGCCCGGGCGCCGAGGCAGATGGCCTTCACGATGTCGCTGCCGCGACGGATGCCCCCATCCATCAGGACTTCGGCCTGGCCGCCGACGGCCGTCACGACTTCCGGGAGCACGCGCAGCGAGGCGGGGACGCCGTCGAGCTGGCGCCCCCCGTGATTGGAAACGACGACGGCCGCCGCGCCGGCGTCGACCGCGCGGCAGGCGTCGTCGCCCGTCAGCACGCCTTTGACCACGATCGGTCCGTGCCAGGCATCGCGCAGCCAGCGCAGGTCCTCCCAGGTCACGGCGGCGCGGGCCAGCGCCGTGGTGACGTCCACAAGCGGCATCGGCCCCTGGCCGGGCAGGACGACGTTGGGGAGCGGCGGGACGCCGCCGCCCAGCAGGAACGAGACGAGCCAGCGTGGACGCGCGAACAATTGCGGCACAAACGGCAGCTTGGCCGACACGCTGCGCCCCAGGAGCTGCGACATGCCGTTCTTGACATCGCGCTCACGCAGACCGGCCACGGCGGTGTCGATGGTGACGACGAGCGCCCCAAAGCCCGCCACGCGGGCCCGTTCGATCGCCGATTCCGCGACGGCGCGACCACCCAACAGATACAGTTGATACCACACCGGGCCGGCGGACGCCGCCTTCACGTCCTCGAGCGCGTACCCCGACATGGTGGAAAGGACGTAGGCGGTGCCCGCCGCTCCGGCGGCGCGGGCGGCGGCGGGCTCCCCGGCGACGTGCATGACGCGGCTATAGCCCACGGGCGCGAGCAGCGCGGGGAACGCCAGCTCGTGGCCGAGCACGGTGGTGCGCAGGTCGACGCCGGGCAGGCTCACGGCGTGGCGCGGCCGGAACGTCACGGCGTCGAACGCCTGGCCGTTGTGCCGCAGCGTGACCTCGCCTTCAGCGCCGCCGTCCAGGTAGTCGAAGACCACCTGCGGGAGGCGGCGCCGGGCCAGCAGGCGCAGGTCTTCGATGTTCACGACGCGGGGAGAGGCGACGGATGTCATGCCGGGGCTAATTCACCACCGCAGCACCAACTCAGCCTCTTCCGTCGCCTGCGGGAACCGGACCGTCAAGGTCTGCGTCGGCTCATCGAAGGTCCAATCGGCGAGCGGCCGGTCCTGATTGCTGCCGCGCCACACCACCTGCTGGGGACGGCGAGCGAAATGAATGACCACGAGGTTGGCCTGATGCTGCGGCTGATAGGCGCCGCGCGCGGCGCTCAGATGAAACGTCGCGCCTGACGCATCAGGCGTGTACCGCACCTCTCGGACGGACGATGCGCCGTCGTACTTGCCGTCATCCTCGTAGTAGGTGCGAGTGGTCGCGGATTGGGCGAACACTTCGAAACTGAGCGGCGCCGTGACCCAGTCGCGCGTCGTCTGCATGACCGGTGCGCGAAACAGGATCGCCCCCTCCCGCACGAACAGGGGCAGCGCATCGATCGCCGCCGGCACCGCCGTCCACTTCCTTCCCGCAAACTCCTTCAGCTGCTCGGCATCGTACCACGTGCCTTGAGGGAAGTACACGGTACGGCCGCTGTCGCCGGGCGCGAGCACGGGCGCCACGAGTAGGTCGTGGCCGAACAAGAATTCACTGGAGAGGTTGTACGTCGCGGGATCGTCGGGGGACTCGAGCACCAGCGCGCGCATCATGGGCATCCCGCTGTGCGAGCTCTCGTAGAACGCGTTGTAGATGTACGGCAGGTACGTGTAGCGCCGCTCGATCGCGCGTCGGTTGTAGGTCTCCCACGGCTCGCCGAACGCCCACGGCTCCTTGGGCGGGGTCGAGAACTCGGCGTGGCCGCGCATGAACGGAAAGAACGCCGCCGGCTCGGCCCAGCGCGTCCAGAGCTCCGCCGAGCCGCGTCCCGCGAAGCCCCCGATATCGTTGCCGACGAACGGATACCCTGAGATTCCCATGCCGAGCAGGGTGGTGATGCCGTCGCTCAGGTGCTGCCAATCCGCCGTGTTGTCACCGGTCCAGACGGCGGCGTAGCGCTGGCCGCCCGCGTAGGTCGCGCGCGTCAGCACGAACGGTCGCTCGTGCGGCCGCAGCTTCAGCAGCCCATCGCGGGTGGCGCGCGACATCTGCTGCCCGTACACGTTGTGGTCCTCGGCGTGGGTACCCGGCTGTCCGTCGTTCGCGAATACCACGTCATCCGGCATGGTGGCCGACGCGACATTGAACACCGACGGCTCGTTCATGTCATTCCAGATGCCGGTGAGGCCGGCGGAGCTAAATCGCGCGATCTGATCGGCCCACCACGCCCGCGCGCTCGCCCGGGTGAAGTCGGGGAACACCGCGGGCCCAGGCCACACCGGACCGACGAACAGCGATCCATCGGGCCTGTGCACGAAGACGTCCCGAGCCACGCCGTCGTCGTACACGGAGTAGCCGGGGTCCCGTTTCACGCCCGGATCGACGATCGCGACGGTGGCGAACCCGGCGCGATCGAGATCGGCGAGCAATTGCTCGGGAGCCGGGAAGCGGTCGTGGTCCCAGGTGAAGACACGGTATTCCTTCATGTAGTGAATGTCGAACCACACCGCGTCGGCGGGAATGCGGCGGCTGCGAAACTCACGCGCGATCGCCCGCACCCTGCTGTCGGGATAGTAGCTGTAGCGGCACTGCTGGTACCCCACCGCCCAGAGCGGCGGCAGCTGCATGTGGCCGGTGAGGTCGCTGTAGCGGGCCAGCACGTCGGCCGGGCTCGGGCCGGCGATGACGTAGTAGTCGAGCTTGCCCCCCTCGGCCCCGAAGTCGTAGTAGGCGCGACTCTCTTTGCCGATGTCGAACGTCGATCGGTAGGTGTTGTCGAAAAAGACGCCGTGTACGCGGCCGTCTCGCAGCACCATGAAGAAGGGGATGTCGTCGTACAGGGGATCGGTAGAGTTGT
>Ga0209160_1003359_pt1 | contig 13049 bp, 7 predicted proteins | sample GraSoiAngelo_153_FD_186167 | JGI IMG/M metagenome (GOLD analysis project Ga0209160, IMG submission 186167) | Grasslands soil microbial communities from the Angelo Coastal Reserve, California, USA - 14_1009_12_40cm (SPAdes) (version 2) | ecosystem: Environmental > Terrestrial > Soil > Grasslands ...
CAGCCACGCCACGTATCCGGCGATCAGGAGCGGTGCCACATAATGAGACATCCGCACCGTCACCACCCGCTCCGGATCGGGATGGAGTCCGTGGAACAGCGCCGGTACCACCAGCCCGAACACGGCAAGCAGAAGCACCGTGCTGCTCGAGGCCGCCAGGTGCGGGCTGAACTTCTGTGCTCTGTACTTCAGACCTCCCGCCAGCAACGCAACTCCCAGCACGAGCAGCAGATTGCCAAGTATTGATCCGGTGATGGATGCCTTCACCAGGTCGATTAAGCCCGCGCGCAGTGCAACCGCCGCGATAATGAGCTCGGCCAGATTTCCCATCGTCGCGCTCAGCACGCCACCAATCGCCGGACTGGTGTGCTCTGCGACCGCTTCTGTTGCCGCGCCGAGGACTCCTGACAACGGAACTATCGCCAGCGCGCTGAGGATGAAGACAGCAATCGGTGGCGCGCCCATCAGCCGCGCAGCGATCGCTATTGGCACGAACACGAGCAGCGGGTAAAGGAATTTCAAAACAGATAACGAAGCGAGACGTAGACCGGCGTCTGCCCATTGTCGGCTGGTAGCCCCCCGAACGTCCGGGCGATGTCAAAAACGAATGCCCCGCTCTGCAAGCCGAATCCGAGCGATGCGCTGGCATCACCGCGTCGATCGTGGCCGACGTACCCGGCCCGAAGATGAACTTTGCCCTGATACATCACGTCGGTCCCGAGCCGCACCGACTTTCCGCCGAATGCGCGCGAGTTGATGTAGCTGGCGGCGGCGCGCAGCTCCGTGTCCTTCACGTAGTGATCGAGAAACTTGAGCCGGTAGAGCGCACCGACTTCGACTTGTGTCGGTAGAGGGTCACGCTGATTCGTCTCGCGCGAGTTCAGTCGCCCCCCCAGATTGCGCACTGCTGCTCCAAACGTCAGCGGGGCTCCGACTTCCGTGTCCCACTGCGCGCCCAGGTCCACGGCGCGCGAGCTCTCGACCTCTGGTCCCACGCTCGCGCACTGTCCCGAGCAGTCGACGCGCAGCTGGATGACTTTGTAGTTGATCCCCGCCAGCAAACGCTTCGTCAGCGCCAGAGCGTAGGAACCGGCAAATACGACATCGCGCGGAAGGATCACACCGACGACGTTGCCGAACTCGTCGGTGACTTGTTGCTCGCCGATGTTGAGGATGTTGATTGAAAAAGCGGTCGTGCCGAGAGAGTGCGTGGGCAGGACGAAGCTCAGTGCGTCGCCGACACCCGCCACCGTTTTGGAGTGATGGATGGCGAGCTCTTTCTGTGCCTGGCCGCCGATAGACGCAGGATTCCACCAGATGCCCTCGCTGCCCGGCTTCCCGGCGACCATCGCCTGACCCATTCCCACTGCTTGTGCGCCGGTGGGAAGCAGCAGGAAAAGTGAGCCTTCGCTTCCGGTGGGAGTTTGCGCCTGTGCGACGCCCGCGACGATCCCGATGAACGCGACGCTAGAAAGGAGTCGCCTCATCGATCAGCATAATGGGGATGTCGTCGCGCACCGCATAGCGCAGGCGGCACTTGTGACACAATAGTGCCTGCTCCGCTTCGCGGTACTCGAGCTCACTCTTGCACTTGGGGCAGACGAGAATTTCAAGAAGACGTGGAGACAAGCTCATTTGCTTTTTCCAGTTGCGAGTTGGTAGCCGAATCGAGAGAGACTGCCGGCCTTCTTTCGCCAGTTCGCGAGCACCTTCACCCATAGATCGAGATAGATCTGAGTGCCAACGAATGCCTCGATCTTGGCGCGCGCGGACTCACCGATGCGGCGAATCTGCGCGCCTTTGCTGCCGATGACGATCGCTTTCTGAGAATCCCTCTCCACATAAATTACTGCGCGGATGTAGAGAGGCGAGCGATCTTCTCGATATTCCTCGACCTGCACCGCCACGCTGTACGGCACTTCATCGTGCAGTTGTTCGAGCACTGTCTCCCGCACCAGCTCGCCGACGAAAAACCGCACCGGCTGCGTGCTGATTTCATCTTCCGGATATAGAAACGGACTCTCCGGAAGAAGCTGCTCGACTCGCGCGATAAGCTCCTCAATTCCCTCCCCAGTGAGCGCGGACACGAGCAGGATGTCCCGGGCCAAGAAGTTCTCGCGTGCTGAACGACTAAGCGTGTCCGATTTGTTGAGGGCGGTAATGATGGCCGCTTTCGGCGCCCGCTCGAGCCCGGCTGCTTCGGTGAGAGGTAGCGGCGTTCCCTCGGCGGCGTCGGCGACGTACACGATCACGTCCGCGTCTTCGAGCGCGCGCAGCGCCGCCGCGCGCATGGCCTCCTGCAGCGCGTATCGCGGATTGAGCAGTCCCGGCGTATCGAGAATCATCATTTGCGACTGATCGGTCGTCCGGATCCCGACGACCCGATCGCGCGTCGACTGCGGCTTTGTGCTGGTGATGCTCAACTTCTCGCCGACGATCCGATTGAGAAGTGTTGACTTCCCGACGTTGGGTTTCCCGGCGACGGTCACGATCCCAGCCTTTGGCATCATACAAGATACTGCGGACTCTCAAGTGCGGACCAAGTGCACTGCTGACTGTTGACTAAATGCGGATTGGGAGACCTACTGCGGATTGATGACTGGTTTTCCGAACCTCGGATTAGTTCCCCAATCCGCAGTTAGTCCCCCAATTCGTAGTTAGTCAGCAGTCAGCAATGCCGTTGGTCCGCAATGCGCAGTCGACCCAAAACAAAAAGACCGCTCACTGAGATGTGAGCGGTCTTAAAGGAGATGCCGGCGACGGCCTACTCTCCCGCGTCCTCTCGAACGGAGTACCATCGGCGCTGTAGGGCTTAACGGCCGTGTGCGGAATGGGAACGGGTGTGGCCCCTACGCTTCAGTCGCCAGCGAAAATCGGTTGTCAAAAATCGAAAGCTGGGGCGGCAGGATTCGAACCTGCAACTTCCGGATTAACAGTCCGGCGGTCTGCCAGTTGACCTACACCCCAGTAGGAACAGGCCGCGGACAACATAACACAGACTTTGGTAACAAAGACTTTGTCATGACTTTGGATAGTAGTGTGATCGTGTGATGCGAATCAACCGTTAGATCGCTTGGTTTTCTGCTAGTCGGTTCGAGGCATAAAGAGGAACCTCAAACCATATAAGGAGATCAAGCCTCACGGGCGATGAGGATCGCTCCGCTCGAAACCGGTTGCCCGGCGTCCACGTGCGACCTCTTGACGGGATGGTCTCTCCCGGCCCTTCAGGGAGCTCGAGGCTCCAGGGAAGATTCATCTTGGGGGCAGCTTCCCACTTAGATGCATTCAGCGGTTATCTGCGCTTGCCCTCGCTACCCGGCGCTGCAGTTGGCACCACAGCCGGCACACGAGCGGGCAATCCGACCCGGTCCTCTCGTACTAGGGTCCGCGCCCCTCAATCTTCCAACGCCCACAGCGGATACAGACCGAACTGTCTCACGACGTTCTGAACCCAGCTCATGTACCACTTTAACCGGCGAACAGCCGGACCCTTGGGACCTGCTCCAGCCCCAGGATGTGATAAGCCGACATCGAGGTGCCAAACCGCGCCGTCGATGTGAACTCTCGGGCGCGATAAGCCTGTTATCCCCAGCGTACCTTTTATCCGTTGCGCGATAGCCCGCCCACGCGGGGCTACCGGATCACTACAGCCTACTTTCGTACCGGCTCGACGTGTCCGTCTCACCGTCAGGCGCCCTTCTGCTGTTACACTCTCTGCGTGCGAGTACCGACCGCACTGAGGGCACCATGCGCGCGCCTCCGTTACTCTTTCGGAGGCGACCGCCCCAGTCAAACTGCCCGCCTGCCACGGTCCCAAGGAGGGTTTGCCTCGCTTTGGTGAGCACGTCGCACGGCGCAGGGTGGTATTTCACTGTTGCCTCCCCCTAGGCTAGCGCCCAGGGATCAACGGCTCCCACCTATGCTACACAGCACCGTGCAACGAGCAATGACAAGTTGCAGTAAAGGTGCATGGGGTCTTTTTGTCCTGCTGCGGGGACTCGGAATCCTCACCGAGACTGCAATTTCGCCGAGCACGTGGTCGAGACAGTGCTCAAGTCGTTACGCCATTCGTGCAGGTCGGAACTTACCCGACAAGGAATTTCGCTACCTTAGGACCGTTATAGTTACGGCCGCCGTTTACCGGGGCTTCGGCTCAAGGCTTTTCCCTTACGGGATAACCTCTCCCCTTAACCTTCCGGCACCGGGCAGGCGTCAGTGAGTATACGTTGCCTTACGCGGCTTAGCACTCACCTGTGTTTTTGCTAAACAGTCGCTTGAGCCGATTATCTGCGGCCCTCCCCAGCATCCACTGTAAAAATAAATACCGGGAAAGGCATCCCTTCTTCCGAAGTTACGGGATCATTATGCCGAGTTCCTTGACCACGTTTCACTCGTTCACCTTAGGCTACTCGCCTCACCCACCTGTGTCGGTTTACGGTACGGACACCAGCTGAACTCCCACTGAAGATTTTCTTGCCTGTCGACTATTGAAGAATTGGATCAGGGTTGCCCCTTCAACTTACATTCCCGTCTCGGCTTACGCCTACGCGGTTAGACGGTCAATCCACAAGACCGCTCTCCATTCGTTCCAGGGTCACTTCAGAGGTAATAACGTGCAGCTGGCGGGGCCGGAATGTTAACCGGCTATCCATCGACTACGCCTTTGGGGCCTCGCCTTAGGGTCCGCCTCACCCTGCGCTGATTGCCATGGCGCAGGAATCCTTGGGTTTTCGGTGTCAAAGGTTTTCACTTTGATTCGCGCGTACTCATTCCGGCATCCTCACTTCCCAACGCTCCACCACTCGTTTCCACGGTGGCTTCACTGCTGATGGGAACGCTCCCCTACCCCTCATACTTACGTATGAAGACCAAGCTTCGGCGGGCCGCTTAATCCCGACCATTCTCGGCGCGAACACGCTGGACTGGTGAGCTATTACGCACTCTTTCAAGGAATGGCTGCTTCTAAGCCAACCTCCCAGTTGTCACGGCACGTTCACATCCTTCGCTATACTTAGCGGCCACTTCGGGGCCTTAGCTGTGGTTCTGGGTTCTTTCCCTCTCGCCGTTGGACATTATCGCTCAACGACTGCCTCCCAGGATTCATTTAACAGGCATTCGGAGTTTGGTTGGGGTTGGTAGGGTCTTCGACCCCCCGCGCCCATCCAGTCGCTCTACCTCCTGCAAACACTTCCTGAGGCTCTACCTCAATAGATTTCGGGGAGAACCAGCTATCTCCAGGCTTGATTGGCCTTTCACCCCTACCCACACGTCATCCAAACGGTTTTCAACCCGTACTGGTTCGAGCCTCCACGCGGTGTTACCCGCGCTTCACTCTGCACATGGGTAGATCGCCCTGGCTTCGGGTCTACCCCCAGAAACTAAGTCGCCCTCGTTACAGGACTCGCTTTCGCTGTGGCTCCGCAGCCTAGCCGCTTAGCCTACGCTTCTGAGGAGTAACTCGCCGGATCATAATGCAAAAGGCACGCAGTCAGCCGTAACTGATCCGAAGACCAGCCCAGCCTCCTACCGCTTGTAAGTATGTGGTTTCAGAAACTCTTTCACTCCCCGCACTGGGGTACTTTTCACCTTTCCCTCACGGTACTCGTTCACTATCGGTCACACGGGAGTCTTTAGCCTTGGAGGGTGGTCCCCCCGGTTTCACGCCCGATTCCTCGGAACTCGGGCGTTACTCAGGAACACTACTAACGCAGCCTTTGGCTTATGCGTACCGGGCTCTCACCGTCTATGGCTCTCCGTTCCAGGAGAATTCCGCTAGCGCTTGGCTGCGCCGTCTGTAGGTCCTACAACCCCGCCACCACAAAGGGCAACGGTTTGGGCTAGGGCCCCGTTCGCTCGCCGCTACTTAGGGCATCTCGGTTGATTTCTCTTTCCTTCGGGTACTTAGATGTTTCAGTTCCCCGAGTTTGCTCACTCCGAAGAGTGTGACTGCCATTACTGACAGCCGGGTTTCCCCATTCGGCAATCCAAGTGTCATAGCGTGTGTGCCGCTCAACTTGGCTTATCGCAGCTTACCACGGCCTTCATCGCCTCCGTGTACCTAGGCATCCCCCACATACTTTCTTTCGCTTGATCAAATAACTTGTTCAAACAGAAACACGCACGATCTAACGAGTGATACAATCCTTGGACTCTCGAGCTAAAAGCTCTTCGAGACAAATCGAGCCCTAACCCAAAGGGTCAGAGCATCGCTAGAAATTGTGTCACTAGTGTTGATTCTCAGTGACCGGATCTTATCAGGTCCAGCCACTCAAATCCCACGATCACTACTACTTTCCATTGTCAAAAAGCTTTCGAGATATGAGCGCTCGAGCGCTTGTGACTTAAAAACTTACGTGCTACCACTTCGTGTTACTTCGAGCCGTGATCATCCGCGTGTTGCCGCGAAATGATTCGGCTCTTTATATATGGAAATCGAGATTGAGATCTGGATGTGTCGAGACGAGCGACACGTGAGTGCTTTCCGGCAAGTAACCCTGGTTGCCCAGGCAAGTCTGCCTTACTCGCAGCTCCGTTAAGGAGGTGATCCAGCCGCAGGTTCCCCTACGGCTACCTTGTTACGACTTCGCCCCAGTCATGACGCTCGCCTTCGGCCGCTTGGCCCCTTGCGGGTTCCGACACGGACTTCGGGCGCTCGCCACTTCCATGGCGTGACGGGCGGTGTGTACAAGGCCCGGGAACGTATTCACCGTGGCGATGCTGATCCACGATTACTAGCAATTCCAGCTTCATGCCGTCGAGTTGCAGACGACAATCCGAACTGAGGACGGGTTTTGGGATTGCCTCGGCATTGCTGCCTCGGCCCCCTCTGTCCCGCCCATTGTAGCACGTGTGTAGCCCTAGACGTAAGGACCATGATGACTTGACGTCGTCCCCACCTTCCTCCGGTTTGGCACCGGCAGTCTTCCTAGAGTCCCCGCCATTACGCGCTGGCAACTAAGAACAGGGGTTGCGCTCGTTGCGGGACTTAACCCAACATCTCACGACACGAGCTGACGACAGCCATGCAGCACCTGTGCACGAACTCCGAAGAGGGGCTCTCGTTTCTGAGAGCTTACTCGTGCATGTCAAGCCTAGGTAAGGTTCTTCGCGTTGCGTCGAATTAAACCACATGCTCCACTGCTTGTGCGGGCCCCCGTCAATTCCTTTGAGTTTCAACCTTGCGGTCGTACTCCCCAGGCGGGGTACTTCCTGCGTTAGCGCCGGCACCCAGAGGGTCGCTCCCCCAAGCACCTAGTACCCATCGTTTACGGCGTGGACTACCAGGGTATCTAATCCTGTTTGCTCCCCACGCTGTCGCGCATCAGTGTCAGAAACTGCCCAGCAGACCGCCTTCGCCACCGGTCTTCCTCCGGATCTCTACGCATTCCACCGCTACACCCGGAATTCCGTCTGCCTCTACAGCCCTCGAGTTTGACAGTCGGCACGGCAGATCCGGGGTTGAGCCCCGGACTTTCACCACACCCTTATCAAACCACCTACGCGCCCTTTACGCCCAGTGATTCCGGACAACGCTCGCACCCCCCGTATTACCGCGGCTGCTGGCACGGAGTTAGCCGGTGCTTCCTCACCCGGTACCGTCAGGCTCGATGAATCGAGCTATTCGTCCCGGGCAACAGTGGTTTACACTCCGAAGAGCTTCATCCCACACGCGGCGTCGCTGCGTCAGCCGTTAGGCCATTGCGCAAGATTCCCCACTGCTGCCTCCCGTAGGAGTCTGGGCCGTATCTCAGTCCCAATGTGGCTGGCCATCCTCTCAGACCAGCTACCCGTCGTTGCCTTGGTGAGCCGTTACCTCGCCAACTAGCTGATAGGCCGCGAGCCCCTCGATCTGTCCCGTAGGTTTCCTTTCAATGAAATGCCTCACTGAAAGCGTATGCGGTATTACTCGGCCGTTAGGCCGGCTATCCCCCACAGTTCGGTAGGTTGCTCACGTGTTACGCACCCGTTCGCCGGTTGCCCATTGCTGGGCCCCCTTGACTTGCATGTGTTAAGCACGCCGCCAGCGTTCGTCCTGAGCCAGGATCAAACTCTCCAATAGTTTGAAGATTTGATTGCTCTCCCGAACGCGGTCGTCTCCAGACGTAGTCTTTCGACTCCACGTCCGGAATCACTTTGAATGTTTCAGGTTTTGAAGTCTCCCCGAGATACTGAAAAGTCTCGGATCATAGACCTCGCCTCGCACATCCATCGATCTCAATTTCGATTTTCAAACAGCTTTTGCTGCAGATTCCGCAGCAGCCTTGAAAAGTAAACCCGGGAGGTTCACTCGTCAAGTGATTCGAAGCAAGTTTGTTCGGCTCTCAAGCCCAACCTCGCTTCCTGACGTGGACGAAATGCCAGTCGGAAGGGGTTTCTCAAGCTAGTCGCCACGGATCGCGACTTCAAGTCTGCCGCGGCACAGAAAAAAGCGTCGCGCGACGTCGTGTGCGCCCGTATGTTTGCGGAGTTTCACAAGCGGGTGGAATGCCCCAGTCTCCCCAGCCTCCTGGCACTCCCAGGGTGGCGGATCCGTCCGAATTCGGACCACCACCCGATCCGATCGCACCGCTCCGCGCCGCGCTGCGCGGCCACTACGACATCGGGCATGAGATCGGCCAGGGCGCGTTCGCAACTGTCTACCTCGCCCAGGACCTCAAGCACGAGCGGAAAGTCGCGCTGAAGGTTCTCCTCGCTGACCCGACATCCGACACGGGCGAGCTGCGTTTCATTCGCGAAATCCGGCTGCTGGCTCGCCTGCAACACCCCAACATTCTCCCACTTCACGATTCGGGACACGTCGAAGCACTGCTTTACTACGTGATGCCCTACGTTGCCGGCGAGACCTTGCGCGACCGTATCAATCGCGAGCGACAGCTCGAGACCGTCGCTGCCTGCAAAATCGCCCGCGACGTTGCCGACGCGCTTGCCTACGCGCACGCCCAGGGCGTCGTCCACCGCGACATCAAACCCGAGAACATTCTTCTCTCCGCCGGCCATCCAATCCTCGCCGATTTCGGAATCGCCCGCGCCATCGATCTGGCCGGCGTTCGGCAACTCACACGAACTGGAGCGGCCAGCCCTGGCACTCCGGCCTACATGAGTCCGGAGCAGCTGATGGGAGACCGCGAGCTCGACGGACGGAGTGATACCTATAGCCTCGGCTGCGTGCTTTTCGAGATGCTCACCGGCACCCCGCCGTTCAGTGGCAAGGAAGGATTCGTCAAGCGCTTTACCGAGCCACCGCCGCTCGTCTCCTCCGTGCGGAAAGGTTTGCCAGTCTGGGTCGACGACGTCGTTTCGAAAGCGCTGGCGAGAAACCAAAGCGATCGCTTCCAGACCGCCGAGGAGTTGGCGACAGCGCTGGGCCGCGCTTCGGGCGCTCGCGCAAGTTCTCGCGTCCAAACGGGGGCACCATCGCCAACGACAACGGCCACGGCCAAACCGGGGTCCGCTTCTGGCGTCGAACATTCCGTTTTGGCCCCTGAAAGCCGCCAACGCGCCCCGACTCGCGATGCGAGCGATCGACCAAGCCCGCCAGGAGCGCCAATCCGACAGCGCGCAGTATGGCTGGACAAACTCAGATCGCATGCGACCGCAGTCGCGGTCGTAACAGCCCTGATACTGCTTGCCGCAGTCGCCACGGCGCGCGGCCGTGTGCCATCGTGGCGGAGCGCGTTCTTTGGTTCTGGCGTCGACTCGACGAGAATCGCGCTGGTCCCTTTCGGCGGCAGCGCGCCTCGGGCGGACCGCGATCGAATCGTGAGCCGGATATATACGGCGCTGAGCGAGTGGCACGGACTGCACCTCGCCAGCGATCAGGACGTTGCCGATGCAGCAGCGGGCGAGACGCCCAAATCAACGCGCGCCGCCGCGGAGCTCGCGAAGCGCGTCGGGGCCGGGAGCTTCATCTGGGGCCAGATCGGCGCCAACGATCCGTCGCAGGTGCGCGTCGAGCTGTTCGATGTCTCGTCGGGCGTCTCCCGCAAGACAATCGCGATTCGTGCTTCTGCCGATAGCTCCGCGCTGAGCGGTGCCGTGCGCGACTTGTTGAAGGATTCCAACCGTCCGTCTTCAGCCGACGGCGGCGATGGTAAAACGAAGTCATTCGAGGCGTGGCGCGCATATGGGCGGGGGCATCTGGCGCTGGCAAACGGCGACTTCATTGCGGCAGAGCAAAACTTCCGCAACGCGACTTCCGCGGATCCCGACTTCGGGCCGGCGCGGGTGTGGCTGGCACAAACTCTCGCCTGGCGATCACCGGATTCGCGCGGCGATTGGCGCGAGCAGGTTGCTCAAGGCATGGGCGCGGCAAGCGGCCTCTCGGATCGCGATCGGCTCGTTGGAACCGCTGTCAGTCAGATTGCGGATCGTCGTTATCCCGAAGCGTGCACTGCGTACTCCAGGTTGTCGACGACCGACTCTCTGGATTTTGTTGGATTTTTCGGTCTCGGACAATGTCGCGCGCTCGATTCACTCGTGATCCGATCGAGTGCGAGTCCCTCGGGCTGGCGCTTCCGCAGCCGATACTCCGAGGCAGCGGACGCGTTCATGCGCGCGCTGAGCATCAATCCGAATGCGCATTCCATTCTCTCTTTCGAGCAGCTGCAGGATCTCTTGCCGACCGGGACGAACAAGACGCGGCGCGGCCACAACATCGACGGCGTGGATTTCGCGGCCTACCCGGCGTTGATTCGGGACACGGTCGTGTTCGTGCCCTTTCCATTGGCGGAATTCGCCAGTTTGCCTGCAGAGAGAACAGCGGCAGCGCGCGATTCGGCGATCGAAGCGGATCTCGACGCGCTGTACGATTTCGCGACCGACTGGACCCGGCGCGCGCCGACAAGCTCCGCCGCTTTTGTCGCGTTGGCCGACGTTCTGGAGGGGCGAGGTGAAATTGATCGGAGTCGCTCCGGTTCTCTTTCAGCGATCGATGCAGTTGTGAAGGCGAGGCAAACCGCCGTGACGCCGGACGAGCGTCAGCTCGCTGGTAGCAAGGAGGCGTGGCTACGATTCAAACAGGGCGATTTTGCAAGAGCAAGATCGTTAGCAGATTCCTTGCTTCCCTGGCCGGCGAAACGACGGGATGAGGCACGGGCGCTCATCGGACTAGCTGCGCTGACCGGTAAAATCGGCAAGACATCCGAGCTGGCGCGCGTCACTCACGACTACGCCAATTCGGCGTCGAACTTACCGGTTCCAATCATGGATGCTGCCGCTCCGTTCTTCGCGTTTGCCGCGCTGGGTGTTTGCACGGATACGACGCGAGCCGTTGAGCAAAGACTCGATGACGCGCTTGGACACTACGTGGCGGAGTCGCAGGAGGCGGAGCTGAAACGCGCAGTGAAGTCACGTCCGCTCAGCATGCTCGCGCCTTGCACAGGTGGCCAATCGAGCCTTCGGGTTGAAGCCGGGAGTAGCAGACTGCTCAATCTTCAACAGGCGTTCGCCAGAAGCGACCGCCGCACATTGAACACGTTGCTGGCCAAGGAAACCGAAGACGCGCGAACTCAGCGCCCCGGTGACATCGCGCTCGAACACACCTACCAGGTTGCCTGGTTGCGCAGCGCAATGGGCGACACCGCCGGCGCCGAACGACTATTGGATCGCGCTCTCGGGGCACTCCCGAGCCTGAGCGCGGTTTCCCTGCGAGACGCTACATCGGCAGCGGCGGCGGTGAGGGCGATGGCATTGCGCGCCGAGCTCGCGAACGCTCGGGGTGAAACCGAAGACCGAAGAAAGTGGGCACGTGCGGTGGCAGATCTCTGGGCGACAGCAGATTCGCCATTACAACCGACCGTCACGAGAATGAGGACGCTAGCAGCGCAACAAAATCCGAAGTAGCATCACCCCCAGCCACGACCGCCAGGGAGGTTCGATGTCGAAGTCGCTAAGCATGTCCCGTGCTGTCGGAAAATTGATCGCGATTGGATTGCCAGTATTGGCTTGTGGTCGCACGTCAGAAACCGGAAAAACGACGGAAACAGCGAGCGGTACACCGAGCGTCGTTGGCGCCAAAGCGGACACCTTCCGGATAGATCGGAAGGATGTCTACGACGAATCCTGGACAACTCCTCTTCCTGAGGGAGTCAGCTCGAATGCAGACACGTTTCGAGTGCAGCTTAAGAGGATGATGGCAGTAACATTTCCGAGCGGCGGTCGACACCCGCGACAGCGCGCCGGCAAGAATTGCAGCGGATGCTCGGTCACCGTTGAGATCGGCGCGATCTCACCGACGCGGCCAATAGATCCTGGTATTCCCCCGAGACCGCGCCCCCGTGCCGTTGCCCTGCTCCAGAATCTCGACGCATCCAATACCGAGGCGTACTACGGTCTAAAGCCAAAAAAGAACGCAGATTATTACTTCTGGATTGACGCGGCTTCTGGCAAGTCAAGGATTACGGTGCTGGAGGTACCACCATCAGGTTCTGTCCACGCCGGAAAACAAAAATACCTGGATTACTGTCATCGGTATCCCCACAATGACACCGCCAACTTCGGCGACGCCGACTTCGCAGAGTACCAGAAGATGCCCTGCGACAAAGACGCAGGGGGAATGTCTCAAGAAAGCGTGTCGCCTTTTTCTTTGGCGGTCATTTCCAAAATGTTCGCGAGAGCCCTGAAGGCTTTATATCCCACCGCTATTACAGCAGAAGACGGCTGGATTGATTGCAACTCCGGATGCTGCTGGTGAAATCGTCCGGGCACATTAAAGCGCCTTGACGACATGTCTGATCGTGAATCCCGCCGCTGGACGCGGTGGGATTCGTGCTAAACTCGCTTCTCTGCTCGAGGCCTTTCGCAGTCGCGGCGTCGTCAACGTGGTTTATACATCGGCACCAGGCGAGGAGGAGGGCCTGGCGCAACGCGCCATCGGCGAAGGAATCAGGACGATCGTTGCCGTAGGCGGAGACGGCACGTGCGGGCGCATCGCCGACGCAATAATGCAGTCAAAGTCGGGTTGTCAACTCGCGGTCGTCCCAATCGGCACCGGCAACGACTTCGCGAAAACGCTGCGCGTTGACGGGTACGCGCCAGCACAGATCGCCGAG
>Ga0209160_1003367_pt1 | contig 13030 bp, 9 predicted proteins | sample GraSoiAngelo_153_FD_186167 | JGI IMG/M metagenome (GOLD analysis project Ga0209160, IMG submission 186167) | Grasslands soil microbial communities from the Angelo Coastal Reserve, California, USA - 14_1009_12_40cm (SPAdes) (version 2) | ecosystem: Environmental > Terrestrial > Soil > Grasslands ...
GTATACAACCCACGCGGAGTCTTGCCGAGGAGGCAGTGGCTCGTTCAGTTCTCCTTTGTCGCCCTTTTTGGTGGTGGCGCCCGCCGAAAGCTCCTGAACGGCTGGTTTCACCTCCAGAAGGAACCGATGCTCCGGCAGGCCGACCTTGCACCTCACCGGGTTCGGGTTCCTTGTATCATTCAGTTGCACTAGGGCCTCACCCGTGCCGAGTGTCCGGATGTCCGAGATGAACCTGTCCGCCTCTAGCCTGTTGACCATGTAGTTCAGGGCGAGGTCGATGTCCTTGCTGCTCGTCAGCTGGTGGCAGATCACCGTGTTGCAGTTCGATAGGATGTTCTCGCTGATTAGGGTCGGCCTCGTCGCGATTACAAGGAGACCCATCCCGTACTTTCGGAGCTCAATCGCATACCTCTCGAGGACGCTGTAGTAGTCGCGGAGATTCGGGGCGAGGTGGTGCGCCTCGTCGACTAGAAGCGCGAAGCGGAGGTCGCCGACAGGTCCGAGTTTCCTACCGTAGTCGAAGACCTCCTTGATGAGGACCTGGCTCAGGAGATTCTTAGCCTCGTCCGTCTCCAGCACCCCGAGATTGACGACGTGCACCCCCTCCTTGAAGACGGCTTCAGGGCTGAGGGTCGGCTTCTCAGAGTCGAAGACCTTCGCTAGGGTTCCCGTCGAGAACGGGTAGAGGCGGGAGACGATCGCCTCTACGCTCTCCGCCCACCCCTTCAGGTACTTCGAGTTTTCCTGGATGAGGCGCAGCTGGTTGAGGAGCTCCGAGACAGTGACAGCCTGACGAAGCGACCTGTAGCACTTCAGGAGGGCCTCCCTCAGGATCCGGGACTGGAGCGGAGTCATTCCTGAGCCGATCGAGACGTGAAGGTAGTGCTCCATCAGGGAGACGGCCCCCTCGACGCCGTCGCTGGGGTTGCTGTCACTCGACGTGAAGGGGGAGACTGAGAGCTTCCCGCCCGGCTCATAGATGATGACCCCCTGAAGAGCCCGGAGGGCGTTGGCGAACTCTCCCGTGCGGTCAAGGACCATCACGGGCACCTTCTGTTTGAGCAGCTCATTGACGAGGACCATGCCGGTGAAGCTCTTTCCAGCGCCGCTCCTCCCGAGGACGCAGACGTGCCTGCGAAGCGTGCTCGTGGGTATTTTCATGAGCGGGGGCTCCCGCCCCTGCAACCCCACCTCCGAAAGCACTCCCCCGAGTCGAAGGAAGGGGAGGTTTGTTTGGGGGACAGTTGGACGCCACATGACTAATTATTGGCGAGAGATAATTAACCGACTACATCGGCGGGAGTACATTCTCCTCCTCGACCTGCGGAGAGATTGCCACCTCTACGGTCATCTTGAGAGCGACTGATGCTACTTATCAACGCTGAGCGGTAAGACACATCTTCGCTTTCAAGTCGATTACCTCTTTCAGCTGCCTCATTTTCTGGAAAGGACTCCAGGTCTCTCTCCCAGGACTTGAGAAGCCGCCTCGAATACGCTGCCAACCTTTGCGAAGTCGCACAGTTTTTTGTCTGCCACGCATTGGTCCCCTGACGGCCCTGACGGCCCTGACGGCTCTCTCGAGATACCACCTCATCGGCTTCTTCAGGACCCTCCCCGACTGCCTTCGAAATTCTTCGTCCTCGAGCGTTTCTTGGTCGTGCATCGATTTCACAGATATCAAACCATCTCCGCATATAAGGAGGTAGTACGGGTGGCTTGTTTCTCTCCGCCGAGGGCCGAACGACAGGCAAGTGCGAGTGCGATAAGAATCAGGGAGCGTCTTTCTAGCGGCAATCCATCGACCGGACTTGACTCAGCCCGGGCTAATAGCACCCCTCCCTCTCAGAACCGATTCTGGTATTCGATACGCGGAACGTGTGAGACCTCCGTTAGCTCGATTCGGCACTCGGGGCATACCGGTTTCTTGAACCACCTTCCGACCTTGCGCTTCGGGCACCCCTCACAGTATAGTCCTTTGCATCTCGGGCACTGCCAGGCGGGGGCCTTGAACCAGCCTCCGACCTCCCTTCCGCATTTGGTACAAAAGCCGCGGACCAAGCATCACATTATTTGAATTGGGGATTTAAGTCCCAAGGTCGGCCTCGCATTGGTGAGCAACCAGGCAGGAGTTTCCAGAGTTACCTAGAGGTCTCTCTACGAACATGTGCGGTTAAATACTATTTTCAACCAATATCTCGATCCGAAGACGGGAAGATGAGATCCCTTTCGAAGAAGGGAATGATCAAAGGATTACCTGCGCCTCAAAAACGTGGCTAGCGAACGAGCCCCAGGGGATTTCCAGAGCCGGCCCTCTTCTAATATTCGGTTGCACCACTGCCTGCGCGGTGTGGAGCATCAGAATCTGTGAGATGAACCTGTTCGCCTCGTGCCTGTTCACCATAGTTCAGAGCGAGGTCGATGACACCACGTAACCCTCGTTTCACGAATAGAATCAGTTGAACCCACACCAGTCTTTTAGCGTGAGGGCGATGGCCTCTGTCGTTTGGATTATCTCGCTCAGGTAGACGAATTCATCTGGCCCATGAGCGTTGCCTCCGCCAGGACCGTACACTGCGACCGGAACTCCTCCGAATTTCCCAACTCTATTCGCGAAGAAAACGGCGTCGCAGGATGATGGCGTGGAGAATGTTGTCGGTGGCCGTCCAAGCGTCCTGTGTATGCAGGAACGAACAGTTTGGATAAACGGCTCACTCGGTGACAGCTCGTAAGGCTCTCTCTGGGCGTTGAACCACTCTACAGTGGGCGGATGGGCGGAGAGCCATGGGAGCCCCGCCGCTGCCTCCAGGACAGCATCAGTCAGCTCCTTGCGAATTTCATCACCGCTCTCTCCTACAGGAAAACCTATTCTTCCTTCCATCGTTGCCCAGCCTGGGACCTTTGCAGGAAAATCTCCGGCACTAAACCTCCCGACGACCAGATTGGTGGGCCTTCCGTCACCGAACATGACTCCTTCGCCCTTCCGTTCAAAGGATGGGTGCTTGCCACGCAGCCTCCTCCCCCTGCCCAAATTGAACTTAACAAGTGCCGCGTATATTCTGTAACCCATTTCAATCGCGTCGACCCCTCTGCGATAGGCTTGTGGGGCCTCGGACCGTCCAAGCAACCGAATCTTGAAGAATCTTGAGCCGCCCGAACCTAGGCACAGGTTCCCCACGCCCGACGGCTCTGCGACGAGTGCAGCGGAAGCCTTATAGCCCTTAAGAAGGGTTGCGATAGTGCCGCCTCCTCCAAACTCCTCTTCTGGAACGCTTTCGATTATCACTCTCCCTTTGGGTCTGAGGCCACACTCCACGAGGCTCTTCACTGCGTAAATTATCGATGCCAATCCGCCCTTGGAGTCGTTTGCTCCTCTTCCGAACATCTTCCCGCCACTGGTGCCCGCATCCCACGGACTCGTAGTCCACGCGGAGAGTGGCTCAGGGCTGACGACGTCGATATGGGCATTCAGTATTAGGGAACGCTCACTCGAGCCATCCATCATACCAACAACTACCGGTCTTCCTTCATAGTTCCATCCGTCAGTTCGCTCCCTGATCGGATGATACCTGTATCTGTTTATCGCGCGGAGGTCGGGTTCCCATTCATCTATCGTGATGCCCGCTATCTGTTGAAGTTTGTTCCGTACGACCCTCTGCGCTTGACCCTCGGCTCTCGTTCCGGGAAGACTAGGAACCTTGATCAGGTCTCGGAGAAAAGCGAATTCATCGCCTGCGTTCTCCTCAATACGCCTTAGTATCTTCCGATCTTTTTCTTCGGGCTTCCTGGTCAAACTAGGATAAAAGGTCCTCGACTTCATTTAAGACTAACTGTACGCATGGCAGTGTTAAATATGGTACGTGGCGAGAGCCGCCCATGCCCAATAGAATCTCCTACAAGGGGATCGGATTGAGGTATCGCCTCGACCCCATCTTAGAACCGGTGATCCGCGTCAAACCCGGGGAATCATTGACAGCGGAAATTCAGGACGCGTCTTCCGGTCAGGTAAGAAGGGAGACGGACGTACGGGACAAAACGAAGATACCGTTTGGGAACCCCGTCGTTGGACCTGTTTATGTGGACGGCGCCGAAGCGGGTGATTCCATCTCGGTGAGCATCGCCAGAATAGATTCACTTGAGGGGGTAGCCGCGGCCTATTTCTCCGACTTCAACGAGCAGTACGTTGCCGGAACCTCGATCGTCAAGTTCTCCTCTGGGTCACTGCGAGGGAGAGTTGTCGTGGGCAGGGTCGAAGGAAAAGAGATCAACCTGACAAACGGCTTGAGAATTCCCTTTAGACCCATGCTGGGCGTTATCGGAGTGGCACCCCATCCGGAATATGAGTCGACGTCTTCGACCGCTCCGCCGGGTCCGCATGGAGGAAACATGGACCTGCGCGAAATCGGGCCCGAGAGCAAGGTTTCCTTACCAGTCTATCATCGGGGCGCGCTTCTCTATTTGGGTGATCCGCACGCAGCGCAGTCAGACGGCGAGATAACAGGAACCGGCATGGAGATGTCCGCCACGGTCGAAGTCAAGATCGACCTGAACAAGGGGGCTAAGATAAATTGGCCTAGGGTTGAGACAGAGGAAGAGATCATCTCCGTCTGTGCGGCCAGCGCGGGTCGGACACTGAAGGAAGCGATCGTGGAAGCCTATCTTCAGCTTTCGCTCTGGATCGAGGAGAGATATCGCATGAGTAGGTATGAAGCGTTCACGTTTTGCGGACAGACGGGAAGGATAATCATAGGCAATCTGTGGACAGCCGCCGCTGGGATTGAGAAGAAGAATCTTGTCCAACGAGCGTCAAAGTAGGTAGCGGCCGCTTCCGTCGCCGACTGGACATTGCAAAAATTTTTAAGACCAAATCCGACATAAGCGAGCAAAATGAGTGAGCTACGCCTGGTCAACCTCGTCAAGAAATTCGACGGGGCGGCCGCGGTCGATGGTCTCTCCCTCGACGTTTCAAGCGGCGAGTTTGTCGTCATCCTTGGTCCCTCTGGCTGCGGCAAAACGACGACCCTGCGTTGCGTCGCGGGATTGGAGGTTCCCGATGAGGGGGAGATCATGATAGACAACGACAGTGTGAGCGGTCTCCCGCCAAGAGAGAGAGACATCGCGATGGTCTTCCAGAACTACGCCCTCTACCCGCATATGACGGTAGCCGAGAACATAGCGTATCCCCTCAAGATGAAAAAGACTGCAAAGGATGAGATTGAAAGAAGAGTGAAAGAGATAGGTGAACTGCTTGGGCTTTCTCACCTCTTAGGAAGAAAGCCCAGGCAATTGAGCGGAGGCGAGCAGCAGAGGGTGGCTCTTGGACGGGCTATCGTCAGGAGACCCAAGGTCTTCCTTCTTGACGAGCCCCTGAGCAATCTTGACGCTAAGCTGAGGTTGTTCACGAGGGCTGAACTAAAGAGACTTCAGCGAGAGCTCAGAGTAACCACCGTCTACGTAACACATGACCAGGCAGAAGCGATGGCACTTGCCGACAGAGTTGCTGTCATGAACAACGGGAAGCTCTTGCAGTATGCTCCGCCAACTGAGATCTATGGTAGACCAAACACGGTATTCGTAGCCGGTTTCATTGGAAATCCGCCGATGAACCTGATTAGGGCCAGATTGACCGTGGATAGGGAGTTGGTCCGGGTCAGCTCGGATTGCTTCAACTTTGAGCTGTCGGAGGGTCTGGCGAAAAACGTGAAGAACCTAAATGAAAAAGAGGTACTCGTAGGCCTAAGGGCGGAGGACCTCGCGATCTCTGAAGCAAGGTCCGACGAATCTGTCTTTCAGGCAGACCTGTATCTAGTGGAACACCTTGGGGCCAATGTCATGCTGGATCTGAAAGCGAACCAAAGCCTTCTGAAGTGCGTAGCTTCCAACGCAATTGAAGCGAGAGCGGGAGCGAAAGTCTGGGTTGGTTTTGACCAATCTCAATTACACTTATTTGATGTGAAGACGGAAGAAGCTTTAGTCTAGATTGCGCCCCAGCTCTTCTGAGGGATGGATCCGCGGAGGCTTTTTCATCTGAGTTGAGGCAGCCCCGCACCGGTCCCTTCGGCGTGAATGCCTCCCAAGACGAAAAACGTATCGTAATCATTGACCACACTGGTGGCTACATCTTTCGGGACGATCTTGCCTTCCTGCGAATAGATGTAGCAGGCGATCTCTAGGTTGTTGACATAATCCCCCAGGACTTGTAGTAAGACGCTGGTCGGGGTGCTCATAGGAAACCCACCGAGGTCCACGCGCACCAACGCCTCGGCCAAGTGCTCTACGAGAGTCTTGAAGGCAGCAGTTGAAAACTCTCTCTTCAAATAGACGGACGACGCTTTCACCACGACTCTTTTGCCTGTGAGACTCCGAGTTTCCAGCTGCTCCTCAAGTTTCACCTTCTTTACCTCGCCCTCCCAGTATATTTCGCAGGAGCCCGTTCTCAGTGCTTCCCTCTCCCTCTGGTCTATGAGAATTTCGTACTCCTTGCTTAGGGCCTCGTGATTATTCTCAATCTCCCTCTCGACTCTGCCTTCGATTCGTGCTATGTCCTCCTCGAAGAGCACGGTCTTTCGATTCCCTCTACCAAACCCTAAGGCTCTGATTTCTGACTCAATCCCCTGGCGTGCCAAGTTCAAGAATGCGTGACAACTCGACCTAAACTGCCTCCCATCCACAGCAGTTAGGATCATCAGTTGTGCCAATCTTTCCTTGAAGCGCTGTTTGGAGTCGAAATCCGTTAACTCGGCCTGAGAATAGAACGGAGAAAGGAGTTGGTGTTCCTGAACCCTTTGCCTTTTCAGTTCCTCGAAATAACCTGGGTTCCTCTTCTCCACCTCCACCATCGTCTTTTCGACGAACTTCTCATCAACCGCCTCTCCATCCTCTACGTCCGTCCCAGGACAGCGTATGAAATTCACACAGAGCTCCCCCTGCGGAGAATAGGTAAAGGTCAGTGGGAAGGAGACACAGACACCCGGCCTACTGTTGTAGATGTTGCACAGCATGTCGTCATTCAGGAACGGGCATCTTCCCTCGCAGACGAGGATGTGACTGAAGGGGGGGTTGAGGTTCTCGCTCAGCTTTCCGACCGCCTCCGGATAACCAGACATCTCTTTCCTTTCCGCGGGCGTCAGAGAGAGGCCACCGGGGTAGCAGCAATTTCCACACTGCACGCACTTGAACTTGTGCTCCCCTGCTGCGAACGAAAATCTCATTATTACCTTTTGATTGCACCCGCGAGCTCTGTTATGTTGATGTACTTCTTGAAAAAGAGGACCAGGACAGCCATCGGTAGAATCGTCAATGCCAAGACGGCATGGATTATTGCCCAGTATACAACCAGAGACGTCGCAAGACTCCCGACATAGACGGGCACCGTCGTAAATTCTGGTCTTCCAAGCAGAAAGCGGGCAAAGAGAAACTCGTTGTACGACAAGAGGAACGAGAACAGAGTGATTGCCAACAATCCCGACCCGGAGATTCGAAGCGTTATGTGCCAGAAGGTCTGCATCAGAGACGCCCCGTCGACGAGGGAGGCTTCCTCCATCTCGACCGGGATCGTGCGGAGGTACAGGACGAGGTACCAGATCGAGAACGGAAGAGTAAGGACCGTATCGATCAGGATCACAGCGCCCAGATTGTTCAGAAGGCCGAGTGACTGAATGAGAATGAAGTACGGTATTGCCAGGACCACCGGCGGCAACAGTCTGCTGACTAGAACAAATATGAAGAGTCCGGTTCTTCCCCTGAAATTAGTCCTCGTAAATGCAAATGCTGCGAGTGATGCTAGCAGGAGGTTGAGTACCGCTACCGCTGCAGCAACTACTACGCTGTTAAGAAGAGACGGCAAGAAGTACTGAACGTTCAGAATGGAAAGAAACGGAAAACCGGCCTCCGTAACATAAGGATCGTTGCTGGGAAACCCGAATCCGAAAGGTGAAAGGAGGATGTACTGGTAGTAAGCTGTTGTAGGTCCGTGAACGAACCACAACCTCTCCCCAGGGTTAGACCTAAGCTCGGTCTCTGGCATGAATCCTCCAACTACCATCAGAAGAATCGGGAATAGTATGAACACCAAAACCAAGACAGAAACGCCATAATAGACAAAAGTCCTCCCTTCCATTCTCACTCACTCACCCGTGAAGGAGTATCTGTAGAGTTTTTCTGGAGGTACGATCCTGAGTATAATGAAAATCACGAGCAAGGACATCCCCGCGAGTATCACCGACATAGCCGCTCCGTACCCGAAATTATTGTAATTGAATAGCTCAGCGAAGGCGTAGTAAGAAATCAGGCCAAACTGTCCTCCCGCAAAGGTGAATACGAGATCGTAATTTGTCAGGGCGAGGAAGGCCTCAAACGCTGCTACCACGAGTACCGCCGGTCTGATGAACGGAAGGATAACATCCTTGAATTTTGAAAAACCGCCTGCACCATCCATAGCGGCCGAATCGAGTACGCTCTTCGGAACAAGTTGCATTGTGGCTAAGAGTAACAGAGTCGCGAACGGCAATTGTTGCCACAACTGAGCGACGACAGCAAAGAGTATCTGTACCACTTTCGGCATTGAGAGGAAATAGACTGGCGACTGCCAGACTCCCAAGTCAACGAGGATCTTGTTAATCCAACCGGTGGACTGCAGCATGTGGCGCCACATCAGGCCGGCGGTGGCTGGGGGGATAGCCCAGGAAACCAGCATTATGCTCGTCACAAGGCTTGCCCCCTTGAACTTCTGACTCAGAACCATCGCGACACCGAGGCCAGCCAGTGTTATCACTAAGACCGAAATCCCCGTAAACCACAGTGTGTTTAGAACCGACTCGGCGAAAAAGCTCTCTTGTATCGCCCCAATGAAATTACCGAAACCGACGAAGACCCCTATCTCATCAGGCTTGTAGGTGATGTACTTCACGAAACTGAGATAGATAGCCTGAGCAAAGGGGTAGATGGTGAAGAGGCCCACGAGAAAGGTGGCGGGGAGTATCATATAGTACCCAGTAAGCTCGGGCCTCTTTTTCTTCTGGGCTTTGGTCGACGCGACCTCACCCGGGCCCTGATTCGTACGGTCCCAAGATCAGACTTAGGCCTGGTTCAGGGCGGTAGCCTTCTTCGACATCTTGTCTACCGCGACCTCCACCGTTATGTCCTGCCTCAGTGCCGGGAGTATTGCCTCCTTGTTCGCGAAGTCCAACCATTGGCCGAACCATACTGGGTGTGACAACCCCTTCGCGATCGAGAACTGCTGTTTCACTGTAGCCACAGCATTTTGTCCATACTGCTTGTCTATTGAAGCAGAGATTTCGGGGTCGTTGAAGGGCGACACATAGCCGAACCCCAGACCATTTTCGACCGCCCAGCGCTTCAGCACTGGACTGTCGTTCGCGCCGAAATACTCGATGTATGTTATGCAGTCCTGAATGGTGTCATCCCCTGCGTTCGCCGCTATCTTGGTCATGTTGTACATCTTTGCAAATCCGTAGGCGACGTTCGTCTTTCCCGGCATCAACCCCAGGGAGAACTGCCCTGCACGCGGTGACGTGCCCGATGCGTTCATGGCTGCCAGGTTGTATTTCGCGAGGAGCGTCATCGCACCCTCTCCGGCCCCCATCTTCGTGACGACGTCAGACTCGATCACTGCTGTGTAGTCTGTGTTGATGATCTTATCCTTGTTGACGCCGTCAGCAAGCCACTTCAGCTGGTCAAAGAACGGGTCGCCAGCCGAAGGATTGAAATTCGGATTTCCGCTTGCGTCCAGGAGTGTTGCGCCTCTTCCCATCGCGCCTGAGAAGAACTGATAGAAATCAAACGGGCTGAGTCCCTGGAAGGATTGCAGGTATGGGAATTTCATCCCACCAGTCTTCAGCTTCAGAGCCGCGTTGGTGACATCAGTCCAATCCTTAGGCACTTCGATTCCATTGTCAGCGAATATCTTGTTGTTGTACATGAGGTTGAATGTGTCCGAATAGTACGGCAAACCATAGATCTTGCCCTTGTAAGTCATCGAGTCTTTGGCGAACGGGACCATGTCGCTCACATAATCGCTGAACTTCTTTTTCGTTTGGAAGCGATCCCAGTAGTCTTGAAGTGGCACAACCCATCCAGAAGATGCCCACTGAGCGAGCCAGTCTTCACCGTCGTAGGTTACGTGGGTGGGAGTTCCAGCGGTGAACCTCTGTGCCATCGAGGACTGATAGTCCGAATAGGCGAAGTTGGTCATCGTCACCTTGACATTCGGATTTAGAGTCTGGAATTTGTCTATGTTGCCCTGAACAGTGGAAACGGCGTAGTCCCAGGCCGTGAAGCCTAGGCTGACTACTTTTGGCTTCGCTGGCTGCAGGACGTTGTAGGCCGCGTAGGCGCCCCCTCCAACTACAACTGCAGCTCCGACGACAATCGCCGCCTTGCCCGCAGTGCTGAGCGCTTCGCGCCTTGTGACTTTCTTGTCGAAGAAGGAAACTGTCTTCCCGTCTTGCGCTAACTTCTCGGGACCATCGCTGGAAGAATTTTCTTTTTTCTTCAACTTTGGTAGCCTCGAAGCTTCGTCCTGATTATTTAAGCCTTGGCGATGGACCTTTTTTCGGTCGGACAGCCTGTTTTTCGTGCGGAAGCAACGAAAATCGCATACTTCGACGGATCCCGCATCGGGGTGCTTCTTTCGACAAAGCTTTCGTTGAGCGACAGATCGTATTCGACCTTTTTTTGGGACATTCGCGGTTCGCCTCCAAAGATTTTTACGGTCCTTGCGCCTGTCGACCGCGTGCTTCCTCCTTTCTTTGACCTGCACGAAGACATCTCATTGTACTACGTCATGGGGGGATACGGTTTGGAATTTGAGGTAGAAGATTTCTCACGGGACATTCCCGGGAGCCACGGTGACCTAGTAAAATTCAAGAAAGCAAACGTCAAACTCGTATTTTCTTCGATCGCGCCCCTCTTTCCTACGCTCGATAAGTATCGAACCGAGCAGCTCTCCGCCGGGTACGGCCATCGAACAGCACTGCGAATCAGAGGAGCGACGCTCGTTTCGCTGGAGCACCTCAAGACCTACATCAACCTGTTTTCGCGATTCAAGAGTGAAATGAAGAATGTCTTAACCACGGACGACGTTTCGAGACTCCCGTACGAATCTAAGATCGGGTTCCTCCTTGCTCTCGAAGGTGCCGAAGCTCTTGACGATGTTGAGGACCTGGAGCTGTTCTTCAGGCTCGGGCTTCGTTCCCTCCAGTTAACCTGGAACTTTGATACCAAGTACTCAGCCACCTGCATGTCGAAGAAGGACTACGGTCTGACGGGGGATGGAGAGAGGCTGGTGGAACTCTGCAATGATCTCGGTGTCATAGTCGACCTCTCCCACGGCAGCAAGAAGGCGCTGTTGGAGACTTCTGAAGTTTCAAAACTCCCCTTCATAGTAAGTCACGCCAATGCCATGGGTGTTCAAAAGCACCCCAGGAATCTTGACGATAGCGAGCTGGAAGCAGTAAGACGCGTGAAGGGAGTCGTGGGATTCACTTTCATCCCTCCAACGATTTCGTCGAAGCCGTCGTTGAAGGGGCTCGCTGACCACATCATGTACGTGTACAAAAGCTTCGGAGCAGAGATTGCCGCGATTGGTACAGACTATTTCGGCTTGCTGAATACGAAAGCGCCGGAGGGCCTGGAAAACATAACCAAGATTCCGAACCTGTGGAGTGAGCTCGCAGAGAGGGGTCTTGGGGAAGCAGATTTAGAGAAGATTGCGTACCAGAATGCACTCAGAGTCATCAAGGAAAACGCAAAAAGGTGGGCTTCATAATTCGCGCCAGGAAATATATCCTGCGAGCCATCCCCCTAGGTAAGGGATTCTAATCGTCTTCAGTTACAAATCACAACGCAAGAAAGTTGTTGTTGATGCAATTGCTCGCAGGCGTCAAAGCCGTCGAAATGAATTTTTAGCCTAGAATTGATCATCATCGCGTGAGTGAAGGGGATCTCGCCGCCGAATTGAAGCGAATCGTCGGTGAAGACAACGTCCTTACAGATCCTATTTCGCGAATGGAGTATAGCAAGGACATGGCAGAATACGAAGGCTACCCATCCTCGATTGTCAAACCTGCTTCCGAAGGCGAAGTCATCCGAGTCGTGAGGCTCGCAGACAGGACGAAATCACCAATCGTCGCAAGGGGTGCCGGTTCGAGTCTGACGGGGGCCGCTGTCCTCGAAGGAGGGATTGTACTCGACATGCGACGAATGAACCGCGTCATCAAAGTTGACGCGACCAATTGGTATGTCCAGGTTCAACCAGGCATTTCACTTGATGACCTGAATATCGAACTCAGAAGACACGGTTTCTTCTTTCCTCCTGACCCAGCAAGCAGTTACATCTGCACCGTGGGTGGAGCAATCGCTGAGGGATCTGGCGGTCTGAGGTGCGTGAAGTACGGTACAATGAAGGATTGGGTAATTTCAGCGCGGGTAGTTCTAGCAAACGGGGAGGTGGCGAGATTTGGCGAGCCACTACCAAAGAACAGGGCGGGATATGATCTCCTTCATCTTCTGGTCGGGAGCGAAGGGACGCTTGGGATTATTACAGAAGCGCACCTAAGAATAATTCCGCTTCCTGCGACTACTCCGCGACGTCTTTTGTTCGCTCTTGAATCGTGGGATTCGGTGGCGAAGGTAATAACGATGCTCAGGAGGTCGGCAATCGTCCCGGGTTTGTTGGAATTCCTGGATAGACAGCACGCACAGGCAATCAATGCAAAACTTGGACACAATCTGGAGGAATCGGAAGCCACGCTCATTGTCGACATAGACGAGCCTGATTTGAACGAGGCCGTAGGGATCTTCAAAGCTTGCGGAGCCAAAGAAATCAGAATCGCAAAAGACGAGGAAGAGGCCGATAACCTCTACCAAATCCGGGCGATGGCACTACTCGCGGTGAAGAGTCTGGCGCCCGCGTCCCAAGTAGAAGATGTCACCGTCCCGCTTGACAGACTGGAGGAATTTCTGACTCTCCTGAGGCAGGTCGCTATCCGGCATAAGTTGCGCATACCCGTAA
>Ga0209160_1003368_pt1 | contig 13030 bp, 12 predicted proteins | sample GraSoiAngelo_153_FD_186167 | JGI IMG/M metagenome (GOLD analysis project Ga0209160, IMG submission 186167) | Grasslands soil microbial communities from the Angelo Coastal Reserve, California, USA - 14_1009_12_40cm (SPAdes) (version 2) | ecosystem: Environmental > Terrestrial > Soil > Grasslands ...
GAAAGGTCGCGACCTCGGTTGGCGCGGTCTCTCGCTGCTCCCGCGCTCGCGCTCTCCCGGGCAGGATGTCGCATCCCGACAGGCTCACAGTGAGCAGCATCGCCATGACGACGGCACTCAGGGCAGCTGCCGTGCTCATCGGTCCCGCTCCTGGTCGAAGGGCGCCCCGGAGGCTTCGACACCTGCGCGCGCCGCGAGCGGCCAGGTCTGCATCGTGGCGAGCGGGTGAGCTCGCGCGACGACGATCCCGGCAGCGACTCCAAACGCAATCTGCGAGACGACGAACCACGGCCAGTCAACACGCGCGGCGAGCGTGGGATCGACGATTCCGATCACGGCCCAGAGCAGGCCGGTCCACAGAAGCGGCGCGACGACGCCACCCCAGAGCATGTGGCGGCGCGGCAGCATCGGCAGGATGACCGCGTAGAGAAGACCAACGAGCACCGAGGTGAGTCCGTGAACGATCGTGCCGATCACGAGCGCCAAGAGGCTGAACGCGCGAAGCTCGGCGAGGCTCGCGTGCGCCAGCGCCGGCATCGCCACAGCCGACAGGAGATTGATCGGGTACCAGAGGCTTCGCTGCGCGATCAACCCGTACGCGAGGGCAAGGACCGCCATCGCAATCCCGCCGACGATCCCTCCGCGGATCCCCGCCGAGTACGGCTGGATCTCGACGGGCACCCGGGTTCGATGTGCACCTTCGCCGATGCTGGAGCGCTCGACCGCCGTGCTCGGCACGACCGCGCTCGGGCGCAGGTCTATCGGGCGCAGGCTGATCGGCTCGACCCGTTCCTCGGGAAGGACCTCGCGCCACCAGCCGACCGCCCCGATCAGGGCGAGGGCGATGCCGACGACACTCACCGCGGCGTGCGTGATGAGGCCGGCGAAAGCCAGCGTGATGCCGACCGCCACGACCATCGGCGAAGTCGTCGGCGCCGGAAGATCGATCCGCTCGCGAGGCTGGGCGTGCTCGTCGTGAACGGGCGTCATAGCCTGTCGAACGCCAGCAGCCCCAGCAGGAGGGGCAGATAGAGGAGCGAGACGAGCAACACGCGCCGGGCGGCGCGCGCCGATGGCGCCAGCGCTTGCACGATTCCGACGGCGGTGAAGGCGAGCCCGAGCGCCACGGCTCCGGCGAGATAGACCGGGCCGGTCCAGCCGATGACCGCCGGCAGCACGCTCACGGTGAGGAGCGCCACCGAGGCCAGCACGATCTGGCGCTCCGTGCTCGCGCCATCCGGATCGATCACCGGCAGCACGCGCACGCCCGCACGCGCGTAGTCGTCGCGGTAGAGGCGCGCGATCGAGAGCGTGTGAGGCAGCTGCCAGAGGAACAGCATGCCGAAGAGCACCCAGGCGCCGAGCGTGACGTCGCCGCGCGCGGCCGTCCAACCAGCGACGGGCGGCAGCGCTCCGGGCACGGCGCCCACCAGTGTGCAGAGCGCCGTGCGCTGTTTGAGCGGCGTGTACGCGAAGAGATAGAGGATCGCTGTCGCCGCCGTGACCAGGGCCGCCAGGACGCCCACCAGCGCCGCGAGGTACGCCGTGCCGAGCAGCGTGAGCGAGACGCCGAACAACAACGCCTCCAGCGGTTGCAGACGTCCGGCGGGCAGCGGCCGGCTGCGGGTGCGGTCCATGCATGCGTCGATGTCGCGCTCCCAGTATTGATTGAGGGCGAGCGTCCCGCCCGCGGCCATCAGGGTGCCGATCAGAAGGTGAATCATCCGCAGGTAGTCGGCTGACCCGGCCAGCCCCACGTCGTAGCCCACGAGCGTCGTGACGAGCACCATGATGACCACCCGCGGCTTCGTGAGCGCCACGAGATCCGACGCCACCTGGCGGCGGTCGCGAGCGACGACGCTGACGACGACTTCGGAGCAGGCTTCGCTCATATGCTCCCCACCGTCCTCAGCGTCCAATCACGTAGACGACGGTGAGCACGACCACCCAGACGGCGTCCACGAAGTGCCAGTACCAGGAGACGAGCTCCACGCGCTCAACGTGGGCGGGCCTGAGTGCCCGTGACCAGGCGAACACACTGATGAGCGCCAGCATGACGAGCCCGACGATCACGTGCGACGCGTGCAAGCCCACCAGCGCGTAGAACGTCGTCCCGAACAGGTTCGTGCCGATCGTCAGCCCGTCGCGCGTGATGAGCCGCAACCACTCGGCGGCCGTGCCGGTCAGGAAGACGACGGCCAGAAGGACCGTCGCCAGCAGCCAGGCGCCGGACCGGCGGACGGCGCCGCGGCCGAGCGCGCGCACGGCCAGCGCCACGGTCACGCTGCTCGAGAGCAGGCAGACGCTGCCGAGGACCGGGACGGACAGGACCTCGCCCGGGGACGGGCCGCCGAGGCTCTTGCCGAGATCGTAGAGGTAGGCGACGACGAAGACGGCGAAGAGCGAGGCCTCCGCCACGATCAGGCACACCATACCCACGCGTCCACGCGAGCTCATTGCGCTGCCCCTTTCGAGAGCGGCGCGGCGGGGGGCGCGCGGTGCCGAGCCGGGGACATTGACGATTTCAGCAAGGAAACGATAGCGTCCGCGAACCCATGTAACGCAGCATCCCTCCTCACCGTCATAAGCGCGGATTCCAATTCACGTCATCCCAAATCTCATCAGATGGAGGGCCGAATGGATCAGCGATTGAAGTTCCGGAGGATCTCGCTCGTGGTGCTGCTCGCCCTGGTTCCGGCCGCCTGTTCGAGTACCGGGCCGAGCCGACTCAGCATCGGCTCGCTGTGTAAGGCGTCTGGGGGAACGTATGCGGCCGGCTCTTGCCAGCCGGCCTCCAACCCGCAGACCGCCGCGCAGCTGTGCGCGGGCCATGGTGGTGTGTACGTGGAGGGCGGGGACTACTGCGAGGTCGCCAACAGTATGTTCTGGAAGCCGTAACCTGCCGGAAGACCGAACGCCGTCACCGCGCTGACTCCCAGCGCGGTGGCGGCCTTTTCATCGGCACCGCCCTCACCGGCAACGGTCCTCGATTTGCATGCGACCCTAGCGCGACGTCGCGCACGCTCGGACCACCGAGCTTCAGGGCATGACGACCGCTCGTCCAGTTGCGCCTGGCGTCATTCGTGCGGCCCGTCCGGATCGTCGGGGTGCTTCAGGTCCCACAGGGGTCGGCGGCTGGCCACGACGGGCGCGGTCTCGAAGTTGGAGGGCGGCCGCGGCGAGGTCGTCGCCCACTCGAGCGTCTACGCGTCCCAGGGGTCGCGGCCGGCGCGCGCGCCGTGTCGCAGCGAGAGCGCGAGATTGACGAGGAAGATGAGGACGGCGGCGGCCTGGAACGGCACGCCGAGCGAGGCCAATAACAGATCCTGGGCGCGGCCGAGGTCGTGGCGGGACTGCTCGACGGCAAGCGCCGCGTCCCGGCGCGCTGCCGCGCCTTGCTCGACCGCGGCCTCGGCCGCGCGCACTCGGCGTCGCGCCTCCTGCACGGTCGCGGCGCTGGCCTCGCGGCGGCTGCGGGCGTCGGCCACCCGATCGGCCGTCACGAACTGGCGCTCGAGTAGCGGCTCCACCCGGTGCAGGTAATCCTCTGCGTATGCGGCCTCGGCCTGAAGCCTGACCACGCCCGCTTCGGTCGCAGCCCGCTCCTCCTCCGCACGGGCAACCTGGGCAGTCGCGGCCGCCAGGCTTGCCTCGCGGCGCGCAATCTCGGAGGTGGCCGAGGCGATCGTCTTCCGCTGGGCCTCGACCTCCTTCACGGCGAGCGCCAGGTCGGCCCGGGCGCGGGCCAGCCGCGCCTCGTAGGGCCGACAGTCGATGGCGAAGAGGAGATCGCCTTGCTTCACGTACTGGTTGTCGACAACGCGCAGGTCGACGATGGGACCGCTCACCTGCGGTGCGATGCCGACGACGTTGGCGCGGACCGCGGCGTCGTCGGTACGCGGGTTGACGAAGTTGAGCCGATAGGCGTAGATGCTCGTGATTGCCGCGCTCACGACGATCAGAGCGCCGATCGTCCGGCCGCCGCGCCTGCACCGCCGCGATGGCTGCGGGATAGTCGGGCCACCGTGCGTCCGCCTGCATGGTCGCCGCCCCGAGAGCGTCCCGCTCGCGCGCCGCCAGCTCGAACGCGCGCAGCCCAGCGTCGAGACGCGCGATCAGAACGGACAGCTCCGGCTCGAGCAGATGTCGATACGTCCGGCCCACGGGCTGCCGCGCCAATGCGTCGATCGTGTCGGTGAGCGTCAGTGCACGATCGACCACGATGACGAGCATGGCAAGGACGGCGACGTCATCCGGTGCCGGCCTTCGTGGCGCACTCGCTCCAGCAGCTGCATGTCGCTGGCGAACTGCGACGAGATCGGCGCCTCGCCCCGACGGGGCTCGAAGCGCTCGGCGCCGTACGCGGCGGTGACCTCGTGCAGGCGGGCCCGCGCGCGCGCGAGCCCGGCGGCGAGCGCGTCGGCGAGGCGCACGGACGCGTCGTCGGCCGACCAGAGCCGGGTGAACACGGTCGCCGTCACGATGCCGACGGCGTAGCGACGGTCACGGGCCGCCGGCCTCGCCATCACGTCGCCGTTCGCCCAGCAGGACGGCGACCGCGGCGAGGCCGACTGGCAACGCCAGGGACCAGAGCCCGACATGCATTTCGAGCAGGGCCCCGATCGCACAGCCCCCCACGAACCCCGCGATGCACGCGAACGTCGCCCCTACCCGGCGCCGCGCGGTGGCGAGGTCGTCGGGGTCCGCTCGCTTCCAGGCGAGTGTCGTCAGGTCGATGGTCAGCTGGGTGGTGTTCGTGGTCATCACCGCGGTCGAGGGGGCACCCTGCAGCGCCAGCTTCACCAGCGCATTCTGGGTGGCCATCGCCGAGACCGCGAGCATGCCCACGAGGACCGCGATCGGGCGGTCGGCATCGGCAAACGGGCCGAACCTGACGCCGAGGCTCAGGCATGCCGCCAACAGGGCTGCGTGCAGGACCAATAACGACCGCCGCGGGGAGTCGCTCACCCTTCCGACCGTTCCGAATGCCAGCGCCAGCGTTCCCAGCACCGCGATGAAAACCGGAACCGCAAGAAGCGGACCGACCTGGCCGAAACCACCGGTGACGTAGTGCGCGGCCACAACCACCACGTTGCCGGTGATGTGGGCAGTCAACAGCCCGCCGAGCGAGAGAAACCCGATGATATCGACGGCGCCCGCCGTGGTACTCAGAACCGCCGGGAGCAGCCAGCTCCCGGCAGCCGACGTGCGAGCGCCTCGTGAGCCGTGATCAAGAAGGTGGACCGGCTGCGCCGTCATCGAACACTCAGAGGTAGGCGCTCAGGGCCATGCTTGCCGAGAGCACGGCGGGCGTGCCGAGCGTGGTGATCAGCATGATGCCAGCAGTCAGCTTCATTGGATGTGCTGCGAGCGCGAGGCCACTCGCGAAGATCCCGCCGAGCACGGGGACCACATCAGCGGATCGAAAATGTCCCCATGCCGAGAAACAGGGCCGCGGAAGCGCATATCCCGAGCCGATTGAACCCGCGGGCCTGGTCGGCATCGAACCGATGACGCTTTTCCTGAACTGAAGCCCAGTGGGATGACGAGAATCGCCGGTACGCTGGCGGCGATCAAGCTCGGTGCCTCACGTGCCGATTCCGGTCGGCACTCGTGGTCCGGTTGCAGACGCGAGCGGGTGCACCATATCCTCCGGCCGCACCCATTCGTCGAACTGCTCGGCAGTCACGAAACCGAGCCTCAGCGCGGCCTCGCGCAGCGTCAAGTCCTCGCGATATGCCTCGAGGGAGATCTGCGCTGCTTTCTCATAGCCGATGTGAGGATTGAGCGCGGTCACCAGCATGAGCGAGTTGTCGAGGTGCTCACGAATGCGCTTGGCGTTCGGCTCGATTCCGGCGGCGCAGCGGTCGTTGAACGAGCGGGCGCCCTCGGCCAGCAGCCGGATCGACTCCAGGACGTTGTGCAGGATGACCGGCTTGTAGACGTTGAGCTGGAAGTTGCCCTGCGAGCCGGCGAAGGCGACGGCGTGATCGTTGCCAAACACCTGCACGGCGACCATGGTGAGGGCCTCGCACTGGGTCGGGTTGATCTTCCCGGGCATGATCGACGAGCCCGGCTCGTTTTCCGGGATTCTCAACTCGGCGAAGCCCGCGCGCGGGCCGCAGGCGTACCAGCGGACGTCGTTGGCGATCTTCATCAGCGCGCCGGCCAGCGTGCGCAGCGCCGCGCTGACGTCGACCATGGCGTCGTGGGCCGACAGCGCGGCGAACTTGTTCGCGGCCGACACGAACTGCTTGCCGGTCTCCGCCGCGATCGTGCGCGCCGTCACCTCGCCGAAGCGCGGGTCGGCGTTCAAGCCGGTGCCGACGGCGGTACCGCCAATGGCGAGGGCGCAGGCGCCCGGCAGTGCCCGGCCGAGTCCTTCCAGCGCCTGGTCGAGCTGCCCCACCCAGCCCGAGATCACTTGCCCGAGCGTCAACGGCGTCGCATCCTGCAGGTGAGTCCGGCCCACCATCACCAGCTGGGAAAACGCTTTCGCCTTGGCATCCAGCGTCTCCCGCAAGGTGCGGAGCGCGGGCGTCAACACGTCGTCCAGCTGTTCGACCGTCGCGATGTGCATCACGGTCGGAAAGGTGTCATTGGATGACTGGCCGTGGTTGACGTCGTCGTTGGGGTGAATCGGCGTCTTCGACCCCACGACGCCGCCCGCAAGCTGGATCGCGCGGTTCGCGATCACTTCGTTGGCGTTCATGTTCGTCTGGGTACCCGATCCGGTCTGGAACACGACGAGCGGGAACTCGTCGTCGAGCGTCCCGTCGATAACGTCCTGCGCGGCCCGCACGATGAGGTCGACCTTCTCGCGTGGCAGCTGGCCGAGCTCCCCATTCGCCAGGGCGGCGCACTTTTTCAGGATGCCCAGCGCGCGGATGACCGGTCGGCCCCACCGGTAGCGCTCCACGCCGATCGGGAAGTTACGGTGGGAGCGTTCCGTCTGGGCGCCCCACAGGTGATCCGCCGAGACCTCGACGTGACCGAGAGCGTCTTCTTCGATTCGGAATTTTGCGTCAACACGACTGTTGGTTGGCATGCAACCCTCGGCGTTTGGGACGTTCATGCGCGCGCCATCGTTACCTGAAACCCGGGGATTCGGGACGGCTGTCCTTCCCGCCGTCAGCCTGTCCACCCGGAATCGTGGCGGAAAGACCGAACGCAGATGCGGCGAACGCGCCCAGGCACATGACGCCGACGGCGTGCGCCCAGCCGGAATCGGCGAGGACGACCAGACCCGCACCAACGACGAGGCTTGCGAGGGCCAACGCCCCGAGCAGGCGAGTTCGATCCGGCGCGCCGGCGCCAGGCACGTCGAGGACGCGGGCCTCGACGACGTGCGCGTCCAGGTGGCCGCGAAGAAACAGGCTGAAGAGCAGCGCCAGCGAGGGTATGAGGATGGTGGCACCGACGACGGTGACGATCACGACGGCGATGAGCGTGGCCCGGCCCGCCGCCGCCTGGTCGATCGTGAGCCCGGCGAGGACGCGGGGCTGCTGCGCAAACGCCCAGCCGCCCACGATCGCCGCCACCGCCAGCGCCGCCGACACGCGCGCCGGGCCGAAGCGACTGGCCCAGACGTACGCGACCGTCAGGAGCCCGGCCGCGGCGGAGGCGCAGACCATGGCGAGACCGCCTCCGCTCGTGAGGCCGTCGAAGAGCGGGCGAGCATCGTCGCGCACGACGACGAGACCCGCCAGCGCAAGCGCTCCGGCGACGATCGCGGCCCACAGCGCACGTGCGCGGAAGTCGAGCTCCTGCGTGTGCTCGCCGAGTCGTCGGGCGTCGGCGGCGAGGTAGACCGCGGCGAGGTAGGCCGAGGTGGCGATCGCCAGGGCGCCGATCAAGAGCGAGGTCGGGTTCAGCCAGCTGGCGACGAGGTCGCCTCGAGCGTTGCCGACGGGGACGCGACCGGAGGCGATGCCGCCGACGACCGTGCCGAGCGCAAACGGAGTCAAGACCGATGAGAGCGCGAAGATACTCTCGATGTGTCGCCGCTGTGGCGCCGCGTCGAGCTGGCCACGCAGCGCGTAGGAGGTTCCACGCAGGATGATCCCGATCGCGGCGACGAAGAGCGGCGTGGAGAGCGTGGACATGATCGACCCGAAGGCGACCGGGTACGCGGTCCAGCAGACGACGAGGACGAAGATCAGCCAGACGTGGTTGGCCTCCCAGACGGGGCCCATCGCGTGTCGCGCGTGGTCGCGGGTGGCCGCCGGGCTCGTCCGTCCGCCGCCCGGGAAGAGGATCCAGAACCCGGCGCCGAAGTCCGCTCCGGCGAGGACCGTATAGGCCGTGAGGCCGACGAGAATGAAGATGATCGGGACGTCAGCGAGCACGGGACCTCTCCGGCGAACGCGAGGGTGGGACGTCCGGGGCCGACGACATGGCCGCGCCGGGTACCTCGAGCGGCGCACGGCTGACCCGGAGAAGCATCCACGCGACCGCGCCAGCGAGGCCGAGGTACACGGCCACCAGCGTCCCGTAGCCGATGGGGATTCCGTGGGCGCCCGTCACGGCCTCCGACGTCCGCATGAACCCGTACACGACCCACGGCTGGCGGCCGACCTCGGTCGTCACCCAGCCCGCAATCAGCGCCACCACCGAGAGCGGACCGGCCAGAACGACCGCACGATAAAACCAGCGCGACTCGGGCAGGCGGCCCTTCCGGAAGCGAACGTAGAGGAAGACGAGCCCGAGGAACGCGAGCAGCGTGCCGATGCCGACCATGGTTTGAAACGAGATCCGCACGACATTCACCGGCGGCCGGTCGGCGGGCGGCACCGTCTCCAGTCCCTGGACGGTCGCGTTCGGGTTGTGGAACGCGAGCAGCGACAGCAGCCGCGGGATCGCGATCCCGTACACGACCTTGTCGCCGTCGTACCAGCCGAGCAGGTGCTCGGACGCTCCCGCCGTCGTCCGCGCGAGCCCTTCCATGGCGGCGAGCTTCACCGGCTGCTGTTTGGCGACCTCGCGGGCCGCCCAATCGCCGATCAGCGGCTGCAACAGGGAGGCGATCGCGGCGGCCGAGAGCGCGATCGCCAGCGCCGTCCGCTCGTAGCGGTGGAAGCGTCCTCGCAGAAAGCTCCAGGCGTAGGGACCCGCGACCAGGAAGCCCGCGACGATGTAGGCGGCAACGTACATGTGCACGAACTCGTGCCAGAAGTACGCGTTGCCGAAGAGGGCCGACCACGGGCGGGCGTCGACGGCTGCGCCGTTCTCAAGCACGAACCCGCCGGGGTGGTTCATCCAGCCGTTGACGGAGATGACGAAGAGCGACCCGGTGACGCCCGCGATCGCGACCGGGATGCCGGACAGAAAGTGCAGCCGCGGCGGCAGCCTGTCCCAGCCGTACACATAGATCGCGATGAAGATGGCCTCGACGAAGAACGAGAAGCCTTCGAGCGCGAAGCCCAGCCCGAAGACGCTGCCGAAGGCGGCCATGAAGCCCGGCCACAGCAAGCCGAACTCGAAGCTGAGGATGGTGCCGGTGACCACGCCGACCGCGAAGAGCGCGATCATGACCTTCGACCAGCGCCTCGCGAGCGTGCGGAAGAGTGGGTCGCCGGTCTTCAGATATCGCCACTCCGCGAACAGGACCAGCGCCGGGAATGCGATCCCGAAGCAGACCAGAGGGATGTGGACCGCGAACGAGAGCGCTTGCATCTGCCGAGCCTGGAGCAGGTAGTGCTGCTCGACCGCCGCGAAGGCGGCGGCCGCGGACGTGAGGATCGTCGCTATCAATTGCGGTATTCCGCCATCACGCGGCTCGGCGTGGGTTGTCGCGCGACGCCATCTCCTTGTTGAAGTCGAAATCGGTCATCGCCGGCCCCGTGATCAATCGCGCTCCGCGACTGAACGTCAGGTCCTCGATGGCCCACTCGACGAACACGGTGATGCGACTGCGGAACTGGACGATGTACAGGAGATGGATGAACGCCCAGACGAGCCAGGCGGGCAGCCCGGAGAGATGGAAGCCGAAGGCGTTGGCGACGGCGGACGCTCGACCGATGACGGCCAGCTCTCCTTTGTCGAAGTACTTGAACGGCGGCAGCGGTTCCCCGCCTTCGAGCTTCCTCACGATCTGTTTCGCGGCGTAGGTCCCCCCCTGCATGGCGACCTGCGCCACGCCCGGCAACGGCTTGCCACTCCGATCCGAGGCGAGCGCGAGATCTCCGACCACATAGATGTCCGGAGAGCCCGGCACCGTGAGGTCGGGATTGACCTTGAGGCGTCCGCCCCGGTCCGTCTCGGCCTTGCTCCGAGTCGCCAGCGTGTGTCCGAACGCGGGCGCCGTGACGCCGCCCGCCCAGATGACGGTCTTGGACTCCAGACGATCGGTGCCGGTGTGGCTTTCCACCGTGACGCCGTCGTGATCGATGTCCTTCACCATGACGCCGGTCCTCACATGCACGCCGAGCCTGGCCAGCGAGTCGGTGGCCTTCTGCGCCAGATCCTCCGGGAAGGCCATCAGCACCCGGGGCGCGCCGTCCAGGAGAATGATCTCCGCGTCCTGAGAGCGGATCGATCGAAAGTCGTTCTTGAGCGTCTGCCGCGCGATCTCGCCGATGGCGCCGGCCAGCTCGACGCCGGTGGCGCCGGCGCCCACGATCACGAACCGCAGCCAGGCGCGACGCTGGACCGGATCCGTGAGACGCTCGGCCACCTCGAAGGCGTACAGGATCTTGTGGCGGATATTCGTCGCCTCTTCCACGCTCTTCATGCCCGGCGCCCACTCCCGCCACAGGTCGTGCCCGTAGTACGAGGTCTGTGAGCCCGCGGCCACGATCAGCGAGTCGTACTCGAAGGTCGCGCCGTCGGCGAGCACGACGCGCTTGGCCACCGGGTCGAGGTCGACGACCTCACCCATCAGGACGCGCGTGTTCTTCTGGCGGCTCAGCACGCCGCGGATCGGCGCGGCGATCTGGCCGGGCGACAGCGAGCCGGTCGCCACCTGGTACAGCAGCGGTTGAAACAGGTGGTAGTTGCGTCGATCGATGAGCGTCACGTCGACGGGCGCCGACTTCAGCGCCCGGGCCGCGCGCAGGCCGCCGAACCCGCCTCCGATGATGACGACTCGATGCCGCTCGGTCATCGGCCTGCCGCCTTCGACGTCGCGAACGCGGGATAGGCGGGCGTCCATTGCGTTGCGGCCACGCGCTCACGAAGCTCGGCTTCGCTCGTCTTCGTCGCGACGCCGGCCCGCTGCGCCTCCAGACCGACGGCGGTGGCGACGTGAGCGGCGACCTCCCTGAGCTGCGGCAGCGCCGGGAGCAGCGATGCCGACGGATCGGTGAGCGCGGGAGATCGCTCGCCCAGGGCCCGGGCCGCGGCCAGGATCATCGTGTCCGTCACCCGCCGCGCCCCGGAGGCGACGACGCCGAGTCCCATGGCCGGGAAGATGTAGATGTTGTTGCACTGGGCGATGGGAATCGCTCTGCCGCCGTAGGGAACGGGCGCGAACGGCGAGCCCGTCGCGACCAGCGCGCGTCCATCGGTCCAGCGGATCAGATCGTCGGCCTTCGCCTCCGACTTCGACGTCGGGTTGGACAGCGGGAAGATGATCGGCCGCGCCACCTTGCGCCCCATCTCGCGAACGATCGCTTCCGTGAAGGCCCCGCGGGCGGTGGACAGGCCGATGAGAATCGTGGCGTTGATCTTGCCGATCACGTCGGCGAGCGCGATGCCGGTCCCCGGCGACCAGTCGGCCACACGCTCCCGCGGCTGCGCGTAGACGCGCTGCTCGGCGGTCAGATCCGTGCGTCCCGAATGCAGCAGCCCGTCCTTGTCGACCACCCAGAAGCGGCGGCGTGCGTCGTCGTCGGACAGGCCCGCGTCCCGCATCGCCGCGCGTAGCAGATCGGCCACGCCGATGCCGGCCGAGCCGGCGCCGACCATGACGATCTGCTGCTCCTTCAGCGGCGTCCCGGCGACCTTGACCGCGCCGAGAATCGCGCCCAGCGCGACCGCCGCCGTGCCCTGGATGTCGTCGTTGAAGGTCAGCAGCTCATCCCGGTAGCGCTCGAGGATGGGCCGCGCGTGCGGCGTGGCGAAGTCCTCCCACTGCAGGCACGTGTTCGGGAGCTCCTGCTTGACCGCCTGGACGAACTGATCGACGAAGTCGAAGTACGCCTGACCGGTCACCCGCTCGTGGCGCCAGCCGAGGTATTCGGGGTCCTTCAGCCGCTCCGCGTTGTTCGTCCCGACGTCCAGGACGATCGGCAAGGTCCGCTCCGGACGGATCCCCCCGATCAGCGTGTAGAGCGAGAGCTTCCCGATGGGAATGCCCAGGCCGCCGGCGCCCTGGTCACCGATACCCAGGATCCGCTCGCCGTCCGTGACGACGATGACAGCGACCTCGGCATTGGGGCGGTTGCGCAACAGCGTCGGAAGCGAGTCGCGCAGCGGGTACGAGACGAACAGGCCGCGCGGCCGCCGGTAGATGTGGCTGAACTGCTGACACGCCAGCGCGACCACCGGTGTGTAGACCATCGGGGTCATCTCCTCGATGTGATCGAGGAGGAGGCGATAGAAGAGGACCTCGTTGCTGTCCTGGAGCGCGCGCAGGTAGATATGACGCTCGAGGTCGTCGTCCTTTCGCTTGTAGGCCTCGTATGCGCGCGCCGCCTGGCCGTCGAGACTCTCGACCTGCGGCGGCAGAAGTCCGTGCAAGCCGAGGGCGGTGCGTTCCTCATCCGTGAACGCGGTACCTTTGTTCAGACCCTGGCGGTTCAGGAGCTCCATGCCACGAGAAACGTCTGCGTGCTGTGTCGTCATCTCTGGTCCTTCGTTCGTCAGCGATTCACATTAGAGCCCTTGCAGCCGCTTGGTGTACGACCGGACGTACGAAGGCGAGCGGAACAGGAGGACGGGGTCGTCGGTCGTCGCGATCCCGTCGGCCATGACGAGCGGGTCGTAGTTGACGTTCTCGCACGCGGCGCCCTTCTGCGTCATCGCGGACGAGATCGTCAGCGTGCCGACCTTCAGCTCTTTCCGGCTCTTCGGCCATGCGAGTGTCGGG
>Ga0209160_1003369_pt1 | contig 13027 bp, 12 predicted proteins | sample GraSoiAngelo_153_FD_186167 | JGI IMG/M metagenome (GOLD analysis project Ga0209160, IMG submission 186167) | Grasslands soil microbial communities from the Angelo Coastal Reserve, California, USA - 14_1009_12_40cm (SPAdes) (version 2) | ecosystem: Environmental > Terrestrial > Soil > Grasslands ...
AGCAGCAGATCCCGGGCAACGAAGAGAAGCTGATCGCTGCCTGCGATCGCTATCTGCGGCTGGCGCCGGGAGCGAAGGACGAGATCGTCATCCGGTACAAGGCCGCCTTCGTCTTCTATGAGCGTCACCACTACGTGGAGGCGGCGAAGCGGTTCGGCGAGATCATCCTCCGCTGGCCGACGGACGCCTGGTCGCAAAAGGCGGCGCACCTGTCGTTGGACATCCTGAACACGAAGGAGCAGTGGCAGGCACTGAGCGGCCTGGCCCAGCGGTTCCTGGAGAACCCCGAGCTCTGTCCCGCGGGCTCGAAGTTCCGGGGCGAGGTCGCGCGGATCGCCGAGGGCGCGCAATTCAAGTACGTGATGCAGCTGTACGAGCAGAAGAAGGACTACGCTCTGGCCGCGAAGGAGTTCCGGGCCTTCGTCGGCCTGTACCCGAAGAGCGAGCACGCTCCCAAGGCGCTCTACAACGCGCTGGTGATCGCCGACAAGGCCGACGAGCTCGACGTGGAGATCGCCGCGGGCGAGCAGCTGCTGCGCGAATATCCCTCGGCGGATGCCGCGATCGTGCAGCGCACGGTGCCGGCGCTGGCCAGCGCCTGCGAGCGGGCCGGCCGGTACGCGGACGCGATCCGCTGGTACGAGCAGGCGCAGCGCCGTTGGCCCTCCGACCCCAGGGCTGCGGACTGGCTCTACAACGCCGCCGTCTGGCGTGAGGGTCTGGGCGACGACGCCGGGGCGCTCGAGGACTGGCAGAGATATCTGAAGCAGTATCGGGCGCGTCCGGACGCGGCGAGGATCGCGTTCAACATCGGCATCGTCCTCGAGCGCCTCAACGATTTCCGGCGGGCCGCCGCACACTGGTCTGCCTTCTATCGGGACTGGGCCGGTATGGCCTCGCCAGAAAAGCTACTTCTCGCCCGGTACCGGCAGGCAATGGACTTGCGCGAGACCAAGGCGCCTCAGGCCCGGGCCGTCCTTGCGGACGTGGGACACCTGTTCGCGCGCCTTCCGGAACAGGAAAAGACGGCGGCGGTGATCGACGCCGCGGCGCACGCGCGGTTCCTCGGAGTCGAGCCCTCGTTCGAAGAATTCATCGGAATCCACTTCCACCACGCGCGGCAAGACGACCTGGTCCGGGCGCTCAAGCTGAAGAGCTCGCGGGTGGAGCGGCTGGTCTCCGCCTACGGCGAGGTGATCGCGATCGGCAGCCCGCAGTGGAGCCAGGCGGCATTCGAGCGGATTGGCGAGGCGTACCGCAACTTCAACAAGGGCCTGCTCGATGCTCCGATGCCGCGCGGCCTCGATGCCGAGCAGCGCGAGCTGTATCGCAGCACTCTCGAGTCGCAAGCGCTTCCCCTGGAGGACAAGGCCACTGCGGCATTCGCCGACGCCATCCGGGTCTCGCAAAAGTCCGGGGTCTACTCGGAATGGGTGATCAAAGCGCAGGAGCTCCTGCGCGAATACCAGCCGGACGCGTACGGCGAAGTGCACCGGCCGCCGTTCGTCGAGAATGCAGTCTCACGCGGCATTGCGCCGGATCTGCCGGGGGGAGGTCCCTAGATGCGCTTCCTCTTCGCCATGTTGATCGCCACCTGCGCCTGCGCGCACGCGGCGCAGAGGAGGACGAAGGGCGCGCAGGCCGCGGCGGACGAGCGCCAGCGGCTCATCGAACTGCCCGCCGCCATTCTCCACCTGCAAGCGCGCGAGCTGATGGCGCAGGGACGGTGGGAGCCGGCGCAGGCGAGGCTCGAGGCGTACCTCGCCAAGCAGCCGGCCGACGCTGCGGCCCTCTTCGACGCCGGCTGGGTGCGGGAACAACTCGGGGAGGCCGGCGCGGCGGCGGAGTCGTATGCCAAGGCGCTCGCGAGCGATGGAGGCCACTGTGCCGCAGCGCTGAACCTGGCGCGGCTTCTCCAACGCACGCCCGCGAAGGCCGAGGACGTCCTGCGCTCCGCGTTGCGGCAGCGGCCGGACGATCCCCGGCTCTTGAACGCGCTCGCCGCCGTGCAGCGCGCCCAGCACAAGCTCGATGAAGCGGCATCCGCCGTCCGCCGCGTGCTCGAGCGTCACCCGAAGGACGCGGAAGCGTACCGCAATCTCGCGGCGATCGAGGGGGACCGAGGCCATCTGCGGCTCGCCGAGTCCGCGCTGAACAATGCGCGCAAGCTCGATCCGCGTGACGCCGGCATCGTGAGCAACCTCGGCCTTCTGGCACTGCGCCGGGACGATGTCGCCGCGGCGCGCGCCTTCTTCGAGGAGGCGACCCAGCTCGACGCGGCGTTCGCCCCTGCCTGGGTGAACCTCGGTGCGCTGGTTCTGCGCTATCGCGATTACGCTGCCGCGGAGCAGGCGTACGGGCGGGCCATCCAGCTCGATGGAGCGCGCTGGGAATCGCACCTCGCCCGCGGTTGGGCGCTGGAGGGCTTGGGCAAGCCGGGGGAGGCGCGGGCAGAGTACGAGAAGGTGCTCACGGCCGAGCCTCGCCAGGACGACGCCCTGTACGGCAAGGCGCTCGCACTCAAGACCGAGGGAGATCTCGCCTCCGCGCTCGCGGCCTTCAAGCAGTACCTGTCGTTGCCTCGGCCGGCCCGCCTGAAGGAAGCGCAGGGCCACCTCGCGGCCATCGATCTGCGCCTGAAGCACTCTCCGTCGCCGGTGGCGAGGGCCACACCGAAGGACGCGGCCGCTGGCCTCGATCTGTCGACATTGCCACAGGGCAGCAAGCAGAGGCCATCCGCAGAGGAGCTTCCGGCGAGCGGCGCGCCCTCGGCTGTCCGCTGAACGACGGGCAAGCCAGCCGGCGGCTTGGCCGATCGCGATCGGATGCAAATCGTGGGACGCAGCGGAGGGAGGGCAACGACGTGCTGAAGAAGGCCATCCTGATCGCGCTGCTGTCGCTTCCCGCGTTCGCCGAGGAGAAGCAGGGCGTGAAGGTCATCCGGGAAGCGGACAAGATCGTGGTGCGCAAGCGCACGGTGATCGACTTCAACGACGTGACCGTCGAAGGCGAGCTGACGAAGCCCGAGGGAAGCTACGTCCTCGACCGCAGCCGGACCCGCTTCCGCTCGCTGGTCCGGCTCCGGGAGAACTTCAATCCCGAGCTGCAGAAGTCCGCCGACAATCTCCAGGGACCGTGACGATGGCGCAGATCGAGCGCAGGGTGGGGGTCGACGGCATGGAGCCGGGAAGGGACGAGCATCCCACGCTGGCGTCCGGGATCGCGGACGCGGCGGCGGCCCAGCTTCTCATCTTCGACGAGCTGCCCGAGGATGAACGGCCCGCCTCGAACGACCGCGCTCTGCTGGTAGGAATCGTCTGGGGTGGCACGACCCTGGTCGAGCTGGAGCAGGTGGTGGAAGGGGGCGACCTCACCGTCAGCCGCCTCTTCGACCTGCCCGAATCGACGCTCCCGAGGAACTTCCACCTGGTGAAGCACACCCGGCGCGGCCACGTCGTGACGTTCCCCGACGAGATCCGCGCGGAGGTGCACGGCGGCGGTCGCATTATTCCGCTCGGCATGAAGGGCCAGCGTGTCGACGCGCCGTTTCGCGGGCACGCCTACACCATCGGCCGCGACGACCGCGTCGTCGCCCAGATCACGCCTTCGCTGACGCTGATCGCGCGCTACGTCCGCGCGGAGGGGCAAGAGGACAGCGGTCTGCTGCGGCGGGTCGACGTGCCGTTCGCCGTGACGGCGCTCATAGCCCTGCTCGCGCTGGTCGCGTTCTTCGTCCTCGTCGCCAGGATTCCGGTCAGGGAGGAGACCTATCGGGACGCGCTGGCGCAGAACCCGGACCGTTTCGCCAGGTACCAGGTGAAGGCGCCCCCGGCGCCCCCCAAGCCGCTGAAAGTGAAGGAGGCTTCGGGGGCAAGGGAAGGGGAGAAGAGCAAGGGCGCGGAAGGAAAGCTCGGCAAGCGCGAGGCGAAGAAGAAGGAAGCGGCGCCCTCCAGGCCGGGTACCGATCCGGACAAGAAGGCCAAGGACCAGGCGAAGATCAGGAAGCTGGGACTGATCGCCGCTCTCTCGAAGATGGGAGTGGCCGGCGGTGGAGGCGGGCTGCCCGGACCCGGAGGGCTCGGAGCCGGGATCAATCCTTCGCTCGGCGGCACCCGAGCGCAAGCAGGCGCCGGTGACTCGTATGGAGTCGGCGGCCTGGGCACGCGGGGCAGCGGATCGGGCGCCGGCGGAAACGCGCTCGGAATCGGAGGGCTCGGCACCAAGGGCTCCGGACACGGACGCGGGGGCTACGGCGAAGTGGACCTCGGCGGGCGCGGCAAGGACGAAACCATCTTCGTCCCGGGCCGCACCATGGTGGTGGGCGGCCTCTCGCGCGACGTGATCAATCGCGTCATCCAGAAGCACTACAACGAGATCAAGTACTGCTACGAGAAGGAGCTCTCCCGCCATCCCGATCTGTACGGGAAGGTCACGGTCCTCTTCCTCATCGAGGGCACCGGCCGCGTCGGCGATGCTTTGGTGCAGCAGACCACCATGGCGAGCGAGCCCGTGGAGAGCTGCATGGTCAGCCATGTGCGCCGCTGGCTTTTCCCGGCCCCACAGGGCGGCGGGACAGTCCAGGTCACGTATCCGTACGTCTTCAAGAGCAGCGGGCAATGAAGGCCATCGTCATGCTCATGCTGCTCGGCACGGCCGCAGCGGCGCAGCCCGATCCCGCCACGCGTCCTCCGGACACGATGGTGGTGGCCGGAGTCGATGACGCCCCGAGACGCGGCACCTGGGTCGAGGCGGCCCTCGGGGTATTCACCGCGATGGGCGGCACGCGCACCTTCTCGAGCGGCCAGCCGTATCTCGCCATGTCGCTCGGGCGCGATCTCGGCGCGCGCGCGTCCATCTTCGCTTCCCTGGGGCTCGGCGCCGCCAGCGCCTCCTGCTACCAGCGCAGCCCCGGCGGCGACTCCTGCCTGGGCGCGGATTCGTTCGGCGCCACATTCATCGAGCTGGGGTTCGCCTATCGCTTCGGCATCGCTCCGCGCACCACGCTCTCCGCCAAGCTCCTCGGCGGATTCACCGACCTGTCGCCCGGCCCGGTACAAAGCCACGGCGTCGTGCCCGATCACGTTCCCGGCGTGCACGCAGGTGGCGGTCTCGCGCTCGATTACGACACGCGGCTCGATCACTTCGCTGTCGGAATCGATGCGGTGTTCCGGGAGACGTTTGCCAGGTATTCCCTCAGGCTGCCGTCGCTGGCCGTGATGCCGCGGGTCCGATACGTGTTCTGAACCGGCTTACTTCTCCTTCCCACGTATCGCCTTGAGCATCTGCTTGAGGTTGTCGCGGTCGAAATCGGTCGCGTGGCTGAACTCGCCGCCGCTGCGCAGCCACTCGCCGCCGTCGATGGTCAAGCAGTCGCCGGTGACGTACCCGGCGCCATCCGACATGAGATAGACCGCCGCATCCGCGATCTCCCGGGGCGTTCCGAACCGCTTCAGCGGAATGCGATTGCGCGCCGCCTCCTCGAAGGAAGGGTCCGGCAGCAGGCGTGAGAATGCGCCTTCGGTCGGCACCGGGCCCGGCGCGATCGCATTCACCCGGATGCGGTACGCGGCCCACTCGACCGCCAGCGATCGCGTCAGCGCCAGCACGCCGGCTTTCGCACAGGCGGAGGGGAGCACGAACGCGGACCCGGTCCAGGCGTACGTGGTGACGATGTTCAGGATGGCGCCACCTTTGCCGGACTCGATCATCCGGCGCCCGAAGGCGCTGGTGCAGTGGAACGTCCCGTTGAGCACGATGTCCACCACCGCCTTGAACGCGTTTGCCGAGAGGTCCTCGGCGGCGGCGAGGAAGTTTCCCGCGGCATTGTTCACCAGGCCGTCCACCTGCCCGAGGCGCGAGGCCACTTCCTGGACGGCGGCGGAGTCGCGCACGTCGCACGGGTAACCGCTCGCGCTCCCGCCGGCGCGCTCGATCTGCGCCACCACCTCGTCGAGCTTCTCCTTGCGCCGCCCGAGCAGGACCGCGCGCGCGCCCAGCTCGGCGAAACGCCTGGCCATCTCCGCGCCCAGCCCGCTTCCCCCGCCCGTGATCACGAAAGTCTTGTCTTTCAGCAGTCCAGCCTGGAACATGCGCGCACAATGCAGGGCGGGGCGGAATCGATCAACCCCGGCGCCTACATCCACTCCCCCGGCCTCAGGCCGACGCAGAAGCACTTCTTTTGACGGGTCCGCTCCGTTCGTCTTACCTGAGCTGCGCCCGTTTCCCGGGCCGGGGGAGCAATGATCCGAGGATTCCTGGTCGCAGCGATCATCGCAGGCGCGGTGCAAGCTGCTGCGCCAAGAGAGCTGAAGCTCGGAGCGGCGCTGCCGCTGAGCGGAGCCGAAAGCAAGAGCGGCGGCCGCCTCCGCGACGGCTACGAGCTCGGGGCGGACCTCGCCAACCAGCAAGGCGGCGTGGAGATCGGCGGAGTGCACGTTCCGGTGAAGCTCACGCTGGTCGATGACAAGAGCGATGGAGCCACGGACGAGCGCGCGGTCGAGGACCTGGTGAACCAGGGCACCGATCTCATCCTCGGCACATTCGGGTCATCGCTGGTGGAGAAAGGGAGCGCGGTCTCCGAGAAGCTCCACGTGCCCTACGTCGCGGCGACCGGCGCCAGCAAGGCGCTCTACCAGCGCGGGTTCAAGCATCTGTTCGGGCTCCAGTCGCCGGTCGAGCAGCTCGGGAACGCGCTGATGCGCTGGGCGGAAGAGGAGCAGCAGAACGGCAAACTTCCCTCGCCCGCGCGCGTCGCCATCATCTGGGAGAAGACCTCGCACGGAAAGGAATACACGGAGGCCATCAAGGACTTCACCGGCAAGACTCCGCGGCGCCGCGCCGCGTGGCAGATCGTGATGGACGAGTCGTTCGATCTGAACAGCAAGGACTTCAAGCCCGTGCTGGATCGTCTGAAGGCCGTGAACGCGGACGTCGTCCTGGTCGATGCCCACCTGCCCGATTACATCACCATGCACGGCCAGTACGCGAAGACGGGCCTGTGCCACAAGCTGATCTCGTACGGCGCGCGCGGTCCGGAGCGCGAGGCGCGCGAGCAGCTCAAGGCCTCCGCCGACTACATCACCTCCGCCGTCTGGTGGAGCGACGAGATGGCCCACAACGCGCGGACCACGGAGTTCCTGAAGAGATTCAACGACAGGTACAAGCGGTCCCCGGATTGGTACGAGGCGCTCGGTTACGAGGCCGTGCGCGTCGCTCTCGAGGCCGTCCATCGCGCCGGGACCACGGATCGCGCCGCCGTGCGCACTGCCCTCACCGAGCTCAAGATGCAGTCTTTGCTGCCCGGTGGCTTCCTCGCCTTCCCCGAACAGTATGGCGGCCAGGCGCAGTACCTCTTCGTCGTGCAGCAGAACCAGCCCGACGGCAGCGCCCCCGTCATCTATCCGCGGATCGCGGCGGTGAAGGAGGGTGTCGCGCCCAACCCTGCCTGCCCGCAAGCGAAGGTGGCAGGGAAGTAGTCGGACGGATCCAGCTCAGATCAGCCCGTCCGCGCGCTTGCGCTCGCGCTCGAGGCGGTAGCGGTCTCCCGCAGGGAGCACTTTCTTGCGCAAGCGTACGTTCTTCGGCGTGACCTCCACCAGCTCGCCCTCGTTGATCCACTCGAGCGCCTTCTCCAGCGACATCTCCCTGGGCGGGCTGAGGATGATGTTCTCGTCGCGCCCCGCGGCGCGGATGTTGGTGAGCTTGCGCCCGCGGGTCACGTTCACGTCCAGATCGTTCGGGTGCGCGTGCTCGCCGCAGATCATTCCCTCGTACACGGACACGCCCGGCCCGTAGAACAGCTCCCCGCGTTCCTGGATGTCGAAGAGAGCGTAGGCCACGGTCTCGCCTTCACGGTCGCTGACGATCGCGCCGTTGGCGCGCTTTGGAACCTTGCCTTGCCAGACGTCGTAGCCATCGAACTGCGACGACATGATGCCCTCGCCGCGGGTGATGGTGAGGAACTCGTTGCGGAAGCCGACCAGCCCCCGCGCCGGCACGCGGAACGTCAGCCGGACCCGATCCGAGCCGATGTTCTGCATCTCGGTCATCCGGCCCCTGCGTGGCCCGAGCCGCTCTGTGACGGCACCCACAGCGGTCTGCGGGACGTCGCAGACCATCAGCTCCATCGGCTCCTGCAGCTGGCCGGCCACCTCCTTCGTGATCGGCTCAGGATTCGAGACCGTGAGCTCGTAGCCTTCGCGGCGCATCGTCTCCACGATCACGGCGAGCTGAAGCTCGCCGCGGCCGATCACCTTGAAGGCATCGGGCGATTCGGTGTCGAAGACCCGGATGGAGACGTTGCGGTATGCCTCGCGCTGCAGGCGCTCGCGCAGGTTGCGCGAGGTCACGTACTTCCCCTCCCGGCCGGCAAAGGGGCCGTCGTTGACCTTGAACACCATCGACATCGTGGGTTCGTCGACGTGGATGCGCTCGAGCGGTATCGGGTGCTCGGGGTCCGCGATGGTGTCGCCGATGGAGACCTCCTCGATGCCGGCGAGCGAGATGATCTCTCCGGGTCCGGCTTCGGGGATCTCGACCTTCTTCAGCCCTTCGAAGGCGTAGATCTTCGTCACCTTGCCCGGAGGCGTGCTCCCATCTGCCCGGCACACCGCCACTTGCTGCCCCACCTCGATGCTGCCGCTGCTCAGCCGCCCCACAGCGAGACGGCCGACGTAGTCGTCGTAGTCGAGATTCGCGACCAGCATCTGCAGCTTGTCGTGGGTGGTCTCCGCCTTTCGCGGCGGGGGCACCGTCTCGAGGATGGCATCGAGCAACGGTTCGAGCGTGCGCGCCCGCGATCCGGGCTCCTCTCCCGGATGGGGCGCCGCCCCCGGAGCGGCAGCTCTCCCGGCCGGGAGGTCGTCGAAGTCGGAGAGCCGCAGCGAGGCGCGGCCGGCGCGGGCGACCGCGTAGATCACCGGGAACTCGATCTGGTGCTCGTTGGCCCCGAGGTCGATGAACAGGGAGTAGATCGCATCGAGCACCTCCGGCCCCCTGGCATCCTGGCGATCGACCTTGTTCACCACCACCACCGCCGGGAGCCCGAGCGCGAGGGCCTTGCCGAGCACGAAGCGCGTCTGCGGAAGGGGCCCTTCCGCCGCGTCCACCAGCAAGAGGACGCCATCCACCAGCCGCAGGCCCCGCTCCACCTCGCCGCCGAAGTCGGCGTGGCCGGGGGTATCGACGATGTTGATCTTCACCCCGCGGTAGTTGACCGCCGTGTTCTTCGCCAGGATGGTGATCCCCTTCTCCCGCTCGAGATCGCCTGAGTCCATCGCCCGCTCCTGCACCTGCTCGTTGGCCCGGAACGTGCCGGTCTGGCGGAAGAGGAAGTCCACCAGCGTCGTCTTTCCGTGGTCCACGTGTGCGATGATGGCGATGTTGCGGATCTGCTCGCGGGAAAGCATGGCGGGCTCCTTTATACTGGCCGGATGCCGCAGGTCCACGGACATCACCATCTCGCCATACAGGTGAAGGACCTTTCCGCCGCGGAAAGGTTCTATGTCGAGGCCCTCGGGCTGCGCGTTTTGAGGCGCTGGCCCTGGGAAGACGGACGTCCCGGCGAGCGTTCGGTGTGGCTTTCCGTCGGCGCGGGAGAGGAGTTCCTGGCCCTCGAATCCTGCGCTGCGGAACACCCTCCCACGCCGTTTCGCGATCCCCATGGTGGCCTGCACCTGCTCGCGCTCCGCATCGTCGCCGGGGAGCGCAAGGCCTGGGAAGAGAGGCTCGCGTCGCTGGGTGTGGAGATCGTGCATCGCACGCGCTGGTCGCTGTACGTCCGCGATCCCGAGGGAAACCGCATCGGTCTTTCGCACTTCCCACATGAGAAGTAGGTTGAAGGAGCATGGAGGGGCTTCTGCCGCCGTTTCGCGAGGGCCAGCTGGTGCGGCGCCTCATCGAGCAGGGAATTCGTGACCCTCGTGTTCTCGCCGCCTTCGCCCGCGTGCCCCGGCGGTTCTTCGTCCCGGAGGAGGGGCAGCCGTACGCGGAGGGAGACCATCCGCTCGAGATCGGGTACGGACAGACCATCTCCCAGCCCTACATCGTCGCCGCCATGACCGAGGCGCTGCAGCTCGAAGGGCGTGAGCGCGTGCTCGAGGTGGGGACGGGGAGCGGATATCAGACCGCGATCCTCTGCGAGCTGCTCCCGCTGGCGAGCACCGTGCGCACGATCGAGATCGTGCCCGAGCTGGCGGGGCGGGCGGAGCGGACCCTGAGGGAGCTGGGCTACGAAAACGTCGAGTTCCGCGTCGGCGACGGCGCGCGCGGCTGGCCCGAGGCCACGCCCTACGACGCCATCGTGGTCGCGGCGGCCCCCGAGGAAGTGCCTGCGCCGCTTCTGCAGCAGCTCGCGCCCGGTGGCCGGCTGGTCATCCCGGTGGGGCCGGATCCCGAACACCAGGAGCTGCAGCTCTGGCACAAGCTGCCCTCCGGCGATGACTTCGACCGCAAGATCCTGATGCATGTGCGTTTCGTGCCGCTGACCGGCCACCCGCGCCTGCATTAGGCTTTTACCTGTGCGGCCCCCGCCCCCGCGATGGTACGCTGCGCGCCCCATGCGCTGCCCCGTCTGCGACGCCGACAACCTGGACGATTCACCGGAATGCACCAGCTGCGGCAAGACGTTCCCATCGCATGCGGGGGATGGGGGCGCCGCGGCGGCGCTCGAGGAGCTGGAGATGACGCAGGTCGCGTCGCCCGACCAGGCGGTGCGGGCCGAGCCGCTTGCGGGGCTGGAGCACACGCGCTTTCAGGAAGGCCGGGTCGCCCAGCCGCAGTGGACCGGCGGCGCGCTGCCGCTCGACCGCACGCAACACGAGGTGGACGCCAAAGCGCAAGGCGCCTGGAGTGGCGAGATCGAGGTCGACCGCGGTCGCGAGCCGGACAGTGGCGAGCGCACGCCCGTCCCGACCGATACGGCGACCTGTCCATGGTGCGGCACGGCGTCGCCCGGCGCCATCTGCGACACGTGTGGACGGCGGAAGGCGCGGTTCGCGGAGCCGCCGCCCGAGGAGGAGCGGCGCGCGAGTGTGGAGGGGACCATCACCTGTCCGGCTTGCTTCGCGCGGGTTGCCAGGGAAGTGCGCTGCAGCGACTGCGGCATGCCGTTCCCGCTGCAGGAGCTCTGATTGACTGAAGGGACCGCGGGGAGTACAGCGCCCGCGATGCAAGAGCGGGTCGCCCAGCAACAAGAGCTCTCGGCGCTGGCTGAGGCAGCGCGCGCGCGCAGGTCCGTCGACCTCTTCGTCCGGGCCGGCGTCGGGGGCCTCTGCTGGGCTCTGCTCGCCGCCGTCTGCGGCAAGCTGCTGTGGGATTCGCTGATCCCACCGCTGTTCTTCTGGCCGCTGGCGTTGCTCGACCTGCTCCTGCTCTGGGATGCCGTGCGCAGCTATCGCGACGGCCGCGCCCATCTGCACCGCGAGGTGCGGCTGGAGGCGCGCGTCCGCGAGCTGCGGAAGGCGATGGGGATCGATGCATGAGCTCGCCGGGCCGCTTCATCGTCTTCGAGGGCCTCGACGGCGCCGGTACCACGACCCAGGCGCGCCTCCTCGCCGAGCGGCTGCAGAAGCAAGGGCGCACGGTCTATCAGGCGCACCAGCCCAGCGAGGGTCCCGTCGGCCTGGTGATCCGCCAGATCCTCGCCGGACGGGCGGCGACCACGCAGGCGGACGGCAAGCTGGGCGTGGTCGACGAGCGGGTCATGGCGCTGCTCTTCGCCGCCGATCGGCTCGATCACCTCGATTCGCAGATCGAGCCGCGGCTCGCCCGGGGCGAAGACGTGATCCTCGACCGGTATACGCTCTCGTCGCTCGCCTACCAGGGCGCCAGCGTCTCGCACGAGTTCATCAGCCAGGCGAACCGCTTCGCCAGGCGCCCGGACCTGACGCTCTTTCTCTACGTCCCCGCGACCGTGGCTCTGGAGCGCGTGCGCAGCCGGGGCGCGAAGCTGGAGCGCTACGAGACGCCGCAGCAGCTGGCGGTGATCGAGCGCGAATATTCACGGCTGGTCGGCACGCTCGCCTCGGTGGTGTCCATCGACGGCACGCGGCCGATCGCCGAGGTGGCTGAACTGTGCCATGCGGCGCTGCAGCAGCAGCTCGGGTGAGCGCCATGCCGATCGATTCCACGCGCCTGGAAGAGTTGCAGATCGTCCGCCGGATCCGGGAGACGGTCCGGCGCTGGTGGGGCGTCGAGCTGTCGTTCACCGATGCTCGCGGCTTCGTGCTCGACCACGGCAAGGGCATCATCATTCCCCCGCAGAACCGCATCTGCACCGCCTGTCTGGGAGACCGCGAGGGTTTGCGCCGCTGCAACGAGAGCATCGAGAAGGGGCTGCAGAAGCTTTCCGGAGGGACCGAGTTGCTCGGACCCTGCCACATGGGGCTGGAGATCATCGGGACGCCGATCTCGTTCGCGGGCCAACGGCAGGGGTCGCTGTTCGCCTGCGGCTTCCTCGTCCAGGAGAAGGCGAGTCACGCGCGCGATCGCGCCGTCTCCACCGTGAAAGCGTTGTCGCTGCCGGTACTCCAACCGGAAGCGGCGTTCGAGAGCGTGCAGCGGATCGAAGCGCGCGAGGTCCCGCGCCTGGCAGATCTGATGGATACCACCGTCGAGGAGATCGACGCGTACCACGCGGCAGTGGCAGAGCGCGAGAAGCGGATCCGCGACCTGGAGGAAGAGCTCGAGGGCCGGTATCGCTTCGCGGACATCATCGGCAAGAGCGAGCCGATGCGGCGGCTCTACGGCCTCCTGGACAAGTTGGTGGCGAGCGACGTCACCGTGCTGATCCATGGCGAGAACGGCACGGGCAAGGAGCTGATCGCGCGGGCGCTGCACTTCAGCGGACCGCGCAAGGACAAGCAGTTCGTCGCCCAGAACTGCTCGGCGCTGAACGATCAACTGCTGGAGTCCGAGCTCTTCGGCCACCTGAAGGGTTCCTTCACCGGCGCGACGCGCGACAAGCCCGGCCTCTTCAAGATCGCCGACGGCGGGACGTTCTTCCTCGACGAAGTGGCCGACATGAGCG
>Ga0209160_1003371_pt1 | contig 13026 bp, 14 predicted proteins | sample GraSoiAngelo_153_FD_186167 | JGI IMG/M metagenome (GOLD analysis project Ga0209160, IMG submission 186167) | Grasslands soil microbial communities from the Angelo Coastal Reserve, California, USA - 14_1009_12_40cm (SPAdes) (version 2) | ecosystem: Environmental > Terrestrial > Soil > Grasslands ...
CTCAGGTCTTGATGCTCTGCGTCCCCGCGTCCCACACGACCGCGCTCTTTCGGAAATAGGACTCGTTCGCCATGTGGCAGGCGAGCGCCGCATGGTGGCCGAACACCACGTCCTCGACTACCGGCTTGCGCGTGCGCACCGCGTCGAAGTACGTGGCGAGGTGCGGCGACAGCTCGTCCCAGTCCGGGCCCTTGAACGCGATCGTCTCGGGCATCGGCACCTGGCCCAGCGCCGGATCGTTGTCCTGGTGCCACTTGGCGACGTACGCGTCATGCAACGCCTTCGGGTAGCTGCCGGTGTAGTAGCTGGGGTACTCATCCTTGCCGCTCTGCGGCGTGAAGCTCAGCGTGGACGCCGTCACCTCCAGGACGCCCTTCGAGCCCTGGAAACGGTACGTCTCCGGCATCGCCGTGCCGAGGTTGAGCCGCATGTACACCGGCAGGTCGGCGAAGTAATAGAGCACTGCGTGCACGTCGGGCATGTTGCGGCCGTCCTTCCAGCGGCGGATCCCGCCGACGGCGAACGCCTGCGCGGGCGGCGCGTTGATCCCCAGCATGAACATCATGCCGCTGACCAGGTGCACCAGCAGGTCGCCGGCGACGCCCGTGCCGTATTCCTTCCAGCAGCGCCAGCGCGCGAAGATGTTGGCATCGAACGGCCGCTTGGGGACGGTCCCCTGCCAGGTGTCCCAGTCCAGGGTCTGCGGTGACAGGTCGGGTGGCGGCGGATATTGCCACGCGCCGGTGGGGCTGTTGCGACCGAGCCAGCCCTCGACGAGCATCAGGTCGCCGATCATCCCCTGCGCGATCAGCTCCTTGGCCTTGGCACAGATCTGCGAGCTGACGCGCTGCGAGCCGATCTGCACGATGCGGCCGCTGCGCTTCGCCGCGTCCACCATCGCCACGCCGTCGGCGGCGGTGTGGGACATCGGCTTCTCGCAGTAGATGTCCTTGCCGGCGCTCACCGCGTCGACCACCACCTGCTTGTGCCAGTGATCGGGCACCGCCGCCACGATGCAGTCGATGGTCTTGTCGTCGAGCAGCGTCTGATAGCGGCGCGTGACCGGCAAGTCGGCGCGCACGATCTCCCGCGCCAGCGTGTGGCGGCCGTCGTAGAGGTCGCAGGCCGCGGCGCACTCGACACCCGGCAGCTTGATGGCGTCCGACAACAGGCCGGATCCCTCCATGCCGACGCCGATGATGCCGAAGCGGACGCGGTCGCTGGCGGGGACGGCCGGAACTGTGAGCGACTTGGCAGCGAGCGAGGCACCGGCGATTCCGGCGCTCAGCTCCAGGAATTCACGGCGCGACCAATCGTGCGGTGTCATGGTATCTCCCAGGGCAGATGGGGCGGTCGTATTATGCTGCAGCGAATGCCAGGCGGATATATCCCTTCCTAGGAGGTCCGACCATGCCCACCGCCCGCACCCCCGTCCTCTTCATCCCCGGCCTGTGGATGCACGCCGACAGCTGGAAGAGCTGGGTGGACCTGTTCCGTTCCGCCGGCTACGAACCCACGGCGCGGTCCTGGCCGGGTGTCGCGACCACGGTGGCGGAGACCCGCGCCCACCCCGAGACCATGGCGGGGCGGGGCATCACCGAGATCGCGGACTACTACGCGCAGATCATCGGCACCCTCCCGGCCAAGCCGATCGTCATCGGCCACTCTTTCGGCGGGCTGCTCGCGCAAAACGTACTGGGACGGGGTCTCGCGGCGGCGGCGATCGCCATCGACGCGGCGCCGATCAAGGGGGTGCTGCCCCTGCCGGTGTCGACCCTGCGGTCCTCCTTCCCGGTGCTCAAGAACCCCGCCAACCGCAAGCGCACCGTCGCGCTGACGGCGGCGCAGTTCCGCTACGGATTCGGCAACGCGGTCTCGGAGCAGGAGTCGGCCGAGCTGTACCAGCGCTGGGCGATCCCGGGGCCGGGCCGTCCGCTGTTTCAGGCGGCGTTCGCCAACTTCCTCCCGCACTCGCCGGCAAAGGTGGACACCAGGAACGCCACCCGCGGCCCGCTGCTCTTGATCGCGGGCGAGAAGGACCACATCGTGCCTCCCGTGGTCACGCGGGCGACGCTGAAGCAGTATCGTCGTTCGCCTGCCGTCACCGAGCTCAAGCAGATCGCCGGCCGCGGCCACTCGCTGTGCATCGACAGCGGCTGGCGCGAGGTCGCCGACACGGCGCTGGGCTGGCTCAAGCAGCGGTCGCTCTAAGCGCGATGACGCTGCGCAACCCTGACGCCGCGCGATAGCTTTCGTACCTCTGGCTCACGGCCGCGGGGCTGACCACTTTCCCGGCATGACCATCGCTACGAAGTACGCTGCCACGCTCGCCCACGAAGACCCCGCGGTGCTGCTGCGCACGATCCAGAGCCAGGGGGTGGTGGACAAGGTCATCACGGCGGCAAACGCGGAGATGGACGAAGCCGGCCCCGTCGGCCTCACCGTGACGTTCAAGCAGATCAAGCTGAACACCAGCTCCGAGGGCCTGCTCGGCAAGCTGTTCGGCAAACGGGGCAGCATCTACGTCGTGACGACGGCCTTGGACGGCAGCGGCAAGCCGTTCGAGTACAAGACGCAGTTCTTCGAAGGCATCGCCCGGGGCGACCGGCTGCCCTTGGGCGACGGCGGCTTGCTCGTCTCCTCCCGGACCGATCCGCGCTGGTTCATCGACCTGCACATGGTCGTCATGGAGTCCGACTCCGGCCAGCGCGAGCTGGGCGCGGCGATCGACGAGGCGCGCCGGCAGATCAAGCTCGACGACGTCGTGGCGCGCGTCAGCGCCGTCGTGCCCGGCGACCTGTCGGTAGTCTCCGACGTCGTCACGGCGGTCGATGCGTTCGCGGCGACCCTGACCCTGCTCCTCAAAAGGAACGGCGATGACCACGTCGCCACCGTGCACGACTTTTACTTGAAGCCCCAGGCGTTCGGCCAGGGACGGCATCCGGCGCGAGGGTTGAAGACCTTCCAGAAGGTCGCGGTCGCGTATCAGATCGATCTGACGCAGTTGTAGCACCGATTGCCTTCCGCGGCTTCGTTTCGAACCGTAGCTTGCACCGATGCCTCGCTCCGCCGCCCCGTTGCTGGTGTTGCTATCCGCGTCCGACTTCGGCGGCAACGTCTTTACCCTGGGTGCCGCCGGCGCCGGGGGCGCGCACGGCACGCTGGGACAGCCGGCGGGTGTGGCGGGCCAGCGCATCGGGTACCGCAAGCCGTGAGGTCGCGGCCGCGCAGGCGCATTCAGAAGACCATCCCGGAGCACGTGAAGACCGTGCGCCGCATCGCGCTCGCCTTTCCCGGCGTCGAGGAAGGGCCGTGCTACGGCACCCCGGGGTTCCGGGTGCGCGGCAAGTTCCTCGCCCGGATGAAGGAGGACGGCGAGACGGCGATCGCCGCCTACAATGAACCCCGCGCCAGGAGCCATTAGTGCCCCGATCCTGGCTCGATCTCGTCGGCGTCGCGATACTCCTCGTGATCGTGCTGATGAGCATCGCCAGGTGGCGTCGCTACCGCGGACGGTGATCTCCCGACGCGAGTTTGCCGCGACGACGCTTGACGCGCGCCGACGGGCGTTGCAGAGTCGGAGATCCAAACCGCGACGCTAAGGCTGGACATGCTACGGTTCGACGTGTACGGACGGGCGGTCGGGGTCGAGCGCGACGGCGACGATTGGCGCGTCGTCTACCTCGGCACCGAGGGCAAGCACCGTCCGGCCGACGACATCTTCCTGCCGCCTACGCTCGAAGAAGAGGATCTCTTGAGCTATCTCGCCGATCTCTGTCACGAGTGGGCGAGTCCCGACCACCCCGAGGTGCGATTGCTGTCCTCGTGAGAGGAGCGTCCGATGACCCTCCGCCCCATACAATTCGTGTACTTGGTGGTCCCCGTCGGGCTGCTACTGACCGCTCTGCTCAACCTGTACGCGTTCTTTCATCGGCGCAGCGATATCTGGTGGACGCCCCTGCCCAAGGCCGTCCCCGTAGCCGCCAGCGGCGATCGCGTGGAGATCTATGCGCGCGGCACCGATCTGCGCACGCTGCTCGACGCGGGGCGCGTGCGGGTGACCGGCGATCCCGGGGCCGTGGTACTGGCCGCGGACGACGTGCGCATCCGGTTCAATAACAGGGACCGGGTCCGCGCCGAGCAGGCGCCGCTGCTGGTGTTGTACGGCTTCACGATCGGCGCCGCCCTGGTGTTGGTGGGGCTCACGCTCACCGGACACGTGCCGAAGCGCGCGCCCTCTACCGCCTGATACTATCCACCGGCAACCGCACCACGGGCCCGATCTCCGTCAGCGGTTTGTCGAACGCGCTCGGTTTGCCGACCACCAGGATCACCATCTGGTCGGGGTGCAGGTACTGCTTCGACACCGCGGTCACCTGGGCGGGCGTGACCGCCTGGATGCCCTTCAAATAGAGGTCGAACCAGTTGGGCGGCAGGCCGTCGACCGCGTAGCCCAGCTGCTGGGCGACGATCTGGCCGGCGTTCTCGAACTGGAAGACGAACGAATTCACCTCGTTGTCCTGGGCGAGCTTGACGTCCTGCGCCGTAACGGGCTCAGTCGCCATCGAGCCGACGAGGTTGCGCATCAACCGCACGGCGGCCACCGTCTTCTCGGCGCGCACCTGCGCGCCGGCGAAGAACTGGTCCTCGCGCCGGGTGTCCGCGTTCCACACGCTGAACACGCTGTAGGCGAAACCGGAGTCGCTGCGCACCCGCTGCAGCAGGCGCGAGTTGAAACCGCCGCCCCCGCCGAGCAGGAAGTCCGCCACCTGCGCCGCGAAGTACTCCGGCGTATTGCCGACGCGGATGCCCCCTGCGTGGCCCATGCGGATGTTGCTCTGGTTCACGTCCTTTTCGACGAGCACCAGTCTGGGCCCGTGGGTGAACTGGACCGGCGGGAGCGGCCGCAGGCCCGAGGGGCACTTCCCCCAGCCGCGGAACAGCCGCTCCAGGCGGGCCAGCATCTCGCGCTCGGTGAAGTCGCCCGAGACGCCGAGGATCAAGTTGTCGGGGCAGAAAAGGCGCTGCTGGGTCCAGCGGAACCGCTCCGGCGTGAACCCGACGATCTCCTGCGGCGTCACCTGCGTGCGGCCGAGGGGATGGTCGCCCATCAGCACCTGGCTCCACGCCCGGCCCAGCACCGACCCCGGCGTGTCGTTGCGCCGCCGCCAGCTCTCCTGCTGCTGCGCGGCAGTCAGCCGCACGCGAGAGGTGTCGTTGCGCGGGTTGCGCAGCAGGTCGAAGCCCAGGTCGAGGAGCTGATCGGTGTACTTCGAGAGCCCCGAGAACGACGCCGTGCTGGTCTCGTTCGCGGTCGAGATCGTGGCGGTCAAGGCGTAGAACTCGATGAGCTTGTCCACCGAGTCGGGGGTGAGCCGCGTGGTGCCGCCGATGCGCATGAGGTTGTCGGCTTGCCAGCCGACGCCCCACAGCGAATCGGGGAGGTGCGCGACGCCGACCCTGGAGACGATCTCGACGTCGACGAGCGGGAGGCTGTGATCTTCCAACAGGTACACCGCCACGCCGTTGGAGAGCATGACCCGTTTGGGGGTCGGCGGGTTGAAGTGCAGCGGCGCCACCTTGAGAGCGGCGAGCTGCGCCCGGGGATCCGTTGGTTGCTGCGCGACGGCCGTGCGGCCGGTGGTGACCAGCGCGCTCAGCGCGAGAACAGCGATCGGGGCGCGCATCAGTTGGTCCCTCCGGTAGCGGGCTTGGCCGGTCGCACCAGGGTGGCGACCGTGCGGTTGCTCTTGTCGAAGTAGGCCCGGGCGACGCGCTGCACGTCCGCGGCCGTCACCTGCTGCTGCGCCGCCTGGTCGTGGAACGTCTGGCGCCAGTCGTACCAGAGGGCCTCGCTGTTGGACAGCTGGAACGCCAGGCCGAAGTTGTTCTCGAGCCGCTGCACGGCGCTGGCCTCGATCTGGTTGCGGACGCGCTGCATCTCCTCGCCGCTGGGGGGCTCGCGCTTCACGCGGTCGATCTCCTCGTAGATCTCCCCCTCGAGCTCGGCCGTGGTGTGCGGCGCGATGGGGACCACGGTGAACGTGAACAGCCGCGGGTACAACGCCCCCGGCCCGCTGCCCGAGAAGACGTTGGTGGCGGCGCGCTCCTTGATCACGAGCCGCTGATAGAGGCGGGAGGTGCGGCCGCCGGTGAGGATCTGCGACAGCACCGCCAGCGCGGGCGCGTCGGGGTGCCGCGCCTCGGGCACGTGGTAGCCGATCAGCACCTGGGGGTTGGCGTCGTACTCGACGTCGATGCGGCGCTCGCCGTGCTGCGGGGGTTCCTGCGTCACCACTGGGCGGTGCGGTTCGCCGGCGGGGATATCGGCGAAGTACTGCGTCGCCCAGGCTTTCATCGTGTCCACGTTGATGTCGCCCACGATGGCGACGACGGCGTTGTTGGGGCCGTAGAAGCGGCGGAAATACTCCTGCGCCGCAGTGCGGCTCACCGTCTGGATCTCGCTCGCCACGCCGACCACGGGCCGGCCGTAGGGGTGGGCCCGGTACGCGGCGGCGAGGAACTCCTCCCGCAGCAGGCCGCCGGGGCTGGTCTCGACCCGCAAGCGTCGCTCTTCCATCACGACGTCGCGCTCCGAGTAGAACTCCCGCAGCACCGGGTTGCGGATGCGGTCGCTGTCGAGGATGAACCACAGCTTGGCGCGATTGGCGGGCAGGGCGAAGAAGTAGTTGGTGACGTCGTTGCTGGTCGAGGCGTTGAGGCTCTGCGCCCCGTTCTCGGTAAGGATGCGGTCCAGCTCGTTGCTCACGTCGTATTGGCGGGCCGAATCCTCGAGCTGCCGCAGGCGGCCGCGCAGGCGCGCGAGCGCGCTCGTGTCGGCCTCGTCCCCCTTACGGAACTCGGCGGTGAGCGAGTCGGCCACCGCGTCGATGCGGGGGAAGATCGCCAGCTCAGCCGGATAGTTCTTGGTGCCGATCGTGCGCGTGCCCTTGAACAGCATGTGCTCGAAGAGATGGGCCGTCCCCGAAATCCCCGTCCACTCGTCCACGCCGCCGGCGCGGAAGTGCGTCACGAAGGCGACGGTGGGCGCCCCTTCGCGACGCAGCAGCAGGAACGTCATGCCGTTGGGGAGCATGTACTTGACGACCGGGAGGCGCTCGCCGGGCGTGGATTGTTGCGCGCCCAGTGGCGCGGCGATGGCGAGCGCTACGGTGAGACCGACGAGCAATCGCATGGCAGCTCCTTGATGCCGGGGGAGGGGAACCGAGGGTTCAGAATATCTGATGCGCGTTACCGCTGGCAAGTTGCACACAGCGTCGTTTGCCTGCCGTCGATCGCGTGCGTCGTCGTAAGCCGCCGCCCACAGACGACGCACGGCTGGCGGGCGCGCCCGTACACTTTCAGCTCGAACTGGAAGCGGCCCGACGCGCCGGTCCCCGTGCGGTAATCACGGACCGTCGTGCCCGACGCCGCCAGCGCCCGCCCCAGCACGCCGGTCACGGCGGTGTGCAGGCGGGCGAACTCCTCGAGGCTGAGCTTGGAGGTGCGCTTCGAGGGGTCGATCCCCGCCTCGAACAGCGCCTCGTTGGCGTAGATGTTGCCGACACCCGCCAGGCGCCGCTGATCCATGATCGCCTTCTTGATCGCCACCGTGGTACCGCGCAAGCGCTCGGCGAGCACGAAAGGGGTGAACGTTTCCTCCAGTGGTTCCGGGCCGATGCGCATCGTATAGGCCGCCCACCCCGCCTCGTCCAGGAGCCACACGGTGCCCAGGCGCCGCACGTCGCGGTACACGAGCAGGCGGCCGTCCTCGAGCGTGCATACCAGCACCGCGTAGCGGCGCTCGTCGCGGGTCAGGGCGCGCTCGTGCACCACCAGCGAGCCGGTCATGCGCGGCTGGATCACCAGGCGGTGCTCCGAGCCCAAGCGGAATACCGCGTGTTTGGCGCGGCGCCCAACTTCTTCGAAGCTGTTGCCCTTCAGGGTGCGCAGCAGGCGGGCCTTGGACACACCGCGCAGCACGTCCGTCTTGACGAGGCGCGCGTCCGCGATCCGAAACCCCTCGAGCCGCGGGGCGAGCTCCCGGACGATCGTCTCGACCTCAGGCAGCTCCGGCACGGCGAAGCTCGCGCCACGCGATGTCGCGGCGCCACGTTTTCCCGTCGAAGGCGATGCGGTCGGCGGCCGTGCGGCTGGCCCGCGCGGCCTGGCCGACGGTCCCGCCCAGCCCGGTGACGCTCAACACCCGGCCGCCGGCGGTGCGCAGCGTGCCGGCCTGGTCGCGCGCGGTACCGGCGTGGAAGACCAGCACGTCGGGGCCGAGATCCGCCGGCAGGGTGATCGCCACGCCCTTCTCGGGGGCGTCGGGATAACCGCGGGCGGCGAGGACGGTAGTCACCGCGGCGCGTTGCGGGCGCAGCACGTCGGTTGCCGGATGCCAGTTGCCTCTGGCAATCGCCACCAGTTGCTCACACATCCCGGGCGCCAGCCCGGGGAGCATCGCTTGGGTTTCCGGATCACCGAACCGGCAGTTGAACTCCAGGACGTACGGGGTCCCGTCCGGCGATACCATCAAACCAGCATACAAGACGCCAACGTAAGGGATACCCCGTAGGGAAAGTTCGTGTAAGGTGGGTTCCAGCACCTCGCGCCGCACCCGGTCGATCAGTCGATCGCCGCCGAGGGGGGGGGCCACGGGGCAATACGCGCCCATCCCGCCCGTGTTCGGCCCGGTATCGCCTTCGCCGAGCCGCTTGTGGTCCTGCGCGGGCGGCAGCACGAGTAGTTGGCGGCCGTCGGTCAGCGCCAGCACCGACAGCTCTTCTCCGGAGAGATACTCCTCGATGACCACCTCGCGGCCCGCCTCGCCCAAGCTGCCGTCGGCGAGCATCGCCCGCGCCGTCGCGGCGGCGTCGGCCCGACTCGCACACACGACCGCTCCCTTCCCGGCGGCGAGGCCCGACGCCTTGACGACCAGCGGCTCGGCGTGCCCCGCGATGTAGCGCAGCGTGGCGGCGAGGTCGGTGAACGCGCGGCTCGGCGCGGTGGGGACGCCGGCGGCGACCATGACCTCCTTGGCGAACACCTTGGAGGCCTCGATGCGCGCGGCCGCCGCGCCAGGTCCGAACGCCGGAATGCCCGCGGCGCGGAGCGCGTCGGCGAGCCCCACGGCGAGTGGTGCTTCTGGTCCGATGATGACGACGTCGACGGTGTGCCGGCGCGCCGCGGCCACCACGTCCGCCACGGCGGTCGCCGAGATATCGAGGTTGGTGCCGAGCTGGGCGGTGCCGGGGTTGCCGGGGGCGGCGAAGAGGGTCGTGGCGGGGGGGGGGAAGTCGCGTTTGAGCGCCCAGGCGAGCGCGTGCTCGCGGCCGCCCCCGCCGACGACCAGGATTCTCACTTCTTCTTGAACGCGTCCGAGAAGGCTTGGGCCGCCCGCTTTGCGCCGTCCACCACGTCTTTCACGGCGGCTTTCGCTTCCTTCATATAGTGGTCTCGCGCTTCGTCGATGTCCTTGTCGAGGGGCCGTTGCTCGGCCTCGGGCCCGCGGTGCGTGTACTCGCCGCGCAGGATGCGGTCGTAGTGCCCGGCTTCGATCCAGCGCTGCAGCTCCGCCGCGCGCACGGTGTTGAAGGGATGGGTGCGCAGCATGACGCCGAGGATCTTGAAGATGCGATCGAGCGCCCCGCCGGACTCCTCATACTCCTTCGCCTGGACGAGGAAGCTGTCGAGATCCATCTGTTTCATGTCCCCGCCGCCCGCGAACTTGAGGTGCATGCGCAGCGAGGCGGGCGGGTCCTGCGTCGCGAGGAGCCCGGCGCGGTCTGAGGACATTTCGCTCTTGCGATACCACTCGAGCAGGGCCAGCTCGATGGGCAGGAGCGCGATGCCGGCGAGGAAGGGAAGGGCGGCGAGGCCGGCGTTGAGGAGCAGCCACAGGATGGTGCGGTACAGGGCGTGGCCGCTCATCACGTGCCCCAGCTCGTGTCCCAGGAGGGCGCGCGTCTCGTCCTCATCCAACAGCTTCAGGGCGCCGGAATTGACGATGATGAACGGCTCGTCCATCCCGAACGCGCCGGCGTTGGCGAACGGCGTCTGCGACACGTACAGCTGCGTTTCCGGCGGCCAGTCGAGCGTCGTCCGCACTTCCGTGAACAACGAGTGCAGGCGCGGGAACTGCTTCGGCCCCACGCGGACCGCGTCGGCCTGGAAGATCAGCCGGACGCCGCGCTCGCCGATCAAGCCGTAGATCTTCTTGACGACTTCGTCGAAGCCCGGCACCGAGCGCAGGGTCTGCAGCGCCGCGCGGTCGGCGGGGTGCTCCCAGGCGACGGGGGCGATCTGGGTCAGAATCTTCCGGGGTCGTGCTGCCGGGACGCCGGTTGGGTCGCTCATAAGAAACTCCCTCGATTCGTATCCTGCATCCTACGGTGACATGGACGACGGCGGTTTCGACGCACGCTCAGTCGTCGCCCAGCGCCTGGTCCAGGTCCGCGATTAAATCCTCGACGTCCTCGATGCCCACCGACAACCGCACCAGACTGTCAGTGAGGCCCATCTTGCGCTTGAGCTCGGCCGGAACGCTGGCGTGGGTCATCGAGGCCGGGTGGCCCACGAGGCTCTCGACGCCGCCCAGCGACTCGGCGAGCACGAAGATCTTGGTGCGCTCCACCAGGCGCCGCGCCCGACCCACGTCGCCGAGCTCCACGCTCAGCATCCCGCCGAACCCGGCCATCTGCCGTCGGGCGAGCTCGTGCTGCGGGTGCGATGGCAGACCCGGGTAATAGACCCGCTCGACGCGCGGGTGCTTCGCGAGCCATTCGGCGATGCGCCGCCCGCTGGCGTCGTGCTGGCGCATGCGCAGCGCCAGCGTCTTGGTGCCGCGCAGCGCCAGCCAGCAGTCGAAGGGGCCTGGCACCGCGCCCGAGCTGTTCTGCAGGAACCCGATCCGCTCGGCGAGGTCGTCACGGCTGGTGACCAGCATTCCGCCGACCATATCGCTGTGGCCGTTCAGGTACTTGGTCGTGCTGTGCAGCACGATGTCGGCGCCGAGCTCGAGGGGCCGCTGGAAGCACGGGGTCGCGAACGTGTTGTCCACCACGAAGAGCGCCTTGGCTTTGCGCGCGATCTCCCCCGTCGCGGCGAGGTCGCACAGCCGCATCATCGGGTTGGTCGGCGTCTCCGCATACACCATCTTCGTCGCCGGCGTGATCGCCGCTTTGACCTCAGCGAGCTCGCCGCCGTCGACGAAAGTGAAGGTGAGGCCGAGCCGCGCCCAGATGTGCGTCATCTGGCGGTGCGTGCCGCCGTAGACGTTCTCGCCGCAGACGACGTGATCGCCGGCGGACAACAGTTTCAAGACGGTATCTACGGCGGCGAGCCCCGAGCCGAAGGCGAAGCCGTGCCGGCCGCCTTCGAGCGCCGCCACGTTGCGCTCCAGTGCCTCGCGCGTCGGATTGCGCGTGCGGGCGTATTCGTACCCCTTATTGCGCCCGAGCCCGTCCTGGATGTAGGTGGAGGTCTGGTAGATCGGCGTCATCACGGCGCCCGCGAGCGGGTCGGGCGCCTGCCCGGCGTGCACGGCGCGCGTGGCGAAGCGCCGCAGCAGATCGTGATCGAACGCTCGGGTCATGGCGGGAACGTAAGGGCGCCTTCCGCGCCGGGCAAGCGACCCGTACGTTACGCAAACATGCCTCAACCAAACGCGATGCGGTGCCTGGTCGTGGACGACGAGCCGCGACTGCGGCGGGTCCTGGTGCGGCTGCTCGAGGGGGAAGGGTTCACGTGCCGGGAGGCGGGCTCCGGGGTGGAAGCGCTCGAGGTGCTCGAGCACGACGCCGTGCCGCTCGTGATCTCCGACCTGCGCATGCCGCAGATGGACGGCGTGGCGTTACTGCGTGAGGTGATGCACCGCTGGCCCGATACGGCGGTGGTGATGGTGACGGCGGTCGCCGAGGTCGAAAGCGCGGTCGCGTGCCTGCAGCTCGGCGCGCTCGACTACGTCGGTAAGCCGTTCCACCTCGACGAAGTCCGGGCCCGGGTCATGCAGGCGCTCGACAAGCGGGCCCTGAAGCTCGAGCTCAAGCACTACCAGCAGCACCTCGAGGACCGCGTGCGCGCGCAGGCGCGGCGCATCGAGGAGCTGTTCCTGGGCGGCGTGCAGGCGCTGGCGGAAGCGCTCGAGGCCAAGGATGCCTATCTCAAGGGGCACTCGATCCGCGTGGCGGAGTACGCCGCCGCCATCGGCCGCCAGCTGCGCCTCGATTCGAACGCCCTCGACACCCTGTCGCTCGGCAGCAACCTCCACGACATCGGCAAGATCGGCGTCAGCGAAGAGGTGCTCCACAAGCGCGGCTCGCTGAGCGACCAGGAGTACCGGCACATCATGGAGCACCCCGTGATCGGGGCGCGCATCCTCGGTCCCCTGCTCAACGAGTACGGCGCGATCATCGCGATCGTGCGCTCCCACCATGAGCGCCTCGACGGCAAAGGGCTCCCCGACGGCCTCAAGGGCGACCAGATCCCGCTCATGGTCCGTGCGGTCACGGTGGCCGACGCCTTCGACGCCATGACCAGCGAACGCCCGTATCGCCCCTCGCTCCCGGTCGAGCGCGCCCTCAACGAGCTCCGGGACGGCAAAAGCATCCAGTTCGATCCCGAGGTCGTCGAGGCGTTCGTGCGGGCCTACCCCTCCGCTCAGCTCCCCATCGCCACGCCGGCGCCCCGGCCGCTCCGCCTCCCGGAGGACGTCGTGCCCGCCTGACGCGCCGGACGCGCGTCATGTTGACGCGTCCCCCAGCCGTCCCTACGTTGCCGCCATGTCGGACACCTTGATGGTCGGCGTCGCCGGCATCCGGGGCATCGTCGGCAAAGACCTGACGCCGGAGGCCGTGGCGCGCTACGCGGCGGCGTTCGGGATTTGGGCAGCGGCCGGTGAAGGGAGAACGGGGAAGGGGCCCCGCCGCCGCCCCGCCGTCGTGTTGGGCCGGGATGCGCGCACGTCCGGGCCGATGTTCGCGCGCGCCGCGTCGGCGGGCCTCATGTCGGTCGGCTGCGACGTGATCG
>Ga0209160_1003372_pt1 | contig 13026 bp, 12 predicted proteins | sample GraSoiAngelo_153_FD_186167 | JGI IMG/M metagenome (GOLD analysis project Ga0209160, IMG submission 186167) | Grasslands soil microbial communities from the Angelo Coastal Reserve, California, USA - 14_1009_12_40cm (SPAdes) (version 2) | ecosystem: Environmental > Terrestrial > Soil > Grasslands ...
TTACAAATCCTAACACGCTAGGAATCTTCGAGAAGAACATTCTCGAAATCGCAAAGATTGTGCACGGAGCAGGGGGCTTGCTGTACTATGACGGGGCAAACTTCAATCCCTTACTAGGAAAGGTCCGACCCGGCGACATGGGCTTTGACATTGTCCACCTGAATCTTCACAAGACTTTCGCGACTCCCCACGGAGGTGGTGGCCCTGGCGCAGGTCCCGTGGGCGTGACGAAGGAGCTAGAACGCTACCTGCCTGTTCCACTGATCGGATTTGATGGACAGAAGTATTTCTACGATTACAATGTTCCAGATACGGTCGGAAAGATCAGAGCGTTCCACGGCAACATTGGAATCCTCGTCCGCGCCTATGCATACATCATAAGCCTGGGTGCCGAGGGACTCAAGACAGTCGCAGAGACTGCCGTCCTCAATACGAACTACATCCTGTCTCGGATTCTAGCAAGCGGCACGTACGACCTTCCCTTCGCCCGAGCTAGGAAGCACGAGTTTGTTCTCAGTTCAAAGAAGCTCTACGATTCAACAGGGGTCAGGGCGATGGATCTTGCGAAGCGAATGCTGGACAAGGGCGTTCATGCTCCTACGACATATTTTCCCCAGATTGTGGACGAGGCTTTGATGGTGGAAGTTCCTGAGACTGAGAGTGTTGCGGATTTGGATCAACTAGTCGAAGCTCTTCTCGGAGTCTATCGTGAAGCTCAGACTAATCCGGAACTAGTAAAGGATGCGCCGCACTATGCGTCCGTCAGGCGGATCGATGATGTGAAAGCATCGCATCCAAAGACTCTAACACTGCACTGGAACAATCCGTCAGTATTGGAGAATCGCGAAGTATCGAACGAAGAGACACCTTCGGAAGAATCAAAGTCGCGATTGGCATCTCCGCCTAGCAGATGATGAACTTGCGAGTCTCCGCTTTGGACACGCGCGTGCTTCGCAAGACCCCACTATCTTATATATAGATACGAGTTCACGAGCTATTTCGTATTTCAATCGTATTACCTCTGCTTAGGATTTGTATATATCAGCCTGAGTAGTTTCACTAGCCTAACCTTGTCTACTGAAGAAATAGTCTCTCATCAATCAATCCCCTCCCACGGCTCTCAAGTAGCTATTGTTGGAATAGGTGGGGCGGGCAATAATCTTCTGAGCCAGGCAATCGATGGAGGAATGAGTCCAAGAAACTGCGTGGCAGTGAACACGGACCGCGGCCAGTTATCAGAATCGAGAGCACAGAACAAGGTCCTTCTGGCCGACTCAACTGAGACCAACTCTCCTTTGACGAGGCAGCGAGGTGGACAAGGTCAACTGTTAGCTTACAGAGTCTCTCCATTTACCCGGGAATCTGATTTCACAATTCTACTGACAGGTCTGGGAGGAGCGACCGGGACGAAGGCGGCCCCTCTGATCGCGCAGTGGCACCGTGACCGAGTCAGACCTATAGTTTCAGTAGTAGCCTTGCCTTTCATCCATGAGCGAGAGAGACGCTTCGTGGCGCTTCGCGGTTTGAAGAAGATGGTCGAAGCATGCGATTGTACAGTCATTGTCGACAATTCTGTCGAAAAGCCGGCTCTTCTAGATTTGAAAAGGGTTGCAGATGAAACAGCAGCTCTCGCCGTGCGTGGTCTTTCGGAAGTGGTCGCTTCGAGCGACCAGATGATTAGTCATCAGATCCTGAACATCCTCTCATTGGGATCTGTTGCGACTGTATGCATTGGTCCAGTGGAATCGAGAGAAAGAGTCCAGTCAGCAGTATCAGACGCCCTAACGACTCCATCTGCGAGTCTCCCGTTGACGAAAGCTAAAGGAGCTGTTCTCCTCTTCAGAGGAATCGAGCCGCTGAATAATGGTCAAGCGGCCCAAGCCTACGAAGCGATCTCGTCTCTGGTGGGTCATGACGTGGATTTCGTCCATGTGAGTACCAAATGTCACGCACGATCGAGCCTGTCGATATTCCTATCAGGATACACCTACGACATGGCACTCGGAACCGTTGACGATCTGATCGAAGACTTGTACGATATGGAATATGGACTCGAATCAAAGGCGACTAGAGTCGGGGTGCGAATGCCCCTGTATGAGATGGAGTTGGCCTAGGCCGGACTCTCATCTGATGATTTTTCTAATTCTATCACTGAAATGATAGGGCCGTCCTTCAGGAGCCACTTGTCCGTTTCTTATCGCATCTAGAACTGAAGCTACTTCTCTCGATTCGACGTCAATGATCGTGTAAGCGTTTCCTATTGTCTCCGGAATGTGCGAATCGCTACCGGCGGCTTGTGGTAGCTTCCTTTTCTCAGCGAAGGTTCTCGCTCGCTTCCAGGTTATGGAGTGTAGGATGCTAGCGGAGTTGATCACTTCGATCGCGTCCGGCACCGTCGTTAGAATTTCTGGGTTCAAGGCTGAGCGAAGAAAGTCATAGGGATGTGCTACGATCGAGACGCCCCCTAGCCGCTTGATTTGTAGGATTGTTTCATCGGCAGACAATCCTCTCGGGACTGTGTTCGATACGCCTAGGCCGATAATGTGTCCATCACGGCTGGAGATTTCTATTCCAGGAATGATCAGTAATTCTGAAGGAATGTTTCGTGCTAACACGTTATGATCAGTTATCGCAAGACCATCGAGGCCTTTTTCCTTACACCTTGGGACGAGTTCGTCTGTTCGAGTATGAGCATCTGAAGATGCGGTTGTGTGGACGTGAAGATCAAGTTTCAGCTTCAGTAGTTGTCCCGCTCCTTGTTTCTTCGAGTCTGGTTCGGAGATTCTGAGCCGACACTTTGTGGAAGAGCGGTTGCATTGGCTTGATCCTAGCACCAGGTTTCACACTGATGGCGCCGGCGAGTTGCCAGTTTGGCTTCTTTCCTAGGAAGAGGCTGCGATGGATTCGTGTTGCGGTTATTGGAAGGAATGGTTGGAGCTGTATTCCAATCGTTCCTACGATCTGGGCAGCTACGCCTAGAGTCTGTCCGGCTTCTGCGGGGTCTGTCTTGAAGGAGTGCCATGGTGCGCTCTCGTTCAGATAGCGGTTGCCTTCTCTTGCTAATTGTACTACTTGTTCGAGGCCTTCTTTCAATCGAAAGCGTTCAAGCCTCTCATCGAGACGTTTTGGCGCTTCGTGAAGAATCTTGAAGATGTCCTGGTCTCTCTCTTTGTCGGTGGTGAACTTCGGAATCTTATTCTTGAATCGGGTGCTGATGAAAGTGATGGTGCGGTGGATGAAGTTACCAACGACATCGTTGAGTTCAGTGTTAATCTTCCTTTCAAATTCTTCCCAGGTGAAGTTCGTGTCCCTCTGTTCGGGCCGGAGGCTAATGAGCGCGTAGCGCCAGTATTCAGCGTCTTCAAGCTCAAGCGCTTCGTCTATCCAGACGCCTATCTTCTGGCTCTTCGAGAATCTTTGTCCTTCGAACTGTATGTATTCTGTGGAGGCTACTTCCCACGGCAAATTGTATCCTTCGTGGCTGGCCAGTAGTAGGCCTGGGAATACGATGACGTGGAAGGGGATGTTGTCTTTGCCTATGAAGTGGATATTGCGGCTGGCAGGGTCGAGCCAGTACTTCTTCCACTGGCTTGGTTTCTTGTTCTTCTCTGCCCATTCTTTGACGGCGCTGATGTAGCCGAGGACCGCTTCCATCCAGACATAGATAGTCTTGTCCTGTGCACCCTTGAAGGGTGCCGGGATGCCCCAGGCAAGGTCACGTGTTAGTGAGCGGGGTTTTAGTCCGTCCCTGATCCAGCTCAGGCTGAAGTTCCGAGCATTCTCAGGGAGGTTCGGGTTTTCCTCAACATATTTCTTCAGTTGATCAGATAGTTTTGGAAGGTCGAAGAACCAGCTGGCCGATTGTTTCATTATGGGGGTGCTGTGGTCGAGTACGCAATATGGATTGATCAGATCCTTCGGGTCGAGTACTCGGCCGCAATTGTCACACTGATCGCCACGAGCGGGGATGTAGTGGCAGTAGGGGCATTCTCCTTCTACGAACCGGTCGGGCAAGAAACGCTTGTCATTTTCACAATAAGGCAGAATGATGTTCTGTTTGAACACGTATCCATTCTTGTCCAGGGTCCGGTAGAATTCCCGGACGAACTTCTTGTGAACAGGGCTTTCTGTTCGTGTGTAGTTGTCGAATTGGATGTTGAACTGTTTGATGCTGCGCGTAAAGATTCGGTGATACTGGTTTGTTAGCTGGCGGGGTGTGATCTTGCGTTTTATGGCTTCAACTTCTATTGGTGCTCCGTGTTCGTCGCTGCCAGATACCATGACAACGTCTTCGCCTTTCAATCTCAAGTAGCGCGCGTAGACATCGGCTGAGAGTAGGTGCGTGAAGGTTCCTAGATGGGGTCTGTCGTTGACGTATGGCCAGGCGCTGCAGACTATCCATCTTCCCAGTCGACCGTCATCCTCCGATACTGACCGAGTTGTCCGGGTTTTGGATAAGCGTTTGCGACCAGAATATCGTTGAAATAGGCCAACCGACCATTACTGGTCATGACGCTATCAATGGACGACTACGACGGCTTGCTGGATCGAGCATTATCGAAGATTACACAATCCACCGGCACCGGCGAGCGTTTCGAGCTGCCGATTGCTATGGTACAGATTATAGGGCAAAGGACGATTGTTGTGAATTTCTCTGATGTTGTTGATCGGTTGAACCGTGATCCGCATCATGTGCTGAAGTATTTGGCGAAGGAGATGGCTACTGCGGGGTCGTATGAGGGTGGTCGTGGCTACTTCCAGGGCAGGTTTTCGCGTGAGACCATTAACCGACTCATCAATGTCTACTCGAACCGGTTCGTTATCTGTCCTGTATGTCACCGGCCTGATACTCGGGTTGTCCGGGAGGGACGCTTGTCCTTCCTCGTCTGTGAAGCGTGCGGTGCGCGATCGTCAATATTGACGACATAAGGAGTGCTTCTTGGATCTCGTCTACGCCACGTCCTACAAAACCGAGAAAGGCTTGCTGGTGGCGTGCTGCGACGAGGAGTGTATGGGCCGGATCTTCCGGGAGGGACGGTTGAAGCTGGCGCCCGAGTCGAAATTCTACGGGAGCGCAGTTCTAGGATTGACGGAAGCGGTTGTCTTGATGGTTGGCGCTGATATGCTGAATCTTGTTGGTAGAAAGGTAGTAGATGCAGCCATCAATAATGGACTGGTTCATCCGGACGCGGTCATAACCATAGCCGGAGTCCCACACGTCCAGGTCATGAAACTCTAGGATTTCCGGAAAAACGGTTTCTGCGTCGCGAGACTAGCACGCATACCCATTTGTTCTATAGGGTCCCGAGCTGACCATATTCTAAACGCGGATCCATCAACATCCCTCTAAGACGGATTATTCATCTCCAGTTGACATTAACATCGTCATGGACCCTCAGCCGTTTTCTAGGCGTTTTCCTTGGGACTCTCAGGGAGATCACTCTTCGGATGCTGTCTCTTCCCTTTGGCCCATCTGTAGATTTCATCCCTTGCAAGGACAAGGGCTGCGAAGAATATGGTGTCGAAGAGAAAGGCGAAGGAAGCCCACATGGCATTGTACCGGGTAGGGTCAACAGTGAATGTGCATGGGTTTACAGTGGGTCCCGTATATTGTGTGAAGGTAAAGTACCATGGTAGGGGGAGGCCGCCTCCAGAGATGGCCGGACCACAGGGTCCTGCAGTTTCGAGCGGTGTGTAGTAGAGGGCTGATACAACGGTAGCGGCAATTCCTAGGGCGAACACCCAAGGCAATTTCCTCATTTGGATTCTGCCAGAGGCGGCATAGAGCCCCTCCAGAGCCAGGATCGGAGGAAGGGAGAGGTTCGCGAACCCGAAGAGGAAGGGGGCAGGAGTGAACGAGGAAATGTAAGGATAATAGAGGAAGGATAACATTAGGCCCACGAACAAGAACAGAAAGAACAGGAAGATCAGTCGCGGTCGATAGTGACTTCCGGTTGAAGACTGCAGGGGATCACACCCCTATTCTTGCCCACACTTCAATCGCATAAACGGAGAGATTAGCCTATCCGAGGATGATGCCCTAGCTCTAAGATCGTTGATTGCGCAGAAGGCTTATTGGGACTCGGCCGAACACCCGGGTCTCTTGTAGCCCGGTGGTGTAGTGGACTAGCAAGGGTCGAAAACAGTGACCCGGCCAATGATGGGCTTTGGACTCGAAACCAGGAAGAGACCCATCGACGGGAGTTCGAATCTCCCCCGGGCTACCATAGGCCCACTTCGAATATACCTAGAGAAGGTGAAGAAGAGCAAGTCGAAGGATTCAGAATCTAGAACCTATCGTCCCAGGCGGCGAAAAGCTCTCCGTCGTTCATGTCAAAAAATGAAGGTGATTAACAAGTCTACCTTTCTCACAGAGATGCTTCGGGAATTGAAAAACTGACAGGGTCTTAGGGTCTTAGGGCTAGGCTCGGAGCCTCTACATTTGGAGGGTCGATTGAGAGTTTGAAATACTTACCTTCTGCGCGGCACGGAAGATAATTGGAAGGCGAGGACGAATAGCTCCCAGGCTCGATACCCAAGGCAGATTCAAGAACGAAGTAACTGAGCGTTTTCTCCTTCAGAGTGATCTTCTGACTGAGACCTCTTGTCGAGCCAACTGGGGATCACGACGGCCCTTACGAGTTGCTGAATTGTGCTTCCACGCTTTCTTGCCGTTCGCTCTAGCTTTTGGTACGTCTCTGCACTCAAAGTCTGTACGAATCTCCTCGATCCATCGAATTCCGAATAAGCCACCTCCTCGTCCTCTGACTGAGGCTTAAGCCCGTCGAGTCTGGACTGGATTCTGAGAGTGTCTAACTCGCCCTCTAGGACCATTAGCTGAGCAAGGCTCGCTAACAGACTCTTTCCACGTGCGCTAAGCAAGACCCCTGCGGGAAATACGGGCGCCATCGGCTCAAAGTATCCATGGGCAAATAGGAAACCTAGGAACTTATCCATCAGATGGAAGTTTAGGTTCGTCTCTTCAACGGCCCGAGTCTTCGACATTCCCCTATCGTAGGCTAGAAGTATCTCGTAGATGATCCTGAAGGCTCCTCTACGGCTTCTCAAATCGTGGATTGCCGCACAGATCTCGAGTCCTTTTCTGCAATTAAGGGAAAGCCGACGGTTTTTTCGCAAAATACTCTAAGCCGTTTAATAACACTCTATCTCAAGCCAACTCGGTCTATCTACGTCAATCATTCAGAACAAATTAGTTTCGCGCTAAGTTAAATCCGGAAAACGACTTAATCCCCGTGAAAATTGCGAATCAAAGGTAAGAGTTTCAGCTATGTCCGGCTGAGCATTATCAGTCTACTTCTGGTAGTGTTTTCGGCACCAGTCTTCCAGGCCGCCCACGCCTCCTATCAGTGGGACGAGGGCACGAAAGTAACCCTCTCCGAGCAATCCGCCAGAGCCGATGGACCCGCCCTAGCCTATGACCCAGCAAATAACAAAATGTTCATGGCTTACACTTCACTAGACTCGTGTCTCTGTCTGCACTTTCTAACATCAACCGACATGATAAGCTGGTCAAGCGACGTCAGTACCGGTTTTCATGACACGAGCTGTTGCGGAGGCACCCAAGCTCACATGGCCTACGACAGCAACAATCAGAGGGTGTATGTTGCGTGGCAGGATCTCATATTCCAAGGCAGTGATCCAACTGGAGCGCTCAACTTCTGGGAGTGGTACATGTACGTGTCCTCCTCATCCGATGGAGTCTCATGGTCAGGTCCTGTAGTCGTTCAATTCAGCTCGGAAACAAACGGCTTCTGGGAGGGCCTCGCGATCGCTTACAGCTCAGCGAGCAATACCCTGGTCGTGGTGGCAACCGATGCCAGTAACAACGACTACACTTTCACATCAACGGATTCGGGAAATACTTGGACTAATCCGAAGCAGATCTACTTCAATAACTCTCCTCTCAACTGGCAATTACCGGGCATCACCTACTTCAACAGCGCTTACTATCTAACAAGCCAAAACCCCTTCTGCGTTCTTCAGTCGACAGACCTGTCTTCTTGGACCAACGAACAATGCCTGGCGGGTCAGGCCACAAATGAAGGACCACCACCGATCGCATCCGACTCAGCAGACGGGCTTTATCACATAACTTACAAAGGCACCAATTCGGGAAATTCCATCTTTGATACATGGTCAGTTGGCGGGGCAGGCTGGTCCTGCTGTACTCAACTGTCCGAATCTACCGGCGGTCAAACTGCTTTAGCGTACGACCCAGTTTACCAGTCGCTTCTAGTTGGATGGACGGGCACTGATTCCAATTGGTTCGGCGGCTGCGGATGCCACCTAAACGTCATGCAATACCACTACGTGAATCCGTGCGCGAGCGGCTGCGGAGGGGGCGGAGGCAGTGTTGCCGACGGCTCTCTAATCACGATGGCAGATGGTACCCGCGTTCCGGTGCAGAATTTGCGCGTCGGTGACGTCATGCTCGGCTATAATACCAGCACAGGACAATACTCGACATCAACTATATTGTCATTCAAGAGCGTCATGACAACAAACATGATGATCATTCACACGGCCTCAGGCGAACCATTCAGAGTCGACCAAAACCCTCACCAAACACTTTGGACAAAGACCCCAGACGGCAGCATCGGATGGCTACCCGTCACATCAATGAAACCAGGAGACGACCTCTTCACACCGAATGGCTGGACACATGTAACCAGCATAGAATTCGCCCCCGGGGGACAGCATACAATGTTCGACATCATCGCCTCGATGCCATACTTCGCAGACAACTACCTAGACCCAATATACAAGGTATAAGAAAAGCCAGCACGGACGCAAGACCACCCATTTTTTTTGGTTATCGCACCTAGTCTCCTTTGCTCATGGTCAAAAATTTGCTCGCATATCGACCCGGCTAACCTTGAATATTCTTCGAGAAAAACAGATACGTCTTGATGTTGGTTGTATTCAAGTAGTAAATCATTATCAGTGGAAATATTATCCAAACAAAAGTCAAAGGGCTTACTTCTACTCCTATGGGAGGTAGTGTGCCTTGGACAGCTATCTCGAGAGCACTTGCCATCGCCGCGAGGATCGACACTGCTATTCCTAGGGACCAGGACCATCGTTTCGCTCCCAAGAAACCAATTCCGCAGAGAATCGCTAGGCCGCCAACGACCAAGGTTGCACTTCCGATGAATGCTAGGAACAGAGTCCCGCTATTGGCGGCAGTCGAGATCAACCGTGCCCCTCCCTCAACCAAACCAATCCCAACGATCGTGGCCAAAAGGGTTAAGACGTAAACACCGCTTGGGAGAGCTGGCTTCTGAATGGTCAGACGCAGGCCACGCTGACAATCCGTAGGTATTTCCGGTCTAATATACTTGAGACTCGGCCACATCACCGGAACGGGTTCGCTGCCAGCCAAAGGAGACCAGAGCCCTCCAGAATATCAATTCCCGAAAGGCAGAAACAAACTAGCGCTCATGAGAAATTTTCCAACGATGCGACTGCGAGTCTGCAGTACGCTCGAGAATTACTTGGACGAACTTGTTTCTTGATTATGTTCCTCTTGGAATGGAGATTCTCGATTTTTTGGACTTAGAAGTGTTCGGCCAGAATCTCTAGAAGTCTCTTGTTCGCTTGGCCACCCACTCGAACCTCACTTCAAAATAGTACTCACTGACCTCGACTACACTGGCTTGTCTCGCGTTAGGAGTAACGTAAACCCTGATCAGCAAACTTCAAACGGCTAGAGTCAGCGCAAGGAAGGATAAACACCAACCCGATCCAGGTCAGCTTAGGTTCAATCGGAGAATGAGGGCGAGCTGAACTGTACCCCACAGTTGGGTAAGATGGTTCCCCTAATCTTAGGTATGCATCATTCCTCGGCCAAGAAACACGAGCTTGGCCAATCTCCGACCGACGCTCTTCACAATCCTAACAGTCTTACTCATAGCGGTCGCCTCCTATCCCCTCTATCAAGGCGGGCTGCCTGAGGCTCACGCGACTAGCGTCAATCTTTCACTCATCGCCAACTTCAACGGCTGGAACTACAGCCAGCCAACAGACAAGAATCCAACAATAACAGTCCTCGAAACCGACAACGTATACATCTCGCTCAGCGCAAGCGACACGCAGCAACACCAGTTCTACGTTGACATGGACAGAAACGGGGTGAACGGCTGCCCTTTTCGGGACCTGTGCTCGGGAGTCTTCAACTCCACGAGTCCGACAACTCGCGGCTGGTCATCGGGCGTAATACCAATAGGCACCTACCACTACTACGACTCGTACAATCAAGCAACAACGAACGGAACACTCATCATCCAGCCAGGACCCTATCCAGCAACCGCTCACATATCCCTGATTGGCAGTCCCAATGGCTGGAACTACACACAACCATCAGGGCTCAACCCCACCATCACCGTATACTACGCCCAGAACGTCAACCTCAAGTTCAACACAACAGACCCGCCCAGCATACAGCACCGGTTCTACATCGACATTGACAAGAACGGGGTACCAGACTGCAGCGGGCAGGACTACTGCGATGTACCATTCAACAGCACAGTCATAGCAGGCTCCTACTGGGGAGCAGGATACCTCCCTCCCGGAACCTACCACTACTACGACATGTACTATCCCGCAGTTTCGAATGGGACCTTCATCATCCTAGTCAGTGCCCCACCAGACTACGCCATCTCCGCAAACCCTTCATCTCTCACGATCATGCAGGGCAAATCCCAAACATCACTCATCAGCGTCACTAGCGATAACAATTTTACAGGAACGATCTCCCTCGCAGCCAATCCGTCAGGCCTAACGGCTACCCTCAACCCAACGACCGTCTCACTTCCCAAGAACGGAGTCGCCGCCTCAACACTCAACTTAACAGCCCCTGCGTCTTTATCACCGGGAAGCTACCAAGTAGGGATCACCGCCTCCAACGGAACCACACAACGCAGCACCACAGTCAACGTCCAAGTAATAGGTCCAGATTTCACGATCACAACGAACACCAACACGCTCAACATCATCCAAGGCTCATCTTCCACAGCAACAATCACCATCACAAGCCAGAACGGCTTTGCCGGAATGGTCAGCCTGCAGGATCAGATCACGCCTAATGGACCCCTTACTTCTCAGAATCCACCGACAGTCAGCATCGCGTCGAGCGGTAGCCAAACATCAACGCTGAGGATCTCAACCACTCCTACAACACCGACAGGCAGCTACACGATCACCACAGCTGGCAATACGACCAGCACCAACGGACCACTGACGCACTCGGTAACGATAACTCTGACGGTGAACCCTTCCACGCCGACTAGCCCCGGCAGTCCTGTGATCTCGACATTTCTCTTTGAGGTCCTCGCAGCCTTCATTGTAGTCATTTCGCTAGTTATCGTCTTAGGAAGACATAGATCGAACAGACAGAAGAGTGAAAAGTCAACGGATCCAATGATGCCCAGATAAGCCTGAACCTGTCGCGGATTTCTCTAATCGTCCAGCTATCGGAACGGTTGTATCAAGATCGTTTCACCCAACGTATTTCCCCCATCTTCGACACATGGTAAGGCTGGAGGTAAGAGATCAAGAATGTCGTCGAAAGCAGCCGTCGAATACCCGAACATTCCATCGATACTAGCCCTAGTAGGAGGCGCTCTGATAGTGCTCTTTGACATATTCCTCGTGACCGTAAGCATAGTCGTACTGCCGCATCTCAACTACACCAACTTCAATTCGCCACGAGGCTACACGGGCAGTCCCGGTGCTCTCGCCGCAGGCTTCGTCGGAGCAATCGCAGTATTCGGCCTCATCTGTGGCATCATTGTCACAATGTCAGCCGTACTGCTGCGCCTAAAGCCCAACCAGCGACAGACGTGGGGCATACTGGTACTGGTCTTCAGCATCCTAGGCTTCTTCGGCTTCGGAGGCTTCATAGTAGGATCAGTTCTGGGCATAGTCGGCGGAATAATGACCCTCAGATGGAAACCACTACCGACAACGCCGACAACACCACTGCAATAGAGAGAACCGATCGGACTAGCGCGAAGGAGAAGGGGTGAGGCGAAGACTTGGAGAAGCTAAAGATCCTCCTGATAATGCTGGTATCGGCTGCAGGCGGACTCGCAGTCTCCGGGTACATCCTCGCCCTAATCCTAACCCCAACGGAATCACCGTTGGAAGTTCTTTCTCAACTTCTCACGAAAGGATTCCCAGCTACCTTCCCATTTCTGGTATTGTTCTCCTCGCTTCTCTTCCTTTGCACAGTACTAGCCAGCATGGTCGGGGTCATCTATTTCCTAGTACTACCTGAGATCAAAAACTACCACGCGCCAGGCAACGGTAACGGGAAAGAAAACACAGCCATGGTCTTGAAGACTCTCAAGCCTGAAGAGAGAAGCATCGTCAACGTTCTAGATGGCCACGGAGGCACCTACTTGCAAAAGTACATCACGAAGGAAGCAGGTCTGTCACGATTGAAGACGCACAGACTAGTCGCCGCGTTGTCGGAGCGTGGAATCGTCCAGGTTGAGAAGTACGGAAACACGAACCAGGTTAGGCTTGCGAAGTGGTTCCATGACGGGATGCATCAACCATGAAACCTGGAACGGTGGTTGGGAAATGCGCGTCCCCAGTGCAGACCTTTAGGTTTCTTGGAACAGAGAGGTTGGAGACGAGGCAGTACTCCTGGGGGGAACGCGGCAACAGTTCGATGTCGAGCCTCATTCCTGCATCGGGAAGGATAAGTCCCTCCCCATCAAACTACATGCTAATTCTTCGTTTTCGACTTTAGCGCTTCAAGCTCTGCCTTTAGAGCCTCTATCTCTTTCTCTTTCTCTGCTAATGCTCGTTCAAATGTCTCGACATAGCCGGAGACTTCGATCTCAAGTTGGGGGATGATGGTTCTCGATATAGCGGATAACTCAGTCAGCTTTGTTCGAGTGATCTGCTCGACTAGTTGCTTGATTCTTTCAAGATACTTCCTTACGTTCTCGGATGGTTCGAACAGCTTCGTCAACTGGTCTTGACGCCTCAGCATCA
>Ga0209160_1003373_pt1 | contig 13023 bp, 13 predicted proteins | sample GraSoiAngelo_153_FD_186167 | JGI IMG/M metagenome (GOLD analysis project Ga0209160, IMG submission 186167) | Grasslands soil microbial communities from the Angelo Coastal Reserve, California, USA - 14_1009_12_40cm (SPAdes) (version 2) | ecosystem: Environmental > Terrestrial > Soil > Grasslands ...
ACGGCACCACGTCCGCCGCGCCCATCCTAGGATGCGCTCCCTGATGCACGTTCAAATCAATCAACTCCGCCGCTTTGCCAACGCCACGGATGGCGGCCTCCTGGATTGGCTCACGCTCGCCGACCAGCGTGATGACGCAACGATTGTGGTCGGCATCCATCTCGCGATCGAGCAGATAGACGCCGTCTATCTTCATGGCGTCAACGATCGCATCAACCTTCGCTTTGTCGCGCCCCTCGGAAAAATTTGGGACACACTCCACCAGAGTTGTTGGCATATTGCTGAAGAATATCGGGTGAGATTGGAACCCGCAACTTGCGCTCTCACGCAGAAGCTTGACAACCGGGGGGTTATCCGACTCGCGCCTACATGAATCTTGATTTGAAGTTACAGCACAAGCCGGATTTCTCGGTGAACGCCCGGGGCGTATCTAGAAAGAGAATCCTCCTTGTGACCCGAAGGCGGTCGCCGATGGGACCAGAAGATCGAAACCAGCGGTGGCCGCCGACTTTTATGCCGCTTTGCGGACCTTGTGGATCAGGGGAGCGATCTTTCTTAAGTCATCCACGAATGACTGCATTTGCTCGTGCCGCGATTGATCGTCAATCGCGCGAAGGATTGACGATGGATGCACAGTTGCCATGACGTGCGGCGCCAGGGGAGACTCCACGAGCTCGCCACGCCGTCGCATAACGCTGAAATCCTTGCCCAGCAGGGCTTGCGCAGCAGTAGCGCCCAGGCACACCAGAACTTCAGGTTTCACTGCCGCGAGCTCCGCATCCAGCCAGAGACGGCAGGCATTGATCTCCCAGTAGCGTGGTTTCTTGTGGATGCGCCTTTTTCCGCGCTGGTCCGGCGCCCAGTTGAAATGCTTCACCACATTCGTAACATATACATCACTTCTCGCGATGCCAACCTCTGCCAGAGCCTGATCCAGCAGCTTTCCGGCAGGACCCACGAACGGATGACCAGCGAGATCTTCTCTATCTCCGGGCTGCTCGCCAACGAAGACGACTTTAGCATGTGCGTCCCCTTCGCCGAACACCGTCTGGGTAGCTCGTTCCCAAAGGTCGCAAGCCTTGCAGCTCGCCGCGGCCACGCGCAAGCTCGCGAGAGTTGGTTTCGGAGGGATCAGCGGAGCGGCGGTCTGCTGCGATTTGTATCGGGCTGCCCTAAGGTCTTTGGTCATGGCTGCATCCGCGCGGCGGAATTCCAAATTCTGAGATGACGGCGCGAATTCCCACGTTTGCCATCGTGTTTTTATCTCTTTTCGGGGTTTCTGCATCCAATGAGTCGGACAGGCTTAAGTCCGAACGTCGGGCGAAAAGATTGTCCGGTTAGAGCCAGACAAGTAGGTACGCGGATTTCCTACCGAAAATACAGGGGAAACTGTATTGGAATCGAGCACTGCAACTTATAACGTTCGCCGGGAAATATTGGCGCAAGTGGCGCCGTGGCATTCGTGTCGTTCGAAGCTGCGAAAAATCTCCTTTTAGCGGGGTCTCATGCTCGCACATTGTGTTAACCCGAATTGTTACGCTCTCTTGCATTCATTCTGTGAAGGACGGCTGTTCCAGTTTGAGGTGGTTTCGATCTCGGTAGCGGCCAGTGATGACACGACCGCGCCGTTCGATGAGAAGCCGGAGCGCCAGACGGCTCATTTCTGGCTGTGCGGCCGTTGTGCGGACAGCATGACGCTAATGCTCGAGCCAGCCCGGGGCTTGCGTGTGGTACCCGTGGCGTTGAGCGGAACGGAAGTTACGAGCGTAGGGGACGTTGCGACGAGGGAGGAAGAAGTTCGCCAGACCCATAGGTGCTGAGAGCTTTCAGGCGCTAGAATCTTTGCTTTCCTCACGTGCCGTGAACTGTCGGCCTGCGCGGATTCGGGGTAGCCTTTCCTGAGAAATACGGCCCATCCTAGCCGCCAAGGGAAGGTGCGGCATCAAACGTGAGCAGAAGCTGGAAAGACTTCGCGAAAGAAAAAGATTGCAATCAGTTGACATTTTATAAACTGGGGCTCTGTATTAGTAAGAATTACACAGTCGGAATCTCCCGAGTTTTCGACATTTCCCAATTTATGAGCCAAGTTCCGGTTTGGCAATTGCTGTGCTCCGATACCCGAGCTACTCAGGTGGCAGAGTGCGGTCTGTGCTCTGGACGGTAGGTTCGCGCTAGATAAGCCTTGTGGAGGAATGTCTCACGGAGGTGAGCCATGGCAACATTTCGAATTTTCATAGCCGATGATCACGAAGTTGTGCGCAAGGGTCTCATGTCCCTTTTGCAGGCACAACCGGACTGGGAGGTCTGCGGCGAGGCTGCGGACGGTCGTGAGGCGGTGGACAAAGCCCAGCAGTTGAAGCCCGATGTCGTCATCCTCGACATCGGCATGCCCAGCCTAAACGGCCTGGAAGCAACGCGACAGATTCTGAAAAGCAATCCGCAGGCCAAGGTGCTGATCCTGACTTTGCATGATTCTGACCAGGTCGTACGTGAAGTGCTCAATGCGGGGGCGCGTGGCTTCCTGCTGAAATCGGATGCGGCCCGGGATCTGGTTGCCGCCGTCGAAGCTTTGCGGCGGGATAAGACCTACTTTACTTCGAAGGTCGCGGCCATGGTGCTGGAAGGTTATCTCAAAGGTGGAACTCCAACCAGCCCGGTCACCGTCGGCCGTAACCGGCTGACGCCGCGCGAGCGTGAGATTGTGCAGTTGCTGGCGGAAGGAAAGAGCACAAAAGAGGTGGCGGTCGCGTTAGGCTTGAGCGTTAAGACTGCCGAAACGCATCGCTCGAACATCATGCGGAAACTGCAGCTCCATTCCGTGAGCGACCTGGTGCTCTACGCCGTCCGCAATAACATTGTCCATGTTGTACAGGCGGGAATCGAATAGGACTCACTTTTGCGGCTTTGGGCGGGCGGTATGCCCGCTTTTTTTCTTTTACGGGCCAGACGCGAAAAAAGGAAGCCGCGCCTACGCGGCTCCCTCACGGCTCGGTACCCTCCCCCAGGTACTTCGCCAAACTTGCTACTGCATCATAGTGAACGCCTGGCAAGCTGATACTGTCGTCACGGGCGTTGCGCCGCTGTTCCCCGCATCGAAGCGGATCACACCATCTTCCGTCGAGCAAAAGTCCCGCGTTCCGGTTACGCCAAACGTGAGCGGAGAAGTCCCAGTTATGAACGAACTGGTCAGAGCACCAGCCGTAATGCCTGTGGTTGCAAACACGTAACCGCTCTTGCCCCCGCTTCCGGGTATCGCTGAAGCCAGCACGTTATCCAACAGGCAAGCGTGGGCCGAAGATGGAAGGCAGGGTGGCGCTCCCCCGAGGCTTGCGAGATCCGTAGAGTAACCAAGGTTAGGATATGCCGCGTTATAAGCGAACTCAGCCGTGTTGATTAGGCGCAATGACTGGGCAGCCGAAGCTTCATTGGCTGCGATTCGCGCGCGCAGCAAGTTGGGGATCGCAATCGCCGCGATGATCAGAATGATCGCAACCCCACGATCAGAAGCTCGATAAGTGAAAACCCTTTGCTGTTGCGCATCTCTACTAACCTTGTTCGCTTCCTGTCCGGTTTCACTGATGAGTGGGCAGTTCGAGGGCCATTCTAATGGCAATCCCCGCCCACGGTTGCAGGTGTAAGCTTGTGAAAATTATGGAGTAACCTGTTCTGATTCCAGGCGAACCATCGTTCGCTGACACAATCTGTCAGCACAACAGCCGAACAATGACATCATTAGGCGGGCCGTGGGAACTGGTCTGGAATAGCTGGAATAACGAAGGCGAAATTCCTCTGGCAAAAAACAAAGGAGCAACGGATTGCTCCGTTGCTCCTGGCTTTGTACCCTCCCCCAGGTACTTCGCCAAAGTTTGCTAAATCGCTTACTGCATCACCGGAAGTGCTGTGCATGCAGCGCTGGAAAGGGCCGGCAGGCCCGAGGCGTTGTTGGCGCTATCGAAGCGGAGCACGGCGTCCTCGATGGAGCAGAATCGACGTACGCCCGTCTGGTTCCAGGTCGCCGGACCGGCATCCGTCACGTAAGTTGTGACTGGGGTGCCGGCGGTATTAAGGACCTCGAACAAATAACCACTCTTCGCTGTAGTTGCGGCAGACGACATCGCAAAGTCAATCATACAGGCGTTGGTCGAAGCCGGCCCAGCCGCACAGCCATTGGCCGCCGGTCCCAGGATTGCCAGGGTAGAAGCATAGCCGATGGTCGGGTAAGTCGTGGTGTAGGTAACCTGCGCCGTATTGATCGTACGCAGCGAGCTGACGGCCGACGCTTCGTTAGCCGCAATGCGCGCCCGCAGCAAGTTTGGAATAGCGATCGCGGCGATGATCAAAATGATCGCGACCACGATCAGCAACTCAATTAGTGAAAAACCCTTCTGTTTCCGCATCTCGTTTGTCCCCTCTTCTCCGTTTAAGAAATCTTGTGGTCTCAGTAGACCCAACTGGCGTTATGTAAGGCATTTTATCGGCCAGAGCCGAAAGTTACCATTGGCGAGGTTCGACTGCGTGCAGGTGCTTTATTTTCAATCTCTCCCAGGCCGGAATGCCGCGTTTGCGCTCGGACCACTGATAGATCCAAACGCCGATCCGTGGCAGATTTTGTACCGCCATTGACAACTTGTGTCAGTTTGGGACGTTTCTGAGACACCAAATCGATAGAACGAACGACCAGGCGCCTCTTGCAAAAGTAACGAGCGCAGAGACCTCATTCTTGCGAACGAATCATCACGGCTGTGAGCCTGGAAATGCACTCCTTTGCCGGTTGTTCCGCCTGTCGAGTGAAGCTTCTATGTGATTAAATCCAAACGTGCCCGCCGCGCTGAAGCAAAAAGCCTCGATAGAGGCTAAGTCGCAGGATTTTTTCGCCTCATCCGAGAAGCTCTCGCGGGTTCTCTGCCTTCTTCTGGTAGCAGTGACTCTGGTTGTATATAACCGCGTCAATCAAAACTCCTTCGTCAACTTCGATGACGATCATTACATTACCGAGAACGCTCACGTCCGTGCCGGATTGACTTGGGGCACGATTCGCTGGGCATTCTCTAGTCTCGAGCAGGCCAACTGGCATCCGCTCGCCTGGCTCTCGCACGCTCTGGATTGTCGATTGTTCCGGCTCAGCCCTGCCGGGCATCATTACGTCAATCTCTTGCTCCACGCGGTTAACGCGATGCTGCTTTTCCTGATTCTGCAGCGGGCTACCGGTTTTACCTGGAGAAGCTTCGCGGTGGCTGCGCTTTTTGCCTTGCATCCTATCAATGTCGAATCGGTGGCCTGGGCCTCAGAGCGCAAGAACGTTCTGAGCATGCTCTTCTTTCTGCTCGCCTTGGGAGCGTATGGCTGGTATGTGCGAAAGCCGGAGCTGAGACGTTATTTGGTAGTAGTCGCTCTCTTTGCCGTGGGATTAATGGCGAAGCCGCAGGTGATTACCTTTCCGTTTGTCCTGTTGCTGTGGGATTATTGGCCTCTCCGCCGTGTGAGTTCTACGCACGAGCTCTCGAACAAGGTAGCCCAGCGAGGGTTCTCAGCGCTCATTTTCGAGAAACTCCCCCTTTTTGCCCTCTCCGCTGCCAGCGCAATCATTACCATGAAGGCGCAGAGCGGCGGGGGTGCAGTGCGTTCCGATCTTGAATACCCATTTGCAGTGCGCTTCGGTAATGCGCTGCTTGCCTACGCATGCTATCTCCGGAAGGCTGTTTGGCCATCGCATCTCGCCGTCATGTACCCTCATCCAGGAGAGTCGCTGCAAGCATGGCAGCCAGTCGCAGCGGCGTTGCTTTTAGGGCTTATTAGCGCCGGGGTATGGGCAGCGCGGCAGCGGCGATATTTGCTGGTGGGCTGGTTGTGGTTTCTGGGCACTTTGGTTCCCATGATCGGTGTGGTGCAGGTTGGCGGACAGGCAATGGCCGACCGCTACGCGTATTTACCGTTCATCGGACTATTTGTGATGGTCTGTTGGGGAGCAGTCGACTGGGCGCAGCACAAACATGTGCCGACGCAGTGGCTGGGAATCCCAACCGTTCTCGTGCTCCTCACTTTTTCCCTACTTACTTATCGACAACTCGCCTACTGGCACGACAGCATTACGCTCTGGTCCCATACGTTAGAGGTTACAAGCAGAAATTTCGTCGCGGAAGACAGTCTGGGTCGGGCGTTGGTGAATGAAGGGGAATACGAACAGGCCATTCCGCACTTTCGCTCGGCAGTTGAAATCAATGCACACGATCCCCTTGGTCATCTCAACATCTGCGCGTACGAGCAGCAGCATGAGAATTTTCCGCAGGCCATCGAGCATTGCCGCATGGTTTTGCGGTTCACTCCGGATACAGGATTGCAAGCGAACGCCTACACTAACCTGGGCGGCGCTTATCGGAGGATCGGAGATCCCGATCATGCGAAAGCAAGCTACGATGCCGCATTGGGCCTGGCTCCTCAGAACCCCACCGCCTTGATGGGCATGGGCCTACTTGCGCAAAGCCGCGGAGATTTCCCGGAGGCCATCCGCGAATACTCGCAAACCGTGGCAGTGCAGCCGTCCGACGTGGCTTACTTGTTGCTTGCTCGTGCTTTGGAACAGAATGGCCGAGTCCAGGAAGCCCGAGCAGCCCGGGACGAGGCAGAACGCATGTCGTCGGATATTTCTCAGGCGGAACAGAACGTGGATCGCCTGCTCACCCATTAATTTGTGGTGGTACGTCGACTGGAGAAGCCGCTGGGTTTGCGGTGGGCTGCCGGCGCTTGGCGAAGTAATATGCGACCGGACCCAGCCCCAGGCAAGCAATTCCCCACAGACGGCTTGCTGGATCGCTGTTGATCAGCGCCCACGCAAACAACACACTTGGGATTATCACCACCACGGCCAGTCCAGCCTTCCCGCCCGGAACAACAAAACTGCGTTTTGTCTCTGGGGCCACTCGGCGTAGTCGCCACAGCGAGAGCAGCGTCAGGACCGATGTAGCCGAGCGCATCCAGGCATAGATAGCGATCAGTTGCGTCACACTTCCGAAAGCGAGCAGGGAACAGAACAGCGTCGAAATGACGATGGCGAGCACCGGCGTGCCAAAACGCGGATGCAAGCGCGCCAATGAAGAGTGCAGGTAACCATCCTCTGCCATAGTGAAAGGCACCCGCGAAACGGATAGCACCGTGGCATCAAGCAGCACAAAAGCGCAGAGCGCAGCTCCTGCGAACATCGCCAAGCCCATGCTGCTCCCACCCAGCAGACGCCCCGCCATGACCAGATACGCTGTCTGCCACTCCTGCCAGTTGCCCAGTGCTGCCAAACCTGCGGCCATCGGCAAGAAATAAATCACCGCCGCCAGGGGAACAACGATCGCAAGCCCACGCGGGAAATTGCGCGCCGGCTCCTCCACTTCTTCAATCACGGTGGAGAGTTGCTCGTATCCGGAGTAAATCCACAAAGCGAGTGCCAGGCCAACCCCGTACACCTCACGCCAGGGCCGGTCTGGCGGCATCCAGGGATGAAAAGGATTGAAGTGGGCGTGGCTGAATCCAAGAAAGATGAACGCTGCCACCGGCAGCATCTGAAGCAGTAACAAGACGAGTGTCAACTTACCTACCACGCGAATTCCGAGAATGTTCAAGCCCGCGACCAGCACCAGAAATATAACGGCGATCGCCCAGTGCACGAGTCGGCTGTGCACCGGAGTGACCTGCGCGACGTAATCCGCCAGCACCACTCCATAGGAGGCCCACATGAAGAATGTCCCAGTCCAGTTCCACCAGCCGCATTGGAAACCCCAGAAATCGCCAAACGCCGCGCGCGTCCAGCGATAGAAGCCGCCTTCCACCGGCATCGCCGTTGCCATCTCGGCTGACGCCAGAGCCATGGGCACGCTAAATAGCCAAGGGACGATCAGGATGAAAAGAAGAGCCATTCCCGGCCCGGAAGTGGAGACCATCGCTTCATAATCAAACGGCCCACCGGCGCAGTAGGCGTAAAGAACCGCGACAAAAGGAATCAGCGAGATTTTCTTGAGTTTCCCAGCATGACGAGGTTGCGTGCCGAGCAGCGTTTGTGAGGGACTGGAAGCCATCAGAGCGCCGTCCGAAAAAGTTAGAGCAAGTGCTGTAAGGCGTCAACCGCATTCAAAGAAATAGCGGGAGAAGCTATCGCGATTGTGGCGTATGCCAAGCACTCAGCCGGGGAATCCAGCGTGGGACATTGCGACAGAATTCTTCATACTCCGCCGCGTAAGTCTTGCGCAACACAGGTTCCTCATACAGCAGCACGAAGATCTGAAAAGCCATCCAGACGACGGCTGCGTATAAGAGCAAGTCGCGATTTCCAAACAGCAACGCCTGGCCTGCAATCAAGCCGAGGACTGCAACGTACATCGGGTTGCGAACATAACGATACAGGCCCGTGACCACCAGATGGCGTGTGGGGAAGGCAGGAGCGGGCGTACCCAATCCTTGCAGCGCGAAGCGAGCGAACGAGTCGAGCAGCACGGGCAAGCTCACCAGGATCAGACTAACGCCGATCACGCGAAAGCCGTAGAAATGCAAGAACAGCGCCTGCATTTTCCAACGGGAAATCCACCATGGCACGATGCCCGCAACCGTCCCCGGCGCGATGATCGCAAAAATTGCGGAAACGGCGATGGCAGATGTTCTCTTCATTGTGCCCAAGCGCGTGAAATCTTTGCGGCATTCAGCTTACGCTGAGGATATGTGGCGCCGTGCAGAAAAAATCTTCGTCCCGGAGCGACCAGAGACGCCGTTACAGCATCAAGCAGGGATGCATGCCATTTGTACGTTGCGGGAAGACTCTTGTTTTGGGGTGGCGCAGTGCTTCAGCGCTGCGTTAAGCATTCGCTGAGGAGTCGCTTATGAGTAGTCTGACACTGCTGCAATCATTGCACGAGAATCTTGCCGGCCGGGCGCAGGTGAAGAGCGTCTTCGGTGATCCGGTCACAGCTGGCGAAAAAACTATCATCCCCGTTGCAAAAATCGCTTACGGATTCGGCGCAGGCGCTGGCATCGGTGGCATGGGCGATACAAAGCCTAAAGGCGAAGGCGGAGGTGGCGGGGGAGGCGTGCGCGCGATTCCCGTCGGCGTATTCGAAGTCAGCGCGAGAGAGACAAAATTCGTCGCCATCCATGACCGCAAGAAGACGCTTGCGACATTGCTGGCCGGCGCAGCGTTGGGATTGTTGTTTGCTCGCCGCAGGAGACTTCGGTAAAGCTCCTACAAGATGCCAAGCGTGATCGGCGCGGCCGACCCATCATCCGCGGGCCCCCGATTTGTCAATCTATACAATTCATGACATAATCATCTTATAGTGTCATAAGACGGAGTCAATGACAATTGATGCAGAAGCCCGGCTGCGTGTTAATGAGAACGGCCGTGTTGTGATTCCGGCGGCGTTTCGCAGAGCGCTTGGCATCAATGCCGGTGATGAAGTCGTTTTGCGAATGGAAGATGACGAACTGCGGATCACCACACTGAAACGTCGCCTTGAGCGAGCTCAACGGCTTGTCCGGAAGCACGTGAAGCCGGGTACCTCACTCGTTGACGAGTTGATCGCCGAGCGCCGCGAGGAAGCCAAGAATGAATAGCATTCTCTTGGACGCTTCAGCGCTATTGGCAGTGCTGAATCGTGAGTCAGGCGCGGAAAAATTGACACCTCAACTGTTGAGTACCGCCATTAGCAGCACCGTCAATCTCGCTGAAGTGCACGCCAAGTTAGTAGAACGGGGCCTGAGCCCTCGCGACGCCTGGGAAGCTACACTCAGTCCTATTCGGGAGGCTGCGCCTTTCACTGCCGAGCACGCTAAGATTGCGGGGGACCTGATCACCCAAACCCGCTGCCTCGGCCTGTCCTTGGGAGACCGGGCTTGCCTGGCTCTCGGACTTACCCTGGGGGCGCCTGTGTATACATCAGACAAGTCGTGGAAGAAACTGAATGTGGGCGTTCGGATCCATGTCATCCGCTGACGGCGGCTAATTTTAAAACAGCGCCAGTTGCCGGCACTCTTCCCCGCGGGACGTCGCTGCGCCTCGCTCTCGCCAATAATCGCTCCAGATCCCGTATTTCCGCCGCAGGCTCGCCATCAATTTGGAAATCCGTTGATGATAGCTTTTGGGCAAGAATGCGTGATCCTGATAACGCTTCCGATAGTTCTCCGCAAGGTGTGGAAACTCCTTTTCCAGGAATGGCATAAACACAGCCGCCGAGCACGGCTTCAAGAACAATGGATTCGCAAAAATGTGCCTGCCCCCAGCTTCCGCCGTAGCCCGAACCAGCGCTTCGAGATCTCGCGGCGAATCAGTGATCTCTGGAATCGCGGGCGAGCAGCTCACCCCTGCGTTGATGCCAGCCTGATTCAGCCGGCGCACGGCTTCCATCCGCAGATCAGGACGCGGCGCACGCGGTTCAAGAATACGCGCGAGGTCCACATTCAAAGTCGTGATGGTCACGTGGACCGAGATGTCGTTCTTCCGCGAGATTTGCTGCAGCAGTTCAATATCCCGGAGAACCAGATTGGATTTGGTCACTATCCCAAGCTCCAAACCTTCGTGCCGGGCGAATTCCTCCAGGATCGCTCGCGTCACCTCATAGCGGCGCTCCGCTGGCTGATAAGGATCAGTGGCTGTGCCGATGGCGATTTCTTCTCCTGGCTTGACCTGCCTCAACTCCTGCCGCAGCAGGTTTGCGGCGTGCTGTTTTACGTAAATCTTCTGCTCAAAATCCACGCCATTGCGCATCTCCATGAACTCATGCGTGTAGCGCGCATAGCAGTACTTGCAGGCAAACTCGCAGCCACGATAGGGGTTGATCGTCCAAGTGAAGGGCATCTCCCGCTTGCTGACGCAGCGGTTAAGGAGGGAGCGAACCGGCAGGGTGAAATACTCGACCTGATGCCCCTCGCGCAACGATTGCCCCTCGGCAGCGAGGCGGGCAATGCCCACGAGTTTAGGACGCGAATCGGGGAGGAGAGGAAGAGAGGTCACCGGCTGATATTCGCTTTCTATTCGCCTATGATAATTTCCCGAGTTGGGCAATGCAAGCCAAAAATTGCTGGTCTTTGGATTGAGGATCAAAGCGGAGAAATTAAAGTTCACTTAGGCAAGTTGCGTTTGGGAGGTGTTGCCAGTGGGTACTGGACGCAGCCTGTCACGCAGTCCCCCGCCTTCCGCTCGCCACTCGACACAACAGATTTGTTTGACTAAGGTGCAGTTAGGTTTAAAATTACTCTTGACAGGCTGTGTCAGTGACAATGAATTAAGCCCCGTTGGCTGCGGGGCTTTTCTATTATTCAGACGCGTTCAACCCTTCTCCAAGTCAATATTCCCATCTCCGGTCCGCAATTCCAGTGGCGGTCCGCCGCCGTTGATCTTTCCGCGCACGGTTCTCTCTTTGGCCGACCCATTTGTCGTAAGCGGGAAATCAATATTCACTCGGCCATCGCCGGTCTCCGCATCCAAATCGGCGGCAAAATCTGAAGGCAGCCGCAACGCGATGTTGCCATCCCCCGTGTACAGATTCCAACCGGACGTGCTCTTCGATCCAGCTTCCGCTTCGGCGTCAATGTTGCCGTCGCCAGTATGTAGAGTCAACGTGTCAAATCGCCCACTCGTGCGGATGTTTCCATCGCGCGTTTCTGCATTCAGGGTGCCGTCCGCTGAACGTATCTCGAGATTGCCATCTCCGGAATCGACGCGAAAGTCTCCCGAAATATTCACAACGCGGATATCTCCATCGCCAGTGTGAAGATTCAGATCGCCCTGCCGCGGCATGCTGACCTCGACACGCACTGAGTGGCGATGCAGCACTAGACCTAAGAGTCGGGGCGTGTGCACCTCAAGCGTGATCTGATTGCCGCTCTGACTTTCCGTTACGCGCACAGCATCGGGGCCGATCTTGTAACCCTCGGTGATAATGCGTGCCTCGATATCTTTGCGATCCCAATCATTCACGCGGATATCGGCATCGTTCGCATCGACCCGGATCACAGGCTTACCTGACGGGCTGTAATCCTTTTCCCATTCATCAGCACTGGCAGAGACTGAAATTGCGAGCATCGCGAGCAACAGGAGAGCGGACAATCTGAGCATAGCAACCCCCTGCAATGGACGATGATCATACGAAAAGGTGAGGAGAAAAGTTCGGCGGTTGCGCTCCTGGCTACAAGAAAACGGATGATTTTTACTGCTGTGACCCCGGCTTCCCCTGTTCCGCGCCCGGAGGGGGCGGAATCGTAATATCGACCTTCGTCACCGGCCCCAGCGATGCAAGAGGCTTGTCGAACTCGCTAGTATTGCCAACCACCAAGATTGCAAGCTGATCTTTGTGCAGATACTTCGGGGGAATGCGCGCGACGTCGGCAATTTGCACCTTTTCTATTCCGGCTCGGTACTTTTCCAAAAAATCGGGAGGGTACCCGTAGAATTCGTACGCCATGCGCTCGCGCAGGACCTTTTCTGGTGTATCAAAATTGAAGACGAAGGAATTCAGGATAGAGTCCTTGGCCTGCTGAATTTCCGGTTGAGTAATAGGCTGCTTCGCCAGGTCATCGACCTGCTGATACATCGCCTGAATGGATTCCACGGTGCTCTGGCTCTTGGTGCCTATTGAGAGGCGCAGAATTCCTGGATGATCAAATGCCGTCCCAATTCCTCCTCCAACCGAATACGCCAGACCCAGCTTCGTGCGAATGTTTCGGAAAAGCCGGGAAGAAAAACTGCCACCGAACGCTTCATTGAACACTTCTATGGCATAGTAATCTGGATTCCGGCGCGTAGTCCCAAGTTCCACCATGCGAATCGAGCTTTGGTTCACATCTTCTTTGGGAATCAGGTAATAACCTGGCTTTGCCGGGTGAAACTCGATTTCTGGCGGCTTGAATGCCGGCCCCTTAGGCCAATTGCCGAATGCCTGCCGAAGTTTAGCTTCCATCTGCGAAGAATCGAAATCCCCCGCGATGCCCAGAATGATGTTGTTGGGGTGAACATGCGCATGATGCCAGTCGATCAGATCCTGGCGAGTGACCGCG
>Ga0209160_1003374_pt1 | contig 13019 bp, 11 predicted proteins | sample GraSoiAngelo_153_FD_186167 | JGI IMG/M metagenome (GOLD analysis project Ga0209160, IMG submission 186167) | Grasslands soil microbial communities from the Angelo Coastal Reserve, California, USA - 14_1009_12_40cm (SPAdes) (version 2) | ecosystem: Environmental > Terrestrial > Soil > Grasslands ...
CAGACGAGCGTCCGCACTGATTCGAGGTTCGGCAAGAGGGAGATGAGAAAGACTCCCGCGACGAGAAGGTGGATGTTCCGATACCGGAGGAAGCTGTTCGCGATGTCGGAGCCCGGCGGGATCGAAGGGCTCTGCGACGCGAGATGCTCGAAACTCGCCAGGACTCCCATCAGAGCCGACAAGTCGACCGCGTATGCCGCGGACGCGAGATTCGCGAGCGCCCGGTCGACCTGCGGAGCACTCAGCGAACCGAAGACTTGGTTGAAGAGGTACGGTTCGATGGCGACCAGGAACAACATCAGAATGTTCAGGCGCAAGACTCCGTGAGTCTCGATTGTCAAGTAGGTGATGCTGCCCGTGTACCGGACCCAGACCGCGATGAGCACAATGAACCCGAAGGCGAAATCCACGAGGTCGCGCAACAAGTCGGCGGCGGTCACGACGGGCTGGGCGATCAGCGCGAGGGCACCGATCGAGAGCGCGAGCCCGAAGATCAGGTCGGACAAGGACTCGATTCGTGGCTTGGGAGGAAGGACCGCCACGAACGTGTGAGGCGGACGCCGGCCTTATCGTTTCTCCTGTCGGATCGGCGGACCTGCCCCCGGCTACCGCGCGCTCGCGAACCCTTAAATAGCGACCTCCTCTTCGAGCGGTTTGCATGGCCGAGAAGAAGTCCCGCGCCGCCGCCCGCAAGATCAAGGACAAGTGGAAGGCGAAGGTGTGGTACAACTTGCTCGCGCCGGAGATGTTCAACAAGCAACTGCTGGGCGAGACGCCCACGGACACGCCCGACAAACTCGTCGGCCGCGTGACCGAGGTGACGGTCCAGGATCTGACGGGCGACTTCAGCAAGATGCACATCAAACTTCAGTTCCGCGTGAATGCGGTGCAAGGCCAGGACGCCCTCACGCAGTTCGTCGGGCACGACATGACGTCGGACTACATCCGGCGGCTCACGCGCCGCAAGCGGACGCGGACCGACCTCACAGTCGATGTCGTGACGAAGGACGGCTGGAACGTCCGCGTGAAGCCGATGGCCATCACGGACCGGCGAATCCAGACGTCGAAGCAGCGCGTCATCCGGACGATCATGGCGAAGCTCGTGCGCGATGTCGCGGCGAAGCAATCGATCGGCGAGTTCGTGAAAGGGGTCATCAGCGGGGATCTCGCGAAGACGATCGCCCAAGGATGCAAGCCGATCCATCCCGTCTCCCGGGTCGAGGTCCGGAAGTCCGAGGTCTGGGCGGTGGGCGAGGTCCCGCCGCCGGTCGAGGCCCCCGCGGCCGAGGCGCCAACCCCCGCACCTCCCGTCCCGGAGGAACCTGCGCCCGCGCCCTCGCCGGCGCCGGCCCCGGAGGAGCTCACGCCGGAAGAGCTGCCTCCGGACGAGATTTGACGGACTCAGCCTCTCTTCGGGTTTGCGGATTGGCGCGCCTTCATCGAGCGGCTAGGCCTTCGACCCTTTCTTCTTCCGGCGGGAATACCACACGAGCGCCCCAATCATCGATAGCGGCGCGACGAGCAACAGATAGAACGGCCAGAGAACCAGGGGGGGCGGGATCAGCTGGAACGCGTATGTGACGTTCTCCGATAGCGGGTTCGGGTTCGTCCACTGCACGGCATAGTCGCTCGATCCGGGCACATTCCAGGAGTTGTTCGCGCGGTCGGCGGTCGTGTTGTAGTATTCGGCATAGCCGCCGATGTGGGAGTGAATATCGAACGCGATCGGCGGACCCGCCGCGGCGTTCGCGGTCCACGACCAGACGAGGACGTCGCCCGGTCCAATCGGCAGGCCGAGCGTCGAGAGATAGGCGTGGAAGGTGTAGTTCGAGGTGCCTGCCGTAGTGAGGACGAACTTGCCGTTCGTCGACACGATGCCGCTCCCTGGCCCAGTTGCCGTGGCGGTGGGAGCGAGTGCCGTGGCGCAACCCAGGATCGTGAGGATGAGTCCGGTGCGTCGCGTTCAGCTCCCTCCCGTCAGGACGACGTGGAACGTCGTGATGAGGTCATTGCCGAATCGGACGAAGCGGGGCTGGATGCTCCAGGTCCCCGGCTGAGACATCGCCAACGTCGTGATGAAGAAGTGGTTCCCATGGGGGCCGTCGAGCGGCAGTGTCTGCGGCGGTAGCAGCACATTCGTTTCCGAGCGGAAGGTGATCACACTCGTGTTTTTCCCGAAGTTGTAGGCCGAGCCATTCGAGGCCCAGGTCAGCAGGAATTGGACGGTGTAGCTGATGTTCGCAGTCGCCGGCGGCGGGTCGATGAGCATCTGGATGTGGATGCCGTCCACTGTGTCGCTGAGCGTGAACTGGGTGGAACCCGCGAAGACGGATATGGCGGGCGTCAAGGACGCCAGGATCGCGGCCAGGACGAGGACCGTGGCCCCGAGTGCGGTCTCGTTTCGCACGTTCCATGTGAGTTGCCGGAACGCCGCCGCCGGCTCGCCCATCTCCGTGGCTCTGGGGATGAGCCGGTATCGATTGTATGCGCCGAACGCAATCATCGGGATGAAGAGGGAGACCTTCGCGAGGATGACCCAGCCGTACCCGGACGAGAAGAGCGCGTCCCAGCTGCCGACCAGCAAGAGGGCCAGGATGAGGCCGCCGATCAGGACGAGGCCGACGCAATAGAAGGCCATCGCCGAGAAACGTCCGAGGACGACGCGCGCCAGCGGCACCGACGCCGGTTCCCGGAGGAACGAGCGGGTCGCGAAAATCGTTGCGAGCCCACCGACCCAGAGTGCGACGCCGGCGATGTGGGCGGCGTCCGCGACCGTCCCGATGGCGGGCGCAATCGCATTCAGAGGCGCCAACGGGTCGATTCCGAAGTAATTCGAGATTCCGCCGAGGCTCTGAACGGCCGCGGCATGGGTCCCCGCGCTGCCGATCGCAATGGCGGCGAACCCGAGGACCGTGCTCAGGAGGAGATATCCGTGCGTGGACTCCGGCGGATCCTTCCTGGCATGCATGAACGCGCTCGACAGGGCGATGAACAGCACCGCGCCGATCGCGAGGCTCAGCACGACCGAGAGTTTGTACGGAGATCCGACGACCGAGCTCCCTCCGCCGGTGCTCTCGAGAGCGTCGGTCAGCAAGAACAATCCGGCAAACGCGAGGGCGAAGCCGAACGCCCCGATCCGCGCGACGTTCATCACGATTTGGAACCCCAGGCGGTACCCAGGCGCCTCTTTCACATCCGGGTCGCGGCCGGCCGGGATCCACATGAACGCCCCCAGGACGGAGGCCCCGAGCGCCGCCGCGAGGCCGAAGAACCCGATGAACCGCAGGCCGACTTCGAACGGAGAGACCGGCGCGCCAGAGGACGTCTGCCCGAGCCCACCGCCGGAGCAGCCGGTCCCGTTCGGGTCCGGGTTCTGGACGCACCACGCGAAGGAACCGGCCGTGAAGTGACCGTCGTCCGCAGACACCGCAGACCACGTGACCGTGATGATGCCGGACCCGGTTCGGTTCATGCCGACGGACATCGTGCGGCCCGCGCCCGACAGGGTCACGGGCGGCATGTCGAACCGGGTTCCGGTTCGTCACGCGGACCGTGCCCGTCCCCGATTCGACCGCCTCGGAGAGGGTGATACTGACCGAGCTCGGCGTCGCGTTGTAGGGGAAAATCGAATCCGGCGCCGGGGTCGACGAGACGTAGTTCGCGTGCGCACTGGCGTCCGCCGGAAGGAGGGCCGCCGCGACGACGACGGCGCAGAGGAGGAGGATTGCCCGGTTCATGGACTCCGCTTCATCACGCGGGCCGCGCGGATCGTGAACGCCAGGGAAGCCGCGCCGAGGAGGACCGCGAGGACAGAGACCGCCACCAAGACCGTCAGGAGGGTCTGGAGCGTCGCGAGCTGCGCATTCAGGGCCGTGATCGAGTTCTGGAGGTCCGTCGCACCCGGCTCCGTCAACGGGAACTGATAGTCCGAAGCCTGGGCGACCACGTCAAGCGGGACCGTCACGTTGATTGCGGTCGTGTTCAAGGTCCCGACCAGCTTGACAGAATATCCACCCGCCACGGTGGGGATCACGTCGAATGTGTACCAGCCGGGCCTGTCGTCCTGGGGCGACAACGCATACATCTTCGTGGTCTGTCCCGTCGACAACGTCGCGGTGAGATTCATCTCGACCCCGACGACGTAGACGACGGTCCCGTTCGACAGGTGGTCCTGGATTCCGAGGTCAAGCCCGTTCAGCGAACCGACGATTGCGGGTTCGACCCGCCATCCAACGGTCAGTTCGTACTCGCCCTGCATGACGTGCGTGTGCGCCGCGACCGGGGGCGCGGCGAGTAGCCCGGAAACGGTGGTAATAACCAGGAACATGGCGGTCACGGCGGCGAGTCGAAGTCGGTGCGTAGATGACATCCGCTATCCGATGACCGCCTCCGGTATTTCTTTTGTGGCACAAATGTGAAGCGACCGCCTCGCCGGTTCGAAAGGGGATATGAGGGGGACGGGCCGTCTCGAAACCGAGGGTCCCCCATGCACATCCTCCTGGAACTCGCGGCCGCGCTGATTGCGACAATCCCCCTGTACGCGACGGCGCGGGCCTACTACGAACGGGGAGCGACGCGGCTCGTCCTCGCGTTCGCGGCGTTCTCCGTGCTGGAGGTCCGCCTGCTGGCGGTCCTGCTCGTGCACCTCGCCCTCCCGATCGACCATTCCACGGAGGAGTTGCTCGACTTCGGAGGCGACCTCGTCGTGATGTTGGCGTTCGCGGCCGCGTTCCTCTGGGGAGCGAGGTGGTCCCATGAGCGAGTCCCTGTTGGCACCGCGTAATCGGATCCTCTACTTGCTCGAGCGGCATCCGGGCCTCCACCTGCGCGAGCTTCCGCGACGGCTCGACCTCTCGCTGAACGCCGTCCGCTACCATCTCGACGTCCTCGCACGCGAGGATGCCGTGACGGCCCATCGGAGCGGGCGCTTCGAGCGATGGTTTCCGTCCCGGACGTTCTCTCCGGAGGATCGCGCGACCATCTCCGCGTTGCGCGTCCAAGGAGAGCGGGCGGTCCTCGAACAATTGCTGCGCCAAGGACCGTGCCGTTTCGTCGAGTTGGAGGCCGAGACGCGGCACTCCCCGGCCACGCTCGTCCGCTACCTGAACCAGCTCACGACGGACGACCTCGTGTTCCTCGATTCGGAACGGCTGTACTGCCTCCGGGACCCCGGCGCGCTGCGGATGCGGTTGAGCGTCTTCCAGGTACGCTTTCCGGAAATGCTCGCCGATGCCGCGACGGAGATTTTCGAGTAGGTCTCCCGAAGCAATGCAACCGAGGGTCAATCGAAAGAAAAGAGGGGGGAGCGCCGTCCTGCCGACGGCCGCTCCATGTTGGGGGTTCTACGGTTAGCTGGGTTCGACGTGCTTCTCGACGAGCAGGTACACGTTGTCGTACGTGCCGTCCTGGTTGACGTCCTCCGCGTGGTAGTCGACGGACACCCATTCGTGGGTGTCCGGGGTGCCATCCTGGTTCGGATCGGTCATCCGCTCCGCGCGGAACGTGAGGTCGACCTTCTCGAAGACGCCGTTGGAGTCCGCGTCGGTCCATTTCGCATCGAGGCGCAGGTACGCGGTCTCCTCGGGCACGCCGTTCTGGTCCGCATCGGTGACCTCCGAGCCGCGGGCCGTGACCGTCACGAGCTCCGGGTGGCCGTCATCGTTCGCGTCCGTCGCCTCGGCGTACAGGACGAAAGCGGCCGTGTACTCCGGGATGCCGTCGTGGTTGGCGTCGCGCACCGCGCTCGCGTGGACCGTCACGTTCGTCGATTCGAACGCGCCGTTCGAGTTCGCGTCGATGGCGAGGACATCGAACGTCGCACCGCGGGTCTCGTCGACCACGCCGTCGGAATCGAAGTCCTTCTCCTCGGTCGCGACGAGGTGCAGCTCGACGCGGTCCGGGTGCTGGTCCTCGATCGCGTTCACGACGACGCCGTCGACGGTCGCGTACGAGTGGTCCTCGGGGAAGCCATCGCTGTTCCGGTCGATCGACGCCTCCGCTCGGATTGTCAACGTCGCCTTCTCGAAGATCCCGTTCGAGTTGTCGTCGAGCGCCTCAAAGGTCCCGTCGAGGCTCGCGCGGTACTCGGGCATGCCATCCTGGTCCATGTCCCGGACGACCGCGGCCGCCAAGGCGAACCGGACGAGTTCCGGGTGGCCGTCGTCGTTCGAGTCCGTCGCAAGGGCGGTGATCTCGAGGGCCTTCCGCACCTCGAGCACGCCGTCGGAGTTCGGGTCTGCGCGAGCGTACAGGTAGATCCGGCCGTCGACGCGCTCCGCGAAGCCGTTCGAGTTCGGGTCCGTCATGGCGAAGGACAAGTCGATGCCGCGGGCGAGTTCGTCGAAGCCGTCGCCGTTGCGGTCGAGCGCCTCATATCCCGTGGCGTTGACCGTCGCGGTCTCGTTGTGCCCGTCGTTGTTCGCGTCCCGCGTGCTTGCGGTCAAGTCGAGCGCTGCGCGGTATTCCGTCGTCCCGTTGTCCCCGATGTCGTAGGTTTGGTAGACATGGACCTCGAGGTCCACGGCGTCCGGCGTGCCGTCGCTCGCGGAGTCCGTCATGCAGATTTCTCCGGTGACGGTCCGCACGAACTCCGCGTTGCCACTCTCGTTGCGGTCGAAGCGCTGTTCACCGGCGAACGTGGCCATGACGGATTCCGGTTTCTTGTCGCCGTTTGCGTCCTTGACGCTCAGCGTCCAGACGGCCTGGGCCGTGTACTCGCGGACGCCGTTCTGATTCGGGTCCGCGAAGGCTTCGACGCCTTGTCGGCCCTCGAGCGCGTTGAACGTCCCGTCGGAATCGTTGTCCCAGACCTGGAAGTCCCGGGCAATCGTGAGGCCGGCTTCCGGCACACCGTTGTGGTCGGCGTCCACGACACAGGTGCCAAGCATCCGCCCGTGCACGTACTCCGGATGACCGTCATGGTTGGCGTCCGTCGCGGTGTACTCGTTCCGCCACGTGCATCCGCTCTCGTTGTCCTGCGGCGCGATGAAATGCATGAGGTCGGGCGCGCCCCGCACGTGATCCGCATCCCGCGGCACGACCCCCAAGCCAAACGAATCGAGCGAATCGTTCGCAAGGTCATCGCGGGTCTCGTTCACTTCGCGGATCGCGGGCACATCCGTGCCGACCGGATCCGGCTGCCGGTCCGACTCGCTCGCCGGGGCCGACGGGGAGCCGGCCGGAGCGTCGGAGGGGCTGGAAGACGCGACCTGCGCCGCGGGCGGAGCCGGCGTCGGGCCGGGAGCGCTCGACGCGGACAGGACGGCGTGCGACTGGCTCGCGTCGGCCGCACTCTGGGCGGTCAAGGTCGCGCCGCGATTCGAGGGCGTGTAGCCCAGGAGGCGCAGATACGTTCCGTCGCGCATGAGGCCGCCGCCGACCATCGGGAGGACGGCCGCACTCACCGCGACCACTCCAAGCGCGATCGCCAGCGCCAGGAAGAGGGCGCGCGGCGGGCGTTTCGAGACGCAGTAGGCTTGCATCGGGATCCACCTTTGCAGTGCGTACGCGAGTCGGGGGGCTTATGAAGACCCGCAAGAGTCTTCCCGAGGGCTTTATGTCCTAGCAGAACAGGCCAACGGCGATTATCGTACCTCGGCGGCCGCCGCACATATCCACCCCCGCCGACCCGATCGATTTCTCAGCCAAGTCACCCGTTTTTTGGCCCGCGTGACAATGTGTCACGGTGCGCAAAACGCCGCGGATTGAGTCCGAATTATCCCATCGGCACCGGGTGTATTCGGGCTTCCTCTCACACGTTCAATAGCCTCGAGAGACATGATAGTCTCAGAAAAGGGGGAGACATGGCGCGGGTTGGCGGGAGTTTGATGCAGGCCCTCTGGGACTGCTTGCTCCAGCGGGGACCCGCCACGGCGCACGACCTCTCTGGCAGTCTGCAGCTCTCCCGGACGGAGACGTATCAAGCCGTTCGCAAGGCGGCGGACCAAGGCCTGATCAAGGTCGTCGCTCACGTGCACACGGACGACAACCACCGCACCCTCGCGTGGGACATCGACTCCCCGGACCAGGAGCTCGTCTGGCTCCGCCACGAACAACGGGTTCGCGGCCGATATTGCACGTGCCTCCCGACGTGCCCGAGGGGCGGGAAGGTTGGAGCCGCATGAGGGCCTCTTATCTCGTCGTCTGGTGGGTGAATCAGGCTCCCCAAGCCGCCCTCTTCGATCACCAAGAGGCAGCGAGAGCGGCGGCGAGCGTGCGGAATGCGCTCATGGTCACGATCTCCGGGAGCGGGGTCGGCGTCGACGAGGTCGTCGATTGGTATCGGCGCAACGAAGAAGGTTCCCCGCTACCGGCGGAATGGCGCGACGGCTTGGGGCAACCACGCATCTCGTGGGCTTCGAAGGGAAGTCTACCGCCGGGACTACGGGAGTTGGGCATCCCGAAAAGTTGACCGATTTGTTCGTAGTCGAGACGCGATTGAGTTTGAATCCAGCCAAGGGACACAACCGATTCCGAATTCCTCCGCCCACGAAGCGGCGGAAGAGTCAAGGATCGTGTCTCGCCTCCGGCACCGTTGCGGGTCGAAGGTGAGAATCCTACGCGGTCGGACACCTGGACGGCACTGATGATCGTGCTTGCGATCATGGCTCTCCTCCTCGTCGTGATTTTCGTTCCTCGACCGAACATCCGGCTTACGAATGTTCGATATGAGACGAGCTCATGCGATCCGGTCACGTCGAGCGTCCTCGCCACGGCGTACGTGACGTTCGCCAACTCGGGCACCGTCGACGGCTACATTATTGCTCGATTCTACGTCGATGGAGAGCGACGCGCGACAAGCGGATTCTTCGTTGCTGCTCAGGCGACGGTCCAGGGGACGTTGGAGGCAGCAATCGTGGGATGCCTCTCTCACCACTACAGGCTCGACACCTGCTATCCGTCGGGAGAATCGACGACGTGCTAGAATCGCGCTCATGAAATCACGACGACACCTGCGGTTGAGATAGTCGGCCGCACAACCGAAAAACCATCATCTGTTTCACTCCGCGCGCGCTGCGAAGAACGGATTAAGTAGAGCTGGCCACATCGGCGCGGGAACTCATGACCTCCCGGCCGTACAAGGATCTCATCATCTACGGCTGCTTCGTCTTGAATCGGCTCGTCGCGGAGATGGGAATCGATCTCTACCAGGAAGGGTTGGACGCGAAGCTCGCCCTCGTGCTACCAAATCAGCGCGGCCTGTCGAAGGAAGAGGTCAAACGCGAGATCAAGTCGAATCATTTCATGACGGATCGGGTGATCGAGTCGCTCGAGAAGGAGGGCCACGCGACCGTTGAGGTGGTCGAGGGCCACTACCGGATTCGCATCACCCGGGAGGGGGTGCTCCACATTCGTCGCTTCAACGAATTTTACCGTAAGGTCTACCAGGAGCAGATCCGGGACCACTATCGGTTCACCAAGGCGCCGTTCTGGTTGCGCGACTGACCACCGCCAAACATCCCCGAGCCCGCGGGAGTTAACCTTAAACAAGGTTGATTCGGGAGGAACCCGGTACGTGGGCTTCGCGGTCTCGCCCGGTCGCCGGCCTCGATCGCGCTTCACGCCGCCGTGGGCGTGCCCGTTCCACTCATCACGGGCTCGACGACGACCGGGATAAAGTCGTAGGTTCCATCATCTCGCTCGATCGCGAGTTCCAGAGAGCACACGAAGGTTGAGCCGCGGATCTTCAGGCGCGCCGATTCCTTCGTCAGGAATTCGTACACGTCTGGGGTGACGCTTTCGTCCGCCTTCGATCGCCAGAGGACGAGGATCCGGGCGGGCGGAATCTTCGTCGCGCGCGCGACGTCCTCGATCGCGGTCTTCAGCGCCTGCAGGTCCGCGAGGGTCGGTGCGCGCTCGAACGCCTTCACGAAGACCGCGAAACCGGCTGCGCCCAGGCTCGTGAACCGCCACAACGCCGACGGCTCCCGCCGCACGTACGCGTCGAACGAATACGTGAGGCCGCTCGTCCCGGTGAGCAGCGCCGGCGTCGCAACGGCGCCAGGGGTGGCCATCATCCCGCGTACGTCGGAGCTCGTGGCCCCCAGGTACGAGAGGATGCGCTGGACCGAGTCCTTCCCATCCGGGATATACACGACCGGATCCGCCTGACGGACGCGTTGGATAACCCGGTGCCGCAGCGCGAAATAATCGAAGAACGACCTCAGGTCTCGCATCAGTTCGAGGATGCTGAAGCCGAGGATGAAGAGCGCCACGAGGACGGCGCCGAGGAACACGAGGCCCCCGGTGGTCAACACCTGCAGCACGCCGAAGATGAGGACGAAAATCAACAGGACGAGGCGCCCGGTCGAGCCGGACACGGATCGCATCGCCAACAGCAGGACGATGATCGGGACGAAGAGGAGGAGCGCAAGTCCGGGCGCGCCGCCGAATGCCGCGGCTGAGAGGATGATCAGAAAGAAGTCAAGCAGGAGCCACACGGAGACGAACCAACGCACGTAGCGAAGGGTCTTGCGGATCTTCGGGGTCTGTCGATCCACGGACTCGGCGAGATCGAAGATTGCGGCGATCGGATCTTCCACCGCGCGCGCGTCCTTCGTCGGTTGCTCGCGGTTCACGATTGAAGACGAACCTGATTGTATATAATGAGGTCGGGAAGATTCTGATTTCCCGCTCGTCACGCGCCATCAGGAATGCTTTTCCACGAACATTCCCTCCCTGTGCGGAGGCGACGATGCCAGGAAGCGATCGACAACTGCTATTCCCTCGACTAGCGAAGAAGATTCTCGACGATTACTGGTCGTTTCACCCGAGCACCGCGGCGGCCGCCGGGATCCATAGATACGATGGTATTCTGCCCGTCTATACCGCGGCATCGCTCGGCGCCTTCACGACGCGGGTCCGCGGATACCTTGAGGCGTTAGATCGACACGACCGCAGCGACCGCCTCTCCCGGCAGGTACGGCTTCGACTCGGCGTCCTTCGCGGTCTCCTCTTGACCGAGCTGTCGGAAATCGAAGACCAGCGACTGCCGCAGGCGCTTCCCCTATATTCCCTGTTCCGTATGAACATCGTCAACTACCTCCTGAGGAAGTATGCCCCGGTCGACCGTCGCGTCCGGGCGATCGGAAGGCTGCAGGCCCAGGTGCCACGCTTCCTCAAGGAGATGCGGTCAACGCTGGACCGGCGCCTCGCGGACACCTTTTTCGAGGTGGGTGAGATGGCCGCGAGCGGGATGCTCGACGCGTACGCGCGCGAGTTGCCCAACATCCTAAGCGGCGTTTCGCGGAGCGTTCGAGCATACGTGGAAGAAACGAATGCAACGGCCACCGCGGACCTGAAAGGGCTGGTCAGCGACCTCGCGGCGAAGTACCGCCCGCGACTCAAGAAGGACTTCGCCTTGGGCCGACGCAAGTACGAGCGAATGATCTTCGCGGAACATCTCGTCGGCATCCCGATCGAGCGACTCCTCGAGGTCGGTCGCGCGGACCTGGCCGCGAACCGCCGGCAATTCGATGAGACGGCACGACGGATTGAACCGGGAAGCGAGCCCGCGAAGGTCATCGAAGGCATCGAGGCGGACCATCCGACCGCGGAGCGCCTAATCGACGACACACGCGCGATGCTCGAGGAGATTCGACAGTACGTCGTCGCCAATGACGTCGTTACCGTCCCGTCGGAGGAGCGGGCCCAAGTCATCGAGACCCCACGATTCTTCCGCTTCGCCACCGCGGCGTTGAATCCTCCCGGGAGCTTCGAGAAGGTCGCGCGCGAGGGCTTCTACTACGTGACACCTACCGAGGAAACATGGCCGGCGGAGAAACAGGAGGAGTGGCTGCGCCACCTGAATTACACGATGCTCCGGAACATCTCCGTCCACGAATGCTATCCCGGACACTATGTGCACTTGCTCCACCAGAACCGCGTCCGCGATACGGTCCTTAAGAGTTACTTCTCGTACGCGTTCACGGAGGGCTGGGCGCACTACTGCGAGGAGATGATGGTCGAGCACGGATTCGGCGACCTTCGGCTGAAGCTCGCGCAGCTGCAGGACGCGCTTCTTCGCGACTGCCGGTACATCTCGTCGATCATGATGCACACCGCGGGGTGGTCGTGGGAGGAGGCGACGCGGTTCTTCATGGAGAACGCATACCTGGACCGATTGCCCGCGGAACGCGAGGCGAAGCGAGGCACCTGGGATCCCGGATACCTGAATTACACGCTCGGCAAGCTCATGATCAAGAAGCTCCGTGCGGACTGGTCCAATCAGCACCGGGAGGCCAGCACCCGCGAATTCCACGACCAGCTGCTCGGACTCGGCGCGCCTCCGCTGGGACTCGTGCGAGAGCATCTCCTCGGCAAGGACGCGGGACCCGCGCTCTGACCTCCTTTGGGGCGCATCAACCCAGCGGCGTCGCATCCCTTTATTACCGCTCGGTCCATGGGCCGGCCCGTCGGGGTGGCTCAGCCTGGTGGAGCGTCGGACTCATAGGGTTCTGCCGTAGCCTGACCGCGGCGCTCCTGGGGCATCCGGAGGTCCGGGGTTCGAATCCCCGCCCCGACACTTCCGTCGGGCGTTCATCGCAAACCTTCATCTCGTGGTTGTCCATCGAAGTTGAGTCGGAGGAAGCATGGTCGCGGGACCGAGTGCGGCTTCGCCCGCCGGAGCGACGTTCTTCGGACTGTCAGGGTCGCGGCTGCGGCAGGTTGGAGTCGCGTTGATGGGCATCGGTTTGGTTCTCTTCTTCTTGTCATTCGTCCCAATTCTCCTCGCGTTCAACAGCTTCATGCAGGATCCGTTCGGGAGCGCGGGCTCGATGTTCGGCTCGTTCTTCGTGTCCTTCCTCATCGGCGCAATCGGGATTATAACCCTTGGCGTCGGGGGATTCGCCCTGCGCCTCGGCCTCGTCCGACCCGTGACGGGCTACGTTGCGACGGAAGCCGCTCCCGCGATTCAGACCGCGGCGACGGCATTCGCGGCAGGCATCCGAGAGGCGGGCTTCGGAGCCTCCGGAGTCGCCGGCTCGCTCATCCGCGTGAAGTGCCGCAACTGCGGATAC
>Ga0209160_1003375_pt1 | contig 13019 bp, 12 predicted proteins | sample GraSoiAngelo_153_FD_186167 | JGI IMG/M metagenome (GOLD analysis project Ga0209160, IMG submission 186167) | Grasslands soil microbial communities from the Angelo Coastal Reserve, California, USA - 14_1009_12_40cm (SPAdes) (version 2) | ecosystem: Environmental > Terrestrial > Soil > Grasslands ...
TGCCCGTGTTGTCGGTGATCAGGGTGTCGCCGGCGAACGCGGCCGAATCCAGGCCCTGGATCGAAGGCAGGCTGTCGAAGAAGGACTGGGCGTAAGCGTCGGCGGCGAGGCCAATCACGAGCATCACGGCCACCACGGCCGCCAGGCCGCGCAGCATCGTCGTCCGGCGCATCTTCTGGCCGATCGGCGACCACGCGGCGTGGATCCGCGCTCGAGGGCTGTGTCCCCCCTTCGTCTTTATCCGCTCAGGAACGTTTCGAGCCATAGATCGGGATGGGCTGCCGGATTCTACCCCTTCCGGTCTTCTCCAACGACGATCACCCTCGGAGGGTTACGTTGGAGCCTTGAGAGGAGGCTTTCCTCCGCCATCTCGTACTCCTCGCGCTCGACGGCACGAAGCACGATAACCGCCACCAGGTAGACGACGAAGCCCGCCGGAACGCTGATGTAGATCGAGAGGGACCGAAGCGGGAGCAGGACAGCGCCCATGATCACGCCGGCGAGTGCGATCCGCCATGTCAGCTGCACGACCGGGAGACGCAGTTCGGGTCGTTTCAGCTGGACGAACCACCAGCCGAAGGTGCATAGCGCGGCCTCGGTCACGACGGTGACTGTGCTGGCGCCGAGATAGCCGAACAACGGAATCAGGGCCAGGTTCAGGGCGATGTTGATTCCTGCAGCGAGCGCCGTCGCCCAGGCGTTGAGTCCCTGGCGATTGATCGCGTTGAGCATCGCGTAGAAGGCCGAGTTCGCGAAGAGAAACACGATCCCCAGCGCGAGGATGCGCAGCGCAGGTTCGGACTGGGCGAAAGCTCCTGAGCGGTTGAATATCTGGTTGATCGGATGCACCAGCACAAAGGTGCCGACGGTCAGAGGCCAGCCGAGCAGCACCAGCACCTTGAAAAATCGCCGATAGGCCACGATCAGCTTCGACGGGTCGCTGAGAAAGTAAACCCCGAGCATCGGATAGACGACCGTCTGAATGGCAAGCGGCACGAATTGAAGCGCTTCGAAGGGCTTGTAAGCCAGGGTGAACCAACCGACCTCGGCAAACGTGCGGAACTGCTGGAGGAGAACAAAACCGGCCCGAAAATAGAGGTTGGTGAGAAAAAAGGTGAAGGCGAAGGGCAGAGCCAGTGGCAGCCAGCGCCATATGAGCTGGCGGTCGAGGCCCAGTCGGATCCGGCCCAGGTGGAAGACGTTGATGACGACCAGCGAATAGACGATCGTGAACGTGTACGACGCGGCGTAAGCCCAGACGTAATAGCCGACGCCCGAGTGCCGGCGCGCGCCGAAAACGATAAGGCCCGCCTGGATCAGCGTCTCGGCGACGATCGCGATCGCGTCGAACTCAGCGCGACCGACCGAGTAGAACGTGTTGCGAAGGAGGCTCGCGTATGCGGTCGCGATCAGAAGTGCACAGCCCGGGAGGATGAGCGACGAGAGGCCCGTGCCGAGTCCGAGGGCAATTGCAAAAACGACCGCCGCCAGGGCGGCCAGCGCCGCGCGAACGACGATCAGAGTGCCGAGGTAGTGGCCGAGCTCAGTGCGGTTGCGGGCGGCCTCCCGCGTGTACAGAGACTGGAACCCGAGGTCGCCGACGACTGCGACCAGGCCCGAGTAGACGATCAGTGTCGTGTACTGCCCGTAGCGAGTGTCGCCGAGCGCGTTGGCGAGCACGATGACCACGACCAGGGAGATGGCTCGCGAGACCGTGCGCGCAGCCAGGATGAAGACCGAGTTGCTGACCGCGCGGTTGCCAAGCTGAGCAGCAGCGCTTTCAGCCGTGTCGGTCACGGCGGAAGTCTAAATCGTGCCCACCCTCACCCTGGGCTTGGCTTGCGGCGCGATCAGCAGGAGCACCTGGCCCTGGCTGAGGGCAGGGTGGTGCTGGTCGAGGTCGTCGATGGCGTGCGTCAGCTGCGCATACGAGATGTGGTAGCCACGCCCCCACGAGATGCCCGGGTCGTTGAGCCAGACCCCAGAGCTGTCGTAGCCGATGATCGTGACGAAGTGCGGCACCGACCAACCGTCTTGCTCGTAATGGTTCGTGTACCCCGGGTAGTGCGAGTTGCCGAGTCCGTGCGTGCGGACCTCCGCGAGCAGAGGGCGTCCCGCCGCAAGCTGCTCGGCGATGACCTTCGGGTCATTGGGCAGGATGCGGTACGTGTAGCCGAAGTGCTGCTGCGCCAGCTGGCCGAGCATCGTGTCGTTGAGGTCAGGCTGCGGCTTCCAGGCGTCGATCTGCCGGATCATGTTGTCGGCGGTGGTCGAGTTGATCACGACGTCGGAGTCGTTGGTCCAGTACTCGTAGAGCATCGTGAGGTTGGCCGCCTCGCAGCTCTCCTGGTGCTGGGACCAGTTGTTGAGTGGCGCCTGGGTCGTGAAAGGCACCTGGATCAAGATGTGGTCCGGAAGTGCGGCGGGGGTCACGTCGGTGCCGGGGCCGACCGTCGGCACCGGTTGGGCCTGCACCCTGGTCGCGCCGGGCAGCGGACGCGCCACGCTTGCATTCAGGTAGTGACGCCCGACGGCTCCAGAGACACCGCCCAGGAGGACAGCAGCGATGATCGCGATCGCGATGCCACCCCAATGCACGCGCACCGGTGGGATGCCGCTCCGGCGGCTAAGCTGGACTTCCACTACCGGATCCCTCCTCCACGCCTCGACCCCATGGTTGTCGGCCGCTGATAGAACGCCGGCGCGGAGTCACGTACTCGGCGGGGGTTTAGGGATGTAAAGGTGGCCCTATACTCTGCCGCGCGTACCTTTTGAAGGCGGTTTAAGTTCTAGCTAACGATGCTCGGCGCTCTGAAGTGGCTCCTCGGACTTGGTCTCGTCGCCGCCGTCGGAATCGGGGCGGGCGTCTATTTCGCGTTCTTCGGCGCCGGGCCGCAGGTGTCCTACAGCACTCCAGACCTGGTCCCCATCGACTTGAACACCGCGGCTCCGAGCGACCAGCCGCCGGTCAACCTCCCCACGGCGGTCATCCTGCCCGTCCCCTTCACGCCGCAAGCCCCGCTGGGCAACTGGGCGGCGAAGCAGCACACGTGTGAGGAGGCGAGCATGGTCATGGTCGACCGCTACCTCCACGGCGACCACTCAGGCGGGCTGATCGACCCCCAGACGGCGGATGCGGCGATCAACCAGATCACCGCCTGGAAACCCGCGCAGGATCTCACCTCGCTGCAGATCGGCCAGGTGGCCCAGAAGTACATGGGGTGGGCGTACAAGATCCTGCCCTCCGACCGGCTCAACATGAAGCAGCAGCTGGCGCTGGGCCGGCCGCTCATCTTCGGGGTGCGCACCCACGGCTTGGGCAACCCGAACTACCCCGGTTACCGCGATCACTACGAACAATCCGGCTACTCGGTGTCGCATTACCTGGTGGTCGTCGGCTACGACCAGTCAGACACCTTCATCCTCAACGACCCCGGCCTGACCCGGGGCCACGGATACCACATCACCTACGACCAGCTGATGCACGCGGTCGACGACCTGGACCAGGCCTACCCCGACCTCAACATGGGCCGCATATTCCTGGTCCTGGCGCCCTTCGGCAACTCAGGCTCATAACCCGCATCGCCTTGGCGGCCGGGTTTAACCCGGCCGCAACTATGCCTTCGACGTCTGCCCGACGTAGTCTCCAGTGACTATTTAGACAATCCCAACCGTATACCGGAAAGAGAGCAGGCCCGTCGCGCAGCGACCGGCCGATGAGAGGGAACCATCTGGGTTCCCTCTCATACCTCAGGCGAAAACTATTGCTTCTTCGAAGTCTGAGTAGCCGGCTTCGAAAGCGCCTTTGCTGATCCAGTACTGACCGCGGATCGGGTCGTTGACCAACACCTGCGTCGCGCTGACGCCGACCACCGTGTAGACATGTGACGCGTAGACGGGCCCGATCCACGGGATCCACTGCCCGTCGAAGCTCATGTAGTCGCGGCGTGGGTGCCATCTCCAGTCCCAGGTCGAGAACGCAACCACCGGGTGACCCGCGATCACCCGCGCGTAGATGGTCTCGGCCGACATCGAGCCGTAGGCGAGGATGCTCGCGCCGTGCGCCTTCGCGATCCTGACCAGGGGCGGGTAGTAGGTGCCAAAGCCGGTGTAGTTGCTCTCGCTGCCGTTCACGTTGCCGACGAACGTCTCATAGGGGTTTCCCCAACGCACGCGTCCCTGCCCGTCGACGTACATGGGTCGCAGGTCCGCGCCGAGCTCGTTGAGAATCTGGTCCTGGCTCAACGAGATGCCCTGGTGGGTCAGTGCCATCGAGGTCGCGGCCTCCTCGCAGCTCAGTGGATGATCCTGGTAGATCATCGCCACGCCCGAGATGACGTGGGTCTGGCTCAACACCACGTTGATGGCGCTGTCGGCGGCGCCGGCGACCTGCTGGAGGTCCGCGGTGATGGAGTTGAACTCGGCCACCGTCAGCGCATTCGCGTAACGGATCCGGTCGTTGGCAATGCGGCTTTGATAGCCAGACAGGTCCAGGCCGTAGAGCGCCGCAATCGAGATCTCATCCAGGGCGTGCTGCATGTTCTGCTGGGTGACCGCGGCCGCGTCCAGCCTGCCCTGCAGATTCTTTTGCACCGCGAGCAGGTCGCGGGTCAGGAACTCCGCCCGCGACATCCGCTGCTGCGCCGGTAGCTGCGAGTACGTGTCAGCACGCGAGATGATCCCCGCCGCAGGGTCGCTGCGAACCCCGAGCTGCTCGGCCTTGTGAACCTCCTGGACGACGCCGCCCGCAAAGCCGGCGATCCGCCTATCGATCGGGACCAGCCTCGCCTCCATGTTCCATTCGTCGCGAAGGGTGCTGAAGTCCAGCGGCGTCGTGGCCTGTCCAAACACGTCGAGCCTCGACTTGCGCTGCACGAACGACTCGGGCGCAAGGACCGCGTGCAGGTTCTGCTCGGCCAGGATCGCCTGGGAGCGGAATGCGCTGAGGTCGCGGCTCCAGATCGCGTCCGACTCGGTCTGCCACCGGCTGATCGTGTCCGCGCCGCCAGGCAGCCAGAAGATGCCCCCGGCGCCGATGACGACGTAAGACTGGGCGACGGCCCACTCGCGAGTCAGCTCGTCCAGGTGCGAATCCGGGATTCCGTTCTGCCGCATGTAGTCCCAACGGTCGTGCAGGGCCTGGGCCTTCGACTGCAGAACGAACGCGCTCCCGAGATCGATCAGGCCCCCGCCGCCGAGCGAGCTGACCATGGCAACGACGAGCACCACCGCGGAAAGCCTCGCCGTCCAGAGTCTCCTCCGGCGCCGCACGAACGCCGGGATCGGAGAATCGCTAGGGCGTGTTTTGGAAGGTGCAGCCGGCAGCTCCCGCTCGACTGCAATCACAGCAGAGGGCGATCGTTTCGCATTTCGTATTGCTCAACGACCTCACCCCGTTGCCCGCTCGCCGGGGCGAGCATACACCTCGTCGGCCGGAACCAGGCGCTCCTGCTTGGTGCCCCGGAAATGAACTCGGACGCCCGGCCTGCCGGGGCTACCCAGCTCCCAGCCCGCCGCGTACAGCTGCGCGGCAGTCGCCAGGTCCTGGGCCTGCGCGGTTTTGACTCCGTCGGTGAAGGTCAGGCTTTGTGTCCGCGCTCCCGGGAAGCCCAGCCGCACCTCGCCGCCGGTCTTGAGGTTGAAGGCGTAGTCGTCCAGCGAGCCGTCGTCGGTGCCCGCAACAAGCTCGGCGACGGTCGGAAAAGTCCCCTCCCGCATCTGCGCCTTCAGATCCGCCCGGCTGGTGCGCTCGACCAGGCGGCCGCGCCGCCGGAGCTCGGTAAGCAATAAATCTCGCTCGCTGCGCATGGTGGCCAGCTCGGCATCGAGCGGCCGCATGCGGTCGCGAATTGCGGCTACCAGGCTCTCGAGCTCCGCCGCGTCCAGCCGGGTTAGATCCTCGTCGGGCATCGTCGCAACACTAAGACTCGTGCTCCGCCCGCCGGTTGCGGAACGCGGCGAAGAGCCCGAGGTCGTAGACCATCTTCAAACCTCCCCCTGCGAAGAAGGGCAACCCGAACGCCGCCGCGCCGATGGCGATCCCGGCCAGGGCAGGCCCGAACGACATCGCCACGCCGCGCACCGCCCCGGTCATGGCGACCGCGCCGGCCCGCTCGCCCGGCGGCACGATCGAGACGATGTAGGCCTGGCGCGCCGGCACATCCATCTGAGACAGAGCGAACCTGGCCAGCAGCAGCGCGATAGCCCAGGCGAGGGTCGGGCTGAACGGAATCAGCAGAAGCAAAACGTTGCTCGGAAGGTGCGTGAACACCATTGTGTTGATCAAGCCCACGCGGTCGGCCAGACGTCCGGATACCTCGTAGGAGAGCGATTGAAGAATCGCAACGCCGGCGAAGACTGGACCAAGCAATCCGGGCCCGACGGAAAAACGCGCGTGCAGCCAGTAGGCGATGACTGCGTTGGCGACGAAGCCGCCACCCAACGAGTCGAGCGCGAACAGCGCGGCAAGCCCGGCCAGCGGACGAAAAGAGCCGAAAACCGCCTGGGCAGGCTCGCCTTCGACCCTGCTCGACATGAGCAGTGGAAGAAGCGCGGTGATCACGCCGATCGCCGCATAGAGAAGGAAGAAGGCGCGGGTGCCGCTGAAGAGGGCGGTCGACAGACCGCCCGCCGCGTTGAACAGGCCGCCGGTCAACGAGTAGCGGCCAAACGCTCGATTGCGCGCCTTGGGCTGCACCGTCTCCGTGAGCACGGCCTGCTCCACCGAGGCAAAGGGGCCGTAGTCGACGCTGGCTGCGCCCAGCATGCCGGTCAAACCCGAGACCACCAGCAGGCCCGGCTCCCTGGCGAGGGCGAGGTCGATGCCCGTCAGCGCCATCAGCAGCCCGATCCCGGCGAGGGTCATGCGCCGCCCGACCCTCCCGGCGACGGCGGCTGCGGCCAGGCCTGTCAAAGATGCGGCCGCGAGGCCGATGGCAAGCGTCAGGCCGATCAGCGCGGGCGAGAGGCCGGACAGTTCGAGGTGCAGGGCGACCAGCACCGCCGAGAACCCGAATCCGAAAGCCCTCAGCCCGCGGGCTGAAAGGAGGAGGGCTCGGTCCGCGGTCAGCGCGAGCGCCGGATCGCCGCCAGCGTGATCAGAAGGCCGGCGAGCGCGGCGAGCACCGCGGCGCCGATGGCGACAAAGATCGGCACCCCGCTGGATCCGGCGCGCGGCTGCGTTGCGGTCACGGTCGCGCTCGATCTTGGGCTGGGCGACGCGGCACGGTTCAGCGTGAATACGAGGTGCCCCTCACCGTGAGCCGCGGTCGGCGTTCCGATCACCGTCGTCACGCGGCACGAGCCGGCGCAGCGAACGTCGATCAACGAGGCGCCGCCCTCGGTCGCGGCCAGCATGTCGCCGTCCTGCACCCCCGCGGCGACAAGGTCCGTGCCGGCGAGGCGAAGCACGGAATCGCTGCCCGGGTGCGCGCTGCCGGCGGTCGCGCGATCCGCGTAGTAGGCAAAGCCGCCCCTGGTGAATCCCGACGGCACGAAGGCCACCGACTCGACGCCGATGTCCTGGCCCTTGGGCAGGCCGGAGTTGACGACCTGCGTGGCGGTCCCGTCGGGGCTGATGGCCCAGATGATTCCGCTGAGCTCGTCCGGCGCCACGAGATCGCCGGCAAACGCGCCGAACGTGCTGGGTGCTACCGCCAGGCCACCCTCCAGCGGCGGCGCCGAAGGCGCGATCAGCTTGCCCACACCGTTGCAGTCGATCGCCACGATGCCGGTCCTTCCATTGCGTGGGCCCGCCACCAGCAAGCGGTGGTCGAAGGATCCGACCGTGTCGAAGACGAGGCCGTTCAATGAGGACATGTCCACGTTGGCGAACGAGCCGGACTCCTCGCCGGATGCGAAGACGCGAGTGATCCCGATCGGTGTGTGCAGCCGCTCGATGAATACGTCGTCCCGGGCGAAGTCACAACCTGAGCTCGCGACATGCTGCCCGGGCGACACCGCCAGGTAGGCCTCGAGTCCAGGATCGTCGCGATACCCGCCGGGTCCGCGAGCGAAGGGCGCCACCGCCCCGTCTGGCGTCAGGGTGGAGAGCGCGGCCGAGCCGGCCACGATCAGCGAGCCGTCGGCGCGCGGTCCGCCGACGTCGAACACGCCGTGCACCTGCCGCCACTGCTCCCACGCAGGGGCCGCGGCCGCGGTCGAGACGGGGAGAAATGCGACCAGGGCCAGGAGCAAGAACGCCCCGCGTTTTGGCATCGCGCCGAGAGTACTCGCCGCCCGGGGCTTATTTCAACGTCGCTGTTGAAAAACCCCTAGACTTGAGTTGTGGAGTCCAGGCGTGAAGCTGTCCTTGCCTTCTTGAAGACCCGCGGCCAGGCGACCCTGGCCGAGGTTGCGACGCACCTCGAGGTTTCCAAGCAGGGCGCCCTCCGCCACCTCGAGGCGCTGGAGGCAGACGGTCTCGCGACGATGGCTCCCGCCACGGCGCACGCTCCCGGGCGGCCGGAGAACGTCTACAGGCTCACTGCGGCGGCCGGCGAGCACTTCCCCGACGGCCACCGCGAGCTGACCGGCGAGCTCGTCGACTTCATGACCAATGAGCAGCTGAAGAGGTTCTTCGAGCGCCGCGCGGCACGGCTCGAGGCTGAATACGCCCCCCGATTGGCGGGCCTAGACTTTGAGGCGCGGGTCCACGAGCTGGCCCGGCTCGCGACCGAGCACGGGCACATGGCCGAGGTGGTCGAGCTTGGAGAGGGTGGGCTCGCGATCCGCCACTGCAACTGCCCGATCCAGGATGTCGCGGCCCGCACGGGGCTTCCGTGCCTCAACGAGCAGCAGATGTACGAGCGGCTCCTGGGCGCGGACGTGGCGCGGACGACGTGGATGGCTGAGGCTGCGGACGACTGCACTTACGTGATGAAGGAGAACGAGAAGAGAGTTGGCTGATTTCGAGATCAAAGACCTGCGCGCGAGCGTCGAGGGACGGGAGATTTTGAAGGGCGTCTCGCTCGCCATCTCCAGGGGCGAGGTCCACGCCGTGATGGGTCCGAACGGTTCGGGCAAGTCGACGCTGTCGCACACCCTGATGGGTCACCCGGGCTACACGGTCGATGGTGGCAGTGTCATCTTCAAGGGCCAGAACGTCCTCGAGCTGGAGCCCGACGAACGCGCGCGGCTTGGCATGTTCCTCGCGTTCCAGTACCCCGTGGTGGTACCGGGTATCTCGATGGCCAATTTCCTTCGCACCGCCATGAACTCGAAGCGTGGATATGACGGCAAAGACAAGTCGAAGCAGGTCACGCCGAAGGAGTTTCGCGGCCTGTTGAAGGGCGAGCTCGAGGTGCTGCACATGGACGACTCCTTCTTGCCCCGCTACATCAACGACGGTTTCTCGGGCGGCGAAAAGAAGCGCGCCGAGATCCTGCAGATGGCCATGCTCAAGCCCGAGATCGCGATCCTCGACGAGACCGATTCCGGTCTCGACATCGACTCGATCAAGTTCGTGGCCGAGGCGGTCAACCGCATGCGCGGGCCCGAGCTCGGCATCCTGATCATCACGCACTACACGCGAATCCTCGAGTTCATCAAGCCGGACTTCGTCCACGTGTTGGTGGACGGCAAGTTCGTGCTGTCGGGTGGGCCGGAAGTGGCGGAGAGGCTGGAGAAAACCGGTTACGCGGAGTGGGGCAAAGAGGAAACCGCTCAGCCCGAGGAGGTCGCCTGATGGCAACCGTTCCGAAAGTAGAAGTAGGGACCGATTACAAGGAGAAGTACGGCTTCTTCGTCCCCGAGGAATATGTCTTCAAGGCCAAGCGTGGCCTGAATCCCGAGATCGTGAAAGAGATCTCGTGGATGAAGCAGGAGCCCGAGTGGATGTTGAACATGCGTCTTCGCTCGCTCGAGATCTTCCGCAAGAAGCCGATGCCGACGTGGGGCGCGGACCTTTCCGTGATCGACTTCGAGAACATCTTCTACTACCTCAAGGCCTCCGACAAGCAGTCCAAGTCGTGGGAGGAATTGCCGCCTGACATCAAGGCGACGTACGACCGGCTCGGCGTGCCGGAGGCGGAGCGCAAGTTCCTTGCCGGTGTGTCGGCGCAGTACGAGTCAGAGGTCGTCTATCACTCGCTGCAGGAGAAGCTGACCCAACAGGGCGTCATCTTCACCGACACCGACTCCGCGCTGCGCGATCACCCGGAGCTGTTCAAGCAGTACTTCGGCACCGTGATCCCGCCCGCGGACAACAAGTTCTCGGCGTTGAACACGGCGGTGTGGTCGGGCGGCTCGTTCATCTACGTGCCGAAGGGCGTCAAGGTCGAGATTCCTCTGCAGGCGTACTTCCGCATCAACGCGGAGAACATGGGCCAGTTCGAGCGCACGCTGATCATCTGCGACGAGGGATCGTTCGTGCACTACATCGAGGGCTGCACCGCGCCGATCTATACGACCGACTCGCTGCACAGCGCGGTGGTCGAGATCATCGTCAAGAAGAACGCGCGCTGCCGTTACACGACGATCCAGAACTGGTCCACCAACGTCTTCAACCTGGTCACCAAGCGAGCGATGGCCTACGCCGACGCGACGATGGAGTGGGTCGACGGCAACCTTGGGTCGCAGATCACGATGAAATACCCAAGCGTCTACCTGATGGAGCCCGGCGCCAAGGGCGACGTGCTCTCGGTCGCTTTCGCGGGCAAGGGCCAGCACCAGGACGCGGGCGGAAAGATGATCCACGTCGCGCCGAACACGACCTCGACCATCACGTCGAAGTCGATCTCGAAGGGCGGCGGCCGGACGTCTTACCGCGGCCACATCAAGATCTACCCCGGAGCGAACAACTGCAAGTCGTTCGTCAAGTGCGACGCGCTGCTGCTCGACGACGAGTCGCGGTCGGACACGTACCCGTACAACGACGTCGACGCAGAGAACGTGACCCTCGGCCACGAGGCGACGGTGAGCAAGGTCTCCGACGAGCAGCTCTTCTACTTGATGAGCCGCGGCATCCCGCGCGCCGAAGCCGAAACGATGATCGTCAACGGCTTCATCGAGCCGTTCACCAAGGAGCTCCCGCTCGAGTACGCGGTGGAGCTGAACCGGCTCATCCAGCTCGAGATGGAGGGCTCGGTAGGGTAGCGATGGGTTTCAACGCGGAGTCCCTGGAAGAGCTCCGGGGCGAGCCCGACTGGCTGCGCGACCGCCGGCAGTCGGCGCTTGCGACCTACGAGCGGCTGCCCTCGCCGAGCAAGACCGACGAGGAATGGCGGCGGACCGATGTCAGCCGCTTCAACCCGAGCGATTTCTCAAAGCTCGAGCATCTCGACGGGCTGAAGCTGGAGCGGCCCTCGGGGCTGCCGGCGGGAGTGATCCTCAAGCCACTCCGCCAGGCCGCCATGGACCACCCCGAGCTGGTCGAACCACGGTTGTTCTCCCTTGTGCACGCCGACCGCGACCGCTTCGCCGCCCTCCATGCAGCGTTCTTCACCGGCGGCACCTTCCTCTACGTGCCGGACGGGGTGGAGTTCGACCAGCCGGTGCTGGGCCAGCACTTGTCGCACGAGGGCGGCAACAGCGTTCTACCCCACACCCTGATCGTCGCCGGCCGCGGGGCTCGCTTCAACTACCTCGACGAGTACATCGCTGAAGACGACGCTGAGACCGGTTACCGCACCGGATCGACCGAGATCTTCCTCGGCGAAGGCTCACAGGTCGGTTATGTGGCAGTGCAGAAGTGGGGCCGCAAGGTCTGGCACTTCGCCGACCAGCGCGCGGAGCTGGGTAAGGACTCGACGCTGCGACTTTTCAACGTCACGCTGGGCGGCAAGTTCTCCAAGACCCGAGTCGAGGCTTCCCTCGCCGGCGAGGGCGCCAACGCGGAGCTGAAGGCGATCTACTTCGCCTCGGGCGATCAGTTCTTCGACTTCCACACGCTGCAGGACCACCGGGTCGGCAACACACGATCCGACCTCCTCTTCAGGGGCGCTCTGCAGGATGTCTCGCGCACCGTTTACGCCGGGATGATCCGGATCGAAAAGCACGCGGCACGCTCCGACGCCTACCAGGCCAATCGCAACCTCGTCCTCTCGGACAAGGCGAAGGCGACCTCGATCCCGATGCTCGAGATCGACAACAACGACGTGCGCTGCACGCACGGCGCAACGGTCGGACCGGTCGACCCCGAGCATCTCTTCTACCTGCGCTCGCGCGGCATTCCGCTGCAGACGGCGAAGCGGATGCTCATCCAGGGCTTCTTCGGCGATGTGCTCGACCGCATTCCCTTCGAGCACGCGCGCAAGCTCGTCGAAGCCGAGCTGGAGTCTCGCATTGGCTAGCCATCGCGTCGCCTCGGTGGAGGAGCTGCCGGCCGAATCGATGAAGCACGTTGAGGCAGGCGGGACGCCGGTATGCCTAGCCCATGCCGAAGACGGCAATTTCTACGCGCTCAACGACGTGTGCACGCATGAAGAGTTCTCGCTCAGCGACGGCGAGCTGTGGGGCCTGGACGTAGAGTGCCCGCAGCACGGGTCGCGTTTCAACCTGCGGACCGGCAAGGTCACCGGCCTGCCGGCGGTGATCCCCGCCAGGACCTATCCGGTCAAGGTGGAGGGGTCGGACATCTACGTCGAGGTCCCTGAATGACGATGGCCATTCGAACCCTTGACGTCGCCGCGATCCGGAAGGACTTTCCGATCTTCGAGACCGGCATCGCCTACCTCGACTCGGCGAACACGTCGCAGCGCCCCAAGCAGGTGACCGGCGCGATGCTGGAGTACTTCGAGAAGTTCAACTCGAACATCCACCGCGCGGCTTACCGCATCGCGGAAGAAGCCACCGTGCGCTACGAGGCGACCCGAGAGAAGGTCCGCGCCTTCATCAACGCCGCGTCGACCAAGGAGATCATCTACACGCGCGGCACGACCGAGGCGATCAACCTGGTCGCCTACGCGTGGGGACGCAAGAACATCAAGCAGGGCGACCTTATCGTGCTGACAATCCTCGACCACCACTCCAACATCGTGCCCTGGCAGATCCTTGCCGCCGAGAAAGGGGCGCGGATCGAG
>Ga0209160_1003376_pt1 | contig 13017 bp, 14 predicted proteins | sample GraSoiAngelo_153_FD_186167 | JGI IMG/M metagenome (GOLD analysis project Ga0209160, IMG submission 186167) | Grasslands soil microbial communities from the Angelo Coastal Reserve, California, USA - 14_1009_12_40cm (SPAdes) (version 2) | ecosystem: Environmental > Terrestrial > Soil > Grasslands ...
CCATCCACCTCAAGAACGTCTACGTGCGCATCGGCGAGAGCACGCTGGCCGACTACCTGAACCGGCTGCTGGCCGAGTTTCCGCTGCTGCAGCTCGGCTCCTATCCGGAGTTGTCCAATCCGGAGTACAAGGTGAAGGTCACGCTCGAGTCGCGCGACCGCGGCTACGTCGAGCAGGCGCTGACCGACTTGCTGGCGCGCCTGCCGGCCGACGCCGTGGTCAAGGTCACCTAGCTGCGGATCCCGTTCGCGCTCGCCCTGCTCGCGCTCGCCCTGATGTACCTGCTCGGGCTGGGGACGGCGCCGTTTCTCGACCCACCCGAGGGTTTTCATGCCGCCATCGCCGAGTCGGTGCGCCAGTCCGGCGACTGGATCACGCTGCGGCTCGACGGCGTGCGCTACTTCGACAAGCCGCCGCTGCTCTACTGGCTGATGGCGCTGTCGTTCGCGGTCGGTGGCCCGAGCGAAGCGGCCGCGCGGCTGTGGCCGGCGGCGGCGGCGATCGGCGTGGCGGCGGTCACCGGCTGGATCGGCACGATGCTGAGCGGGCCTCGCGTGGGCCTGCTGGCCGGGCTGCTGGTGGCCGTCAACATCGGCACGTTCGTCTTCGGCCGCGAGGTCAAGCCGGACGTCGTTTTCGTCTTCTTCATGCTCCTGGCCTTCGCCGGCTTCATCGTGGCCTATCGCGGCCGCGGTCGCTGGGGTCTCGCCTTGTTCTACGCCAGCCTCGGCCTGGCGGCCCTGACCAAGGACTTTCTGGGGGCGGCCGCGCCGCTCGGCGTCGTGGTGGCGTTTCTCTGGATCACGCGCGAGCGACCGTACGGCGTGTGGGCCCCGTGGTGGGGCATCCTCCTGCTGATCGCGATCGCGCTGCCGTGGTACGCGGCCGCCGAGCTGCGCAGCCGCGGCTTGCTCTGGTACACGGTCGTGGACAACCACGTCCTGAACTTCGCGAGGCAGCGCGTCTTCCCCGACGAGGACGTGCCCCTGGGCTCGCTGCAGTTCCTCGGCGTGACGCTGGTGGCGTTCCTGCCGTGGGTGCTGGCGGCGCCGTGGGCGCTCGCCCGCGCGCTGCGCCCGCCGTGGCCCGACGCCGAGGCGCGGCTCTGGGGCCTGCTGGCGCTGTGGTCCGTGCTGCTCGTCGGCTTCTTCACGCTCTCCCCGTTCAAGTTGCCGCACTACGGGCTGCCGGCGTTCCCCGCGCTGGCGCTGCTGGTGGCGCGGGTGTGGGATGAGTCGATCAACGCCCAGCCCGGCGCCGTCGCGCCCCGCATCCTCATCGGGCCGATCGTCCTCGTGTCCGCGCTGATCGCCGCCGTGCTCGCCCTCGGCGCGCTGGGGCGGCTGCCGGCGCCGACCGGCGTGCTCGAGAGCGTCGACGTCCCCGCCCGCAACCTCTGGGCCCGCGGCCAGGCGGCCGCGTGGCCGCCGATGGAGCTGCTCCGCCCCATCATGATGAAGGGGGCGCTCGTGTTCGGCCTGGCGGCGGTAGCGCTTGCGGTCGCCGCCTGGCGTCGGCTGCCAGCGCTCGGCATCGGGGTGGCGCTCGCCGCGATGATCGCCTTCCTGCCGATGGTGGGCGAGGGGATGGCGCTGTTCGCGCGGGGCCGTTCGGCCCGGCCGATCGTGGAGGCGCTCACGCGGCGCCTGGGGCCCGGCGACGTCGTCGTCCACGAGGGGCCACTGGAGGACACGGGCTCGCTGCTGCTGACCGTGACGCGGCCGGTGCACGTCGTGCGCGGGCTGCAGTCGAACCTCGCCTTCGGCGCCACGTTTCCCGAGGCCCGCGACGTGTTCTGGAGCGAGAGCCGGCTGCAGGAGGCGTGGGCGGCCCGACGGCGCTGCTTCCTCGTGTCGACGATCGATCCCCAGCACAGCGTGGAGCGCTCGTTGACGCCTCTGCACCTGGTGGCCGAGGGCGGCGGCCGCTGGCTCTACAGCAACCGTGCCGACTGACGTCCCCAGTTGGTATGATTCGGCCGGTGGGGCAGCTGTGACCGAGTGGCCGAAGGTCGTGGTGGTGATGCCGGCTTACAATGCCGGTCGCACGCTGCGCATGACCTACGAGGAGCTCCCCAAGGATGCCGTGAACCTCGTCATCCTCGTCGACGACGGCTCGACCGACAAGACACTGGAGATCGCGCGCGAGCTGGGACTGGAGATCTTCGTCCACAACCGCAACTACGGCTATGGCGCCAATCAGAAGACGTGCTACACGGAAGCGCTGCGGGCCGGCGCCGACATCGTGGTGATGGTGCACCCGGATTACCAGTACGATCCCACGCTGGTACCGCAAATGATCGAGCCGATCGTGCGCCATGACGCCGACGTCGTGCTCGGCTCTCGGCTCAAGGTCGGTTCAGCGCTGGCGCAGGGGATGCCATGGTGGAAGTTCGCGGCGAACCGCGCGCTCACCTGGGTCGAAAATCGCGTATTCGGCCTCGCCCTGTCCGAGTACCACACCGGCTATCGCGCGTTTCGGCGGGAGGTGCTCGAGACCGTGAACTTCTCGGCGAATTCCGACGGCTTCGTGTTCGATCAGGAGATCATCGCCCAGGCGGTGGCGGGACGATTCAGGATCGCCGAGATCGCGGTGCCGACACGCTACTTTCCCGAGGCGTCGTCGGCGAGCCTCCTCGACTCGACCGTCTATGGGCTGCGCATCCTCGCCGTCCTGTTCTGGTACCTGCTTCATCGCGGCGGTGTCCGCCGCTCGCGGCGCTTCGACAGCATCCGGGCACGATATACCCGGCTGACGTGAGGCTGGTCCGCCGCGGCCTCGATGCGGCAGCCCTGCTGCTCGCGTTGACGCTGCTCGCCGTCCTGGCCACTGGCGGCTTCCTGCTTGGTCCCGTCAGGATCGCCCGCCCGGAAGACGTCTTCCTGGCGCTCGTGGGCGTCGTGGGCCTCCGCGTGCTGGCAGCACCGGTGACGCTGCCGCGGGTGGCGCCGTCGACGGCTGTCGTGGGCGGGGTGCTCGGGTACGCGCTCGTCATGGGCTTCATCACGCTGACGCGCCATTTCGCGTTCCAGACGCATGCGCTGGACGCGGGCCAGTTCGCGCAGATCGTCTGGTCCATTGCGCACGGCGACGGGCCGTGGATGACGCTGCCGGCGATGCACGCCTGGGGCGACCACTTCTCGCCGATTCTCTATCTGCTGGTGCCACTGGCATGGCTCGGACCGATCGCGCCGGCGCTGCTGATCGTGCAGACGCTGAGCCTGGCTGCCGGCGGCCTCGCGGTCTTCGCCTTCGCCCGGCGCCAGCTGGGCGACGATCGTCTGGCGGCCGGGTTGGCGCTCCTCTACCTCGTCAACCCGTCCCTGCACGGCATCAACCTTCGCGACGTCCACGTGCAGGCCTTCGCCGTCCCACTGCTGATGGCCGCCGCCCTCGCGTTCGATACGCGGCGCTGGGGCTGGTGCGCACTGGCCGTGCTGCTCGTGCTGGCCTGCCGCGAGGATGGGGCGGTGGCGGTCGTCGGCTTCGCCGCCTGGCTGGCGCTCGCGCGGCGACGGTGGGCGCTGGGAAGCGCCGTCGCCGTGGGCGCCGTCCTGCTGCTTGCGTTCGACACACGCGTGCTGATCCCGCACTACCGCGGCGAGGCGTACACCCACCTCGTGAAGCGCTACGTGCATCTCGGCGACTCCGTGGGCGACGTGCTCGTCACGCTCGCCGTGCGGCCATGGCGGTGGGTGCCGGTCGTGCTGCAGCCACCGAAGCTGGTCTACCTGCTCGCGATTCTGGCCCCGCTGGGTTTCCTGCCGGTGCTGGCGCCGATGGCGGCGGCGAGCGCGCTGCCCGGCCTGGCGGTCAACCTGCTGACGTTCGACCGCGTGCTCTTCAACTATCGAAGCCAGTACCAGGCGTTCGTACTGCCGTTCCTGACGCTGGCGGCGGTGGAGGGCTGCGCGCGCCTGCAGGAGCGGTGGACACGCCGAACGCACGACCGGCCCCCCGGATGGCGCGATCGGCTCTCGCCGGGCGCGGTGCTCGTTGCTGCGTTGCTGATCTCCCTGGCGCTCACGGCGCGCACCGTCAACGATCTGGCCGTCAGTCGATGGCGGCTGGGGCCCGAGCAGCGCGCGGTGCGGGCGCTGCTCCGGTTCATCCCCCCGGGCGTGGCCGTCGGCGTCAACGAGCGACTGGTGCCCCATCTCGCCGAGCGGCATGAGGTTTACATCTACGACGCTGCGGTCGAGCGCTGCCAGTATGTGCTCGACCTGGACAGCGTCCTGGCCCGACACCCGCCGCCGGCCGGCTTCACCGTCGCAGCGCACGAGGGGGGCTGGACGCTGCTGCGACGCGGGGGAGCCGAATGAGCGTCGAACGTGGATCGGTGAAACGCAAAACGCTGCGGTTCGGCGAGGGGTTTCGCGTGGCGCTCGGCAACCGGCGATCGCAGGCGGCGGAGATGGTGATTCCGCCGGGCGAGTCCGAAGGCGGGCCGCCGAACCGCCATCGCGGCGCCGACCAGTGGCTCTACGTCGTCGCCGGGACCGGCACCGCGGTGGTGAAGGGCCGCCGCATCGCGCTGCGCCCGGGGACGCTGCTGTTGATCGAGCACGGCGACACGCACGAGGTGAAGAACACCGGCCGCGCGCTGCTGCGCACCCTGAACGTGTACGTGCCGCCCGCGTATACCAGGAGCGGAGAGGAACTGCCGCGCGCGAGGCCCTAGGGCCCGGCCAGCACGTGCGAGGCGTGGTGGTGGACGAGTGGCGAGGATCGCGGTCACCGAGACGCGGCCGGCCACCTCCGACAGGATGTTCTCGGTGCAGGTGACCCAGGCGACCTCGTCGCCGACGACGGCGTGGACGTCGGACACGGTGAACCGCATCTCGGCGGTGTTGGTGAAGATCGTCTCCCACGACGTCCGCACGGCGTCCCACCCGCTCAGCAGCGGCCAGCCGGGATGGACGCACTGCACGTGCTCGCCGTGGGCCCACACCCGGTCCATCTCGGCGATGTCGAGCGTCTCGAACGCGCGGTAGAAGCTCGCGTTGGCCTCGACCACCTCGCCGTCGTCGCTCACGTCGCGGCCGGCCAGCTGACGACCAGCGTGCCGTCCTCGCGTCGCACCGGCAGCGGGCGGAGCGAGTCGGTCGCGCATGGTCCGGCCGTGCAGTAGCCGGTGACCGGCTCGAAGATCGCCCCGTGGGTCGAGCAGACCAGCGTGCGGCCGTCCTCGCTGTAGAACTCGTTGGGCCAGAGGTCGAGCGGCGTGCCGACGTGCGGGCACGAGTTGATCCAGGCGCGAATCTGGCCCTCGTGGTTCACGACGAACCCCTCGATGCGGCGGCTGCCGGACTCGAGCCGAAACGTGAGCGTGCCGCCCGGCGGCAGATCGGCCGTCGCGCAGCGCCACTCGCCGGAGTCGGCCATCGAGCGCATGTTACCATCAACGATCATGCCGCCTGCCGTTGCCACCGGCCTCGCCATCGACGCGCGCGAGGTCACCAAGACGTTCCGCTCGGGCTGGCTCCGCCGGCGCGAGACGGCCGCGCTGCGCGGCGTGTCGCTGGCCGTCGAGCGCGGCGCGATCTTCGGGCTGCTCGGTCCCAACGGCGCCGGCAAGACGACGCTGCTGTCGATCCTCGCCACGCTGCTCGTGCCCGACGGCGGCGTGGCGCGCGTGCTGGGACTCGACGTCGCCCGCGACGCCAACGCCCTGCGCCGTCGGCTCAACATGGCCAGTGGCCGGCCGTCGTTTTTGTGGAGCCTGCGGGTGGACGAGATCATCGCCTTCTACGGACGGCTCTACGGGCTGTCAGGCCGGCGGCTGCGGCGGCGGGTCGACGCGCTGATCGAGCAGTACGAGCTGGGGTCGCACCGACGCGCGCAGTACAGCGAGCTGTCCACCGGGCTCAAGCAGCGCGTGGCGCTCGCCAAGGCGCTCGTCAACGATCCCGAGCTGCTGTTCCTGGACGAGCCGACCCTGGGGCTCGACCCCGACGTGTCGGTGCGCGTGCGCCGGCACATTGCCGACCTCCGTCGCGAGCAGGGGATGACGATCGTGCTCACCACGCACTACATGCGGGAAGCCGACGAGCTGTGCGACGAGATCGGCTTCATCAAGGGCGGGCGGATCCTGGCCCACGGCACGCCCGACGCGCTCAAGCGTCAGATCGGCCTCGGTGACGTGGTCGCGCTGCGGCTGGAGCCACGGCCGGCGTGGCTCGGCGAGATGTCCGGGGTGCTGCGCTGCACCGAGGCCGACGGCTGGATCGAGTGCACGGTGGACGACGCCGAGAAGCGCGTGCCCGAGCTCCTGCGCGCGCTGCTGGCCGAGGGCGTGGAGATCCGGAATCTCCAGGTGCGCGAGCCCGAGCTGGAGGAGGTCTTCGTTGAACTGGCGCGCTGAGCTTCTGGCCGCCTGGGCCGTGGTGGTGCGCAACGCGCTCATGGGCATGCGGAACGTCTTCTTCTTCTTCGAGCTGCTGTTCTGGCCGATCGTCGGCGTGCTGTCGATCGGGCTGATGACGCGCTTCCTCGGGCTCACCGCCGAGCAGGCGTCGTTCGTGCTGGTGGGCACGCTGGCCCTGTCGGTCATCAACGTCTGCCAGCTCGAGGTCGCTTACGCCATGCTGCTCGACGTGTGGTCGAAGTCGGTCAAGCACCAGTTCATGGCGCCCATCGGCGTTCGTCACCTCACCACCGGCGCCTGGCTGGTCGGCATGGTGCGCGGCTTCGTCATCTTCGTCCTGCTGTCGGCGCTGGGCGCGTGGGCGTTCGACTTCCACGTGCTGGCGCCCGGGGTCGGCCCGGCGGCGGTGTTCCTGTTCGGCTGCTTCCTCACCGCCTGGATCGTCGGCGTGGCGGTGTGCGCGCTGATCACGCTGTTCGGCAGCCGGGCCGAGGCGTTCGCGTGGGCGAGCGTCAACCTGGTACTCGTGCTGGCCGGCATCTACTATCCGGTGTCGGTGCTGCCGGGGCCGGTGGCGGTGGTGGCGGAAGCCATCCCGCTGACGTACTTTCTGGACGCCTATCGCGCGCACTTCGGGTTCCCCTCGGCGTTCCCGGCGCCGATCACCACCGGCCTTCTGCTGTCGGCGGTGTACGCCGTGCTCGCCCACTGGGCGTTCCGGGCGGCGGTGGAGCGGGCGCGGCAGACTGGGCTGCTCCTCAAAATGTCGGAGTGACGACCATGGACCTCGCCGCGTTTGCCAAGCTGGCCCCCACCACCTACGCCGACGTCCTCACGCGCGATCGCGTGATGGACCCGGCCATCCACCCGCTGTGGCAGCCGATGCCGCGCGTGGCCGGCCCGGCCTATCCCGTCGCCTGTCCGGCCGGCGACAACCTCATGCTCCACATCGCGATCCACCGGGCGCCGGCGGGCTCGGTGATCGTGTGCGCGGCCGGCGATTCGAACTGGGCGATGGCCGGCGGCAACGTGTGCGCATACGCGCAGCAGCGCGGCATCGCGGGCTTCGTGGTGGACGGCCTGATCCGCGACGTCGGCGAGACGCGCGCCAACAAGTTCCCCGTCTTCGCCCGGGGCGTGATCCCGATCCCGGGCGTGCGGAAGATCGCCGGGCTCATCGATGTGCCGGTCGTGTGCGGCGGCGTCGCGGTGGCGCCGGGCGACGTCGTCATCGCCGACGAGGAGGGCATCGTCGTGCTGCCGAGGGCGCAGGCCGAGGGCATCCTGGCCAAGGCCCAGGCGCGCGCGGACAAGGACGCCAAGACCTCGCTCGAGGAGTGGGTCAAGGTCCACAAGGAACGCATCGACGAGGCGGTCCGGACGCTCGGCATTCCGTGAGCCCGATCCTTTCGGCAGGGTTGCTCGGTTTCGTGCTGGGCCTGCAGCACGCGACCGACGGCGATCATCTGGTCGCGGTAGCCACCATCGTCAGTCGCGAGCGCCGCTTCACGGCGGGCGCCCTGGTCGGCGCGTTCTGGGGTCTCGGCCACATGCTCACGCTCGGCTTGGCCGGCGTCATCCTGATCGCCTTCGGCCTGCGCGTGCCGCCGCGCCTGGAGACGGGCCTCGAGCTGGCCGTCGCCGCCATGCTCGTCGCGCTGGGCGTCCTGCGCTTGCGCGACGCCGCGCGCGGTGTGGACGCGGTGGCGCCCGAGCACCTGGTGGCCGAGCACGATCACGACGGTGCCGAGGTGGTCCACAGCCATCCGCATGCCCACGACGGCGGCGTCCACGGGCATCCGCACGTCCATCCGTCGCGCCGGCTGCTGGACGCGCTGCGTGGGAACGGCGGCGCCGTTGGCCTGCGGGCGGTCCTGGTCGGCTGCGTGCACGGCATGGCGGGTACGGCGGCCGTGACGCTGCTGGTGCTGGCGACGCTCCCGACCACCGCCGCCGCGATCGCCTACCTCGCCGTCTTCGGCCTCGGCACCCTGACCGGGATGACCGCGCTCACCGCCGTGATGGCCTATCCCGTCACGCTCGCGCTGCGTGTGCGGCGCGCCCGCCGCCTGGTGGCCATCGCCGCCGGCTGCGCCTCCATCGTCTTCGGCCTCGTCTACGCACTTCGCCTCGTGTGACCCCGGGGCCCGGTCGGGGGCCGCCGATGCTTGCGCATCATGGATCGGCAGCAGCGACTGAAATCGGGGAGTACGAAGAAGTTGGCGACGACCCGGCAAAGGTCAGCAGGCGGCCAAACGCCGTCGGGCGCGTGACGTAGAAGCCACGAGCATCGAGAACGTCGAGTTCGTGAGACAGACGGCGTTCTCGTCGGCGCCGCGATTGCGAGCGTCGGTCGTAGATGATGACCGTCGCCGGGTCGTTACCGAACTGCCGTTGAGGCGGCTCGTCGTGCGAGCGGATGTCACGCCCACGGGAGTGGGCGGCGAGGTCGTGGCCATGGCGACCGCGATCCTTGGTGTTGTCCTCTACTCGTTTCTCCAGGAGGCTGGTCTTATCGGCGAGGACGGCAGCGTCAGCGGGCCCCTGCAATCAACCAAGACGGTCAGGCGACTCTCGTTCGGGGCTGCGGACTTCACGGCGCTGACGATGGGAGTACAGGTCGCCGGCAAACGGAACCGCTCCCTCCTGGCGTCGTCGGACAGGGAGACGAGCTCGGCGAACTCCTGGATCGACGCATCTAACGTCAGGACAAGGGCGAGAGTGCCGACAAGACGAATGCACGCTCCCATATCGATCGCGACTGCATAGGCAGTGCCGGTTACGAAAACCCGTGGTGAGCACGAGGCTTTTGCGGTGGTGACCGGCGCTGGTCGCCTTTACTTTGGACAGAATGTCTCAATCAATGGACAAAACGCGTCCCCTGCGATACGCGACTCCGCGGATCGGTTCGCCGCGGGTCGCATCACTGAGAAGTCCAGCCGCCGTCGATCACGAGCTCGCTGCCGGTGACGTAGGACGACTCGTCGCAGGCCAGGTAGAGGACGGCGTAGGCGACTTCGTCAGGCTCGCCGTAACGGCCCATCGGGATGCGCGAGAGCATCAGCTGGTAGGTGGCGGCGTCGCGCCGGCGCGGCTCGGTCATGGGCGTGACGATCGGACCAGGGTGCACGGAGTTGCAGCGAATTCCCTCGCGCGCGTACTGCAGCGCGGTGACCTTGGTGAAGATGCGCACCGCGCCCTTCGAGGCCGGGTACTGCGGGCTGATGTTGTCCATGCCGACCAGGCCGAGCTGCGAGGAGATGTTGACGATCGACCCGCCGCCGGCGCGGCGCATGGCCGGGATGGCGGTCTTGGTGCCGAGGAAGACGCCCTTGGCGTTGACGTCCATCACGCGGTCCCACGCCTCCTCGGTCGTGTCCTCCACGCGGCTGACGGCGCCGATGCCGGCGTTGTTCACCAGCACGTGCAGGGCACCGAAGCGCTCGACGGCGAGCGCGACGGCGCGCCGCCAGTCGGCCTCGCGGGTGACGTCGAGCGGGGTGAAGACGCACTCGCCGCCCTTGGCCTTCACCTCGGCCTCGACGGTGCGCCCCTCGGCCTCCAGCACGTCGCCGATGACCACGCGGGCGCCCTCGCGCGCGAATAGCCGGGCCTCGGCGGCGCCCATGCCGCGGGCGCCGCCGCTGATCATCGCGACCTTGCCCGCGAGCCTCATCGTCCGATCAGACGGCGAGGTCGAAGGCCTCGGCGAAGCGCCGATAGCACTCGAGCGGATCGCCGTACTTGCGGTGGCCGGCGGTGTGCTGGGCGCAGGCCAGCAGCAGCCGCTCGCGGTCGTGAGCCCTGGTGTGCAGGTAGTCCTCCAGCAGGCAGAGGCCCAGCTCCTGGTTGTGCGGATCGTTGCCGATCTTGGTGGCCGCCGTCGCCAGCGTCTGCACCAGCGGCACGCGGTCGGCGCCCGACCCGAGATAGGTCGCCGTCAGCGCCACCGATTCGTCGGGCCGCAGCGCCAGCAGCGCCGTCTGCAGTCGCTCGAGGAGCTGGCTCGCCGGCCACGCCTCGGCGCCCGGCGGCGGCTTGATGGCGCGCCGGCCGTTGTCGGGCGTGTCGCGCAGGTGCTCGGCGGCGCGATTGACGAACGACGCGGCGACGAACAGCAGCTTGAGGCGGTGCGGGTGCTCGAAGGTGTCGTAGAACCAGCCGAGCGTGTTGCAGTACTCGTAGGCGTGCTGCGACATCGAGAAGTTGTTCGGCTCGCCGGTCTCGAGGATGTTCTGGGCCGCCGCCACCTGGATGGCGTCGAGGATGCCACGCGGTCCGCGGCCGGCGTTGAGCAGCGCCACCAGTGCCTCGATCACCGAGACCTCGCGCTGGCGCGTGAGGACGTCCACCAGCATCGCTTCCTCGGCGGCCGTGAGGGCTCCGTCCTGGCGCAGGAAGTCGTCGTCGCGGCCGCCGAGGACGTTCTGGGCGACGTTGCAGCCCATCTCGTAGGTCGAGTACCAGCGCGGCCCCACCGCGAGGTCGGGGACGCCGGCGTAGAGCACGTGGTGCGCGTTGTCCCAGCCGACCGCCTCGCCCAGCTCGATCGTCGCCCGCGCCCGGAACGACTTGTGACCGGTCGTGTACGAGCGGTTGTGGAGCATGCGGTCCTGGACGTCGATGAGCCCGGCGAAGGCGAGGTGGGCCAGGACCGGCCGGCGCTCGGCCGGATTCTGCATCAGCTCGAGGAACACGCGGTAGGCGGGCAGCACCTCGCCGCGCTGCACGAGCGTGAGCCAGTGATTGAGTCGCTCCTTCAGCGGACCGTCCAGTCGCAGCGGTTCCTGATCCGGCCAGTGCGCCTCGGGCGGCGGCGGCGTCTGGTGCACGGTGATGTCGTACAGGCGCGTGTAGTGTCCGGGCGCCCGGCCGATGAGCTGGTTCCACGGGTCGAGCCCGGTCGGCATGTACCAGACCGTCTGGGCCAGCGGCAGCAGCCGCAGCGCGTCCGGCAGCATCGCCATCAGCGGCAGCCCGACGCGCTCGCTGAGCAGGCAGTGGTCGTTGTTGACGAACTTCACGACGCCGTCGTCGAGCCGCTGGTGATACGGCACGTGCGTGTAGGGCGCGTGGATGCGCACGGTCTCCCGCACGATCTCGGTGACCGGTCGCTTCTCCCTGAACAGCGTGTAGAGCGCCTGGCTGGCGCCGACCTGGTCCCGGGCGAGGATGCGCTCTTCCAGGCGCGCGTACTCGGTCGTCATGCGTCGCCACCTCCGGGAGGCTCGAGCGGAAGTATACTGCGGGGGCCGTGAACGTTCGCGTCAACCTTCGCATTCCGGGCACCGCACCGCTGCCGGAGCTCGTCCGCCTGGTGCAGGACGTCGAGGCCGCCGGCTTCGACGGCGCCGGCGTCCTCGACAGCCAGATGATCTCGCGCGACACGTTCGTGACGCTCGGCCAGCTCGCGACCCGGACCTCGCGGCTGACGCTCTTCCCGGCCGTCACGAATCCGCTCACCCGGCACGCCTCGGTGCTGGCCGGCGCGATCGCGACCGTGGAGGAGCTGGCGCCCGGCCGGATCAAATTCGTGGTCGGCAGCGGCTACACCTCGGCGAGCACGATCGGCCGCAAGGCGGCCACGCTCGCCGACATGCGGGCCTGCGTGCGGACCGTGAAGAGCCTGCTGGCCGGCGAGACGGTCGACTTCGACGGGACGCCCGGCCGGCTCGGCTACGGCTCGGGGCGGCGCATTCCGGTGCTGATGGCCGCCTCCGGCCCCAAGGCGATCGAGCTGGCCGGCGAGATCGCCGACGGCGTGCTGCTCCTCGTCGGCCTCAACCGCGGTATCGTGGAGACTGCGCTCTCACACCTGGAGCGCGGAGCGCGACGGGCCGGCCGCCGCCTCCACGACCTCGAGATCGTGTGGGCGGTCCGCACGGCCACCGCCGCGACGACGGCCGAGGCGCGCCGTCTGGCGCGCCCCACCGTCGTGCACTGGGGCGTGCTGCGCTGGGGCGGCTACTGGGTCGAGCCCTCGGGCATTCGCCTGCCGAAGTTCGACGTCCCCGAGGTTGTCTCCAGGATCTATCCGGATCTCTCGCATGCCCAGGACTGGGAGGCGGCCATCGCCGCCACGGCATTCGTCCCCGACGACATCGTCGCCCAGCTCTGCGACGCCTACGGCCTCATCGGCACCGCCGCCGACTGCGCGCGCCGCATCGGCGAGATGACGAAGCTCGGCGTCGAGAACCTCTATATCATGCCGCTCGAGACGTTCGCCCTGCCGGTGCGGGAAGTCACGGCGTTCCGCGACGTCGTCTTCCCGGGCCTGCAGGCCGCCGGCCTCCGCGACGGCGGGTGACGTTCGCGCGCCGCGCCTCGACCGCCTGACCGATCTCGACTCAGCGTGCCGGAGCAACCTCGGGCTCGCAGCAGTACGCCGACAGCCGCTTGCGGAGCGCCAGGCGCGCGCGGTGCACCCGGGACTTCGCGTTGGCGACGCTGATCCTCAAGCTCCTGGCCACCTCGGGGCTCGACAGACCCTCGACGTCGTGGAGAACCAGCGCGGTGCGGTAATCCGCCGGCAATTCGCCGATGGCCGAGGTCAGAACCATGCGCAGCTCGGCGTGGAGCGAACGGTGCTCCACGTTCGGGGCGCCGTCCACGATGGCCTCTGCGTGCGGTCCGTCGGCATGGAGCGAGGG
>Ga0209160_1003378_pt1 | contig 13003 bp, 14 predicted proteins | sample GraSoiAngelo_153_FD_186167 | JGI IMG/M metagenome (GOLD analysis project Ga0209160, IMG submission 186167) | Grasslands soil microbial communities from the Angelo Coastal Reserve, California, USA - 14_1009_12_40cm (SPAdes) (version 2) | ecosystem: Environmental > Terrestrial > Soil > Grasslands ...
CACCTGGTCGTCAGGCGCATCGCTCGGGTTCACCCAGTCGAAGTTGTAGTAGCGGTTGATATCCATGCCGTCCGGCGCTTTGCCCTGAATGAACAGCTCGAGCCGGTAGCGGATTTGCCCGAATTGCAATTCGCTGCCTTCACTGGTGACCTGATACTGGTTCTGCGCCTGCCCGGTGAAAGTCACGATCGAGTTGATGACCGCGGCCGACTGCCGGAAGTACGCCGTGTAATCCCGCACACGCTGTTCCCAGGGTTTTCGGTCCGCCGAGAGGGACACCTGTGGTCCATAAAAGCTATGCCGCTCTTCGCGCGAAAAATCCGGCGCCTCTCCCTCAGCGGTTTCGACTTTAACTTGCCTCCCTGTCTTGATTTTGATGAGCGCCTCCGCGGCCGCGCGGTATTCCCGGTCGGTCTCGAGCCAGATCGTGCGGCGAAGCACTTCGGGATCGTCGTCCACAGGAACCGGCCCGCCGGGACCCGCATTGGGAGGTTGCTGGCGGTCGCCCACTTTGCGGGTGTTGTCCAGGTCGTAGTTGCCCGCGCGAACTGAGACTTCCAACCAACGGTTTCGCGCCTCGGCGCTGGAGAGCAGCGCCCCGTTCGAGCCGGAAACTTCGGCGCGCTGCGTCTCCGTCACGGTATAGCCGATGTAGTATGCCGGCGGTTCAAGCTTGCCCAACACGCCGACCGAGCGGTCGAGTTCTGCTTTCATCGCGGCGAGCAAAGGCGAACGCGTAGCTCTCGCGTCCGGGCGAGGCGTGGATTGCGGTGCCGCGTGCGCGGTTGCGCAAAGGAGGGCTAAAGAGAAAATCGCTCCGGAAAAGATTCGCAGGCGATGCCGTATCGGTGCAGTCAATTCAGCGCCTCACTAGGAATTAGTCGCATCTGGGAAAACTCCAGTTTACGCCACCCCGCCACGCGGCACAAACCTCACCGAGGAGGCAGGTGTCCTAAGATTGAGGGGGAAAAGTGGTGCGGGGGATAGAATTTAAGATCGCGGGCGGGAACCGAGATGGGGCGACCGGCGGGAAAAATTCTACCCATAGTTGACCTCCAAGGGCGCATCACTCACTGGCGGTGCTCTGACTGTCCCTGGACGACTCCTGTTCGTCCCGAATTCATGGGACTTGGCCCTTCCCGAGCCTCAATCAAGGCCTTCCGAGAGCACGTTTGCGAAAGGCACGTAAAGCCCAATAAAGCGCTCTAGTCCTGTCTCTGAAGTTCGTCGACAAAACTCGCCGCCACAAGTCGTTGTAGGGGCGCGCTTTAGCGCGTCCCCTTTTACGTCACGAACCACTGTTACAGGAGACTAGGACGCTTCACCAGCGAGCCGCATAAGTTTCGATGGGCCGCCGGCGCATTGCGTTGCTTACACACGAAAGAATCAGGCGCCAGGAGATAAGTCGATGCGCGACTGGCCTGCAAAGGCCGGCGCTCATTCGTTCGTCCGAGAGTGCTTCGGATGGAGCGGGCTAGCCGCACTTAGTCGGATTGCACGCAGGGGGCGCGTTCGTGCTGCGCGTGCCGCGCGTCGAAACGATAGGCACAACCACGGCTGGAACGACAGCAAGAATCCCCAGGGTGATTGCCGTGCCTTTGCCAAAGTGGCGGCCGGTTTGCGCTACGTTCTTGACCGCCTTCCCGCTGACGTCGGTGCTGTTGCCCGCATCGAGGAGAGACTGCGGCGTCGCCGGCGCCGGCGCTGGCGGCGGCGAATTGTCGCCCTCACGCACGGTCGTGAACTCACCGGCCTTCACTTCGACGCACATTCCCGCCAGGTTGCAGACGCGCACGACGCCTTCGTAGACGATTACGGTCATCAGGTTGTTCTCATAGCCGACGTAAAAATCCGTGCCCACCACGCCGGCGACTCCCGCGGCGGTGCGCACTTCAAACTTCCCGTTCGGCTGGGTAATCTTTGTCGCTTGTGAACGGAGCTTTCCATAGGTCAGTTCGAGGTCGGTTTGCTGCGAGGCGCCGTCATGCTTGGCGATGCGCAGGGAGGATTCCGAGCCGACATTGAGGACCGAGCCGTCATCGAGCGCAATGCGCGCTCGCCCGCCTGCCTGCGTATTCACTACGTCCTGCCAAAGCACGGGGGTCTTTGCCGCTGCCGTGATGGACTGGGTGCCGCGAGCGATCGCAACTACCGGCATGAGGCGGTCCACCTGCCCGGCGCGTTGGCCGGCTGCCTGAGGCAGCGCCACGAGGTCGGGCGGCACCGCGAGGAGCACCGAGAGAAACCCGGCGAGGAACAAGACCGACGAGGACGCTCTCTTCATTTGGTGATTCTCCTGTACGGGAAAGGCTGCCTCCTTGTAACTGGAAGTGGCCCACCGTGTCAACGGGGAAGCGGCGTGCGCGTACAAGAGTCGCCATGTGGTGAGCAGTGCTGCGCGGCCTTTTGAGTCGAAGTCAAATCAGGCAACCCGCCCGTATTCTCTTGCGCACGCCGAGTTCCATCGTCCTTGCCGCAGTGCCCGACCGAGGCGAGAATTTTACTATGCGGGCGTTCGGCAAACTTCTCGTGGCGGCGCTTATCATTGCGGGCATCTATTACTTCTATGTGCGGCGGTTACCCACCGCGAGCGACGGTACGGCGCCGACGCAGGCCATCCTGCTCACTGCCGTGAAGAGCGATCTCCTCCAGATTGCCCAGGGCGAGCGGAAGTATATGGCCCTGAACAGCCGCTGCGCATCGTTCGAAGAATTGATCTCCTCGCGCACGATCTTGATGGAGCGCGCCGCCGAGCGCGGCGGTTACACCTACACCATCGAGTGTTCCGGAGCAGACTTTACGATCACCGCGCGCCACGCGCCGAGCCCCGGCGACCCCTCCATCCGGTATCCCACGATCCAGGTGGACCAAACCCTGCAGATCCGCGAAACCGAATAAAGCCGGCCGTTTCATCCTCGAAAGGGAACATTTCACTCCTTGCCTGCGTATCCCCATGCAGAAGGGCCTCGAATTCACCGTCAGCGCCGCTGCTGCGGCATACGAAGGAGCAAGAACATGGGTGGAGAGTTGATCGGCCTTGTGGCCGTGATCATGGGCCTCGGAATTCCTCTGGGAGCGCTGTACACCTACTACCGCGTGCGCAAGCTGCGGAGCGAAGAGAAACTCGCGGCCATCGCGCGTGGCGTGACCGTGCCGTTGGAACCTGAGCTTTCGCAGGCGGCGCGTTCGCGCCGGGCAGGCATCCTGCTCGTTGCCGGAGCGCTCGGCTACATCGCGACATTTGCGCTGATCGCGCGTGTCGAGTCGGACGCCTGGGTTGCTGCGGCCTTTGGCGCCATTCCACTCGCCATCGGCATCGGATACTTCGTTGACGCGACGCTAGTGCGCCGCGAAGCACGCTCGTAAGACAGATTCCGCCTTCATGGACGCCAGGGCGCGGAGTCTGCCCCGCGCCTCACGGCGTGCGCTTCTGGTCCGCCACGAGCACCCCGGCCTCGGCATAGTTCACCGACGGTAAGTCAAGGAACGCCACGTGAATGTTTTCCCGCTTAGCCCGGCCATCTTCGGTTAGCGCCTCGGTGATGCGCTCCGCGATTTTGCGCTTCTGGTCGGGCGTACGGCCCTCGACCCAGGTGATTTGCACGTGCGGCATGAGTACCCTCCTGGATTGATTCTTGGCGCATTGTAACGGGGACTGTTCCGCTGGCGAACCCCTTTCCGAGGTCGAGTTCCGGACCGCAATGTCGAGAAAGAAGGAAAGAACGGGCTGATCGCAACCAGATCCTGATTACTCGCCCGGGCCAGCCGTTGTCGGGAGGCCCGCAGCCAAATTGGCTCCACAGTAAGGGCAGTGCGCCCACGTGGGTTCCGCCGCGTGACGGCACTGCGAGCAGAAGCGTGTCACGGATGTGCCGCACTTCGGGCAGAAGGGGAACGCGGCGCGCACCACTGTTTGGCAGTTAGGGCATGGCCTCGGCAACGGATCGCGTAGGATAAAATAAGCAATGACGCCGACGAAGTACGGCAGACACGCAAGAATCGTCCACATCACGCGGCGCATGCCTCTTCGCTTGGCGTCACCGTACACATACCCCACAACCAGCACGTAAAGCGGAACAACAAGGGGAACACCCGCGGAGAAAAGATCCTTCTGCCAGTCCAGCCACTGCCGCATGTCCGGATCCGTCGGTAACATAGCAAAGCGCATCAGCAAACCGAAGCCGACGTAGGAGATGGCTGCGATGATCTTCGCTGTTGGTGGGACCACCTTCCAGAAGCCGTTCGTTTGACTCATGCTGCTCTCCTTGCCGTTGCATGGCGCAGGCCAATGATCAAGGCCGCGACGCCGCCCACCACCCAACCCATCAATGTGTACCCTGCCAGACCTGTCCACGTGCGCTGAAAGCTGAGATCGAGCCAGCTCAGGGCGCCCGTGCTCACCATGCGCACCACCGGCCAAGTTCCAAGGACCAGGGTCCAGCTGAAGAGGACCAGAAATCCCATGAGCCAGGCATTCAACCTGCGATCTCTGCCCGCCGCGAGACGTGCGTGCATCTGCACCCGCGTGCGCTCCACCAGCAGCGCCGGCGCCTGCGGCGTGGGCAGGCCGCGCATCCCACGAGCGAGCGCGCGCCATGCATCCCATTCTGCCGCGCAGGACGAACACTCGCGGAGATGCTCCTCAACGCGGCGCAGTTCCCCTTCCTCGAGCGCCTCGGCAGCGGCCAGCGCCAGCAGTTTGCGAATGGCTTCGTGTTCGCTCATGCCTGTGCGCCCCCTGTTGGGCCCTTTTTGAGTGTCTCGCGCATCATTTCCAGGCCGCGGCGCAGACGCGTTTTCGCCGTCGAGAGCGGTACATCCAGGACATCAGCCATCTCCTCCACTTTCATCTCTTCCTCGAATCGCAGCGTCAGAATCTCGCGATAAATCCACGGCAGCAAATCCATCGCCGCCGCAAGCCGCTCCCAACGCTCGCGCTGGAGCACGCGGTCGAGCGCCGAAGGACCGTCTGCCGCCAGCCGTGCCTCCCGTGGCTCGCCAGCGGGTTCCCCGGGCAGGGGCTCGTCGAGGCTCTCCGGCTGGTAGCGCCGAAGGTGGTCGAGGGCCAGGTTGCGCCCGATGGTGAACAGCCATCCCTCAAAGCTGCGCCGCTCGTCGAATTGACGGGCCTTCTCGATCACGCGCAGCCAGGTCTGCTGGAAGAGGTCCTCCGCCAGGGCCGGCTCACGAACGATGCGCAATAGATACCGGTAGAGCCGGTGCTGGTAGCGCGTGAGCAGCTCGTCGAACGCGCTGGGGTCGCCCCGCCGCAAACGCACCCCTTCGGATTCCAGTCCCAACGGCTCCCCCCAGACGGCCTCCGATGCTGTACTCATCCTACAAAGACATACGCGCGAGGGGGCCAAAAAGACTCATCCTGGATCTTGCCCACCCCGGACACGCGGCCCTGCCCTGGCCGCAACGGAGGGATCAGCGAGGCGGTATGTTAGAATCGATTTGAGATGCATCCCGCGATTCCCCACTTGCTGGAACTCCAGCGTGCCGACCAGCGCATCGCCGCCCTGCGCAGCCAGCTTCAGTCCCTTCCAATACGCATCCGTGAGGCCGACGCAAAACTCAGCGGTGCCCGGCAGGAACTCGCCAGCGCCAAGCAGGCCCACACGAACAGTCTCACGGAGCGCAAAAAGCTCGAGCTCGACGTGGAACAGTGGAAAGAGCGCGCCCGCAAATACCGCGACCAGGGCGCCGCGATAAAGACTAACGAGGCTTTCAAGGCGCTCCAGCACGAAATTGCCAATGCCGAAGCGGAAGTCGCCAGGGCCGAAGATCGCCTGCTCGAGCAGATGATGGCCGGCGAAGAGATCGACCGCCGAATCAGGACCGCTGAAGCTCTGCTCAAGGATGCGGAAAGGACCGTCGCTGAAGACCACCGGCTGATTGAGGCAGAACAGGCCGCCCGGCAGAAAGAGCTCGAAGGCGCGCTTGCCGAACGCGAGGCGGCTCTCGCCCCGGTCCCGGAAGACTTGCGCGAACTCTATTCGCGCATCGCGAAACGCCATCGCGGCATCGTGCTGGCGGAAGCGCGCAAGGAACAGTGTCTCGCCTGCGGCATGCGCGTTTTGCCGCACATCTATCAGGAGCTGCGGCGCGAATCGAATCATGAGGTTTTTCACTGCGAGACGTGCGGCCGGATTCTCTATTTTGTGGAAGCCGCTTCCGTGAACACGCCAGCCGCCGGGAAGGGCGCGTCGGCGGCAGCCGATTCCTCCGCATGACAAAGCGTTCCCCCTCATCACGCGGCAGCGGATTATTCGAGGGCGCCCCTCCCGCCTCGCCCGCCCGCGGCCCGTCCTACACGGCGAATATTGACGGAGCGGCGCGCGGCAATCCCGGCCCGGCATCTTATGGCGTTGTCGTGCGGGATCCATCGGGCCTTGTCGTCGCTAGGCTCAAGAAATACGTCGGCCAGTGCACCAATAACGTAGCGGAGTATTACGGTCTGATTGCAGCGCTCGACTACGCGCAATCCCACGGCATTCGCGCCCTGCGCATCGAAAGCGACTCCGAATTGCTCGTAAAGCAGATGCGCGGCCAGTACAAGGTGAAAAGCGCCGATCTGCGGCCCCTGTTCGAGCAAGCCAGGAAAATGTGCGGGGATTTCCAGTCTTTCGCCATCGAGCATGTCGTTCGCGAGCGGAATCGGGAAGCGGACGAGCTGGCCAATCAGGCCCTCGACGAAAGCTCTGCTTCTCCGGCCGGTTTTGCGGCTCCGAAATCCGGAACTCGAAATGCAAAAAACGAAGCGCACCGCATTCGCGCCCGGTACAGCGGCGGCGCTCTTCATCCGCTCGAGCCGCTCGATCTTTCGGAAGGTTCCGACGTGGAACTCACCATTCACTTCCGCCGTTGGTAGCGTTGGGCTGAGTTTGTCTCGGCCCGGTCTTGGTTACTTCAAGAGGTAGGAGCGGTAGAGCGTGTCGCGCTGCGCCGGAATAAATCCTGCGTCGGAAATGATGCGGCGCAACTCGGATTCGTTGGTGCGGTTGCGCACGCCGGCGGCGAACACCACGTTTTCCTCGATCAGGATGCTGCCCACGTCGTCCGCGCCAAACTGCAGGCCCACCTGGCAAACCTTGATCCCGGGCGTGAGCCAACTCGATTGAATGTGGTCGATGTTGTCGAGGTAGAGCCGGCTGATGGCAAGGGTCTTCAAGTAATCGACCGCGGTCGTTTCCTGCACTTTCTTCCCGAGCGCCGTGTTTTCCGCGGCGAACATCCACGGAATGAAGGCGGTGAAGCCTCCGGTATCTTCCTGTATCCGCCGCAGGCGCTCGAAATGATTCACGCGGTGACGGTACTCCTCGCCGCACCCGAACATCATCGTGGCCGTGGTGCGCAGGCCGAGCCCGTGCGCCGTGCGGTGTACGTTCTCCCACTCGTCGCTGGTGCATTTCAGTCGCGCAATCCGCGCGCGGACTTCATCGTCGAGAATTTCTGCGCCGGCGCCAGGAATCGAGTCGAGCCCGGCGTCCATCAGCCGGGCGATCGTGTCGCGCACGGAGAGCTCGGAGACTTCCGCGATGCAGAGGATCTCCGGCGCCGAAAAGCAGTGCAAGTGCACGCGCGGGAAGCGCTGCTTCAAGGAGCGCAGCAGATTTTCGTAGTACCCGATCTGCAGGTCCGGATGCAGGCCGCCCTGCAGCAGAATCCCGGTGCCGCCGAGCTCGAGCATCTCTTCAATCTTTTGGTAAATGGTTTCGAACGAGAGAATGTAACCGTCCTTCGCCCCGAGCGGCCGGTAGAAAGCGCAGAAAGAGCAATACTCCGTGCAGAAATTCGTGTAATTGATGTTGCGGTCGATCTGATACGTGACCATGCGCGGGTCGTTTTTCTCCAGGCGTGCTTGATGCGCCGCCATCCCGATGCCGATCAGGTCATCGGACCGGAACATTTCGAGCGCCTGCTCGTTTGTCAGCCCCATTTTTCTTCCTGGCTCTCGCTTCCGCTTTCTAATACATCCTTCGACCTCACGAATCGCCGCGTTTCCCCGCCCAAATGACATCGTGATACCGCACTGGCGTGCCTGGGCTGGCCGCGATCTCAATTCCCTTGAATTCCGGAATCAGATTCAGTTTTTTGCACAAACCGTAATAGTGAATCAACCCGGTGACGTTTTCCCGGTCCAAGGAAAAATCGACCTTGTTCCGCAGATAGTCTTCGAGCGCCGGCGCCGGGATCCCCAATTCTTTTTCGGCTGCGCAACAAATGTCCCCCAGGTGCTCCACGCCTAAGTCACGAGAGGCCAGAAAATCGGAGACCACCTCGGGCGTGACGATCTCGCGCCGTCCGGCCCAAACTGCCAGCACGGCAGGCCAGCCTGTCATCCGCCGCCAATGCTGCACGACATCGTACACGAATAGCTTGGTTTCATCCCTCAAGCCGACATCTGCCTCAGCCGCCATGCAGCCAACGCTTCCGTCGAGTTGTTCTACAGCGGACCCCTCGATCTGGATCGAAAGCCGCAACGCCGGATCGCCGATCAGTAAGGCCGCGTCCGCGGCCTGCAACATTTTTCCGAGGTCGGGAGGCGCTTCGAAGAATTGCGGTGAGATCTCCCAGTGCTCGGCGCAAAGGATGCGCACCAGCGCCTGCGTGCTCCGTGAGCTGCGGTCCAGGGCAATCCTCTGCACCTGTTCGATCGGCTTTTTTGCGATGAGCAGCAAGCTGCGCACTTCGTTCTTTGCCGCGATGGCGATGTCCGGCAGGATCACCAACCCATCGATGCGTTCGTATTCGATCGAAGGAATGATTGCGATGTCCACCGCGCCGCCGCGCAGCGCTTCCGCGCACTCCGAAGGCACCGTGAACGATAGATCGTACTTGCCGCGCAGCCGCCCGTGCATGAAGCCATAGACGAGCGGCGCCGTATTCAGGTACTGCACCACCGAGATGCGGAGACGCGGCATTGTGAGTTGTTTCGCCGGGCTTTCCACTATACCACACGCGATTTTTGCTTCCCGTGGGCGGTTTTTGCGATAAATCATTCTGAGAATTTGGAAGAAACGAAGAAGCGGAAGCATTCAGTGCGTTTATTGATCGTGTCTCTGCTGAGCGCCTTCTCGCTTACCGTGCAATCGCGGCCCAGGCTGACCGCTAAGCGGTCACCCATAATTTGTCAAGAAACCTTCGGCGCGCCCGAAGCGTCACACGAATCGACACACCCTATCGTCGGCACAGCGGGCAATGATTTGCGCAGCTACAGCACGATTCCGCTTTCGGGTTTCCTCTTTGGCATTCTTTGCGCTCACTTGCGCTGTACCTGCCCACGCGCAATGGGTTTCATTTCCCCACGGGACGGTGCAACTGCTCACCGAGACGAATTCCATTGCACCAGGGCGGGGTTTTTCTCTCGGGTTGGATTTCCGGCTCGAAAGTGGTTGGCACATCTACTGGGTGAATCCTGGAGATTCGGGGGATCCTCCGCGCGTTCAATGGAAGTTGCCGGCGGGGATCACCGCCGAAGCCATGCAATGGCCTGTACCACACCGGCTCGGTTCGTCCTCCGTCGCTGACTACGGTTATACTGGCGACGTCCTATTGATTGCGCCGATGCGTGCCTCTGCAAACCTTCCTCTGCAGTCACCGGCAAAGATAGGTGCACAAGTGAAACTCTTGGTCTGCCGCGAGCTGTGCGTCCCTGGCAAGGCCGAAGTCTCCGTTGCCCTGCCGGTCAGTTCGGGAATCCCGGCACCGAGTTCCTCGCGAGCTCTCTTCAGCGCGGCGCGTCGGTCGTTGCCGCAGCCCACCCCAAAGAACTGGCGGCTCACCGTGAAAGAACAAAAGAATACCTTCGTGCTCGCGGCTCATACAGGCTTCCACGTCGCACACGCCCAATTTTTCCCGCTCGGGGATGATCAGATTGAGGACTCCGCGCCGCAAAACCTTGCATCCCTGGCGGAAGGATTCCAGCTCGAACTTCGTAAGTCCGGCCGGCTCGTCAACTCCATCTCGCGGCTCAAGGGAGTGCTTGTGCTCCCCAGCGGCCGAGCGTATCAGATTGACGTTCCCGTCCGTCGAGCCGCGCCAGGTACGCCCGGCGATGGGCTCGGGCGTTCCGCGAACTAAACTTTCGAGGAGGTACAGTGATGAGGAAACCTTCGACCCCGGGACTTTTGCTCGTCGGCATCGCGCTAGTTTTCGCGGCGGGAGGGAATCCCGCGGCGAAAGTCGGCGAACCTGCGCCGGACTTCACTGCCAAGGCGAGCGACGGCAAGTCGTACCGTGTGTCTGAATATCGCAGCAAATTTGTCGTGCTTGAGTGGCACAACAACGGCTGCCCTTACACACGCAAGCATTACGACAGCGGGAACATGCAGAAGCTCCAAAAGGAGTGGATTGCGCGCGGCGTCGTATGGTTCACGGTCATTTCCTCGGCGCCGGGCAAACAGGGCTACGTGACGGCCGAAGAGGAGAATGCCTACCTGGCGCGGATGCAAGCCGCACCGACGGCCGCTCTCCTGGATCCTACCGGTGAGGTCGGCCATCTCTACAATGCAAAGACCACGCCGCAGATGGTCGTCATCAATCCGCAAGGTTTGATTATCTACGACGGCGCCATCGATGATCGCCCAACCGCGGAAGTGAGCGACATCCGCACGGCGAGGAACTATCTTTCACTGGCCCTCGAGCAGGCCATGTCGGGGAAACCCGTCGAAACGCCGACCTCGAGACCCTACGGTTGTTCCGTAAAGTACCCCTGACGCCGATACAGTATTTTTCGGAAGTCACGCAATTCAGTGGGCCTACGGTTTCTTTCTGGCGGGTTTCCTGAAAAAACAGGGCGCGACGAAACAGTTCGCCGCGCCCGCGGATTTCAGTTCAGGAGCCAGTTTATTGCTGCGGTGGCTGTTCCTGGGCAGGAGGCTGTTGGGCCGGTTCCTGTGACTTCGGCTTCGCCGTCCGGTCGTTGTGCTTTGTGCGGTAGATGTCGCGGCTCGCCTTGTTCTGTTCCTTGCGGAGCTTCGCGCGCTCGGCCGGCGTTACTTTGCCGTCGGACTTCGCTTGGAGCTTGTCCGCCTCAATCTTTCCTTGTTCCTTCTCGAGATGCCGCGTCTCGCCTGTTGTGAGCTGGCCGCTCTTTACCCCCTGGCGAATACGATGCTGCTGATTGCGCTGCCGTTGGTTGACCCGCGGCGTTGCGTTGGGATTCTTCTTGGCCGCGGTTGCCTGCGTCTGCGTCGAACCGCTGGCCTGCGATCCGCTGCTCTGGTCCTGCGACTGCGCCGCAGCCGGCAGTGCGAACGCGCCGGCCAGGGCCACGGGCGCCACCCACAAGACAAACTTGCTTTTCATCCAATCCTCCTTGACAGATTATCGATGTTATATCCTTCGGGGCCTGCGGCCAGTGAATCACAATCCCACCGGCACAATCAGGAGTCGTGCACTCTTGCGCTCGCAGGCGTTACCTGTCCTTAGGAACAAGTGGCGTCGCCCTGGCCAGATCTCGTGGGACGTCTTCTGCCTTTGACTTCTCCGCGGCAAATGAATCGCGCATGGACGAACGGCGCGGCGCGCAGATAAGATTTGGCTGATGATGCCGGAGGCTCGCATCGCCGCACCTGTCGAGATCCACGAAGCTGTGCGGCTTGCGCGGGAACTTTACGGCCTGGAAATTTCCGCGGACCGGCTCCCCGGCGAATACGACGACAACTTTCATCTTACGGTGGGGGACGGCCGCGCCTATGTTCTGAAGGTAATGCATCCCTCGCGGGAAAGCTCGTTCCTCGATCTTCAGTGCGGGGCCCTGCAACATCTCGCGCAACGCGCGCCGCAACTCTCGCTTCCCAGGGTCTGCCACACACGCGACAACCAAGCCTTTCAGACGGCAACACTTGCGGACGGTTCGATACGGCTCGTTTGGATGCTCACGTATGTTCCCGGCAAAGTCCTTGCCGAAGTCCGCCCTCATTCGGTCGAAGTCTTGGAAAGCCTTGGCCGTTTCCTCGGCGAGATCGACGCCGCGTTGCTAGGCTTTTCCCATCCGGCAGCTCACCGCGAACTGAAATGGGACCTCTTGCGCGCCGGCTGGATTCGAGGTCATTTGCAACACATCGCCGAGTCCTCGCGCCGAGCCCTCGTTGAGCGCTTCCTCGCGCTTTACGAAGCGGAGGCGCTATCCGTCTTTCCGCATCTTCGTCGCAGCGTCATCTACGGCGACGCGAACGATTACAACGTACTCGTCGGCACTCCGTGGCCTCAGCCGAGAAAAGTGATCAGCGTGATCGATTTTGGCGACATGCACCACGGGCTGACTGTGGCCGAGCCTGCCATCGCCGCTGCGTATGCCATCCTTCGAAAGAAAGACGTGCTCAGCGCGGCATCCGCCGTTGTGGCGGGATATCACCGGGCTTTCGCATTGCCAGAGTCCGAGTTGGCCGTTCTCTACGCGCTGATCGCCATGCGGCTGGCCGTGAGCGTCACCAATTCCGCCCACCGCAAAACGCTTCAGCCCGACGACCCCTATGTCGCCATCAGTGAAGAGCCCGCATGGGATGCCCTCGAGCGCCTCGCGCAGATTCACCCGCGCTTCGCGTTTTACATTTTTCGCGAAGCGTGCGGCCTGCCGCCTGTGCCACAAAGCGAAAAGGTTCAGCGTTGGCTCGTGGACAATTCCGCCGCGGCCGCCTCGCTCCTCGACGCAAATCTCCGCAGCGCGCCGAGCCTCGTCTTCGATCTCGGCGTCGGCAGCCGTTTTCTCGGCGCCGATCCGCGGGCGGTCGAAACCTGCCATCTCACCGAAGCCCTATTCGGCGAGATGAAACGCGCGGGCGTTTCCGTCGGCGTGGGGCGCTACAGCGAAGCGAGACCTCTGTATACGTCTCCGCTCTTTGGCGCGGGCGCGAATCCGACCGATGAGCGGCGCACCATCCACCTGGGCATGGATCTTTTTGTCGAAGCGGGCAGTCCGGTTTACGCCCCGCTCGACGGCGTCGTTCACACCCTTGCGGACAATGCCGCGCCCATGGATTATGGCCCGCTCGTT
>Ga0209160_1003381_pt1 | contig 13001 bp, 6 predicted proteins | sample GraSoiAngelo_153_FD_186167 | JGI IMG/M metagenome (GOLD analysis project Ga0209160, IMG submission 186167) | Grasslands soil microbial communities from the Angelo Coastal Reserve, California, USA - 14_1009_12_40cm (SPAdes) (version 2) | ecosystem: Environmental > Terrestrial > Soil > Grasslands ...
CAGGCCGAGCCGCCGGATCAACCGCTCGCCCCAGCGGTCGGCGGACATCAGAGGTACAGACATGAGGTTCGGGAATATACATTTCGCGACCTATGCCGCGACGTTTTCTGACACTCGCCTGGGCCGCAGCCGTCTGTACCTATCTACTCATCGTGCTCGGCGCCGTCGTGCGAATCACGGGATCCGGACTCGGCTGCGGGGAACACTGGCCGCTGTGCAATGGCCATCTCTTTCCGCCACTCGACGACATCGGCACCGTGATCGAATGGAGTCATCGGTTGGCCGCGGCATTGGTAACGGGCCTCGTTGTAGCCCTGGCGGTCTACACTTGGTGGTATCGCGTACCGAGCAAACTTCCCTATGTCGCGACGGGTCTGCTCGCGCTTCAAATAGCTTTGGGCGCCGTCACGGTGAAGCTCGCGTTGCCGCCGTGGACCGTGGTCTTACATCTCGGCACCGCGATGCTGTTGCTGGCGACGCTCCTGATCATTGCGACTTGGCGCCGGTCCTCACCCCCTGACCCCCTCTCCGCGCTGCGGCGAGGGGGTACGGCCGTTCTAGTCCCGCTCGCGTTTGTGACCGTACTTTTCGGCGCGCTCACGGCGAATCTCGGCGCGGCGTCCGCGTGCGGCGGATTTCCGCTCTGCAACGGACAGGTGTGGACCAGCGCCGGTCCGCTCGCCGTCGTCCATTGGACGCACCGGCTGCTCGCGTACTCGTTGACGATTGTTGCAGCGATTTGGGCGGCGCGATCGCGCCGGACCGGCCCGGCAGTCGTGCTCCTCATGATTGTGCTGCAGATCATCGTCGGGGCGACGATGGTGCTGCACGGCTTGCCGCGAGCCCTCCAGGCGGTGCACGTCGCCGTCGGCGCGGCGGTGTGGGCGAGCGTCGTGCTCGCATCGCTTTTCTCTCTCGCCCCACAAAACAACGAGGCCCCGGGATTGGCGTCCCCGGAGCCTCATGCTGATTCGCGAGAGAAGCCGGTCAGTTCCTCTTGGTGATCGTCACGTACACGCTCGGGTCCTCTGGTGTCGTGAACTGCTCGATAACAAGGTAATGCACACCCGCGCTCGGCTTGAAGGTGAACGATTCCGGGGTCTTGGCTGTGGCCCCTCCGCCGCCATCCTCGAAGCACGCAGCCACCCCTGCGCTGCCGCAACTGTAGATGTCGATATCCGATGCGCCAGTGGCGCCGACCGTCGCCGGGGTCCAATTCACCGTGAACTGCAGCGAATCGGTGCCATTCGCATTGTACGTAAATATCGTGCACTTCCCCGTGGCACCGCCGGCGATGCCCTCGGCGCAGTTCGCGTCGTTCGAAACCAAGGGCACCTGAGTTATGTACATCACACTGTTCCCAGTTGCCGTGGGAAGTGGGAAGGTCGGCGCCGACGCGTACCCCGTATCGCCGGGAGCCCAGCGGTCACCGGTTTGCGCAACCGGGAGGGGCAGCTTCAGAAGAATTGGCGGTGTGTACGTCGTGACCAGAACGCCATTGATTGTCGTGGCACCTGAGGCCGCGAAGGGTACCAACACCTTGACCGTGTCAGCGGTTACGGAAACGACGATGGCGGCAGTCCCGCCCGGGAACGTTACCGCAACGGAGTCTGGATTGAACTTCAATAGCGGCGTCGATGCGATCGTGAGCGTATCACCACCCTTCGGCGTCGCGCTCGACACCTGGCCCGTGAACGATCCTGGCAATCCGAAAACGGTGACCGTATCCGTGAATCCACCGCCCTTTACCACGACGCAGGAGGGCGCTGTAACCGTCGAAGTCACGACGGCACGCGTCGATGTGACAGGCACCGGATGATAGCTGGTGTCCTTGACCACAGTGAGATTGTTATCGCACGCCGTGAACGTCACCGGTGTCTCGGTCGGCGTTGCGCGCGCATCCAACACGCTCGCGGTGAGGTGGCCGGAGGCACCCCCTACGATGAGTTGGAGATGGTTGAAATCGACCACCAACGACGCCGGCTGCGGACCCAAGTTCGAAAGCGGATCGTTTTTGCAACTTCCGAACGCGAGAGTGATGGCTCCGATCACGCCGAGGGCTCCGAAAATGCGACGATTCATGCTGACCTCACTTGAGGAATACCAAGGTTTCTTTAGAACCGCTCGACGTCCTGGACCGCTTCGGGGCCCAGCAGCGACTGCCAGTTGGGCCGGCTGGGCTCGCGGCGGTCGTCGGTCCAGATCAACGCGTAATTGCCGAACTGCGTTTGATCCAAGAACACGTACTTCAGCGCCCGGTTGCGCGTGTACTTCCAGACTTCATAGGGCAGCGTGTTGCCCGCCTGCGGCCGCTGCATCACTTCCTGCGGCGGCCCATACTTGATGAAGATCCGCCCGCGGTCGGTGCGCCAGCCGGGGATCTCCGCCGCTCCCCCCTCGCGGAAGCGCCGGTTGGCTTCCTTGATCCGCGAGTAGAAATCGACCTGCAACTCGTTGACGGCCGTGCCCGGCGTGGGATCGCGCTTGGCCCAGAATCGGCGCAGGAAATCGCGTTTGCCCTGGACCGTCAGCGTGCTGTAGATCCCCATTTCGTCCGACGTCATCAGATAAACGAGCGGCCCGTACAACGTGTCTAACTGGGCCTCCGACAGCTGCGTGAAGATGTCGGGTGGCGCCACGGGTGCCGTCATCGCCACCGTCTCCATGCCACCCATCCGGAACGGCGCCCGCCGCGTGACCGTCGTATCGTGGCCCTTCACGATCACCTCGAACCCATACTCGCCGGGCGGCAGTCCGGCCAAATCCACCATGCCGCGCGTGATGCCGCCTCCGGCCCCGAACGGCACCAGCTGGGGCGCGGTCTTCACGACTGTGGCAGTATCGCCGCGCACGATGCGCACGCTTACCGCGGCCGTCTCAGGCGTCTGCGAATACCGCTCGACGTAGTATCCGAGCTGCGCTTGCTGCGGCGTCAGCAGCGGGCGATCCGCCGCTTCGATGACGACGCCCCCTTTGCGCAACTCATTACTCGAAAGTGCCGAGTCGGAGCCCGAGCCAGCCGCTCGCATTCCCGTCGCCAGCAGTAAGTCCGACACCGGCGGCGACGCCGCGTATGTCGTCAAGCTCACGCGCTGTCGCGCCACCCGTTCGCTCGCCGAATCCCGAACTGTCAACTCCACCGCGTACGTGCCGGGCTTCGCGGCGAACGTGAAGTGCTCGAGTGTCGACCCCCGCGCCATCGACAGTACCCGCGCTGGCACCGTGCGCGTCCACGACTGGGTGACCAGCTCGAGATTCGCGCTGTCCCGCACGGAGATCGTTACCCGGTACGCCGCCATGCCGTCCGGACCGCGCGTGAGCGGGTCCAGCAGCGTGAATGGCACCCGCCCAAATCCGTCGACGACCGTCTGCGTACTCGCACTCCGGTAGAACCGAACCGCGTCCAACTCCAGCGACGCGGCGGGCTGCTGCGGAGTCTGGGCGGCGGCGCGTGCGCCGCAACACGTCACCAGCGCCGCCATCCCCATCGACTGTACCAGCATCTCCTTCATGTACGGCGATTTTCGTGCGTCTCGCTACCAGCCAATGCTGAAGCTCAAATAGTTCACTGAGCCGAGCGTGCCGAGGCTACGCCAGGCGTAATCAAAGCCCAGCCGTGTCGAGCCACGGGCATACTCGACGCCGCCACCCAGCGCCAGACCGGCGGAGGTGAAGTTGCCGCTGCTCTCCTTCGTCGGCATCCCGATCGCAATGTCATTCGTCTGCTTGTCGGGCTGAATCGAGTAACTCCCCCGGCCGGCGATCGAGAAGCCTCGCTGGCCGATGTTCTGCATCCCGAACTCGAGCCCCGCGCCCGCGCTCGGCTTGCTGTTGTTCGGCTGATTGAACTCCGACAAGACGGTGACCCGATTCGAGCCCCGCTGCACCAGGTCCAGTGCCACGCCCACGCGGAACACGATCGGCAGCGTCCAGGAGGTCGATGACAGCTGGGCGGACTGCGGCTCCTGCGGCACGTCGACCGTCCCGAGGGGCGGCTGCCGCGTGACGCCGACGATGAGGTCCTGTCCGGAGTGCTTCAGGTTCGATCCCAGGTTCTGAATGACGAACGACGCCCGGATGGGCCGCGGCCCGACCGAGGCATGGAAGTTCGTGCCGAAGTCCACGGCGAAGGCGTTCCCCTTGGCCGTGCCGAGGCGATCGGCGATGAACTTCAGCGAGAAGCCCGCAGCGAACCGATCGGAGAAATTCTGGGCGTACGTCCCTGAGATGAACGTCTGGCGAACCGAGTAGGTCCGCCCGTCGCCCTCAGGATCGGCGACCGTGTACACCGGCTGATCGCCGAATCCGAACGAGCCGAGACTGAGCCCGATGGAACGCACGCCGCCCGACATCGGGAAGGCGATGCCCGCCCACGTGTATTTCGTGCCGGCGATGTAGGAGTTGCTGGTCACCTGCACGCCCGGCCGGGCCAACTGCGCCAGGCCAGCCGGATTGTAGTACATCGCGGTGACGTCAGTGGCGAGGGCGGCGTACGCGCCGCCCAGCGCCTGGCCGCGGGCGCCCGCCCCGAGGAGCAGGAACTCTCCCGAGGCGCCACCGTAGGACGTGTTGTCTTGCGTCCCCTGCGCAAATGCCCTGCCTGGCGTCGTCAATGATGCCGCGAGAACCATCGCGCCGCAGGCCCGCCACAAGTGTTTGGTCATGTTGTATCTCCTCAAGGCGCGAAGTTGACGACGGTGAACCGGCCGACCTTCGTCTTCCCGTCCGGCGCCTCGACGTGATAGAAGTACACGCCCGACGCGACGAACTGGTTGTTGCGATTGCGGAGGTTCCATGTCAGCAAGCCTCCGCCGGTCGGATCATTGTGCGTCAACACGTTCACGAGCACGCCGCTCACCGAGTAGATCCGCACGATGCACTGCGCGGGCAGGTTCACGAAGTTCAGAACCTTGTTGTTCGCGGTCGTCTCGAGCGCGTTGGTGACGTAGTAGGGATCGGGGACGGTATGGACCCTGGCCAGATTGGCCACGGTCGTGGTCCCCGCATTGAGCGTCGAGCCCGTGTACGCCACCTGTACGCGCAGGCCCGGTACGTTGGGCGGCCGAACCGAAGACGAGAAGGCATAGCTTCCCGTGGTTCCGGTTACCGTGCCGGCATAGACGCGGGCATGCCATACGGTCCCCGCAGCCGGCAACGCGGCCATCTGCATCAGGAAGAAGTGACCGTCCAGGTAGAAGATGAATCCGTTGCCGGTGGCGGTGTACCCCGCCGCCGCGGTTCCCGCGTAGCTGGACGCGATGTCGCGGATAGCGATCGGGCTCAGGGCAGCCGTATTCTGGAGCGGCGCGGCCACGCTATCGGCGATCCCGCCGCATGTTACCGTCGCGCCCACCGTCGCGTAGCGGGGGATCGGTGCAACGCAGAAGATGTCCGACCACGTCAGCAGGCCGGGTTTCCCATCGCGTGGAGCACCCGCCGGCACAGCGGCGAACGAGGCCTGATTCAAGACGCCCCAGGTCGGGCCGACCCTTGGGCTGAACGCTACCGCGACCCCGTGCGTGTCATCGAACACGGTATCGATCGCCCCTGCAGCGCCCCAGACAATATGGAAGTCCGCAGCGCGTACCACGCTCGACAGGGCCCCCTCAATGATGCGTCCCGGCGAGTTCGGCACCGTGTTGTAGGACTGGATATTCGCGATCGTCACGCCGGCGATTGCCCCCGCCGTTTGTGCGATGTTCGGCACCTGCACGGTATTGGCGCACGCGCCCGTGGACGGCGAGCAGGTGCCGCCGTTCGGGTCCGGCGTGTTTTCATTGTTGCCGCCGGTCCACCACCGCGGCCCGTTATGCGCGGAGTTGGCCGGATCGCCGTTCGCTTCGCCCCGTCCGAAGGACGTCAGACGCCATGTTCCCGGCGTGGTCAATGTTGCCGTACCGAAGAGAGAGAAGGACGAGTTGCCGCCAAACCGCGCGGCCTTCGCTGAGTCAACGGCCGTCGCTTCGAACGGCACCGAGTTCGTCACGTCGCCGCTGAACTTGTCGACCATCAAGGGCACCGTGAAATGCACCGGCGCTCCCGCTCCCTGCCCGGTCACGTAGTAAATCGCATCGCGACCGGAGCCCGCGAGGACGTCGAGCTCGGCCATTCCGATCTTCTCGGAGTCGATTTTGACCGTGAGACTGCCATTCCCCAGCACTTCGGGGAGGAACGCCGCCAGACCCACCTGAATCCCGTTCGTGGGCGGCATCGCGGCCGTAAACTCACCGGTCGCTGCATCGACCTTTGGTTCCTGGGCGGCCGTGTTCAGCGTCGAGCCGTTCGCGGCCAGCAACGCCTGCGGCGAGAGCACGCCGGTCACTTCCTGGCGCGAGGGCGCGCGCGGCGTCACGTTCTTCGTGATGCGCGTGGATTCGAGCGAGCTCGGACCCGACTTCACCGAGTTCACGTCGAACGCCGTGACCGCGTAGGCATAGGTGAAGCCGTTGCGGACGGTGTTGTCTGTAAATGCGAACGACACCCCATTGTTCACGAGCGCGGGAAATCCGCTCGCGTGACCTGTGACAGCCGTGTCAGCGAAGATCGGGGCGACGTTCCCGCGCCGCGGGATCTTCAGCGTGTCGCCGTCGACGATGACTGGTTTGCCCGTCGAATCGGTGACGACACTGTCGGCGAGTCCACGCAGTTCGGTGCGCTCACCAGGCTTCACCTGGATGATCTGGCCGACGAGCTCCGTCCGGGAGTTCGCGGTCTTCACCCACGCGGTGTCGAACGTCACGGGGCAGTCCGCCTGCAGCCCGAGCTCTGGAGCGCACTGAACAATTCCGTCGCCGTTCAGGTCTCCATACTGGATCGCCCCGGTGTAATCCACAAACTGCGTGCCCGTGTAATCGAATTGCGCCAGCAACGTCAGTTCACTGGCGGTCCGCCCACGATAGATGCGGTAACCCTCGACGTCGAACTGTCGGAAGTTCGGATCGTAGAGCGCGTTCCGGTTGCCGATGGAATCGAACGGCTGGCTCGCGATGTTGAAGTACAAATCCCCCTCGGTCTCCGTCTCGCTCTTCTGCCACACGACCGTGACCTGATTGTTGCCCGGCACGAGGAAGAATGGCGGCGCCGTGGGCGCGTTGGGCAGCAGGAACTTCGCGTCGAACACGGCCTGCGCCACCAACGCCTTGTTGAGCAGCGAGCGCGGCGTGGTCACGACCTCGTTCTGCTCGATGATCGAATCGTGGTTCACGTCGCTCTGCGTCACCCAACCAGCCACGCGATCGATCGGCCGGACCTTCGTCGTGTCCTTGAAGATCGAGTCGCCCGTGAACGGAATGCCCGGTGGATAGTCACCGCCCGGGTTGATGCCCGGCACCTTGACGGGCGCGGCGTTGATGTAGGCCACGACGATCGTCGTGGAGGCACCCGGCGCGAGGTCGAATGGACCCGACGCCTGATAAAACCGGGCATCAGCCTGCGTCTGCACGAGCGCGCAGAGGTGCCGGGCGCGTGCGACCGCCGGATCTGTAAACGGCGTGCATTGGATGTCTCCCGGTCCCAGGAAGCCGGACAACCGCCGATACAGCAGGTGGTCGCCGACCGCGTCCGGGAATGTGCCGCCGTTGGTCGTATTCGAAAACAGCGTCAACCCGACCTGGACGCCGGGCGACGACTCGGGCGACTTCAGATACTTGACGCCGATAAAGCCCGGGCCCGCAAAGAACGGCGAGCCGAAAATGTCGCTCGGGAAGCGCCAGCCGACTTCCGGGAGGAAATCTCCGGCGTACTCAGACCCGATGTTGAAGGGGAGGAACGCGGTCGCGTAGTTGGTGGAGAACACGGCGACGTCGGCGTCCATGCCGAAAGCGGCGTACAGGTTCTTGATCGTGTAGCCACCGTCGGGAATCTGAATCCCGAACTTCGTCTCGTTCTGATCCTGGAACTGCGCGCCGACCGCGGCCACCTCCGCCTGGATCGACGGATCGAGGCCCGTGTACGCGGACGCGTTGCGCGCCGTCACATTGTAAAATGTGAAAACGAAATACAGAATGTCTTCGTTGCCGGCCGGGAAGTTCCACGCCATCGACCGCTGCTCGACCATGATTCCCATCGGGTGCGTACGGCCGCCGAGGTTGACCGGATTGCCCTCCCAGTATCGCACCCACGAGTCTCCATCCGAGATGCGCTTTTGTCCGAGCAGCACGGGATTATAGATCTTCGGATCCCGGATGATGGCGCCGGTCGGCCAGTTGGCGAGATCGGACGGATCGAGCGAGCTGTAAATTTGGCCGAGCGGATCGCCGGCGATCTGGTCACCGCGCGGATCGAAGAAGAACGCGCCCGCGGTATCACCGGCCCACGTGAACCCCGCCGCCGGATCGACGATCCCGGCCAGCTGCAGGCCGGAGTTGAAGATGTATTGATCCGGCGTGCCCTTGGGCCAGAAGCCGCCGCCGCCGACGGGCGAGCCCGAGAACGCGACGCAGACCTGCCCGATGTTGTCCATGCCGCACGCCTGGCGATTGGCTTGGAGCAGGAGTCCGGAGGTCGCGAAGAGATTGAGCGCGCGCGGCCGCCGCGGCCTGGGCGCAGGCTTCGCGGTTGCGACCGAAGTCAGCGCAAAGGCTGCCAGCGACAGCAGCGCGCTGGTGCGCACGAAGCGATTCCACAGAGTTGAACTCATGATCACCCCTTAGTCCGCAAGTCAGAGACTATCAGGCGGTGCCGGCTCACTACGCCGACACCGCCCGAGATCGCTAAAACTTCACATCGATGCCGAGACGGACTTGGCGCGCGGGCGCGAAGAAGCGCCACGAGCCAAAGAACGAGTCGTAGAACGTATTATACGCCCGCTCCTGCTCGGCCAACGTGTACATCTTGTCGCCGTTGCCGAAGCGTGCTTCGGCCCGCCGTAGCGCCACGCAGCTCAATTGGCTGCCCCACGCGGCGCAGCTCGTCAAATCAACGGTCTTGTCAGCGCCGAGCGCGCCCGCCGTTTCCGCTTCGTTCCAGAGGGACCCGTATTCGCCGCTGGCCACCGTCGGGTCGCCGATCGTCTTTTCCCTGTTCCTGTCGTTGCGGACATCACCCGTTTCGGCGAACAGATTCACCACGTTGCGGAAGTTGAACAGATTTCGCACGTCCGCGAAAACGGTGGCGTCAAGCCGGCCCAGACGCAGGCCCTTGTTGAACCGCATATCGACATTCTTCGTCCACGGCATCTCGAAGGAGTTCAGCGTCTCGCCCGGCTGCGTGCGCCCACCCAGCCCGAAACTCAGGTGCGACGCAGTCTGCCCGTCGCCGTTGTTGACCAGCCTGGTGTAGGGCAGCCCGCTCTGCACGCGGAACGTTGCAAAGACGCCGAGGTCGCGGAAAATCGAGCCGACCGTCGTGCCCTTGCGGAAGTCGTTTGGGAGCTGGAGCGCCACCGAGCCGACCAGGTTGTGCGTGCGGTCGTCATTGGTCCGCTGCGCCGCCTCCGGCGGCGGCGTCCGATCGCCCTGCCCCGAGACCTGACGCGCGAACGTGTTCAGGTAGGAGAACGGATCGGAGCCCGTGTTCTTCGACACCTGGAAGGTGTAGGCGATGGACGTGCTGAGGTACTGACCCGCGCGCCAGTCGAATTTCGTGTCGATGCCGCGCGCGTTGCCGAAGTCGCGGTTCGTCAGGACGTTGATGCTGCCGATCTTCGTGGTATCGCGCGGATCCGGGTACGGCAGGATGCGGGCGGCGAAGTCGGACACCTTGTCCTTGTTGTACGCCGACACGTCCAGCACGAGATCCTGGCTGAACGAATGGCGCACCCCGAACTCAAATAGAATCGACTTGCCGAAGTTCAGATCCCGGCCGGCGATGTCGTTCGTGTTCGTGAACGACAGGTCGTTGTTGATGCCCGTCATCAGGGTCGTGAACTCGGGCGACTGCACTTGATGCGAGTACGAGAGGCGGAACGCGGTTTGTTCCGTAATCGGGAATGACACGCGCAGCCGCGGCGAAATCGCATGATGCCCGACCGCCGGCGTGAACGTCCGCGCAATCGAGTTCGCATATGCCGTATCGCTCGTCGCGCTCAACGGATTCCACGACTTGATGCCGCCGGGCTTTGGATCGTACGCGGACGAAATGTAGAGCGGCGTATTCGAGAACAGCGCGTGACTGTTGTAGTAGTCATACCGCGCGCCGACCTCGAGCACGACGTCACCCAGGTCGAGCCGGTCAGCCGCGAAGAAGCCCGACTGGATCGGATGCACGACGTACGCGTCCATGAAGATCTGACGCGCCACGTTGCTGCTCCAGTACGCGAGGTCGGTGTGCTTGTAGTCGCCGCCCAGCGTAAACCGGTGATAGCGATTTGCCTGCCAGTCGACCACGACCCGACCCGTGACCCGCGTTTCCTGTAGCGTGGTCGCTCCTACCGCAAAGCCGTCCGTCGGCCAGAGTTGCTGCGTCGACATCGCGTACGGATTGAGTCGTCCGCTTTGCGCGACATCCGGCACGGCTTGATACAGCGGCACACCGCGTGTGCCGGAGTTTGTGCGTAGATCGCGAATGATCTTGTCGGTGATCGGGAACGGGAAGTTGTCCAGGCCCGCGAACTTCAGCGAGCTGAGCTCCACGCCCAGCCCCGGATTACGGGTATCCTGCTCGGAGTTCGGATCCAGCGGTGCATCGATCGAACGATCGCGTGCCCATGACAGGTTTGCGTTGATCGCGAGTGAGCGCTCGGCACTGCGGCTGACCTGGTGGTTCAGGTTCAGGATCCCCACCCGCTGCCAGGTGTGCGTGCCGCGGTAAATCGAGGGATCGTTCAGGTTGCGCCCCGGCGTCCCACGGCTCTGATCGCCATTCGCGAGGCCGGTCAACGAAACGCTCGAACCGCTGCCATAGGTGTACAGCAGCTTCGCCTGAGTCGCGAGGCTGGTTGACCAATCCATCGGCCGCCGCATGCCCTGGCACTCGAAGCCGTAGTTGCTCTTGATCGCCTGCGCGACCGGATCGGCCGAAGAGCCGAAGTTGCCGCACGTACCGCTGAACTGCGCATACCGGGGCAAGGCGACCGTCTTGATGCTGCCTGTCTTGGGATCCAGTTGCTGCACGACGGTATCAACGCCGGCGCGCGAGAAGTACGGCTGTTGCTCTGCGCCTACGCCACCGAGCTGCGAGAGCTGGCCCTGCACTACCGCGGAGCCGAACCACCGCAGGTTTTGAATGCTGGGCACTGTACCGCCCAGCGATCCCTCGAAGCGGTTGAGCCCTACACTGATCGAATTGCCGAAGGGCTCGTCGGTCTCGTACGAGAACGAGCCCTCGGTTTTGCTGCCGCCCGCTCGCGTCGTGTACGAAATCACGCCGGACTGCGCGTCGGAGAACTCGACGCCCAGTGCTCCCGTCGTGACGGATGCTTCCTCGATCGAGTTGGTGCCCAGATTGACGCGCGGCGCTCCACTGTTCACGCCGCGTACCGGCGCGCCGTCGATGTAGACGTTGGCTTCGCCGGGACGGCCACCGCGAATCGACACGCCCGCGCCGGAACCCGACTCGACCACGCCGGGCGTGAGCGCGATCACCGAGCGCACGTCGTCCACCGGGAGGTGGTCGACGAGATCGCCGGAGACGATCGACTTCGACGTCACCTGGTCGCGCGGCACGATCGGGTTCGCGGCCGCGGTGACCGTGATGCCCGTCAGCACGACGGCCGACGACTGCATCTTGATCGGCACCGTCAGCGTCTGCCCGCCGAGCACGCGCACCGCGCGCACTTCCGAGGGCGCGTAGCCGATGAACTGCGCGCGCAGCGAGTACGTGCCGACCGGCACGTTATTGATGAAGTAATAGCCCTTGTCGTTGGTGACTGCGCCAAACGACGTGCCCACGACGAAGACTTGCGCGTTGGCAACGGGTGCGCCTGCCTGATCCGTGACCGAGCCTTCGACTTTTCCGGTCACCTCTTGCGCGGCGAGCGGCGATGTCGCAATGCCGATCGCGAGCGCGCAGGCGGAGCAGAGCACCGCGAAGCGAGCAACAGCGCTTCTCACACGATGCATCATGGATGCGTCCTCCAAGAACGAGAATGCGCGTGACCTGCCGGACAGAATGTGTGTGGTCGGCACCAACACCCTCCCTTCGGTCTAGACCTACGGACGGCTTCGGGAACTAAAACTCTTGGGTAAGCTGGCCGGGCATCACAACGTCGTCAAGACAATGCCACGTCAACGTCTAGGAGCCGGGCGCAGTCCACGGGGGGGCGAAAATGGACCGTCTCGCGCCGCTTCGCAAGAGGCCGCGCTAGACGAGAATCAGGTCCTGCTGAGGGCGCCGGGGCGTCACTTCCGGCCCCGCCTCGGCCAGAAACACGTTGACCTCGCTCCGCACGCCGAAGCGCCCGGGGAGATAGACGCCCGGCTCGACCGAAAACCCCACGCCCGGGATGAGGTCCCGCTCATCGGCCGTCTCGAAATTGTCGAGATGCGGCCCGGATCCGTGGAGATCCCGGTCAATCGAGTGTCCGGTCCGGTGGACGAAGTAGTCGCCGTACCCCGCCGCGCGGATGACGCCGCGCGCCACATCGTCGAGCGCGGCGCCGGTGACCGCCTCGTGCCTGTTCCAGCGGTCCGTCAGCGCATTGATCGCGGCATCGCGGGCTCCCCGCACGCTGTTCCAGATGGTGCGGACTTCCGCGTCGGCCTCCCTGCCCGCGAACGCCATCCAGGTCTGGTCCGCAAACACCGATCCTTCCGCGACGCCCGCCCAGAGATCGAGCAGCAAGACGTTCCCGGCCTCGAGGCGCCGGTCTCTCCCCGCATATGGCTCGTAATGCGGATCCGCCGAGTTCGGCTGGAAGCCCACGATCGGCGGATGATCCGTGAAGAGCGATGCGCGCTTGAACGCGTCCATGACCCGGCGCTGCACGGTCGTCTCCCGCACTTCCACGCCGCGCGCCAGCTCGACGCCGGCCCAGCGCAGCGACTCGACGGCGATGTCGGCGATCGTTTCGGCGGCGCGGCGATGGCCCGCGAGCTCGGACGCGGACCACCGCGCCGCGAACT